>Ga0307376_10000015_pt1 | contig 325601 bp, 279 predicted proteins | sample TR2MG_FD_202536 | JGI IMG/M metagenome (GOLD analysis project Ga0307376, IMG submission 202536) | Soil microbial communities from Risofladan, Vaasa, Finland - TR-2 | ecosystem: Environmental > Terrestrial > Soil > Coastal area > Acid sulfate soil | place: Finland: Risofladan, Vaasa...
ACAGGCGACACATCGAACGGAACGAAGCTCGCTGGGGCAACCCAGTTGTCAGGAACCGCCGTATACGGAACCGTACGTACGGTGGTGTGAGAGGACGGGGGGCGTGAGCCCCCCTCCTACTCGAATCCCCGCGAATTCTGCGAAATAGCGCACGTTTCTCCGTTATCCGCGAGCAAACGTCGAAGCATTGACAGTTTTTCGCGTTCCATGCTATTGCATTTCGACTCGTAGAAATCGTGTACCGGCGGCTCTTCGACCCGCGGGCTCCGTCCCGAAGGGCGGGAAGCGGCGGCCGGATGCAAGGAGCAAGCATGTCCGGCCACAGCAAATGGGCGACGATAAAGCACAAGAAGGGCGCTGCCGACGCGAAGCGTGGGCAGATGTTCACCAAGCTCATCAAGGAAATTTCCATCGCCGCGCGAATGGGCGGCGGTGACCCCGATTCGAACGCCCGCCTCCGTACCGCCGTTCTCAAGGCCCGCGGCGCCAACATGCCCAAGGACAATATCGATCGCGCGATCAAAAAGGGTACCGGCGAGCTCGAAGGCTCCAGCTACGAGGAACTCGTCTACGAGGCCTACGCCCCGGGCGGTGTCGCCATTCTCATCGAAGTTCTCACCGACAACAAGAATCGCGCCGCCGCCGAGGTCAGGAATCTCCTCACCCGCTCCGGGGGCTCCCTCGCCACGGCCAATGCCGTCATGCGCCTCTTCGCGCGCAAGGGTGTCATCTCCCTCGACGGCGAAAAGGTCTCCGAGGACAAGGTGATGGAAATCGGCCTCGAGGCGGGTGCCGACGACATCGTTAACGAGGACGGCGAGATCGTCGTCTATACGGCCCCCGAGGCCTTCGAGGCCGTGCTCAACGCCATCACCGGCGCCGGGCTCGAGACCGACGGAGCGGAAATTTCCATGATTCCCGATTCCTACACCGACCTCGACAAGGATTCGGGCGGCAAGCTCCAGAAGCTCATCGACAAGCTCGAGGAGTCGGACGACGTCCAGAACGTCTACCACAACGCCAATATTCCCGAGGACATCGACGAGTAAGGCCGCCGGAGGGACCGAAGCCGGTCCCTCCGCGAAAGAAGCCGTCCTCTCGGCGCCCGGCGCCGGAAGGGCGGCTTTTCGCATCATGGGCATCGATCCCGGGCTGGCTTCACTCGGCTGGGGGCTCCTCGAGGCGAAGGGCGGACGCCTTCGGCACCTCGCCCACGGCATCGTCGTTACGGACAAGGGGGAGGAGATGGACCACCGTCTTCTTTCAATCGCCGCCGCCATAGAAGAGCTCATCGAAAAATGGTCACCCTCGACTGTGGGGATGGAAAATCTTTTCTTTTGGAAAAATGTGAGCTCGGCCTTCCCTGTCGCCGAGGCACGGGGGGCGATTCGCCTCACTTTCGCGAAGGCGGGCATCGAGGTCCTGGATTTCAGTCCGACCGTCATCAAGCAGTCCGTCGTCGGCACTTCGCGCGCCGACAAAGGCCAGGTCCAGGAAATGGTGCGGCTCCTCCTCGGGCTTGCGGAAATACCCAAGCCCGATCACGCCGCCGACGCCCTCGCCGCGGCGATTTGCCGCTACCACCACGCGGGCCTCGCCCAGGCGACGCGGCGCGGCTAGGGAGGGACATCGTGGCAATTCGCCTTTTCGAACTCAAACTTCCCCTTGACCACGAGCTCGAGGCGATTCCTAACGAGGCGGCCAAGGCACTCGGCATCAGGCGAGCCGACATCCTCGAATGGAATCTGCGACGAGAGGCCATCGACGCGAGGCGCAAGTCGGCCCTGCATTTTTCCTGCACGGTCGACCTCGTACTTCGGGACGAGAAGCGTTCATTCGCGGGCGCGAAAGGCATCAAGCTCGGGCCTGTGCCCGATGATGCCTACCTGCTGGCCCGACCCGGCGACGAGAGGCTGGGCGGCAGGGTCGTCGTGATCGGCACGGGTCCGGCCGGGCTCTTCGCAGGCCTCGCCCTGGCCCGCGCGGGCTATCGCCCCATCCTCGTCGAGAGGGGAAAGGCCGTGGACGAGCGGGCCCTCGATGTCGAACGCTTCTGGCGAGAAGGTGTCCTCAATCCCGAGTCCAACGCCCAGTTCGGCGAGGGCGGGGCGGGAACCTTCTCCGACGGAAAGCTCACAACTCTGATCAATGATCCCCGCTGCTCGCAGGTGCTCCGGGAGCTGGTCGCCGCTGGGGCTCCCGATTCGATCCTCGTCGCCGGGCGTCCGCATCTGGGCACCGATACCCTGCGCGGCGTGGTGAAGGGGATCAGGCGCATCATCGGCGAACTCGGTGGCGAATTCCTATTCTCGACGACGATGAAGGGAATTGCTGTCGCCGAGGGGAGGCTCGTCGAGGTCGAGCTTGCGGGCGGCGAGAAGATACCCGCTGGAGCCGCCGTCCTCGCCATCGGTCACTCGGCCGACGACAGTTTTGCCGCCCTCGCGAAGTCCGGCCTCGCGATGTCGCCGAAACCCTTCGCCGTGGGCCTCAGGATCGAACACCCCCAGGAACTCATCGACGTCGCCCAGTACGGGAGCTTCGCCGGCCACCCCAGGCTCGGCGCCGCCGAATACAAGCTCGCCTGGCACGGCGAGGGGGGGCGGTCGGCCTTCACCTTTTGCATGTGCCCCGGCGGCGAGGTTGTGGCCGCGGCCTCCCGCGAAGGCTGCCTCGTCACGAACGGCATGAGCCGTGCGGCTCGGGACGGCCGCAACGCCAACTCGGCCCTCCTCGTCAACGTGACGCCAGAGGATTTCCCGAGCCGGGAAGTTCTCGCCGGTTTCGAATTTCAGCGCCGATGGGAAGCCTTGGCCTTTGCGATGGGAGGGGGAGACTACAGGGCCCCGGCCCAGCTCCTCGGCGACTATCGCCGCGACAAAGCCTCGCTCAAGCTCGGGGCCGTCGAACCGAGCTATCGGCCGGGAATACGCTTCGCCAATCTGCGCGAGGCCCTTCCCTCCTACGTCGCCGAAACAATTATCGGAGCCATCCCCGATTTCGCCCGCAGAATCCGCGGTTTCGATCGCGACGACGCCCTCCTCACGGGTGTCGAGACGAGGAGCTCGAGTCCCGTGCGCATCGCCCGGGGCGAGGATTTCCAGTCGTCGATCGCGGGCCTCTATCCCGCGGGGGAGGGTGCCGGCTATGCCGGAGGCATCATGTCGGCGGCGGTGGATGGCCTCCGCGTGGCCGAGGCCATCATCTCTCGCTTCAAGGCGCCCGCTTAAAATAGGCTTCGACCGAGGCTAGACGACCGGCCCGGCCGCCGCCCAGGTCGACTTCGGTCGGGGCGAAAGGCTATACTGGCTCCCATGTTCAACAGCATTCGTGGCATCCTCACGGAGAGGCGCTCCGACGCGATCTGCGTCGATACGAACGGCGTCGAATGGGAACTCGCCGTTCCCTCCCGATCGGTCGAGGAATTCGGTCCCCTCGGTTCGGAAACGAGGGCCTTCACCTGGCTCCATCATTATGAGGACGGCATGCGCCTCTTCGCCTTCCCGAGCGCCGAGGAGCGCGGGCTCTTTCTCGAACTCCTCAAGGTGGACGGCATCGGCCCGAACAAGGCCCTTCACGTCCTGTCGGGCATCGCGCCCTCGGCCCTCGAGGCCGCCCTCGAGGGCGAAGACCTCGCCACCCTCCAGAAGGTGCCCGGCGTCGGCCCCAAGGTCGCGCAAAAAATGGTGCTCGCGCTGAAGGGCAAGCTGGTTCGCGTTCCCGAGGCGCCGCGAGCCTCGAGGGCCGATGCCGGACCCTGGGCCGATATCGTGAAGGCTCTCGCGGAGATGGGCTTCGACCGCCGCGAGGCCGAGCGCGTGGTCGCCGAGCAGGCAGCCATCGCTGCCCCGGGAGCCGGAGCCGAAAAGGAAATATTCCGTCTCGCCCTCCTCGCCCTCTCGACGGGGGGTTGAGCCATGGCCACGAAGAAAATCGATCCGGCCAAGGGCAAGGGCGCCTCGGCGGGCGGCAAGCCTGCTCCGTCGCGCGGAAACATGCTGCAATCCAACTTATCCGCGGAATCCGAGGACTCCATCGACGATGAGGGGAATTTCGAGGGCCTGATGAATCCAGGCTTTGACGCGGAGCGGGACGACCGCGAGCTTTCCCTAAGGCCGAAGAGCCTCGGGGAGTTCCTCGGGCAGGAGCGCCTCAAGGAAAATCTCGCGATATTCATAAAGGCGGCCCGTGACCGAGGCGAGGCGATGGACCATCTCTTTCTCGTCGGCCCACCCGGCCTCGGCAAGACGACCCTCGCCCAGGTGGTCGCCAACGAGCTCGGCGTCGAGTGGAAGCCGACGAGCGCCCCCGCTCTTGATAAACCCAAGGACCTCGCGGGAATCCTCACAACACTGAAGGAGAACGCCGTCCTCTTCATCGACGAGATCCATCGCCTCAAGCCCGCTATCGAGGAGATGCTCTATATCGCCATGGAGGACTTCGAGCTCGACTGGATCATCGGTCAGGGGCCTTCGGCGCGAACCGTCCGAATCCCCTTGCCTCATTTCACCCTGATCGGGGCGACGACGAAGCCGGGCGCCGTCTCCTCGCCCCTGGCCAGCCGATTCGGCATCTCCCTGCGCTTCGGATACTACGAGGCGAAGGAACTCGAGGCCATCGTGCGGCGGTCGGCCGACATCCTCGGGGTGGCCGTCGACGACGTCGCCGCCGGCCTCCTCGGCGCCTCCTCCCGAGGCACGCCGAGGATAGCCAACCGCCTTCTCCGCCGGATGCGCGACTTCGCCCAGGTCGATTCCGAAGGGCGTTTCGAGGCCAAGGGTCGCATAACGCGCGATGTAGTCGTCGCGGGGCTCGAGCGCCTCGAGGTCGATTCCCTCGGCCTCGAGAAGATGGACCGCGAGATCCTGCGCGCCATAATATCCCGTTATGCCGGGGGCCCCGTCGGGGCCGAGACCCTGGCCATATCGGTGGGGGAGGGAGTCGACGGTCTCGAGGATTATTACGAGCCCTACCTCATCCAGGCCGGCCTTCTCGCCAGGACCCCGCGAGGGCGCGTCGTCACGGCGGCCGCCTACGCTCACCTCCGAATGGAACAGAAAAGTGAAGACGGACGACTTCAATTTTGACCTTCCCTCCGAACTGATCGCACAGCATCCGCCCGAGAAACGAGGCGAGTCGCGCCTCCTCGTCCTCGATCGGGAGACGGGCGAAATCCGGCACTCGAAGGTCGGCGACATCGCATCCTTCCTCGAGCCGGGCACCCTCATGGTCATGAACGATTCGAGGGTGCGGAAGGCCAGGATCTACGGCACTTCCCTCGACACGGAGGCCAAGGTCGAGTTTCTCCTTCTCTCGCGGATCTCGGGCGATACCTGGGAGGCCTCCTGTACCAAGCTCCGTAAGCAACGCGAGGGGCGACGTTACGATTTCGGCGAAGGCGTATTCGGCGAAATCGTGGCCGAGGGCCGATCTCGCTACGACCTCGGTTCGGCTCGCTCCGCCGAGTCCGACTCGACGCGGCATCTGCGCTTCTCGCCGCCGATCGACGAAGCCTGGCTCGAGGCCCATGGCCACATCCCCTTGCCGCCTTACATTCGGCGAGAGGACGCTCCCTCGGACGCCGAGCGCTATCAGACTATTTTCGCGCGGCAGGTGGGTTCCGCGGCCGCGCCGACGGCCGGCCTCCATTTCACCGAGGAGATTCTCGGTAGACTTCGCGACGCCGGCATCGAGACGGCGACCCTGACCCTCCACGTGGGTCTCGGCACCTTTTTGCCCGTGCGCGGCGAGGAAATAGAAGACCACGTGATGCACGAGGAATGGTGGAGCCTTTCCACCGAGACGGCCGCGTCCGTCAACAGGGCTAAGCTGGAAGGTCGACCCGTCCTCGCGATTGGCACGACGAGCGTTCGGACCCTCGAATCGGCATGGAAGCCGGCAGACGATGAAGGACCCGCCGGATTGCGAGCGGGCGAGGGCCGTACGCGGATCTTCATCACACCGGGCTACGAGTGGAAGCTCGTCGACAGGCTGTTCACGAATTTCCATACGCCCCGCTCGACCCTGTTGATGCTCGTCGCGGCCTTCGCGGGGCGGGATAGAATTCTTTCCGCCTACGCCTCCGCGGTCGAACAAAGATATCGATTCTTTTCCTACGGAGACGCGATGCTGATCCGTTAGGGGAGGGGGCCGAGAAGCCGGCCGGTCAATAGGTCGAGGCGTCCATCTTCTCGAAGTCTGCCCTTACCTTGGCGACGCGGTCCAGCTCGCGCTGGATGGTCTTGCCGAAGTCGAGATCTCCTGTCGTGATGCGAAATGCCTCATCGGCCATGAATTCAGCCCCTTCGACATCGACGAACTGCATGGCCATGGCCTTGGCCGCCAGTTCCTTCGCCTCCGGCCACCAGGCAAGGGCGGTCTTGTAGGCCGACTCGGCGATCTTCAGGCTTTCGAGGTTTTGGTCCTTCCATGGAGCGTTGAAGAAGTAGGCGACTCGTTTGTCGTATTTCGACCCGAGGGCGAGGTGGGCCTCGATGAGCTTGAGGTCGAGGTGCATGTCGAGGAGGTAGCGGTAGCGCTCCCATTGTTTCTTGTTCTCGATCTTCGCGAGGGCGTAGAGCGGATTGCAGAAGGGAGCCTCCTTCGCCCGCTCGAGCCACACGATGTTCTCGATGATGTCGTCGGGGTACTGGATGTAATGCTCATGCCAGAGTTTGTAGTATTGCTCCTTGTAATAGACGGTCCAGGCTGAAAGTCCGGCGACGGCCATGACGGCGAGGGAGATCGCAAGCAGCGCTCGATTTCGGGCATTCATCCTTACGATTATCGGCCTGCCTTCCGTATAGGAAGAGTCTCCCAAAACAAAAGCACATCGAAACCTTCGGGTTTTTGCGTGGTTATCGCCCTAGCTATGACTTCGCATCCTGTCGACGAGAGGCGCCAATTCCTCATCGATCATCTTCGAAACCTCCTCGAGGGGCCGGGATGCGTCGATGCGGACGATGCGCATGCCGCTCGTCTCGAAGGGACGAATGGCTTCTTCATAGGCGGCCCTGACCCTTTCGAGGGCGGCATGCGATTCGTAGATGTCGCGACCAGGTCGTCTTCCGACGCGGTCCATGGCGACGTCCACGTCGAGGTCGAAATAAAGGAGAAGTTCGGGAAGGGGGAAGGCGGCGTTCAGTTCGAAGGGAAGGGCGAAGCCGCAATCCATGCCCTGATAGGCGAGACTCGAAAAGAAATAGCGGTCGAAGACGACGAGTTCGCCTCTTCGAAGGTGTTCGAGGGCTCCGTTCGATCCGAAAATATGCTCATGACGATCGGCGGCGAAGAGACGGGCGATCGTGCCCGGCAGGGCGGGTACTTCGCCGGAAAGCACCCTTCGCAGAAATTGGCCCGTCGGAAGATCCGTCGGCTCGAAGCTGATCCATGCCGCGGTCCCGTGGCGGGTCGCCACCTCGCCGATGCGTTTGAGCTGGGTCGTCGTTCCGCTGCCGTCGATGCCCTCGAGGACGACGAAGCCTTCGAGCACCTTGCGTTCGGAGTGGTCCATCGGCCGAGCCTACCCGGCCCCGTGTCGGATGGACAAGCGGGCAGGTTCGCATTCGCATGCGCCCAGTCGCGCTTCGGAAACGGCGTCAATGACGGGAAAGCCCTTCCTGTGGTATCGTAAACCACGTGCGCAGGTTTTCGTCGTACGGGCGGATCGTCTCCGTGCCAGTCCTCGTCTCGGGCCTTATACTGGTCGCCCTTGGCGTCTTCGCTGCCGCGGCCATCGATCGCGAGATACGAAAAGGGCTCGAATCCGAACTTCATCGTTTGGAAGGATCATTCGAAAACTGGAGCGGCTTCACCCTGCGCTATGACAGTCTTTCGCCTTCTATATTGAGCGGTCTTGTCGCCAAGAACCTCATCCTGGGCAGTCCCGACGGCAGCAGGGTCCTCTCCGCCCGCAAGGTTGCCCTGCGTTTCGATCTCGGTTCTCTTATCGGCGGCGGAAATCCATTTATCAGTTCCATCCTGTTGGAAGGCGCCGACGCGACCTTCCGCTCGGTCGATATCGACAAGGTCCTCGCCTTGCTCAGGCCCGGCGGCGCGCTTGGCTCGGGTTCGCCCCGCTTGCCGCGGATAAGGATAGAGGCGCGTGACATCAAGATAGCCCTGCCCGATCTCAAGGGTTCGAGGATCGCGATATGGGCCCGTCATGTCGATCTCGATTCGCGAAAGCAGATTCCCTCCCTCTCGATCGACGGGAGCGCGGAAGGGGAGTTGCCGGGAGTCGGCGGCTTCTCGGCCGCGCTTGACGCGTCGGGCTCCTTTTCGACCTCCCTCGAAGCCGCGCGTCTGCGGGTCAAGGTTTCGGGGAAGACGGCTGATTTTTCTTTGAGCCGACAGGACTTCGATCTCTCCCTCGGTCTCGGCATCGTCGAACTTCGCAAGGTCAGGGATTCGTCGCCAGTCGATCTCTATGCGCGCTATGACCTCGGTTCCGGCGATCTTACGGCCAACCTCCGCTCCGACGCCTTTCGTCCCGAAAGCCTCTTTTCCCCGACGGGCCGTCTCGCATTTCTGGCCCCCTGGTTCAAGGAGGCTTGGAGCACCTCCTTCGACTTTTCGCTGAAGAACTTCGACCTAGGCACACTGCGCTACGACGGGCGAATTTCGGGAACCCTGGCTAAGGAGCTGATCGGATCGACCTGGGATGTCAGCCTCGATGCCTCGGGCGACAGTCGCGCGATGGACATAAGGGAAGCCATGGCTTCGAGCGAAGAAGGCATCTTCCGATTCTCCGGCAAGGTCGATCTTCCGAAGCGGCTGGTCGAGGGACAGCTCGACGCGGCGGCGAGGCTCCTCGGCGGAAGGCTGCCGGTCAAGGCCTCGCTCGCGATAGAAGGCTCCTCGGGGAACTACCATATTCGAGGCCAGGGTATCGAGATTGCCGGACTCGATTTCGGCTCGGCCGCCCTCGATCTCGGCGTGGACGAACGAGGCGCCTCGAGCTCCTTCCGACTTTCGCTCGGCCTTCCCTCGCCGCTGTTCGATTCCGGGTTTGCCCCGGAGCCGAAAAGAAAGGGACTTACGGTCGAAGGCAACCTGCTATTGGGCGCCAATCCCCTGATCGAATGCGTACTGTCTTTCGGGGTCCTCGACGCGAAGGCCGTCGCTCCTTTGATCGGCGCCTTCCTCGACAGGAACACGGCGACGATGCTGGAATCCTTCGCCCTGTCCGGCGACCTTGTATTTCGAAGCGACCTTTCCCATTTCTCCTGGTCCACGAGCGACGTGGCGCTCAGATCTCGCCTCGTCCCAGGCCTGGAGGTCGATCTTTCGGCTTCGGGCAGCGACCTCGATTTCAGACTGCGCTCTTCGACCTTGACCTACGGCGCCTATTCCGCTCAACTTGCCGGTGACCTCTCCGTCGTCGGGGATGAGAGCTACTCCTTTGCCGCCGCCTTCCAGTACGCGGGCGTTCCGTACAATTTGAAAGGAGCCTGGATACGGGGAAATCTCAATGTCGCCGGGGATTACGGGCTTGTCAGCTCTGCGCGCCTAACGGAGGACGGGATCGTCGGCTCCCTCGCCCTGAACTCATTGCCCTTCCCCCTGGCCGGTTTCCCCCTCTCGGTTTCGGCTAACGCGAATTTCCGTTATCGGGCGATTGACGACTGGTCATTGGCCCTGGCCCACATTTCGGTCATCCCTTCCTCGCTGAGCGGAGCCCTTCCCGGGCTCAACGCGTCCGGCTCATTCGGTCCGAAGGGCGGAACCATCGTCGCCGCCAGGCTCTTCGATAGGATTTCCTCCGTGTCGGGTTCGGGCAGCGCTTCCTGGGGTGGCGGCGCGACGAAGCTCGATCTGAAATTCGGCGATTCCTCGACCGAGCATTATCAGCTCGACGCTTCGCTCGGACAGGATTCGATAGCCGCCGATTTGACCTTCGGCGCCACCCCTCTTACTCGATTCGTCCAAAAGCGCCTTGCCGGAACCCTTGACGGAAGCCTTCATGCCAGCGGCCCGATCGCCGCCCCTTCGCTCACCTTCGACGTGAGCGTCAGGCAAGGTAAATTCGACGACGCTCCCATCGATTTGCATCTTGCGGGGATGCTGCAGAACGACGCTTATCGGATCGACGATGGTCTTGTGCAATGGCAGGGCTTCAGGATCTCGTCTTTCAAGGCGAATTTCGACAACCAGACGGGGCGGGGGGCCGTTTCCGGGCATTTTGCGAGCTCCCTGATATTGGCGGGCAGTTCCTTCGACTTCGCCTCCGATCTCAGTTCTCGTGTCACGACGTCTTCGGGGCCCCTCGACGCCTTCAAGGATCTGCTTCTCACCGGAAGTACGAGCAATTTCAAGTACAGCAGCATCGCGACGGCCACATGGCCATTTGTCGTCGATATCTCGCAGCGAGGCGTTTCAATCAAGGGAGGCCCCGGAGGCGACTTCGTGCTTTCTCTTGCCTCCGACGGCAGTTTTTCAGCCCGAGCGAAGGCTCCCTTCCCCATCCTCGTCACTGCCCAGGGCAGGATCATCGGCGACAAGATCGACGCGGAAGCCCATGGCCTATCCATCGAGATGCCGATGCTCGTCGCCCTGGTCGGGAGTTTGCCCGTCCAATTCAAGGGAGGCAGGCTCGCGGGTGACCTCGTGATATCCGGTCCCGTGGCCGACCCTGAATTTTCGGGCGCCTTGCAGCTCGCCAATTGCGAGCTTTCCATGCCCGGCTGGATCAACGAGACAGCGGGCCCCGTCACCGCCCCCGTCGTCGTCGACGGAAAGAGATTCTTTCTGCAAGCCCCCTCCGTTCCCATCCTCAACTCTCATTTCGGGCTGGATTTCGAACTCGATTTCGAAGGCTGGGTTCCGACGGAGGTCAGGGTAGGCCTCAAAAGCCTGCCGGGGACGCGGGTCCCCATCGAAACCAACATTCTCGGCGTGGCGATCAAGGGCTTCGCCGTGCCCGATATCAACCTGAGCCTGGTCGGTCCGATACTTTCGGTGAAGGGGACGCTTGTCCTTCTCGATACCGACGTCATCGTGACGCCACAAACCCTCGCTCCGGCGGCGAGCTCGGACGAGGCCCCTGTCAATCTCCTCGACATAGATCTCGGCATCGAAACCGGGCGAGGCGTCCATTTCTATTTCCCCGACCGCAATTACCCGGTGATCGCCGGCAACGTGGTTCCGGGCAATCACCTCGCCATTCGCTACGATCAAGCGAAGGACGACCTGTCCTTCAAGGGAACGATCAGCGCGAGGGGGGGAGACGCCTTCTACATCCAAAGGAATTTCTTCCTGCGATCGGCGAGCATCGTCTTCAACGAGAGCTCGGGGAAGAGCTTCGATCCCCTTGTCTCCATGCTCGCGGAACTGCGCGACAGCACCGCGGACGGACCGATAACGGTAACGCTGCGCGCCGACAACCAACCCATTTCGATCTTCAAGCCCTCGATCACCTCCGACCCGGCCAAAAGCGAAGCCGACATCGCCCTCATTCTCGGGCAAGGGCTCCTTCCACTCGACGAATCCGGGGGCCTGGCCCAGAATCTCGGCCGCATAGCCATCGCAGGCAGCGAATTCGTCCCTCAGCTCAACGTCACCAAGGCCTTCGAGTCGAGGGTCCGGGACGCGCTCAATCTCGATGTTCTCTATTTCAACTCCCAGGCCATCCAGCGATGGCTCTTCAGCCTCGCCGGCACGGGCAACCAGGGCTTGTCGACGCTTTCGGACTATCTCAAGGAGACCAATCTCTTCGCCGGCAAGTACCTTTCCGACAGCGTCTTCCTCCATGCCTCGGCCCGCCTCGACGCGGACCCTCTTGTTGGCTCGAGCAATATTGGGGTAGTATCCGAATTCGGCGTCGATTTCGAAACTCCCTTCGGGCTCCTCCAATGGACGTTTCAGCCCGCCCATCCCGGCCAATTATTCGTCAATGATCAAAGCCTCAGTCTAAGCTGGAGGCTTCCCCTGAAATGAGAGGAGAATTCATGAAGCGGTCATTTCTGGCGGTCGCCTTTGCATGCGCCGCCCTTAGCCTCTTCGCGCAGACCGAATGGTTCTGGAACAAACCCATCGCGGGGGTCCAATGGGTCGGGGTAACCCACGCCGACAAAAAGGCCCTCGATGCCCTCGCCGGCCAATACGTCGGGAAGGTTTTCACCCAGGATCTGTGGACCGACCTTCAGGGGAGGGTCTACGAGCTCGACTGGTTCGACACGATCGATCCCCAGGCCTTTCCCGCCAACGACGCCAAGACCGAAGTCGTCATCAAAATCGTCGTCAAGGAAAAGCCGGCGGTCGGCCATATCCGCGTCGAAGGGAATTCGGGCATTCATGCCACCGACATCCTCGACGCCGCCAAGGTCAAGGTCGGCGATATCTATAACGCCCAGGCGGCCAAGCTCGACGAGCTCGCCATCAAGCAGCTCTACCTCGGCAAGGGGTACACCGAGGCGACCGTCACCTCGACGGTTTCCGCCCCCGATTCGCGGGGCGAGCTCAACCTCACCTTCGTCGTGAACGAAGGCTCGACGGTCGCCGTGCGTTCCATACGGTTTACCGGAAACCTGAGCATCAGCGAAAAGACCCTCAAGGCGGCCCTTAGTTTGAAGGAAATGGGCCTCTTCCAGGACGGATCCTTCCAGGAATCGAAGCTCGAGGACGACAAGCAGAAGATAATCGACCTTTACCGGGCCCGAGGCTTCGTCGACGCCGCGGTCAAGGACGTCGTGCGCAGTTACTCGAAGGATCCGAAGAAGAATCGCGGCCTCCTCGACCTGACCTTCGTCATCAGCGAAGGCAAGATATGGACCCTTGATTCCGTTTCGTTCGAGGGCAACAAGATCTTCTCCACGGCCAGACTCGCCTCATTCATCTCGCTCAAGCCGGGTCAGCCCGTCAATTACGGGCGTCTCCTCGCGGACAAGCAGCGGATCGATGATCTCTATTATGAGAATGGATACATCTTCAATACGCTCGATCTTGTGGAGAAGCGCGATGCCGATCGAGGGAACATCGCCTATACGATAAAGATCGTCGAGCGGGACAGGGCCCTCATCGAGAGCATCACCTTCAAAGGCAATACCAAGAGCAAGGAAAAGGTCCTCTTCCGCGAACTGCCCTTCCAGGTAGGCGACGTATTCTCGAAGGCCAAGGTCGTCGAGGGCCTGCGCAATCTGTATAACCTCCAATACTTTTCCTCGGTGGAGCCGGACATGAAGCCCGGAAGCGCCGACGGCCTCATGGACCTGACCTTCAACGTCCAGGAGCAGAGCACCGCCGATATCCAGTTCGGCGTCACCCTGAGCGGCCTCGGCGATCCCAACGCATTCCCCGTCTCGGGCCTCCTCAAATGGAGCGACAAGAATTTCCTCGGCAACGGGCAGAATTTCAGCGTCGCCCTCAACGCCGCCCCGGATGACCAGAGCCTGACCTTCTCCTTCCTGGACAATTGGCTTTTAGGTCGACGCCTTACGGGAGGCATCGACCTTTCTTTCGATCACAAGACCTCGACGACGCCCGAGGACATGCTCGGGCCGATATTCGCCGACGGAGTGCCCGATCCCTACACCTCCTACGAGGACTACAAGAGCGCCAACTACGTCGTCCCCTCTGCCTACCTCATGCCCTACACCCTCCTGACCTTCTCGCTCGGTTTCAACACCGGTTACGGCTGGACGATGCCAAACGGCAACTACGGCGTGGGCCTCGGCGTCTCGACGGGCCTTACCCAGACGACCTACGACGCCACCCTGTATCGCCCCGCCATCGAATCGATCAGGACGAGCACCAACGAATGGCTCTTCGGCAACAAACTCTCCGGCCGGGTCTACATCAATACCCTTGACAATTGGGTTAATCCGACCAAGGGGTACTTCGCCAGCGAAAAGCTCACCTTCGGCGGTCTCTTCGGCTTCGAGCCCGAGCATTACCTCAGGTCGGACACCAACCTCCAGGCCTTTCTCACCCTCCTCAACATCCCTGTCATCGACGCGTGGAGTTTCAAGCTCGTCCTCGGCGCGCATTCGGGTCTGCAGCTCCTGATGCCCGAACCCGGATCGGGGCTATCGACCCCCGTCGTCACCTCGATGGACTCCCTTCACATCGATGGCACCTTTAACGCCCGAGGATGGCACAGCCTCTATGCCGTGGACGGCACACAGCTATGGGAAAACTGGCTTGAGCTGAGGATGCCGGTCTTCGAATCAGTCCTCTGGTTCGACGGATTCTTCGACGCGGCCGCCCTCAATACCTCCTACGGACTACTCCGACCCGATACCTCCGGGTATAGCGCCGGCAAGGATCTCACCGGGCTCTCCTGGGACAATCTCGCGCTGAGCGCCGGTTTTGGATTCCGCTTCACCATCGCCCAGTTCCCCTTCAGGTTCTATTTCGCCAAGCGTATGCTCTTCGACGGAAAGACCCTGAGTTATCCCAGCGACTCCCTCGATTTCGTGATCAGCATCAGTCAGGCTCTGCAATGAGGAGGTTAGGCATGCGTCACCCCATAAGGATCGCGGCCCTCGTCCTGGGTTTCGTGCTGCCCCTCGCGGGAGTCGGCGCTCAGCAGATCACCCGCATCGCGGTCGTCGACCTGCAGAAGATCCTTCTCGCCTACTCGACGGATTCGGTGGCCCTCAGGGACTACGAGGCGAAGAAGGCGGAGATTCAACAGGAGATCAACCAGCAGGCCGCCGACATCAAGACCCTCCAGGGCCAGAAGGCCGACGCGGACAAGGCTCGCGATGCGGCTACCTCGCAGCGCCTCGACGCCGAGATCGCCCAGCGTACGGATGCTCTCAGGACCTTCGTCAGGGCCAAGCAGGACGAGCTCGACAAGGCGGCGGCGGCCATCAAGTCGACCGATGGTTTCGCGCAAATGATGTATAAGAAGATCCAGGACGTCGCTGAGACCGACGGCTATTCCCTCGTGCTCAATCTCCGAAGCATTGATTCGGTGATGAGCGCCGTCCTCTGGTACAGCCCGATGATCGATATAACCGACAAGGTGATCGCGGCCCTCGTCGGCACGACGGCGCCGCAATAAAAGGGAGGCTCGGCCGTGGCCGAGCCTCTCTTGCATCCCCCGCGCAAATCACTGCTCCGGTCTACTCCTCGTCCTTGTTTTTGAGGCTTTCGCGGAGGAGGCTGCTGAGGGCCGAGAACTTCGCGCGGTTCTCCGGCGACAACGAGGAAAGCTCCTCGTGCGTGTCGAGAAGGAACTGGGCCGTGGCCGTCGCTCCCCTGCCCACGCGTTCGAGGTTCGCCGGAAAATCCGACGCTGGGTCGACGAGGTCGACGAGTCTGAGCACGCCGATGGTCCGGAGCAATCCAATACAGGTTTCGGAAGCCCCGGCGAGGGAGATTTTCTTGGCCGTGTCCGTCTTGAGGCGCTTGGCTAGACCGACGATGAGTCCGAGAAAGGTCGAATCCATGTAGTCGCATTCGGAGAGGTCGAGGATGACTGCGTTTACCGGAGGCTTCTCGTCGAATCGCCCGAAGCAACGCGACTTGAGTTCGGGGCAATAGACGGCGGTCACATGGCCGGTCGCCTTAATGTGGATGCGGTCGCCTATCGCCTTGAAAAACAACGCCTCGTCCACAGAGCCTCCGAAAGGGTGATGCTTCGGTTCCGTCGTTGTAGGCTATCCTGACGGCAAGTATAATGCAACGGTTATGGCCGATACCCCGATGATGGAGCAATACAGGAGCGCGAAGGAAAAGAACCGCGACGCGGTCCTTTTTTTTCGCCTTGGCGATTTCTATGAAATGTTTTTCGAGGACGCCATCGAAGTGAGCGCCCTGCTCAACCTGACGCTGACAAAGCGGCAGGGAGAACCCATGTGCGGCATCCCTTGGCACTCGGCCCGTTCCTACATAGCCAGGCTACTCAAGGCGGGCAAGAAAGTGGCCATCTGCGAACAGGTCGGGGAGATCGGCGCGGGCAAGGGCATCGTGCGGCGTGAAGTCGTCGAGGTGATAACCCCGGGCACCGCGATGGAAGAGGACTTCCTCGACCGCGGAGCGAATAACTGGATAGTCGCCGTATGCAAGGGCCAGGGCGGCTACGGCTGCGCCTGGCTCGATCTCGGTACCGCCGAATTCCTCGCCGAGTCCTTCGACGGGGAAGACCCGGAGCGCATCGAAGGATGGTTCGCCCGCCATCTCTACCGCCTCGACCCCCGGGAGGTCCTCGTCCAGCAGAGCCTCCTCGACGATGGGCCCGTGGCGCGGGTCCTCGCCGCGAAGCCCTCGCTCATCCTCAATCGCCTGCCCGACTGGTCTTTCGACGCGAAGAGCGCAGCGGCGGACATCATGAAACGATTCGGGCTCGCGACACTCAAGGGCCTCGGCTTTTCGGAACAGGGGATCGAGATGGCGGCGGCCAACTCCCTCCTCCGCTATGTCGATGACCTTTCGCAGAGTTCCTGTCCCCACATCGGTCGCTTGCTGCCCTGGGATTCCGCCACCCATGCCCATATCGACGAGGCCACCCAGAAGAATCTCGAACTCGTTCGGAATTTGGAGGACAATTCCAGGAGCTTCAGCCTCATCGATGTCCTCGATTGCACGCGGACCGGCCCGGGTTCGCGCCTCCTCCGACAATGGATTCTCGAGCCCTTGACCGATAAGGCCGCCATTGAAGCTCGCCAGGACGCCGTGGAATTCCTCTATCGGCGCCAGAGGCTTCTCGGAGAATTGCGGGGCGGGCTCGGAAGGGTCCTCGACACCGAACGCCTCGCCTCCCGCGTGGCGATGCAAAAGGCCCATGCCAAGGATCTCCTCGCCCTTCGCGATTCGATCGAGGCTTCAATGACCGCCTTTTCTCGAGTCTCGGCCGAAGGGATCGTGCCGCCGGCCGCGAGGGCGGACGAAATTATCGCAGCGGCCGGCGCCATCCTGCCTGGGGGTGCCCAAGCCCATGAGCTCGCTGCCCTCGCTTCCGAAATGGGGCGAGTCATCAAGGACGAACCCTCGATCCTCCTCACCGAAGGCAACCTGCTCAGGCGGGGCGTTGATCAGGAACTCGACCGGCTCCACGATCTCCATGACCATGCCCGCGAGCTCCTCGAGGCCTACCTTGAGGAGGAGAAGGTGGCCACGGGCATCCCGAACCTGAGGATCCGTTACAACAGGATCATCGGCTACTACCTCGAGGTTTCGAAGGGGCGGCTCGACGCCGTGCCATCCCACTTCATGCGGCGCCAATCCCTCGTCAATGGGGAACGCTATTCCACGAAACGCCTCGGCGAGCTCGAGGCCGACATCAACGGCGCCACCGAGAAGATCGTCGAGCTCGAACGCGAGCTCTTCCTCGCCCTGCGGGGGCGGGTCGCGACCCTCGTCCCCTTGATTCTCGCCCTCGCACGGTCGACTGCCATCCTCGATTGCCTGGCCTCCTTCGCCTGGGCCGCGACGGAAAAAGGCTACAGGCGCCCCCGCATCGTGGAAGAGCCGAGGCTCGCGATCTCCCAGGGTAGGCATCCCGTTGTTGAGGCCCATCTCCCCGCCGGCAGCTTCGTACCAAATGGTATCATCTTGGATGCCGGGGAGGGCGAGGCGCCTTCCTCGGCGGCGGGAGAAAGGATTCCCTCCTTCGCCCTCATCACCGGCCCGAACATGGCGGGCAAGTCCACCTTTCTCAGGCAGACGGCCCTGATCCTCATCATGGCCCAGGCGGGTTCCTTCGTTCCGGCCGAGGAGGCCGTCATTGGCATAGCGGATCGGATCTTCTGCCGCGTCGGCGCCCATGACGATCTCGCTCGGGGCGAAAGCACCTTCCTCGTGGAGATGCACGAGACGGCGCGGATACTGAACACGGCCACGAGGCGCAGCCTCGTCGTGATGGATGAAGTGGGGAGGGGCACGGGCACCCTCGACGGCCTCTCGATCGCCTGGGCCGTCACCGAGCGGCTCCTCGACGGCATCGGAGCGCGGAGTCTTTTCGCGACGCATTACCACGAACTCACCGCGATCGAGCATCCCCGGCTCGGCAATTTCAGTCTCGCAGTCCTCGAGGAGGAGGGCGACGTCGTCTTCTTGAAGCGCATCGAAGCCGGTCCGGCCCACGGTTCCTACGGCCTCCATGTAGCGAAGTTGGCAGGCGTGCCCGAGAAGGTCCTCGTCCGCGCACGAGAGCTCAGGGAGAGGTTCGCCGCCCAGGAGTCGGCGGGGAGGACGAAGGGTGTCTCCGAAGACTCCTTGACGGCAGGAGCATCTGTCGATCCGGAGACGGGGAGGGTGACGACTGTTGGATTACCCCCGCCCCAAACTTCGCTTTTCGACCCGCGCGACCTCGTCATCGCCGAGCTCGCTTCGATCAACACGGACCGACTGAGTCCACTCGAGGCCCTGAACCTTTTGGCGCGGCTCAAGACGGACCTTTCGGGACGGCGGGAAAGCGACAAGAGGACCGGAAAGCATTGAAGCGAGGGCGAGGATCTCGGACGTCATCACCGTATGTCGTGGCGTTTCACCCATGCCCTCCCTTCGGTGGTCGCGGTTTTACTTCCTCGCAGTTGCATCATCTGCGGAGTCCCTCTCGCTCCGGCATCGACCAAGTCGCCGGCTTCGCTATGCCGGGCCTGCGACAGGGCCCTCTCTCCGCTTCCCGAACCCCGTTGTCCCCGCTGCGGAAGGCCATACGCAAGCTCTTTCGGCGAATGCCCCGAATGCCGGCGCAGACCCCTCGCCTTCGACGAGGCCCACCCGATCTATGATTTCCACGGCAAGGCGGGATTGCTCATAGCTGCATACAAATTCGGTGGTCGCAGAAGCCTCGCTCCATGGCTGGCGGCGAGGCTCGGGGCGGTGATCGCCGACCGTTGGCCGGGTCGGGTCATCGTGCCCGTGCCGCCGAGAAAGACGGTGATCGCCGAGCGAGGCTGGGACCATATCGAGCTTCTCGCCCGCCTTTTGCAGGCCTCCGGTTTCGCTGTGGCGCGTCCCCTGTTCCGAGCGCCTTCCCGGCAGCAGAAGGAACTCGGGCTCATGGAGCGCCGCGAGAACGCCGCCAAGGCATACAGACTCCTGCCTGGCTCCTCCGTTCCTGAATCGGTCGTCCTCATCGACGATGTCTTCACGAGCGGGTCGACCGCCGACGCCTGCTCCCGCGCGCTCAAGGAAGGCGGAGCCAAGGCCGTGGCCTTCGTTTCGATCGCCGCCGACTGACCCGGGATCGGGGACGGCCTCGGGGGCTCGCTCTATTGACAGCTTATGACACCGGCATTATGATATGCCTAATTGAAAAACACACAACAGATTCTCCTTAGCAACAAGAAGAGTCGCCGAGCGACTCTTTTTTTTTAAGAGGGCTATGCAAGAACAGGAAGCGATTTCGAAGGATATCGAATCGGCCTTGGCAGCCTTGGAACTGGGCCTTCTCGAGTTCCATGTGAGCCGCCGGGGAAATTCGGTCCAGGTGCGGGCCGTAGTCAAGGCAAAGGGCGGCACGGGCACGGCCGAATGCGGCAAGGCGCACCGGCTCATCGCGCAACGATTGGCCGAGGCACATGGGATCGCGGAGCCCTTCATAGAGGTTTCGAGTCCCGGAATTGACCGGGCGCTCAGGACCGCGCACGATTTCGCCGCCTTCGTCGGCGAGCGGATACGGTTCATACGCGAGGGCGAGACCGAATGGGAAAGAGGTAGGCTCCTCGGCATCGAAGGGGAGATCCTGAGCATAGATACCGCCGGGGAAAAGCTCGTTCTTCCTCTCGGCGATCTCGCCAAAGCGAGACTTGATTCGACATCGGAGGGAGAATAGGCCATGGCTTCGGAAATGGCGGACGCGATTCGCCAACTCATCAATGAGAAGGGAATATCCGAGGATCTCATCGTCAAGACCGTGGAGGATGCCCTCCTTGCGGCCTATAAAAAGAAGTACGGCACCAACGAAAATGCGGTGGTCCGCTTCCGCGACGACTACGAGGGCGTGGATATCTATGCCAAGAAAACGATCGTCGAGGAACTCGACGATCCTGTCCTCGAAATCAGTCTCGAGGAAGCCAAGGAAATCAACGAGGACGCGGAGATAGGCGATGTCCTCGAACTCGCTATCGATCCGCATGAATTCGATCTTCAGTCCGTCATGCTTGCGAAGCAGACGACCAGGACCTCGCTCCGGGAAATTTCCCGGGACACGCAGTTCGCCGAGTACAAATCGAAGGTCGGCGAGATCATCATCGGTTACTACCAGCGCGAGCGGAACGGGAATATTTTCGTCGATCTCGGCAAGGTCGAGGGAATCTTCCCGCGGAAGTATCAAAGCCCCCGCGAGGTCTACCACATGGGAGACCGCATCAAGGCGATGATCGTCGAGGTCGAGAAGGGAAGGATGGGCGGCCCCCAGATCGTCCTCTCGCGAACCCACGCCGAATTCGTCCGCAAGATCCTCGAGCTCGAGGTTCCCGAGATCTACGACCAGACGGTCGAAGTCTTCAAGATCGTCCGTGAGCCGGGTTATCGCACCAAGATCGCCGTCTACTCCCGCCGGGAGGACATCGATCCCGTGGGCGCCTGCGTCGGTCTCAAGGGTATCCGAATCCAGGCCATCATTCGCGAGCTCGAGGGTGAAAAGGTCGACATTCTCCGCTACGACGTGGACCCGAAGCGATTCATCCACAACGCCCTTTCGCCCGCCGAAGTGCGGGACGTCTACATCCTCGACGAGGCCAAGCATCTCGCCCTGGTCGTCGTTCCCGACAGTCAGCTTTCTGTGGCCATCGGCAAGCAGGGCTTGAACGTGAGGCTCGCCAACAGGCTTTGCGACTGGAATATAGACGTCAAGACCGAGGAACAGTTCCGCGAAATGGACCTGTCGGGCGGTTACATGAAGGCCGTTTCGGCTCTCTTCGGCGAAGGCGAGGGCCAGGCTTCAGCCCTGGCCGACCTTCCCGGCATGGAGCCTGAATGGATAGCCGCTCTCGAGGACGCCGGAATTTCGAGCATCGAGGAACTTCTCGGGCTGGAAAGCGGCGCCATAGGGGCGATCGAGGGTATCGACGAGGCCGCCGCCCTGGCGATACAGTCCATTATCGACGAGAACGTCGAAGTCATCGAGGAAGGCGAGTCTGAAGCCGAAGAAGGCGAAGAGCTCGCGACGGACGAAGAATACCAGTGTCCGGACTGCGGGGCGAGCGTGACTCCCGAGATGAGCCATTGCCCCACCTGCGGTGTCGAGCTGAGTTTCGAGTACGAGGACGGAGAGGAAGCGTAAGGGAGTCTATGACGGATACCAGCGATAGCCCGCAGAAACAGAAGGCCAATCTCATCAAACAGCCGAAGACCGTATCCGCGCCGGAGCCGGAGGCGCACGCTCCCTCGCATCCTGTCGACGATGCCCAGGCAGAAAAGAAGAAGGTCGTTGTCGTCAAGAAGAAGGTTGTCGTCAAGAAACCTCAGGCCCGCGTAGTTGCCCATCACGAAGAAGGTGCTGCGGAAGCGGAGCCGAAGGCCGTCCCGGCGAAGGCGCCTGTTATGCAAGCGCCGGCCCAGGCGGAAGCCCAGGCTGCGCCGCCGGTCCAGGCCGCCGCTCCTGTGGCCTCCGAGTCGGCGCCTCAAGCACCTGTCGCCCAGGACCGCCCCGCCGAGACTGCTCCCGAAGCCGTCCCGCGCCCCGCTGCTCCCACCGCGGCCCCAAGGCCTCAGCCGGGTCGTCCGGGCTACAGCGGCGACTCGCGATATCCGCCCGGGACTCCTCGTCCGGCCCCTCGACCTTCCTATGGTCAAGGCACGGGTGCCCCGCGTCCCTCTGGCGATAGGCCTGCCTATCCTCCCCGTCCCGCAGGCGACCGGCCTGCGGGGGAGCGCCCGCCCTACGGGCAGGGAGGCCCCTCCGGCCCCAATTCATATCCCAGGCCGAGTTACGGTCAGGGCAATGATCGTCCCGCCTATGGCGGGCAGGGTGGCTATGGTTCGGGACCGCGTCCCGGCTACGGCGGACAGGGCGGCTCAGGGCCTCGACCCGGCGGCTATGGTCAGTCCGGCGGCGGATACGGTTCCGGCCCTCGCCCCAGCGGTCCTGGCCAGGGAGGCTATGGTTCCGGCCAAGGCGGCTACGGCGGTCAGAGGCCGGGCGGTTATGGCCAGTCCGGCGGCGGCTATGGTTCCGGCCAAGGTTCCTACGGTGGAAGTCCGCGCCCCGGCTATGGCGGCCAGGGCGGCGGTTACGGTTCAGGTCCCCGTCCCGGCTATGGTAGCCCGGGCAGTCAGGGCGGCTATGGTTCGGGGCAGGGCGGTTACGGCGGCCCGCGCCCTGGCGGATATGGTTCGGGTCAGGGTGGCGGCTACGGCGCACCTCGTCCCGGCGGTTACGGTTCGGGTCCCCGTCCAGGCGGCCCCGGAAGGCCGGGCGGCTATGGTGGAAGACCCGGCTACGGCGGCCAGCGTCCAGGTGGCCCCGGTGGTCCGGGCGGCCCCGGCGGTCCAGGTTCGGGCGTCGGCAAGACGGCCGTTCGCAAACCGCTTCGCGGTAAAAAGCCGGCCTATTCGAAGCGTGAGGAAGAGGCCGAAAAGGCGCTGAGACTCAAAAAGAAGGCCGAAGCCCAGGCGATGGCGATCCCGAAAGAGATCGACATCATGGAGACGATCTCCGTCTCCGAGCTGGCCCGCAAGATGAACCTCAAACCCGCCGACCTCATCGCCAAGCTCATGGGCCTCGGCGTGATGGCCACGATGAACCAGAAGATCGATTCGGACACGGCGACCATCCTCGCCGGAGAATACGGTTGCCAGGTCCATCTCGTGTCCCTCTACGATGAGACCGTCATAGAGAAGGCGGACGACCTTCCGGCCGATCTCGCCCACCGTGCCCCGATCGTCACCGTCATGGGCCACGTCGACCACGGCAAGACCAAGCTCCTCGATGCCATCCGAAAGACGGACGTCGTCGCCGGCGAGTTCGGCGGCATTACCCAGCATATCGGCGCCTATCAGGTGGAGACCCACAAGGGCCGCATCACCTTCCTCGATACCCCCGGCCACGCCGCCTTCACCAAGATGCGTGCCCGCGGCGCCGGCATCACCGACATCGTCGTCCTGGTCGTCGCGGCCAACGACGGCGTCATGCCCCAGACCCGCGAAGCCATCGATCACGCCAAGGCCGCCGGCGTGCCCATCATCGTGGCAATCAACAAGATCGACCTCCCCGAGGCCAATCCGGACAGGGTCAAGACCCAACTCGCCGAGCTCGGGCTCACCCCCGAGGATTGGGGCGGGGACACGATATTCTGCGAAATATCCGCCCTTCAGAAAAAGGGCATCCTCGAGCTCCTCGACGCCATCCTCCTCCAGGCCGAGCTCCTCAACCTTTCCGCCAACTACGACAGGCCGGCGGAAGGCAAGATCCTCGAGTCCAAGATCGACCATGGCCGGGGCATCGTGTCCACGGTAGTCGTCGAGCGAGGCACCCTCAAGATCGGCGATTCCTTCGTTGCCGGTATCTTCCCCGGAAAGGTCAGGGCCCTCTTCAACGATCGCGGCGAACGCATCGACGAAGCCATTCCCTCCACCCCCGTCGAGGTCATCGGCTTCGAGGGCATGCCCAACGCCGGCGATCCCTTCGAGGTGGTCGCGGACGAAAAGTTCGCCCGCTCGATCTCCGACAAGCGCCAGGAGCTCAAGAAATACGAAGAGGGAAAGAACGTCAAGAAAGTCACCCTCGACAACCTTTATGACACCATCCACTCCGGTCAGGTGCAGGAACTCAAGGTTGTCATCAAGGGCGACGTCCAAGGCTCGGTCGAGGCCCTCAAGGGACTCCTCGAGAAGCTCTCGACCGCCGAGGTCAGGCTCAATGTCATCCGGGCAGCGGCCGGCGCCATCACCGAGGACGACGTCAATATGGCGTCCGCCTCCGAGGCCATCATCATAGCCTTCAACGTGCGGCCGACCCCCGCGGCCAAGCTTCTCGCCGACCGCGAAAAGGTCGACATCCGCAAGTACAACATCATCTACCGCGCCCAGGAAGAGATCCAAAAGGCCATGGAGGGCATGCTCGCCCCCGAGCTCAAGGAATCCGAGATCGGCAAGGTGGAGGTCCGCGAGGTCTTCAAGGTGCCGAAGATCGGCCTCATCGCCGGTTCCTACGTCACCGAAGGCGCGGTCAGGCGCAATTGCAAGGTTCGCGTCATCCGCGACAGCATCGAGATCCACACGGGCAAGATCGTCTCGCTCAAGCGTTTCAAGGACGACGCCAAGGAAGTGGTCGCCGGTTACGAGTGCGGCATCGGCATCGATGGCATCACCGACCTCCAGGCGGGCGACGTGCTCGAGGTCTACGAGACGGTCGAGATAGCGCGGACTCTCTCCGCGCCGACCGAGGCGACAAATGGACGAGATTCGGCAACGAAAGCTTGAGGACCAGATCAGGGAGGAGCTCTCCTCCCTGATCCTTGGCGGCGAGGTGAAGGATCCCCGCGTGGGGCCCTTCGTCTCGTTGACGAGGGTCGAGGCGGCGCGCGACCTCTCTTTCGCCCGCGTCTTCGTCTCGAGTTTCGCCGCGGCCGTCGATGGCGCGAAGACGCCCGAGGGCGAAGCGCCCGGGGCGGAAGCCGCGAAAGATTCGTCAGCCCGCTCCCCGGAGGACGAGGCCCTCGATCGGGCCGTCGACGGCCTCAACCACGCGGCCGGTTTCATGCAGGCGCGCATCGGCAAGAGGCTCAGGACGAGGCTCACGCCGAAGCTGCAATTCGTGGCCGATCGCGGCATCCGCGCGGGCTTCGAGATGAACGAGAGGATCAAGGGCCTGTTCCAGTGATTCGTCATGAGGGCATCGCCCTCGTGGCCAAGCCCGAGGGACTGACATCCTTTCAAACCCTCGGCCCGCTCAAACGTTCCCTGGGCACCAGGAAGCTCGGACACACGGGCACCCTCGACAAATTCGCGTCGGGTCTTCTCGTCGTCCTCGTCGGAAGCCTCACGCGTCTCGGTCCCTGGTTCACTGCCCTCGACAAGGTTTACGAGGCCACGCTGCGCTTCGGCGAGGAGACCGACTCCCTCGATCCCGAGGGCGAGGTCGTGGCTCGCGCCGATCCCCCTTCCCCCGAATCCCTCGCCCTCGCGCTGCCGTCCTTCATGGGCGAGCTCATGCAGGCGCCGCCTGCCTATTCCGCCGTGCATATTGGCGGCGAGCGCGCCTCCGACCGGGCGAGGCGCGGCGAAGTCCTCGACATGCGCGCTCGACCCGTCACGATCCATGAGCTTGATCTTATCAATTATGACGGTCGTGACGCGAGGCTGCGGGTGCGCTGCTCCTCGGGCACCTACATCCGCTCCCTCGCCCGCGACATCGCCCTTTCCATGGGCAGCCGCGCCCGCCTCGAAACACTCGTTCGCACCCGCGTCGGTCCCTTTCGCCTGGACGCGGCACGGGCTCCCCAGGATTTTTCGGAGGGTAAGGGACTCGTCACCCTGGACGCGGGAGCGGCGACCTCCCTCGGCTTCGATGCATGCTTACTCTCTCCGAAGGCTCTTCCCGCCTTTTCCCATGGGGGGACCCTGCGGATGGACGATCTCAAGCCCCTAGCGCCCTTCGATCCCGGGCATCCCTCGATGAAGGCCGCGGCGAAGGCTGTGACGGAGGGCGCGAGACCCCTCGCCATCTTCTCAGAGGAGGGTGACTTCCTTGGTGTCATGGAGGATTCGGCCGGATCGCTCCGCTACCGTTTCGTCTGCGTTCCCGAGACGGGGGGGAGGGGAACATGAAACCGATCCTCCTCGACTGGGACGAATTCAGGTCGGCCTATGTCCCGGAGAGACCCCTCGCAGCGACTATCGGCGTATTCGACGGTCTCCATGCGGGGCATCGGGCCCTCGTGGAGAAAATCGTCGCCAAGGCTCCAGCTCTCCTTCCAGGGGTCATCACCTTCCGTGCCAACCCCAAAAGGATGCTCAGGGCCGAGAGTTACGAGGGAGACCTCATCTCCCTCGACAGAAAGCTCGAACTCTTCGCCTCATTCGGCGTGGAAGTTGTCATCCTAATTGACTTTTCCGGCGATTTCAGTAAAATGCCGGGAAGAAATTTCCTGTCCACCGTCGTGGAACGCGGCCACGTCGCCTACATGGCGATCGGCTGGGACTTCCATTGCGGCAGGGGGAGGGACACCGACGCCCGCGGTCTTGTCGATTTCTGTAGGGCCCGTTCCGTCGATGCCGAACTCCTCGATCCCGTGTCATTCCATGGAGATGCGGCGAGTTCGACAAGGATCAGGCGGGCCGTGAAGGCCGGCAGGCTCCTCGATGCGGAACGCCTGCTCGGCAGGCCTTTCGAAGTGGAGCTCGGCCCCCTCGTCAGAGGCGAGGGAAAGAGTTGGCATTTCGGGGCTCCGGAGGGCATGGTTCTGCCGCCCCAGGGATCGTGGCGGATTGCGGAGAGGGAAGGGGAGGCCGAGCTCGTCGTGGGCGAGGGAGGCCTCGAAGTGAAGGGACTGGCGCGATCGGAAATCGGGGCGCGAATCTCGATTACAATGTTTGGCAAGAACGAAGCGATAGACAAGGAGTAAGACGAATGGCTCTTACAAAAGATGACAAGGCGAGGGTCGTGGCCGAATACGGCCAGTCCGAGAAGAATACCGGATCCACCGAGACCCAGGTTGCCCTCCTCACGGAGCGCATTCTCTACCTCACGGAGCACTTCAAGGTCCACAAGAAGGACACGAACTCCCGCCGCGGGCTCCTCAAGCTCGTCGGACAGCGCAGGAAACTCCTCAAGTACCTGCAGCGAACCGATCTCGGCGGGTATCGATCCCTCATCGAAAAGCTGAACATCCGCAAGTGATCCCGACCGGGAAACGGTCAAAAAGGCCCCGCCAAGAAGGCGAGGGCCTTTCGTCGTTCCCGCGCGGAGGATATCGGCCCCGAGGGCCGGTCCTCCCCGACCCAAAAAGAAGGTAGCAATGCCGACAACCATGAAGATCAAGCTGGGCTCCGAGGAACTCTCCCTCGAGACGGGCCGGATGGCCAAGCAGGCCAACGGCTCCGTTTTCGCCCAATACGGCGGCTCCGCGATCATCGCGACGGCCTGCTGCGCCTCGACAGCCACTGAGGGTCTCGACTTCGTCCCCCTCACCGTCGAGTACAACGAGAAGTATTACGCCGCGGGCAAGATCCCCGGCGGCTTCATAAAGCGCGAGACGAGGCCCAAGGATCGCGAAATCCTCGTGTCCCGCCTCATCGACCGCCCCATGCGGCCCCTCTTCGACAAGGCCTTCGGCCGCGAGATCCAGGTCGTGCCGACCTGCATTTCGGCCGACGGCATCAATCCCCCCGACATCATCGCGATCAACGCGGCGAGCGCGGCGGTGGCCATCTCCGACATTCCCTTCAACGGCCCCATCGCGGCCGTCCGAGTCTGCCTCATCGGTAACGACTACGTGATCAACCCGACCTTCGACCAGTGGAAGACCGCGAGGCTCGAGATCGTCGTAGCCGGTACGAAAGACGGCATCACGATGGTAGAGGGCGATTCCGAGGAGGTCTCCGAGGCCGAGATGATCGGCGCCATCGAGGCCGCCAGGGGACCGATCGCCGAAGTCTGCCGCAAGATCGACGAACTCCGCGCCATGGTCGGAAAGCCGAAGCTTCCCCTCTCGCCCCTCAAGGTCAAGCTCAACCGCGCCGACGAGATCAAGGCCTTCGCCGAGGGTCTTCTCAAGACCGCCCTCTTCACGAAGGTGAAGCAGGAGCGCTATGAGGCCATCGCCAAGGCCATCGGCGAGGTAAAGGCCAAGTTCGCCGACGCCCTCTCCGACGAGACGCAGAAGAAGCTCTTCGGCGCCCTGATGGAGGACATCCAGTACAACATCCTCCGCTCGGGCATCCTCGACTCGGGCAAGCGCGTCGACGGCCGCGGCCTCGAGGATATCCGCCCCATCACCTGCGAACTCGGTGTCCTCCCCCGCACCCACGGCTCGGCCCTCTTCACCCGCGGCGAGACCCAGGCCCTCGCCGTCACCACCCTCGGCACGGTTTTCGACGAGCAGATCCTTGACGACATCGAAGGCGACCGCCGCGAGCGCTTCATGCTCCACTACAATTTCCCGCCCTTCTCGGTCGGCGAGGTCGGACGTCTCGGCACAGGCCGTCGCGAGATCGGCCACGGCAACCTCGCTCGCCGCTCCATCGAAAAGGTCCTTCCCTCGAAGGAGGCCTGGCCCTACACGGTCCGCGTCGTTTCCGAAATCCTCGAGTCCAACGGCTCCTCATCCATGGCCTCGGTCTGCGGCGGCTCCCTTTCGCTTATGTATGCGGGTGTCCCCCTCAAGCGGCCTGTCGCCGGCATCGCCATGGGTCTCATCACCGAAGGCGAGCGCTGGGCCGTCCTCTCCGACATCCTCGGCGACGAGGATCATCTCGGCGATATGGACTTCAAGGTAGCGGGCACCGAGAGCGGCATCACGGGCTTCCAGCTCGACATCAAGATCGCCGGCCTCACCACAGAAATTCTCACCAAGGCTCTCGACCAGGCCAAGCGCGGCCGCCTCCACATCCTCGGCATCATGAACGCGGCCCTCCCCAACCACGCCTCCGAGATTTCCGAACTGGCCCCCAAGGTCGTCACGATGAAGGTCGACGTCGAGAAGATCGGCGCTATCATCGGGCCGGGCGGCAAGAACATCAAGGCGCTCTGCGAGACCTACAACGTCAAGATAAACGTCGATGACGACGGCGCCGTCACCGTCTACGGCAGCACCCAGAAGAACGCCTACGAGGCCCGCGACGCGATCAAGGGCATCGTCGAGGATCCCGAGGTCGGCCGCATCTACGAAGGCGTCGTCAAGCGCATCATGGAGTTCGGCGCCTTCATCGAAATTCTTCCCGGCAAGGAAGGCCTCTGCCACATCTCCCGCCTCTCGAAGACCCGCGTCGAGCGTGTCTCCGACGTCCTCAAGGAAGGCGACAAGGTGAAGGTCAAGCTCCTCGAGGTCGACCGTCTCGGCCGCCTCAACCTCGCCCACGTCGACTCCCTCGACGAGAACGGCAACGTCTCCGTCGACGCCGCCCGGGAATCGGGGACGAGCGAAAATCGGAGCCCCCGTCCCTATGGCGATCGCCCCTATGGGGATCGACCTCCCCGTCACGACGGTCCGCACCACGGGGATGACCGGAGGGACGGCCGGAGGCACTGATGGTCGAAGCCATCACGCTACCCCGCGGCGCAAGCCTCCTCGCGGAGCGCGTCGAGGGGTTGCGGTCCTTCAGCGCGGGGTTCTGGTTTCCCGTCGGCTCCCGCCACGAAGCCCCGCGCGAGCGGGGCTTTGTTCATTTCATCGAACACCTCTTCTTCAAGGGCACGGAGTCCAGGAGCGCCCTCGACATAGCGAGGGCCGTCGATCGCGTCGGAGGCTATCTCAACGCCTTCACCGAGCGTGACACGCTCTGCGTCCACTGCACCGTTCCAGCCAGGCATTGGCGCCTCGCCATCGACATCCTCGCGGATCTCTGCTTTCGTTCCACCTTTCCCGCCGAAGAGGTCGAGCGTGAGCGCGAGGTAATCGTGAGCGAGATCCTTGCCTCCCTCGACGATCCCGAGGAGACGGCCCACGATCTTCTCCTCGAGCGCATCTGGCCGGGAGATCCCCTCGCCAGGCCCATCGCGGGCACCGAGGATGAAGTCCGTTCCGCCTTGCGCGCCGGGCTCGTCTCCTTTCGCGAAAGTATGCTCGGCCCCGACCGCCTCGTCGTCACCGCCGCCGGTCCGATCGAAGGCGCAGATATCGCGGGGGCCCTCGAGACACTCCTCGTCCGTGCGAAACAGGGTAGGTCGAAAAGCCTTCCCGCCTTCGTCGAGCCGACCTTCGTCGCCTCTGTCGGCGAGGCCCAGGCACGGCTTTCGCAGTCCTACCTGTTCGTCGCCATACCACTCCATCCGCCCTTCGCGTCAGAGGACTTTTACGTGATGTCAGCCCTGAACGGGGCCTTCGGCGAATCCATGAGTTCGCGGCTCTTTCAGAAGCTGCGCGAGCGCGAGGGACTCTGCTATTCAGTCGCCTCCGGCTTCACCATGGGGCGGAGCGAGGGACTTTGGGTCGCCCAGGCTTCTTCCTCGGCGCGTCTGTTTCCCGCCCTCATCGAGTCGATGCTCGGCGAAATCGCCGCGCTTGGCGCGGCCCGCCCCCTGTCGGAGGAGGAGGTTTCCGAATCTATTTCCCGCCTTGAGGGCTCCTACGATCTCGCGCTCGAGGACAGCGAGTTCAGGATGAAAAGACTCGCGAGACAGGCGATGCTGACGGACGAAGTGCTCGACGTCGAGGAGACTCGCGAGCGCATCTTGGCGGTGGACGCCGGGGCCGTAGCTGCCATGACCGATCGGGTTTTCGCCTCCGCGTCGATGGCAGTATTCGCCTACGGAAACATGGGCTCGAGGTCCAGGAAGGCCCTTGCGTCGCTGTCCGCGTCGACTAGATTCAGGGCGGTCCCTCTTGCCTGAGATTAGGGTCTCGGTGCTCGTCTCCGAGGGAGCGAGCTGCCCCGAATACCACAGCGAACTCGCCGCCGGCGCCGACCTCCGGGCGCGCGTCGACGAACCTATCGTTCTCGCGCCGGGCGAAAGACGGGCGATACCGACTGGGCTCGCCATGTCGATTCCCGAGGGCTTCGAGGCACAGGTTCGGCCAAGGTCGGGTCTGGCCCTCCGCGAAGGCCTGACCTGCATCAATTCTCCGGGCACCATCGATGCAGATTATCGGGGTGAGATCAAAGTCCCGATGGTGAATCTCGGACAGGCCCCCGTGACGATCCGCGACGGTGACAGGATCGCCCAACTCGTGGTCGCCCCCGTCGTCCGAGCCTCTTTCGTCCGGGTCTGCGAGCTCGACGAGACGGTGCGGGGCGAAAAGGGCTTCGGTTCGACGGGAACGGCATGAGCAAGAGAGCTCCCAGGCTCGCGCCGGGCATCATCGAGACCTATGTTGGTCGCGAATACTTGTTCTCCTTCTTCGTCAGCTTCGCCTTCTTCTTCATCGTCTTTTTCGTCAACCAGCTCCTCCTTATGGCTGAAGATATCCTCTCGAAGCGCGCTCCCCTGCACGACGTCCTCCTTCTCCTCCTTTTCGCCACACCCTCCGTCATCGCGATGTCGGTGCCCTTCGCCTCCTTGGTCGGCGCACTCATGGCCGCGGGAAGGCTGGCCGCCGACAGCGAACTGCTGGTCTTCCAGGCCTCGGGCGTGCGCACTTCGAGGGTCTTCCTGCCTTTCGTCGTGCTCGGCGGGCTGCTGTCCGTGGCGTCCTTCGCCGTCAACGATATCTTCCTGCCGCTTGGGACCCTCGAATTCGGCAAGCTCTACCGAAAGATGCTCGTGTCCGCGCCGGCCCTCGAGCTCCAGCCCTGGTCCTCGCGGCATTACAAGGACATCACCGTCGTTACCGGCGACGTCTCGGGGTCCACGGTCTCCGACATCCTCATATTCGACAGGACCGAGCAGGGGCAGCAGCGGGTCATATCCGCGAAGAAGGCCGAGCTCGAGTCGAGGCAAGATTCATCTGAATTGGTACTTACCCTGCAAGGAGTCTGGACCCAGACGCTGAAGGACGGGGAGACCGGTCGGTTCGAATACAGCTCCTGTGACACGATGGAGTATCGCATTTCCATGTCGGACGGCAATTCCCTCGTGAGCGGCATCGGACCCAGGGAGATGAGTTCGGTGGATCTCGGACGTTCCATCGCCGCCCAGACGGCCGATTGGGACGGCCGGGACCAGGCCATGCTCCGCGATGCCGAGCGGGCCCGCGCGATCCTCGCCGAGTCCTACGCGGGGGGCGTCGCCGCGGCGCCCGCATGGGAAGGTGCGGCCGCCCCGCTTCCGCCCCTCCTCTCCTCCTTTTCGACGAAGGCCGCCTCCCGCCCCGAACGCCGCAACCTCGACATCTACTCCCTGGAATTCTGGAAGAAATTTTCCATCCCCGCCGGTGCGGCCTGCTTCGTGATCCTCTCCTTCCCCGTGGGAGCCCGGGCGAGACGCTCGGGGCGCTCGGTGGGTTTCGGCCTCGGTCTCCTGATCTCGGTGCTGTATTGGGCCCTTCTCATCGGCGGACAAACCCTTGGCTCCCGCCTCGGCTTCTCGCCCTTCTGGTCGATGTGGGCCCCCGATGTGCTCGTCCTCGCCTCAGGCCTCCTTGCCTGGACCCTCGCGCGGAGGAGCCGCTAGATCCATGCGCAAGGCGACTCAGCTCAGGCTCTATCTCGTGGCCGGATTTCTCCCTTCCTTCCTGATGGCTATGGCCTTCTTCGTCTTCATCCTTGAGCTCGTCGAGCTTTTCGGCAATCTCTGGAAGTATCTATCGCTGAACGTGCCGATGTCGGCCGTGGCCAAGGTCCTCCTTCTCTATGCGCCGACCTGCATTTCATGGGCATTGCCTCTATCCCTTCTTTTCGCGGTCTCCTACACCCTCGGGAGCCTCTACGCGCGAAACGAGCTCGTCGCGGTCTTCGGCACGGGCGTTTCGCTCGCGAGCTTCACCCTGCCCCTCATCGCGATCGCGGCCCTTCTCTCCATTGCGGGCTATTTTTGGAGCGACCTCGTCGCCCTGCCTGCCTACCGCGAAAAGACGAGCCTCACGCAGAAACTCCTCGGCCAAAGCACGAGTCTCTCGAACGCCGACGTAACCGTGTTGGCGGGGAAGGGCAGCTTCGTCTGGCATGCGGCCTGGTACGACGAAGCCGCCAAATCCCTCACCGACGTGAGCGTCATCGGGCGCGATAAGGAAGGCTCGCCCGTCTCTCGCATCGAGGCGAGCAGCGCACGATTCAAGGACGGTATGTGGCTCTTCTCCCGCGTCAGGCGTTTCGCCTTGGACGACAAGGGCAATTGGACCGAAACCGACTACGGGAGCTACAGCGATCCCTCGCTCGCCGAAGACCCGGCCTCCTTCCGAAACCAGAATCTCGATCTCGGCCAACTCTCCGTCGCCGACCTCGCCCAGCGCGCCAAGTTCCAGAAGGCAGCCGGCCTGCCCTGGACTGCGACCGTCGCCGAACGAAACCGCCGCATGGCCTTCTCCTTCGCCCCCCTTGTCGTCGCCCTTCTCTCGACGTCCATCGGCGGCCGCTATCGGAAGAACGTCCTCCTGATGAGCCTCCTCGTGAGCCTGGTGATCGCGACGGCCTACTATATCTTCCAGATGATAGCGATGCTCTTCGCGAGGACGGGCCTTGTCGACCCGGCGATCGGTGCCTGGTCGCCCCTCATCGTCTTCGCCGCGCTTTCGGCCCTGCTCTATCGCATGGCCCGTACCTGACAGGGAGACCCTATGAATACGTACATTTTCGAGCGGAAGACTCGCGACCCGGCGACGAGGGCGCGCACGGGGCGGATACGACTCCCTCACGGCCATGTCGAGACTCCCGCCTTCATGCCCGTCGGGACTAACGCGACCGTGAAAGCGGTCGAGGCCCCGAGCCTCGCCGAGATCGGCTTCGATATAATTCTCGCCAACACGTATCATCTGATGTTGAGGCCCGGGCCGGAGGTGATCCGTGAGGCTGGAGGTCTCCATGGTTTTTCCGGATGGAAGGGGAATTTCCTCACCGATTCCGGCGGCTTCCAGGTGTTTTCCCTTTCGGCCCTCCGCAAGATCACCGAGGACGGCGTGGCCTTCAGGTCCCATATCGACGGATCGAAGCGCTTTCTCTCGCCCGAATCCGCGGTCGAGATCCAGACCGCCTTCAATAGCGACATCCAGATGCAGCTCGATGTCTGCTCAGCCTGGGGCGCCGAGCGGGCGGAGACCGAGCGTGCCCTCGCCCTAACATCCGCCTGGGCCGGAAGGGCCAAGGCTCGCTGGGAGCGGGCGCGCGACGAAGAAGGCTATGCCGGCTCCCTTTTCGCCATCGTCCAGGGAGGATTCTACAAGGATCTTCGAATGAGGAGCGCCGGAGAACTCGCCCTTCTCGATTTTCCGGGCTATGCGATCGGTGGCCTTTCCGTTGGAGAGCCCTTCGAAACCTATGCCGAACTCCTCGCGCACACGGCGCCTCTCCTCCCTGAGGAAAAACCCAAGTACATCATGGGCATCGGTACCCCCGAATATATTCTCGAGGCCATCGCCCAGGGAATCGATATCTTCGACTGCGTCTTCCCGACGAGGACGGGAAGGAACGGGCTATGGTTCACCTCGCACGGCCCTCTTTCAATCAAGAAGGCCCGCTATGAGCGCGATTTTGCGCAGCCCGATCCCGATTGCGGATGTCGCGTGTGCCGGAATCACAGCCGCGCCTACATCAGACATCTTTTCAAGTGCGACGAAATTCTTCACTCGATGCTCGCTTCATATCACAACCTCTTCTTCCTCCACGATCTAGTCAAAAGGGCGGCCCAAGCCATAGAAGAGGGGCGATTCTCGCGATTCAAGGACGACTTTCTCGCCGCCTATAACCAAGGCGTCGAGGTAGACCCCAAGGCCGAAGGAGTTGCATCGTGAAATTGGCTCGCGTGGTGACAGGTCTCTTGCTTGCGGCCATGCTCTTCACGCCTGACATCCAGGCTCAACCGATACCTTCCGCGAGCGCCCCAATCGCACCGGTCGCGACGTCCCCGGCGCCTGCCGCATCACCCATGCAGGGGTCCTCGTCTACCGCGGGCTCGGCAACGGCGCCGGCAACGCCACCGTCAGCGGCGCCCTCAACGCCGCCCGCGCCGGCTCTGACGACAAGCTCGACAGCCACGTCCACCTCGTCGGCTTCCCCTTCCTCGTCGGCGGCATCGAAAGCGGCCGCCGACGCCATCGCCAAAAAGCGCGCCATCATCCTCTATGGGATCGACTCCGAACTCATCGACCTCTTCAACAGTCTGACGGCGACCAAGGACTCGACCTTCAATGCGGATACGAAGGACGTTTTCGAGCGCAGCAAGGACGCGAAACTGCGCGGCGCCATTCTCGAACTCTGGCGGAGTCTCGCATGGAAGGGCGGCGAGCAGGACGGCGCGAAGGTCGTCACCGACCGGGACAACGAGGACCCGGCTGTCGTCGCCTCGGCCCTCGGCTACCTCGGAGAGATCAAGTCGAAGGCGGTCTTGCCCGAGGCGAAGACCATTCTCGATGAAAACAATTCGGCCGTCGTTCCCGCCCTCATCTCAATGCTGGGCAAGGTCGGAGCCGATCCCGAAGTGGATCTACTTCTGACGTGGCTCAAGGGGGATACGGCCCTCCCGGCCTTTCGCGAGGCCGCCATCCGCGCCCTCGGCGACATCGGTTCGAAGAAGGCGGCGGACTGGCTCGCCACGACCCTCGGCGACAACGGCGTGTCGCGTTTCGAGAGGGTCATCGCCGCGGAATCCCTCGGCAAGATCGCCTTGCCGGCAAGCGTCGATCCCTTGGTCAAGGCTGCCCAAAGCGACGATGCCCTCGTGCGGGCCGCCGCGGTAGGCGCGCTCGGAGATTTCACGGACAAGGCCGCCGAAGACGCGATCGTCGAATCGCTGCGCGATTCCTATCCCGCCGCGAGGGTGGCGGGCTGCAAGGCCATCGCGAAGAGAAAGCTCGTAGCGGCCCTCCCCAATCTCGAGTACAAGGCTCAAAATGATCCCGACAAGGGGGTCAAGACCGAGGCGATCAAGAGCATCGCGGCCCTCGGGGGCAAGGACGCCTTCGGCTTCCTCGCAACGATCATGGACGACGCGAACAGTCCCGTCGATCTTCGCCAACTCGCATTCGGCCTGCTTATGCGCGACGACGCCGCAGGTTCCATGAAGGCTTTGCTAGCCCGTCTCACCGACGAGGCCAAGGCAACCGACAGGACGATGTTCACCGCACTGACGCGAGAGATAGCCGGCGCGGCCGACGCTTCGGCAGCCGCGCCGCTGGCGAAGATACTCCTTCGTGACAAGGACTATCTCATAAGGCTCGGCGGGCTCCAGTGGGCGAGGGCCACGAAGTCCCCCGACATCAAGGCCGATGTGGCTGCCCTCGCATCGTCGGACCCGAGCGAGGCGGTGAAGAAATTCGCCTCCCAGGTACTTTCCCTCTACTGAGAGTTGTCCTCGCGGCTTTCGGGAACATTCGCCGCGCCGCGATCCCAATCCAGACCGGGCACCTCGATGCAATGGAGAAGCCTATTGAGTCTGAGGCCCGGGTCTTCCCATATCGAAAATCGCAGGGTGAGCGGGTAGCCGCGGGGCGATACCATGGGGATATCCCGGTCGAGACAAGACGAAATCGGACCTTTGAGCGCGGGGAAGAGGCGCCGATCGCGAGGCACGAAGCTGCAGGCTTCGCCGTCGAAATGGAGCTCCGCAACGGCGTGGGGCATGGGTACGAGGAATATGAGAAAGTCGCTGTGCTTGCCGCCTACGCTCAGTGCCTGTCCCTCGCGTAGCTCATGGACATTGCGTTTGCCGACATGGGAATTCTGCTCGAGCACGCGGAACTCGATCCTGACCTGACCCTTGCGCTTGATGCCCGGCGCGATCGTCGGAAAGTATTCCGGTCCCTGCTCCTGCGTCTTGGGTTGCTCGGGGATTCGGACGAGGCCGGGTATCCCAGCCCTTGTCCCCAATTTCCCTTCGAATCCCGTCTTCTGTTTTCCGCCATTCATGGAAACCGAGGCTTTCGGCTTCTCGGCTTCGCCGTCCTTGATGCTGGCCCTAACCCCCAAGGTGGTATTCGCGCGGAACGCGGCCCCTTGCTTGGCTGCAGCGTCGACGGGAGCGGAAGACACGACCCGGCCGAGGGCCTTTCTCGCCTTTCCCTTGGTCCAGAAAGGCAGCCATCCGAGCAAGCGAATGATCACGAGGGCGATAATGAAGAAGACGATTATCCCCAGGGCGGTAAGGAAAGTCGGCATTGCCAACAATGAGACGAGGGGGCTCTCGACGAGGCGCAGGTTCAGAGTGCCCCCGCCGGGCATGGTTCGCAGGTCGTCTGCGAATCCAAGTTCGACGGGCAGCGAGACGGTCCCCTGGACAATGCTCTCCGGAAGTCTGATACGCGGGTTGAGGGTAATCGAGGCACCTGGAGCCACCCTCGCTTTCACTGGCTTCACGATGAGTTCTCCGGCCGGGGAACTCACCGAGACGAGTTCGAGGTCAAGGGGCTTTGAACCCTTGTTGTCGATGCGGAGGGGCAGGGTGAAAGTCCTGCCCTTTTGCCCGAGATCGCCAGGGAACCGGAGGGATGGAATGCCGAAATCGGAGGCAGCGACGAGGGAAGAACCCGATGGCGGAGCCCCGTTGATCGCGGTCGATGGTCCCGAGTTCGAAGCGGTCGATGCGCCGGAGCTCGAAGCGGTCGAAATTGTTCCTTGTCCGCCTTCCGGCGGCCAGCGCGTCACGGCGGCATCGAGGGCCTGGGCCGCCTCATCGGCCGCGGAGATGCCCCCGCCCGACTTGGGTGACTGAGGCTGTTGCCCCTTTCCGGCGCCGGATGCGACAGGGGCGCCCGAAGCTGAAGCGGCAGGCGTGGGGGAAGTCGCGGCCGGATGGCTCGCCGCGACGGAGCTGGCGGGGCCCGTCCGGCTTTCCGCCGCGGTTGCCGTCGTCGGCTCGTCGCTGCCGAAGGGCAGTATGACGAAGCGAACCGGCCATCCCGATCCGCGAAGGGCAGTCGCGGCGCGGTCGATCTCAGCCTTCACTCCCCGGACGTCGAGGGCGGCCCAGCGGCTTCCCGGAGCGGGGTCCTGGACTCCATCCGTGACAATTACGATCAATTTTTTGCGAGCGGGATCGAGGCTCTTTACGTAGCTCGAGAGGAAGTCCAGGGCTCCGATGAAATCGGTATGGCGCTGGATGGGATAAAGGAGAAAGAGCTGACCAAGGATTGCCTTGAGGTCCGCCTCGTCAGTGAGCTTCCTGACGAAGTCGAGGCTCGTGGACGAACCGAAGGAGAGGAGATGCACCGTATCCCCGAGCCTGAGATAGTCGCGGACGAAGGGACCGAGCAGATAGGCGTCCAAATCCCTCGACCACTGCAGGACGCTCGCGGAATCGTCGATGAGGAGGACGAGATCGATCGACCCCGAGTCCGGGAGCGCCGACCCTCCTGCGGAAGCGCCCTGGGCGCCAAGGGTTCCGAGAAGGGCCAGGAAAAGCGCGAGGGCGAGGATCTTCCGCCTCGCGCCCGCGAGGGGAACCAGAAAGCCTGCCGGCGCGGATCGCCGATTACTCATGGTTCCCTCCATGGCGGACTCAGTGTTGGGCTAGGTCGATCTTCTCGACCGCGTACTGGAACTTACGCTCGTGGATCGTGAACGAGAGCTTCTCCCCCGCCTTATGATTGAGGAGTTTCTTTCCCAGGGGCGAAAGATAGGAGATCACGTTGCGCTCGGGGTCGGATTCCCAGGGGCCGAGGATGGTGAAAGTCTCGCGTTCTCCCGAGAGTTCGTTCATGAGGGTCACCACGGTGCCGAAGGATACCTTCGAGTTCGTCACGGTCGACCAGTCGAATTCCTGTGCCCTCTCGATCTCGTTCTTGATCTTGGCCACGCGGGCGTTGAGTTCGTCCTGCTTTTCCTTCGCCGCCTTGTATTCCGCATTTTCGCGGAGGTCGCCGAGAGATAGGGCATAGGCGATTTCCTTTGAATTCGTGGGAACTTCGACGCCGAGGATGTGGTCGAGGAGCTTCTTCTTCTCGTCGAACATCGCTCGAGTGACGATGAGTCCTCGGGAAACGACTTCCTTGCCTTCCTCTCCCTGGACCTTGAAGTCGGGGAATCGTTCGACGATCCGGCCCCTGAGGCGCATCTTGATGGAGGGATCGAGATCCTTGACGTCGGAGAGAAGGGTATAGATGCGCTCGATCGTGTCGACGCCGGACTCGTCGAGGAACTTCTCGAGCCGGCCGTGACCATCGCCCTTCCCATCCCCGAAGAGGAGGGTCTGCACCTGCTTGTTGATTTTGCGGTTCTCGGTCGTCTCTCGGTGGTTCTCGATTTCCTTGAAGGAGATGTCGAGAATGTGGACGAGGGTGAGGAGTATCTTCTCGTAAGAAAGGCCCAATTCCATGAACCATTGCTTGTCGGCGAGATTCTTCACGACCCAGATGAAGGCGTCCTTGTGATCGCGGTAGTTCTCGATGATGTCGACGGCCATCTTCTTGAGCCGGTCGATATGCCCCGTCTCCTCTAGCGCGACGATGAGAGCCTCGTTCATGGAGAAGGGGAAGAGCTTCACGTAGACATCGGCCCAGTCGGGGATGAAATTCTTGATGTCCTGCACGAAGGCGGCACGGAGCCTCGAATCCTTGAGATTGTCGTAGATGGCGACGGGATTCTCGATCTGGTCGAAGAGCTCGGCGAAACCCGTCGTGGACGCGCCTTGCAGCAGGCTTCGATCGACCGCGATTTCCTTGAGGATGAGGTAGGAGGCGATGACGTATTCGTTGACCTGTTGGAACGATCGCACATAGCCGGTGAAGAAGGCGAGCATCTCGGAGAAGAACTCTGAGTCGCGCGCACCCTTCTCCACGAATGCCCTGATGTCTGAGACCCTCGCGAAGAAATTCTTCTGCGCCTTGAACTGGTTGTAGATCTTCTCTTCATTCGAGAGAGGCCTGTCCCTGACAATGAAAGTGCCCACCGAATCGGTCGCGTTTCCGAAGTTGGAATCGTCCTTGAGCACCTGCCTCGCCTTCGTGCTCCAGGAATTCCATTCCTTCTGCGTGAGCACCGACTCGACGAGCTCCCCTTTGATGCGCTTGAGGTCGGCCTTGCCGAAACTCCTAATGATCCTGTCGAGGGCCCAGGCCGGCTCCGCGATCACCTTCTCCTTGAGCTTCTCCTTCGGCCATCGGGCCTTGAGGACCCAGATGTGCTCTTCCTGCAGGGTCGTGAGGCTGTCGATGGCCATCTTTAGGGTCATTTTATGGTTGCGGCTCTTCGCGAAGTTGATGGTGATCTCGTCTCCCTGCACCGCGGCGATGCGGCCGACGTGCCAGGTCCGATGAAAGACATAATTGCCTTCATCGAAGGCGATGTGCTTCTCGAAGTCGGCCATGGCCTCCTGGATCGAGCGATAGGAGGTCGCCAGGTTCGAGAGCCGGAGCCAGTCCTCGAGATGGGAGTGGGCCGCGTACTTGCCGCGATAGCACTCGATGACTTCCTTGCGGAGCGAGGAGTTCTTCTCGTCGTAGCCGATGACGAGGCGGAGAATGTCGAGCGAGGTGTTCCAGTCGGAATTCGCCCTGTAATGCTTGTAGAGATCGAGGAGGAGGGTGGCCGCCTTGTCCTCGGAGATCTGCTTCGCGATCTTGCGCTGCACGTGGAAGAAGAAGTCGATGTCCTCGGGGCAGGACTCGACGAGCTTCGACCACAACTCCTTCACGTTCGCGTAGAGACCCTTGTTGATGAATCGATGGAGAGCCTTTTTGTAGAAGTCGACGGCTTCTTCGGTCTTCCCTTCCTTCTCCCGTCTTTCGGCGAGGAGTTTGACTATCTCCGTTTCCTCGTAATCGACCTTTACGAGGCGCTCCCAGATGTCATAGCGCTCGTCGCCTCGGTTGTCCTGCTCGAGGGCCTCGGCGAGGCGCCGCAGCGCCGTGCGGTTTTCGCCGAATTCGAGCATGCGCTGACAGATGAATTCGACAATGCCCCATTTCTTGTTGTCGGCGAATAGATCGATAAGGGTCGTCATCGCCGAGTCGTCGATCTGCTGGCGCTTGAGGGCGATGACGCCCGAGAGGTAGAGGGCGATGACTGAGTTCTTGGTGTGGCCGAGGTGCTCCGCGCAGAGTTCACGGACGCCGTCGACGGCCTTGTCCCTCGCCGCATCCTCGAGAAGTATGTCGAGCTCGCGGAAATTGGCCACGGTGTGGGCGGAGAGCGCGGCCCTCGTCCATTTCTCCTCGTTGAGAAGTTCCTGGACCTTCGTCGCGTACTCGTTGACGGCTTGTTCGGTGTCGGCCATATGCTCTCCTCTTTATGCGGTGTACTGCTTGTGTATCTGGGGATCGAGAAGCCTGAGCTTCAGGAGGACTTCGTCGACCTTGGATCGCTCTTCGCGGGAAGCGATGCAGTGGTCGATGAGCCAGAAGTAGCGGTTGATGAGGCGGGGCACCACGAGGGCCCTGTCCTCGACGTTTTCGCGGAGCTCGTTCTCGAGCTGATAGATCGACTGGCGCAGCTTGCCCGCCTCGACGGCCTTGAGTTCCCGTTTCACCGAAAAGACCCCGAGGAGGTTTCCATAAACGGGTATCCATTCGGCGAAGGCCGGACCTTCTCGCCCCGATTCCCTGACCTTGGCGACCAGCCTGACGATCATTTCCGATTCGAGGAAATCGAGGTCGACCTTGGAGGCTCCGAGGTAGAAAGCCTCGCGGAAAAGGGCTTTCGAATCCCTCATCTCGTTGACGAGGGCGAAGGCGTCGGCGAGCTCCGCCAAGGATTCGGGATCGTCCCTGCGCTCCTTGGCTGCGACCGTCAGCTCCCTGATCGCTTCATCGTAGGCTCCGGCGCCCTTGAGGCATCGACCGATGCGCATCGCCATCTCGGCTCGATGCGACTCGAGTTCCTCGCTCGGCAGGCTTCGATAGTGGGAAAGGGCGAGCCTGAAGGCGAATTGTTTGAAGGCGTAGCGACAAGGCTCGAAGCCCGAATCAAAGCGGGCCTGGAACGCGTTGAAGCTCTTCCAGAGGAGGAGGACGAGTTCGCCCCGCTCGAATGCGTTCGCCGCCGTTCCGACGCGCTCCAGCCCCTCGACCCAGTAGGCGGAGCATTTCAGGGCGAAGAGGATTTCGGGATTCTCGTACTCGATTGACAACGCATCATCCAGATTCCGGGCCGCTGCGTCCAAGTCGACTGCCTTGAGCGCCTCATAGGCGTTTGCGAGGAGTAGGGAGACGCTTGAAGTGTCGACCGTTCTATCGATGATGTCACTTCCCGCTTCGATCGTCGGAGGATAGGGCTGCGCTCGCGTGGAGTGGTTTCCCGATTCCCCTTGCAGAGACCTCGAAAGAGGCTTTGCTTATATAGAAAAAGTTTATACGCAAAGCCTTGCCTTGGTCAATCGGAGCCTTTCCCCGGCCATTCTCCATGGTCGCCGACGACCCTCGCTCTGGTGCGCGGCGCGCCTCCATGCTAGAGTTCGGTCATGCATAGGCTCGCCGTGGCTCCTTCGGTCCTCTCCGCCGATTTTTCCGACATGGGCGGGGCCGTGAGGCTCATCGAATCTTCGGGAGCGGACTGGGTCCATCTCGATGTGATGGATGGTCGCTTCGTCCCCAACCTTACCTTCGGCCCGAAAATGGCGGCCGATCTCCGATCCGCCACCCGATTGCCCTTTGACGTTCACCTCATGACCCTGGAACCCGAGAATTTGATCCCCTCCTTCATCCAGGCGGGGGTCGAATGGATCACCTTCCATGTCGAGGCTACCGTCCACGCCCACCGCCACCTCGATTCAATCAAGAAGGCCGGTCTTCGCGCGGGAATTTCGATCGTTCCCTCTACCCCCCTGTCGACCATCGAGGAACTCCTTCCCTTCGTCGATCTCGTCCTCGTGATGACCGTCAATCCCGGTTTCGGGGGACAAAGCCTCATTCCCTCCTGTCTCGAAAAGGTGAGAAGATTGGCCGCGCTCCGTTCGGAAACTGGGCAAGGCTACCGCATCTCGGTTGATGGAGGCATCAACAAGGAGACGGCCCCGGCTGCCGTCTCGGCCGGCGCAGACGTCCTCGTCATCGGGTCGGCCTTTTTCGGCTCTCAGTCGCCTGCCTCCGAAGTCGCCGGCATCAAGGCTCTCGGGGCGCGCAACGACCGCGTTTGAGTTTTCGCGCCGCGGCGCCGATATTGAAAATGGAGGATTCCGGGATGAGGAAAATAGCCTTGGCGGTCATGCTTGCGCTTTCCGTCATCCTCGTCGGGCAGGAGCTCGACCGGGGAATTGCGGCATTCAAGGCTGAGCGGTGGCGCGACGCCCTCGATATTTTCGGTTCGGTACTCGCGAACCCGCAGGCTTCGGTGGATCAGCCCGAAGCCCTCTATTGGACGACCCTCGCGTCGATGGCGATCGGCGATCAAGCAACCGCGGAACGCTCGATCCAGGCCTATCTCGCCTCATATCCCAAAGGGCCTCGCGTGCCAGACCTTCTCTACCAGAAGGGGCGCATCCAGTTCGGACGCAGCGATTGGCAGGGCGCCCTGGCCTCCTTCGCCGCCTTCATGCAGGCTGCGCCTTCCCACGAACTCTATCCTTCGGCGCTTTATTGGAGCGGCGAATGCATGTATTCGCTGGGTCGCCTCGATGAAGCCCGCCGCGCCTTTGTCGCCGTCATAACCAAGTTTCCGAACAGCGTAAAAGTAGAGGCCGCCACCTACAGGCGCGATCTCATCGACCTGGAATTCCGCGAGGAAGAACTCCTGAAGCTCCTCACCTGGAGCCATGAGGAATCGCTCCGGACGGTCGAGGATTTCCGCCGCAAGGAGAAGTCCTACGAACAGGCGATCGCGGTTTATCAGAAAGAGCTCGCCGACATGAAGCGAGGCGCCGCCACCGATTCCGATAAGGTTATCGCCGACCTGCGCTCCCAGGTAGCCGATCTCAGCGCAAAACTCGGATCCGCCCAAGCCGATCTCGCCGCGGCCAAATCCGAGCTCGACGCGACAAAAACGGCGGCGACCAAGGAAAGGTTGGCTGCGGCGGCCGCGGCCCAGCAGGCAAGTCCTCCGGCCCCCGGCTCACTGGTGCCCAGTTCCGCCTCCCTCGATGCCGAGGCCCTTGCCGCCAAGGCTCGGGCTCTGGACCTTCTCGCCTTCTATCTCAACAAGCTGTCGGCTGGAGGAGCACAATGATGACCCGTCTTCGCCTCTCCGTCGCGGCAGCCTTTTTTCTCGTCTGCGCCATGGGCCTCGCAGCCCTCGAGGCCCGCGAGGGACTCATCAAGATTGTCGTCGACGAGACGAGCGCGCGATTCAGCCTCTTTCGCCTTATCGATATCGCGAAGGATCGCTACGCGCCCCTGTTTTTCGATCTCGATCCACGGACTACGAGCCTGACCCTTTCCTTCGAGGGGCGCCAATACAGACTCGGCGACTCCTCGGAATTCAGGCAGTCCGTGACCCGCACGGATTCCGGCGTCTCGATAGAATTTCGCTCAGCCTTCGCCCGCGTCACGGAGCGCCTCGATTTCGCGCGCTCGGCCGGAGCGGCGATCGCCGACGGCATAAGGCTTTCGCTCGAAACGGAAAACGTATCGCAGAAGTCCGCCTCGGTTGGCCTGCGCCTCCTCATGGATACCTCGCTCGCCGAAAAGTCCGGCATCCATTTCAGGCTTCCGGACCTCGAGAAGATGACGAACGAGACGCTCTTCGAGGGATCGTCCATTCCCAATTGGATGGAGACTCCGGGCGATACGGCCGACTTCATGATCCAATTCACGGGCGACGGCCTCGTCGCGCCCGATCGCGTGCACTTCGCCAACTGGAAGAGGCTCAATGAAGCTCCTTGGATACTCGACGCCTCGAACGCGCGCAATTTCACCCTCCTTCCCTACTCGGTGAACGATTCCGCGGTGGCCATTTACTGGCTTCCCAAGAACCTCGCGCCGGGGGCCAAATCCTCGCAGACGATCGCGATGGGAGCCTTCAACGACAAGGGCTATCCTCTCGCGCAGGCGGGCGACAAGGGTACCGAGGATCTGTTTTCCAAGACCGTGTTGAATCAGTCCTCCTCGACGGATAAAAAGACCCAGATGGAATCCGATCTCCTCGCGGTTCGGGACCTCCTCACGAGGATTGATCTTGTCCTGTCGTCGGGGACCCAGCCGACCACGGACGAGATCGCCGCCTGGAAGAAGATCCTCGATCTCCTCGAAGAGCGGAAGAAGGGATACTGAGGATCTACTCCGATGGCACGATCGGTTCTCGACGACGCGCGGAGGCTCTTCGCGAAGGGGCGCCACGCCGATGTCATCGGCCTCCTGGAATCCCGCCTGCCCCTCTTCAGGGAATCCCATGAGTACTATTATCTTTTAGGCTCATCCTGTCTTCGCACGGGCGACGTGGGCGGCGCCAACACCTATCTTAGGAGGGCCGAGCAGCTCGATCCGCGCGACGCGGACACCAAGCTCTGCCTCGCCGCCCTCCATCTCCGCCACGGAGAGACGGAAAAGGCCGTGGCCCTCTACCTCAGGGTCCTCGAAGATCGACCGCGCGACAGCCTGGCTCGACGCAATATGGAGCTGCTGCGCAAGGCCGACTTTCACGAACACATCGCGTCTTTGGGCACGGCTTCCCGCGATTTCGTCCGTCTCTTGCCCGGGCCTCGCGGCCTCCCGCCCTGGCTTCTTCCCCTGGCCGTCTCCCTGGCAGTCGCCACCGTGGTCTTCTTTTCCCTTCCTGCGCTCTCGGCCTTCGTCGGCCACATCAGGGACTCCGCCTCTCCTCGCAAGGATGTCGCCGCGATAAGCTTGAGCGCGGGGGAGCGAGCGAGCCCGGTCGCGGCCGCGGGCGAATCCCGTTACATCCTCACGGAAAGGGAAGCCCTTGCCGCCTTCGACAGGGCCAAGGATCTTTTCCAGCATTTCAGGGACAACGCGGCCAAGGTCGAGATCAATCGACTCCTTCAGTCGAACGCATCACCGGCCATCAAGGTGAAGGCCCAAACCCTCGCTGGTTTCGTCATGGCGCCCGACTGGAGGAGTCTGACCGACATTCCTTCGTATTCCGATGTTCGCAAGGATCCTCATCTTTACGATGGTTGCGCCGTCATCTGGAGGGGTAGGGCGGCGAATATACGGGGAAAGGCCGGTGACAGGAGCTTCGATTTTCTCGTGGGCTACGCCGACAGGAAGAATCTCGAAGGGATCGTTCCCATCCATGTCAGCGACGCGGCCATCGGCATCCCCGCCGACGCTCCCTTCGAAGTGCTCGCGTCCGTAGTGCCCGCGGGTGCCGGTTTCGGCCTCGAGGCGATAGCCCTCCACGAACTCAGATAGAAGTCATCCGTTACAAGGGGCCTGCCGTCGACCGCAAAAAAGAAGGCCGCCTCGCGGCGGCCTTCTTCCAAGCTTTGCACTAACTATTTGGTCTTTTTCGACTTCGTCGCGGGGCCCTTCTTGGCGACGGCCGGTTTGGCCGTGACCTTGGACTTGCGCGCGGGAGCAGTCTTCGCTTTTGCTCCGGCCTTGGGCTTAGAAGCAGCGGTCGAGGTCTTCGCCTTGGCGGCGATCTTGGCCTTCGGTGCCTTGGTCTCGGCGAGCTTCTTTGCAGAAGTCTTGCCGGCGACGGGCTTGGCTTTGGATCCGGCGGCTTTTTTCGCGGCCGGCTTGGTGGCCTTCGCGGCGAGCTTCGCTTCGATAACGGCCTGGGCGGCCGCGAGGCGGGCGATGGGCACGCGATAGGGCGAGCAGGACACGTAATTCATGCCCACGGCATGGCAGAACTTGACGGAGCGGGACTCGCCGCCGTGCTCGCCGCAGATGCCGACCTTGAGGTCCTTGCGGGTCGAGCGGCCCCTCTCGATGCCCATCTTGACGAGCTGGCCGACGCCGCTCTGGTCGATCGAGACGAAGGGGTCCTGGGCGAAGATAGCCTTGCCGCCCTCCTTTTCCGGGAGGACGTAATCGGGGAGGAAACGGCCCGCGTCGTCGCGTGAAAGGCCGAGGGTCATCTGGGTAAGGTCGTTGGTGCCGAAGGAGAAGAACTCGGCGACCTCGGCGATCTCGTTCGCGAGGAGGGCGGCGCGGGGAATCTCGATCATGGTGCCGACCATGTACTTCACCTTCGAGTTCGCCTTCTTGATGATGGCGTCGGCCACGACCTTCGTCTGCTCGACGAGGATGGAGAGTTCTTTCCTGTCGATGGTGAGGGGGATCATGATCTCGGGGAAGACTTTGATGCCCGACTTCTCGCACTCGACGGCAGCCTCGATGATGGCCGTCACCTGCATCTCGAGGATCTCGGGATAGGTGATGGTGAGGCGGCAACCGCGGTGGCCGAGCATGGGGTTGGACTCGTGGAGCTGGTCGATGCGCACCTTGATCTTCTCGGGGCTGAGGCCCGTGACTTTGGCGAGCTTGGCGACGCCGGCATCGTCCTTCGGGGTGAACTCGTGGAGGGGCGGATCGATGAGGCGGATGGTGACTGGCTTTCCGTCCATGGCCTTGAAAATGCCCTTGAAATCGTCGCGCTGGAAGGGAAGGAGCTTGCCGAGGGCTTTCTTGCGGGCGGTAAGGTCGTCGGCGACGATCATCTCCTGGATCGCGAGGCGGCGCTCTTCGGTGTCGAAGAACATGTGCTCGGTGCGGCAGAGGCCGATGCCCTCGGCGCCGAGTTCGACGGCCTTGGCCGCGTCGTAGGGAGTATCGGCGTTCGTGCGGACCTTGAGGCTGCGGACCTCGTCGCACCAGGAGAGGAAGATCTTGAATTCCTTGGTCTGTTCGGGCTTCTTGAGGGGGAGTGAGCTGGAGAAGACCTCGCCGGTGGTGCCGTTGAGGGTGACTTCGTCGCCTTCCCTGAGAACCTTGCCGCCGACCTTGAGGGTCTTCGACTTCTCGTCGATGTCGAGGGCCTCGCAGCCGACGATGCAGCACTTGCCCCAACCGCGGGCCACGACGGCCGCGTGGGAGGTCTTGCCGCCCGTGGCGGTGAGGATGCCCTGGGCGGCATGCATGCCGCCGACGTCCTCGGGGCTGGTTTCCCTGCGGAGGAGGATGACCTTCTCGCCCTTGGCGGCGCGGGCCTCAGCCTCGGCGGCGGTGAAGACGAGCTTGCCCGTGGCGGCGCCGGGGACGGCGTCGATTCCGGTGGCGAGCTTGAGCTCCCTGAGCTTGGCGGCGCCGATGGAGGGATCGACGATCGGGTAGAACACGCCTTCGATCTGCTCCGGGGTGATGCGGGAGATGGCCTCGGCCTTGGTGATGAGTCCCTCGTTCACCATGTCAACTGCAATCTTGAAGGCCGCGGAGGGGAGCCGTTTGCCGGTGCGGCACTGGAGCATGTAGAGCTTCTCTTCCTCGATCGTGAACTCCAGGTCCTGCATTTCCTTGAAGTTCTTCTCGAGGGTCTTGCGCACCTGGAGGAGCTGCTTGTAGGCCTTGGGAAGCTTGGTCTCGAGCTCGACGAGCTTGAGGGGTGTGCGGATGCCGGCCACGACGTCCTCGCCCTGGGCGTTGATGAGGCAGTCGCCGTAGAAGACATCCTCGCCGCTGTTGGGATCGCGGGTGAAGCAGACGCCCGTGCCGGAGCTGTCGCCCTTGTTGCCGAAGACCATCTGGACGACGTTGACGGCAGTACCCTTGAGGTCGGTGATTTTCTCGACGCGGCGGTAGGTGACGGACTTCTCCGCCTCCCAGCTGTTGAACACGGCGTCGACGGCTCCCCAGAGCTGCTTCATCGGGTCCTGGGGAAATTCCTCGCCCTTCATGTTTTTCTTGTAGAAGGCCTTGAACTCCGCGCAGAGTTCCTTGAGGTTCTCGGCGGAGAGATCGGTGTCGTTCTTGACGCCGACCTTCTTCTTCATGTCGGAGAGCATTTCCTCCATCGGCTCCTTGGAGAGACCCATGGCGGTGGTGGAGTACATCTGGATGAAGCGGCGGTAGGAATCATAGGCGAAGCGGGGATTGCCGGTCTTGGCCGCGAGGCCTTCGACGGACTTGTCGTTGAGACCGAGGTTGAGGATGGTCTCGAGCATGCCGGGCATCGAGCGGGCGGCGCCGGAGCGGACGGACACGAGGAGGGGATCCTTCTCGTCGCCGAGCTTCTTGCCGACGGCCTTCTCGAGCTTGGTAACGTGGAGCTTGACCTCCTCGACGATGTACTTGGGCAGCTTGCGTCCCGACTTGTAGTACTCCTCGCAGGCGGGAATACCGATCGTGAAGCCGGCGGGAACGGGCAGACCGATGGCGGTCATGTCCATCAGGCCCGAGCCCTTGCCTCCCAGAACGTCCTTGCTGAGTCCCTTGCCCTCGGCGACTTTGCCGCTGAAGGCGTACACGAATTTGGTCTTGGCCATATGGCGCTTCCTCCATTCAACTTCCGTGCCCCTTCGCGAACGAAGAGCTCGGACAGACTAAGTGTATCGTAGACAGTTGAAGCTATATCCGCGGGAGCGCCCATGTCAAGGAATGGAACGGTGAGAGGGCTATCGTCGCGAGGGGCGGCGCGACACAATTGTCGCGAAGAGGAGGGGATATCGGTTGATTAGAGATTCAGGGCGAGGGTCATCACGGTGAGATCGGAACTTTGGACCTGACTGACGAGGGATTCGAATTTCACGTTCACCTTTTCGCAGGCCTCGGAGAGATAGGAGAGATAATACAAGCCGAGCTCGGCGCTCGCGTCGGAGTTCGGCAGCTCCTTGTAGAAATCCTGGAGACTCTTCTTCTTGAGATCGGCGTTGCGCTTCTCGTCGAAGGTCTCCTTCATGTTCTGATACTCGGATTCCTTGTTGTACAGGGTTATCTGCAATCGCCCCTGCATGCCGATCGAAGCGTTGCGCGAGCCTATCTTCCAGGAAAGGTAGACGAATTCCTGCCGCTTCTCGAGGGAATCGAGGACCTGCTTGCGCACGCTGGGATCGAAGAGCACTGCGTTCATGTCGACGGCGCCCTTGAAAAGAGCCTTCGCCTCGCGCTTGAGATTTGAATTCTCAGCATTCATTGCGAGTTCCATGATCATAAGGGACACATATTCGGCGATCTTGGATTTCTCCATGTACTCCGCGAGGCTGGTCCTGATGTCCTTGAGGAGGAGGTCGTAGCCGTCCGAGCCCTTGAATTTGGCGATGATGAACCAAGTGAAGGGGCGGAGGTTGGTGAGGAATTTTTCGGAAAGCAGGAGCTGTATGTTCTTTTCCTCGGGCAGGAGGGAGGAATTGCGGCTGATGTACGAGTACATGGGCGCGAGAATCTCTTCGCGGATCGCCGCGATGTCCTTCTCCTTTTCGTGCAAGACCGTCTTCAGATAAGAATCGTTGATCTTCGTCTTTTCGTCGATGATGTTCGCCGGATTCAGGCGGTTCCACTTCTTGATCACGTCGGAGGAGAGTATCCGCGCGAAGATGTAGACGTCGTACTGACGATAGAGCATCGAATAGACGACCAGTTTCGAAAGATCCATGATTTCCTGCCGGAGGCTCATGAACTCCGTCTTGGAAATTTCGACCTTGGAGATGTAGTCGACGAGCATCATCCGCTGCACGGACGCCGGCGAGAAGCTGTCCATGACGATGCCGTATTCCTCGACATTGTCGGCCAGCCTGAATTTTTTGAGATTTCTGCCCTTTCGTATGAAGAACGTCGTCCCTGCCTCGGTCAATACGATCTTCAAGGGAAGAGCCAATACGCTTTTTCTTTCCTGCATTCCCGGACTTCGCCGACCTCCATACGCAATGGCGGAGTATATAGTAGTTCCTTTCGCGGGTAAACCATATTGACGCGCATAGAAGGCCTGCCTATTCTCCTCCACGTGGCGAGAGTCAGTCATCCGGCCTTGCTGTTGGCCTTTTTGTTCGCGTTTCCCTCGCTGGCGAATTCGCAAGGGACGGCGGGGGCAGGAAGGTTCCGGCAAGGCGATCAGGGCTGGCTGTCTGGTTTTGGTCCCCCTGACTCCAATCTTGATGGAGGCTTTGACGCCAGGCTCGCCTATCTTGCAGCCCTGGGCCCGCGGACAGAAGGTAGCCAGGGGGAGCGCGACGCCGCGCTGCGGATAGTGGCCGACATCGAATCCTCCGGACTTCACCCCTCGATGTCTCCGCTCGATAATCTCGTCGATGATCAATCGGATGCCGTGGCGGTGAGCGTCTCGATCCCCGGCAAGCGCAGGGATCTCCTGGCCTTCATCGTCCCCCTCGATACGGAAGCGAATGGGCCCTCGGGCGAGGGCGACGCAGCGATAGCGTTGATGCTCTGTGAGTTGCAGAGGATCGGTGCGGCCGCGGCGGAGGGGAGGGTCCCGCCGATCGGCATCGAGGTCGTCTTTCTCCCAGCCGTCAGAAGGTATGCCGCGAACGGCTCCATCGCGCAGGGACCCGGAGCGGGTTGGTGGCTCGCCGGCTTCGACTCGGCGAACCCGACGGCGGTGGTTTATCTTTCCATCGATTCGGTACCCGGCCGATTCGAGTTGATCAATGGGGAGCGCGGGCTCCTTTCCCCCTGGTGGCTTTTTGACCGGGCCAAATCGGCCCTCGATGCCTCCGGCCTCCCCGTCGACATCTTCCCCAATCGCATGCAGGGTTACCGTCTTGGAATCCTTGAAAGCCCGGGGCTGCTAACGCCCTACCTCGACTACGGCATTCCCGCTATCGAAGTCGAGGGAGCGACAGGCGAAGTCGCGGCGGGGGCCGCTCTCCGTTCCTTCACTTCCTTTTTTGAGGGCTTCGTTGAGGCAAACGCAACGGGCTTTATCGATACCTGGGATCGGGACTACTCCTCGTTCAGGCTGGGTTCCCTCGTCGTTCAAATCCGCGAAGGCCCCTACATGGTCTTTCTGCTCTGCTTCGCCGCGGGGGTCGCGACCCTCATCCTCTTCTTCTCCCTCCGTCGCAGGTCACTCATCCCGCGCTTTCTCGCGAAGCTTCCTCACCGACTCCTCAATCTCGGCCTCCTCGCCCTCATCGCCGCGGCCTCGGTGCTCCTTTCTCTCGGCTGCCAATGGCTCGAGGGTTCCCTCTTCGGAACCGCGGCGGCCTGGAAGGTCGCCCCGGCTTTCTTCGCCTCCACCCGGCTCATCGTGTCCATTTTTTCCTTTCTCGGATTCCTGTCCTTCGCCGTCTCGATGCGCTGGATATCCCCCGATCCCTGGTTCTATGAGATCGCGGCCCTCGTCCTTTTCGGGATAGACATACTCGTCTTCGCCTTCTTGAGCCTGCCGCTCTCCTTTTATTTTTGTTGGGGTTTCATCGTGATCCTCGCCTCATCCTTCGTTCGAAGGAAGCTCGCGAGCCTTGTCGCCGCGGTCATGATGATTGTGCCGATTGGGCTCGTCGTCCTCGAGATGCTGCGTTCCCCGTTTGATTCGGCGCTGAACATCATAATCGCCCCCGACCCGATAAAGGGAATCCTCCTCGTTTTGGCGATCGTGCCATTCGCGACGATGTTCGCGAGTCCCCTCCTCTTTCTCGCCCCGCGAGGAATAGGGCGACGCCGAGTCGCCGCCGCGGTCTTCCTCGCGCTCTCCGCGATCCCGGAAATGGCGGCGCTCTACGTGGTGTCCGCGCGAAGCGGGTCGCAACCCATCGCGCTTTCCGAAACCTTCGATCAGGACACTTCGTCCTGGACGGCTCGACTCGAATCCGATGTCGGGCTTTCGTCGCTCGCGCTTTCCCGGAACGGAATCCCCGAAGCCATCAGCACCTTCAGGGGGCAGTCCACGCTTGTCGGAAAGGACTCGGCTAAGCCCATTTCGGCAAGGCTCGATACCAGGGACTTCCTTGGACGACGAAACCATTTTATAGTTGTTACCTTCCCTCGGGCCCCCGATTCGATGGTCCTCAGACTGACCTCGTTGAGCCAACTCGCCATCTACGATTGCAGCCTGCCCTACCGAGTCGACCTCGACGGCCTCGGCGCGAGCATATTTGCCGGCCCGGGCAAGGGCGAGAGGCTCGCTTTCACCCTGACGACAGAAGCGGCCTTCTCCGCGAGACTCTCCGTGGAGGCGGACTTCGCCGGAGGGATCGCCGACTGGCGCACCGAAGGCACGCGACCGCTCAAGGTGCTCGAGGAACGGATCGAGGCGAGCTTCGATCTTCGCAGTCCGTCGTCATGAGCGGTCCCTGGTTCCATGTCGATCTCGATGCCTTCTTCGCGGCCGTCGAAAGGCTCGACAATCCCGAGCTCGAGGGCAAGGCCATCATCGTCGGCGCGCTTCCGGGAGGCAGAGGCGTCGTGTCCACCTGTTCCTACGAAGCCCGCGCCTTCGGCGTTCATTCGGCCATGCCCATCGGCGAGGCATGGAGACGCTGTCCCACGGCGGTCTTCCTTCCCGTGCGGATGGATCGATACTTCGAAATGTCAGAGAAGGTGCTCGCGATATTCGGTGCCTTCAGCCCGGAAGTGACGAGAATTTCGATCGACGAGGCCTTCCTCGACATGGGCGGAACGGAGAGGCTCTGGGGCAGGCCCAGGGAAGCGGCAGCCCTCCTCAAAGCGCGGGTTCGCGAAGGCACGGGGCTTACCGTCTCCGTAGGGGTCGCGCCGAATCGCTATGTCGCGAAGATTGCCTCGGGCCTCCAAAAGCCGGATGGTCTCGTCCTGGTCGAAGAGGGCGAGGAGGCAGGCTTCATGGTGGGCCTTCCTCTCTCCCGGCTCTGGGGAGCCGGAGAAAAGACGCAGGAACGTTTCCGCGATCTCGGCATTCTCACCATGGCGGACCTTACGGCAAAAAGCGAAGCTGAACTACTCCGTCTCTTCGGCCAATCAGGCGGGCGATTCCTCCATGCCGCATGCCGCGGGGAAGATCTGCCGATCTTCGAAGGGCGGGCTTCGTCGCGGAGCATCAGCACCGAGACGACCTTCGAGCGCGATCTTGTCGATCGCGAAGCCCTCGAGGCGGCCCTCCTCGAGATGTCCTGCGCGATAGTGTTCAGGCTGCGGAGGGAAGGTGGAGTCGCTCGAACGCTCGCGCTCAAGCTCAGGCTTTCCGATTTCTCTACTTCGAGCAGGAGGCAGACGAGGGGAGAGCCGTATCGGACCTCGCTCGAGGTCTTCGACGACGCGAAAACCCTCCTTGATCGCGTTTGGGACGGTCGCGCTCCGGTTCGGCTCGCCGGCCTCGGCTTCGCGGATCTCGACGAGGGCGGGAAGCCACTCCAGGCCGGGCTCTTTCAGGAAGACCCGCGCAGGGAACGTTTCGAGAGCGCCCTTCTGAAGATAGAGGACAAGTCCGGGAAACCGATGACACCCGCCCGTCTCGTCGGGCGGAGAACCCGGCGACCGGATCGGCGCGGGCCCGAGGACGCTCAATAGAATTCGGTGTGGATCTGGGAATCGTGGACCTTGAGCGCCAAGTCCCCCTCCACGAACGAAAGCACGCGGTTCATCACTGTGTCGCCGAATTCCTTCGAGTTTGATACGAGAGCTCCACCCAGCTGGGCAAAGCGGATGGAGTCGAGAAGATCCACTTCCGCGATGGAAATGCGGAACTTCCGCCTGATCCTCTCCTTTGTCGAACTCACCACCGAGCGTTTGTCTTTGAGCGACGTCGCCTCGGGCAGCTCGAAGATGATCTGGATGAGCGTGACAACCATTGACCCCCCCGATTTCACTCCCGCCATGCTATCATTCCGACCCGTGTCGGCCAATTGGAAAGTCCGCGTACCCCTCGCCCTGCTTCTCTTTTTCTCTCTCCCTTTATTCGGGGAGGCTCAGACCCAGCCGCCTCTTGCTAGCGTGTTGCCGGTAGAGGCGCAGACCTCCGTCTTTTCGTCTGCCGACGGCAAGGGCGAGCTCAGCGCCCAGGGTTCCTGGCAGATGTCCTTTCTTTCTTCGGTCTCCTTGTTCCGCCCTGCCGGAGGCGGGCTCCAGCTCGGTCAGGTGCAACCCCTCCTCATGACCCAGACGCCCGATCTCCTCCTCAACTTCAATCTCTTTGATCGCTGGTACGTCGAGGCGCGCGTCAGCCCCGACCCCGGGGCGACCCGCTACGCCGCAGGCTATCGAGGAGCCAAGGGCGAAGCCTTTCAAGAGCTGCGAATCGGCAACAGCAAGATAGGCTTTCCCGACCTGCCCTTCGTATCGCTCGGCGAGGGAGGTGCCTATTCCTTCGGCGCCCTTCTGCGCGCGGGAGGACCATCCTTCGATGCCCGTGCCCTCCTCCGCTATGATCAAGCCGATCGCGTGCACAGGATTTTCGCCGGCAGCAGGGAGATTGCCGAATCGACCCAGGCGGCCGGCGACTTCGTGCGCGGTCGCTGGTTTCTCCTCCCCGGGGTGGAAAGCGGGCTGCGGATCTTTGTGCAAAGCGCCGCGGGAGCGCTTACGGCGAGCGATGGGACGAAGTGGCGCCAGCTCGGCATCGAAGAATATAGTCTCGAGCATGGCGGATCGGTTGTCGCCCTCGGCGCGGCCGCGACAACCCGCGTCGCGGTGGCTTGGACAGGGCTCGGCCTCGCCTCCTTCTCGGCCTCCAATTCGTCCTTGAGCATTGTGATTGATTCCAGCCAGTGCGCTCTCGCCTTCGATCCAGCCGCCGCCCCTTTCACTTACGATCCGGCCAGCCCCCTGCCCGTCGAAATTCTCTCGCACTACGCTCTCCCGCCCGGATCCAGCGATCTTTTCGTGCGAGATAGGGCCTCGGGGAAAAAGCTATCACAATACGTCGCAATATCGAAAATTGACGGCAGCGCCGAGGTGCGCTCGAGCGACGGTCTATCGGTGGCCCCCCGGCCTTTCCTGGCCGATGAACCGAGCCTTTATAGCCGCGTGCCCGGGGCGACGACGATTGTTTTTCCCGATCTCGACGAATTCGAGATCGTGGGGCAGTCTTTCTCCGCGACCGACGGGATTCCCCTGGATGTCGATACCATCGATTCATCCATCGAGGTGCTTCGCGACGGCATACCGGATACCGCCTTTGAAATTGACAGGACCAAAAATCTCCTGATCCTCCTCCGCCCCCCCTCCGTCACCGAACGCATCGACCTGTCATATCTCAAGGAATCGGCGCAGAGGAAATCGGGGGCCCTTTCCGCGGGCATCATCGGCCGGTATTCGAAGGATGACGTTTCGGCCTGGGGCGCGATGACCGGCCATCTTGGCATTCCCGGCCAGGGCTATGCGGACGCCGGGCAGGATTCTCCCGCCTGGGCGCAACTCGCCTTGGGCAGCGCGAAAAGCGAGGGCTTCCTCACCTGGCAGGCGGGCCTCGCCGGGAGGTTCGGCTACGCGGAATCCTCGGGCCGGTATCGCATCGACGGCATGGAGGACGCGGGCACGGCGTCCAGCTCATGGTGGCCCTCGGGTGGAAGTTCCTTCGCTTCCGTGACCTGCACACAGGTCGCCGCCCCTTCCTTCGACGCGGCGTGGCCTCAACTTTCTGCAATCCTCCATACGCAGAGCGAAGCGTCGGATTGCCTGGAAATCGCCGCCTCCTCGAGTCTTTCGAGCGCGACAGTCTCTCCCTCCTACCTGCGAATCGTCGATCCACCGCCCCTTTCCTCTTTCGGGACCTTTACCTTCTTCGTCTTGGGCACGGTCGGCGCGTCAGGCAGTCTCAGCACGGCGACGGTTTCAATTACGATCGACGACGGACTGGCTGGGCATGAGGCCCTCTCCCTAACCCTGCCCCTTTCCGAATTCACGTCGGGCTGGACGAGGGTCCGCTATCATTTCGCGACGGGAAAGATCACCCTTACCGTCGGCGAATCGGGGGCTGAGTCGACCTTCCTCTCCGCTACGGCTCCGCGACGGGACAGCCAAGTCACGGCAGCTTCTCGGATCACCATTTCCCTCTCCGGGCTCGGGCCGGGCGACAGAGTCGACATCGTCGAGCTCCTTCTCGAGGATCCAGTCGGCAGCGCCTCCCTCGACGCGGTCGGCAACCTGAGGTACAAGGACGATCATTTCAAAATTCTTGCGGGAAATCTTTCCCTTCTCGAAGGAATGGACGCGAGTCTCAACCTGTCCGGAGGCTTGGCGGATCAGTCCTGGGGCTATGGAGACTTCGGCATTAAAAGCAAACTCGGTCCCTTCGGCATCGACGCGGGGATAGGACTCGAAGGTAGCGGCTCCGCTATTTCCGGTTATGGAAGGCATACGCTGAGCTTCATGCCCTCCTGGTCGCCCCTCCAAGCCTCGGATCGTTTCATTCCCGCAATCGGCGGGAACGGCTATGACAGAAGGGATAGCCTCGGGCTCAAACTGGGGCCCTTGGGGTCGATATCGGCCGAGGCCGCATCCATCTATTCTGACGATCCCCAATCCTCCGACCCTGGCCTGCTCCAACGAACCTGGAAGCTCGCGCTCGGCGACGGTGCGGTTGTTTCGGCAAACGCGAGCGCCCTTGAAAGTTCGAGCGACAGCGGTCGTCTCACCGGTTCCTCCACCTATTTCGATCGCTGGTACTCCTCCTTCTCCGATTACGCTCCTTCGGCGATGGGCGCCCTGACGCGCCGCGCGATAGATTCAGAAGTTGACCTCTTACCGATGATTGGATCTCCCCTCCTCTCGGCCAAGCTCTCCTTCGATGGCAGCGGGCAAGGCCTCGGTGACAAGGGATCCTCTCTGGTTCTCCGGACCGGCGGAAGCATTCGCCTTCCGGGGGATACGCGCCTCACATCGTGGTACGCACGGAGCTGGACGGCCAGGAGCGTGGGAATCGATTCGGATCTCCTGAGTTTCGGCATTGCGGGCGTCGATGGCATTTCCGGCCTCGGTCTGCCCTGGACCTCGATTCCAATTGTAGAGTTCCAGTCGCCCGACCTGGCACGCGGATTTTCGAAGCTCGCGCTGGGAGGGACCTATTCCTCCGCTTCCTACATCCCTGAAATCGGACTCAAATTCGAGAGGGAGCCAGGCATTTCCCCATGGGAACTCCTCATTCCCGCGATGGTCTCCGGTTCGTATTCGAGAAGGCTGACCAGCGACGGCTTCACCGTCCTCGATACGGGCGAAATCGATTCGGCTATCGTCTTTTCCGCCCTGGAGCTTTTCGGCGCAAACGGTAGCCTGCCCCTTTTCACCCGCTATGCGGATGATGAATACCGACTCGGCCTAAGCTCCACCATCGACCTTCCTTCCGCCGCTCCGATCAACACCTGGTCCCTCGCCCAGGACGGGATGGCCTCGCTTTTCGGCAAGGGCTCCATCAGGGCCGACAGGCTTGTCGTGTCGGAGCGATTCGCCTTGAACGGGGCCCCCTCGGGAACGACCTGGAATCTCAACGGCGGCATCGACCTGGGGCAAGGTGTCGAAAAGACCTGGCTTCTCGCCCTCTTCGATTTCGTTACCCTTGGCTCGTCGAAAGCTATCGGCTCCCTTCCCGCAGGTCTCGAGTCGCAATGGCTTTCCTCTATAGCGGGCTCGCGACCGCGAGCGAGAAGGACGGCAAGTTTCGATTTCAGCTTGGCCACGACGAGCGGCGACAAGCCCTCGGCCTTCCCCACGCTTTCCTTCGATGAGTCCCTCGAATCCCGTATTTCCATTCCCGACAGGCTTGATGTCTTTTCCAAACTCAAGTTGACCCAATCCCTCGACGCGACCGGTTATTTGCTCCTCGGCTTCGAGGCATCCGCGGGCCTCACCCTTTCTTTCTGAGTCCGACCTTCGTATCTCGAGGCATAAGAACGGACCCGCGAAAAGCCTCGTCGCTTGACAGCTTTCCGGGCGCCTCGGTACTGTCCTTCCATGAAACGCCGCCTTATCACCGCAGCACTTCCCTATGTAAATAACGTGCCCCACCTCGGCAACCTCATCCAGGTCCTCTCGGCCGACGTATTCGCGAGGGCCTCGCGGCTCCGCGGCTTCGAGACCCTTTATGTCTGCGGGACAGACGAGTACGGAACGGCGACGGAAACGAAGGCCCTCGAGGAGGGCGTGACGCCGCGCGAGCTCTGCGATCGCTTTCATGCCCTCCATTGCTCGATCTACGAATGGTTCGGAATCGCCTTCGACAAATTCGGCCGCACTTCGACGCCGCGACAGACCGAGATCACCCAGGGCATCTTCAAGGACCTCGACGCCAAGGGCTACATCCATTCCGAGACCATCGAGCAGCTCTACTGCGAAAGTTGCCATCGTTTCCTCGCCGACCGCTACGTGCGCGGCACCTGCCCCCATTGCGGCTACACGGGGGCGAGGGGCGACCAATGCGAATCCTGCGGGAAGCTCCTCGAACCCACGGAGCTCAAGGAGCCGAAGTGCTCGACCTGCGGGGCGACGCCCGTGCCTAAAAAAACCGAACACCTCTACATCGATCTGCCGGCGATCAAGCCCCTCCTCGAGACATGGATGGGCAAGGCGAGCGTCGACGGCTTCTGGGCCAACAACGCCGTCCAGATGACCCAGGCCTGGATCCGCGACGGGCTCAAGCCCCGCGCCATAACTCGAGATCTCAAATGGGGCATACCCGTGCCCAAGCCCGGCTATGAGAACAAGGTCTTTTATGTCTGGTTCGACGCCCCCATCGGCTACATCTCGATCACGGCGACCGCGGGCGACGAGAGGGGCTTCGACTATAAAAGCTGGTGGATGGATCCGGCCAACGTCGATCTCTACCAGTTCATCGGAAAGGATAACATACCATTTCATACGGTTATTTTCCCCTCGAGCCTCCTGGGCTCGGGAAAGAACTGGACACTCCTCCACCACATGTCCTCGACCGAATATCTCAATTATGAATCGGGTAAATTCTCGAAATCGGCCGGCGTCGGCGTCTTCGGCACCGACGCGATGGAGTCGGGCATCCCGGCCGACGTCTGGCGCTTCTACATTTTCTGGAACAGGCCCGAACGCTCCGACTACACCTTCACCTGGCAGGACTTCCAGGAAAGGGTGAACGCCGAGCTCATCGGCAATCTCGGCAACCTCGTCAATCGCACCCTCACCTTCGTGCAACGCTACTACGACGGCAAGGTGCCGGCCGGCAGCCCCGACCCGCAGTTCTGGGCGAGCGTCCGCGCCATCGAAAAGGACATCGGCGAACGCCTCGATCGCGCCGAACTCAGAGACGCCTTCAGGGCCATCTTCGAGCTCTCGAACCTCGCCAATAAGCGCTTCCAGGACGGAGAGCCCTGGAAGACCAGGAACAGCGATCCTGAAAAGGCCGCAGGTCTCATCGGCGACCTCTGTAACGTCCTTCGCGATCTCGCCGTTCTCGTTGAGCCCTATCTTCCGGCGACCTCCGCCCGCATCGCCGCCTTCTTCGACCTTGAAATCGGCAAGCCGGGTTGCGCCTGGGCAGATCTCGGCACCGAGCGCGGGGTCGCGACGGTGAAGGGCGCCGAGGTTCTCTTCGCCAAGCTCGAGGACGATCGCATTTCCGAACTTCGCGAGCGCTATGCGGGATCGCAAAATGACCGGAAGGTGAGGGACGCAAAGAGCGAGGCCGCGGCCTCCGCCCCCCTCCCGAACTCGGCCTCGACGACCGCCCCTGCCCAGAAGGCCTCGGCCGCACCCGCTGCAGCCCCGGGCCCCGCCGCCCCTCCCGCACCCAAGCCCATACCCTTCGCCGACCTTCCTCTGCACGAGCGCTTCATGAAACTGATCGATCTGCGCGCCGCGAAAATCGTGAAGATCGAGCGCCACCCCAAGGCGGACAAGCTCTACATCGAGACCCTCGACGACGGTTCGGGCAGCGAGCGCGTCATCGTCTCGGGCCTCGTGCCCTACTATCGAGAGGAAGAGCTTCTCGGAAAAACCATCGTCCTCGTGAACAACCTCAAGCCGGCCAAGCTCCGCGGCGTCGAGAGCCGAGGCATGCTCCTCGCCGCCTCGCGCATGGGCGCCGAAGGCAAGGAGGCCGTCGAGGTCCTCGACGCGGGAGCCGCCTCTCCCGGCGATCGCATTCTCATCGAGGGGCAGGCATCCGATGCGGCCCTTCCCGGCGAAATCGACGTCGATGCCTTCTTTTCGGTGCCCATCATGGCCAGGGGAGGACAAGCCTTAGTCGGCGACCGAAGGCTAGTGGCCGGAGGAAAACCCTTCTCCCTCGTGAAGGCCCCCGAGGGCGAGGTAGGGTGAGAAGGCTTTCTATTCCGTCGAGAAGAGGCAGACATCGATGAGGATCAACCTCACCCCCCTTTCGGCTTCCCATCCTGGGAAGGGCATGCCCTTTCTTCAAGCCGAATTTTGGGCACAATTCAAATCGGATTTCGGTTGGACCTTCCGTTCCTTCTCCTTGGATTTCGCACCCGGAGTAGGGAAGGCCGTCCCTCCCGATGCCGAGACCGAATCGACGGAACTTCGGGTTCTTGTCCGCCGCCTCGCGGGTCCCTTCTCCTTCGCCTATGTCCCCGGAGGGCCGGCTCTCGAATGTCCGGCAAATCTGCGTTCGGAACTCCTCGCCGAGCTCGGCGCGGCGCTCAGGCCCCATCTGCCTCCGACCTGCATCCTTATCCGCTTCGACCCGCCCTGGTACGAGCCTGAGGGTAAGGGCAGGGCCGCAGGTTTCGACGCCTTGGCCGAAACCGCGGGCCCCGTCGTGCGCCCTATCTTCCGAAAGCCCCTTCGCAAGGCCGGAAGCGACGTCCAGCCGCCCGACACGGTCCTCCTCTCGCTCAAACCGGGAGAGGAGGAGATCCTCGCCGGCATGAAGCCGAAGTGGCGCTACAACATCAGGCTCTCCGCGAAAAAGGGCGTCCTCGTCGGCGAGGAGGGGGAGGGCGGCCTTCCCGTTTTCTATAGACTCTACGAGGAGACCTCGAAACGCGACCGAATCGCCATCCATCCTCTTAAGTACTATGAAGGTCTGTTCGCCAAGGCGAAATTCGGTCCCGGATCCCCCGACCTCAGACTCTGGGTCGCCCGCCACGAGGGCGAGGCCCTCGCCGCAATTATTACCTTGTTTTACGGAGACACGGCCACCTACCTCTACGGCGCCTCATCCGATACCGGGCGCGAACTCATGCCCTCCTACGCCCTCCAGTGGGCCGCGATCCGTGCCGCTCGCGAAGCGGGCTGCGTTGTCTACGATTTTTATGGTATCCCCCCGACCGACGACTCCGATCATCCGATGGCGGGGCTTTATCGATTCAAGACGGGATTCGGCGGGCAGGTGGTTCACTATGCCGGTTCCTGGGACCTCGTTCTCTCGGCTCCGCTGTACCTTGCCTGGCAGGCTGCCGAGTCGCTCAGGACCTACTGGTTCAAGAATCTCCGAAAACGAAGCCTTCGAAAACCATGAGAACGCAGTCGGCGTCCTTCCAGGCATCGGCGCGGAGGCCGGCTTTTCGGCAAAGTTCGCGAAGCAGGGTGGGCCTGTCCCAACCCTGTTCGACGGCTACCTGGGGCAGGAAGACGGCCGAGGCGTAGCCCTGCTCCAGCCAAACGCCGTGGCGTCCGAGCTCGATGGCTTCGGGTGTAGCTATCTTCCTTCGCGGTCCGAGCAGGGTTATTTCCACCGAGATGCGGTCCAGTTCCCCCGCAGAAAGCGGCTTGAATCGAGGATCCTCGAAGGCTGCGGCTACGGCCATGGCCTCGATCGTCAAGGAAAGCGGCTCGCGCGACTCCATCCTTCCGATGCAACCCCGAAGTCTGCCGTCTTCGTTCAGGGTGACGAAGGCGCCGAGCCTCGGTTCGCCGGACCGTGGTTCGGGCTTCTGTCCACGGCGCTTTTCGATTCGCTCCCTTATGGCTTCTCTCGCGATGGAAAGGTAGCGGACTCGTTCTTCCGGAGAGGGTGCGAATGAGAGCCCGGGATCGCCTTCAGTCGAAGGCGATTGCAGCGTATTCGCCATGCGCGTCATCCTCCCTTTCGCGCGCCGCCCCCGAGTCATGGCGACCGAGGACGCGTGGATTTCCTGCTAGGCCGCTCGCGAGGAATCCCGCTATGCCTCCTATGCCGCAGGAGCCGAGCATTCCCGTCCTGTGGTCCTCGAGCATGGATTCCCAGTCGCCCGATTGGATGCGGCCGACCAGGCGCTCCGAGCGAATCGAACTCTCCTCGGGGCTTTGCGCGAATTCCAGATCGGAAGAAATGACAAAAAGCGTTGTAGCCTTCCTCTTTCCGAAGACGAGGCCGAGGCCCGAGGCGAGGGACCTTGCGAGAGCGGGGCTCGGCTGTCCGACGAGGAGGGGCAAGATCGGCACACCCGGAAAGAGCCGTGCGACAAAGGGGAGCTGGACCTCGATGGAATGTTCCTCGAGATGGGGGATGTCGCTTTGCGCGTAGAAGGTGCCGCAATCCATGAATTCGGCGACGCAGCGCCTATCGACATCGATGCTGCCGAAGGGCCCCTCGAAGCTCAGCGACTCGGGCAACCAGAGTGCCGATTCCGTCGCCCGATGCCAGGGTCCGATGAGGACGATGCGGGACAATTTTCGATTCCGGCAGGCGTTCCATGAAAGGGCGGAAAGGTCCCCTGAGTACTCGAGACTCGCGTGAGGCGAGAGTATCGCCGCCGCGGAACCATCGGCCTCCGAGGCCTTCGACGCCGCCGCAGCGAGGAGGCGGTCCACGTCTCTTGATAGCTGGGCTGGATCGTCATCATAAAAGATGCCCGCCCAGGTGGCTTCGCGCACTTTCCTGTTGCCCTCTTTGTCGGCCATACTCACCAGTATAGGCTTTGTCCCCCGGGTCGCAAGTGAAAGGATGGTTTAGGTGAAGGCGCTCATTGTGGACGACGAGAGAGGCCTGAGTTCCTCCCTTGTCGAATTCCTCGCTCTGGATGATATTGAGGCCCTTTCCGCGGCCACTGCCGCCGAGGCCCTCGGGCTTCTCGGAGAAACCACCTTCGACGTCGTGGTTTCGGATCTGAGGATGCCGGGCATGGACGGCATCGGTCTTCTATCCCGGATCAGGGAGCTTGGACTCGGTCTCCCCTTCATCATGATGTCAGCCCACGGCGAGGTGAAGGATGCCGTCGCGGCGATGAAAGGCGGGGCCTGGGACTACCTGGTCAAACCCTTCGACCCCGAAGAACTCCTCCTTCGGATTCGAAAGGCCGTCGCCGAACGCCGGGCCCTCGACAAGCTGGCCGTCGGCATGCGCGGAACCGCGGACCGCGGCGGTCTCGTCGGGGATAGCTCGGTTATGGTCGCGGTGCGCAGGCTCATCGCCAAGGCCGCCCCGAGCCCGGCTACCATCCTTTTGACCGGGGAGAGCGGCACAGGCAAGGAAGTGGCGGCGCGCAGCATTCACAGCCTGTCCGGAAGGGAAGGGCCCTTCGTGGCCGTTAATATAGGCGCCCTTCCCGAAACCCTCCTCGAAAGCGAGCTCTTCGGCCATGAGAAGGGAGCCTTCACGGGGGCCGACGCCCGAAGGCCGGGCCTTTTCGAGGCAGCGCAGGGCGGCACCCTCTTCCTCGACGAGATAGGCGAACTCCCCCTTCACCTTCAAGTCAAACTCCTCCGAGCCATCCAGGAGCGGAAGGTGCAGCGCCTCGGCTCCTCGACGAGCATTCCCGTCGACGTGCGCTTTCTCGCGGCGACGAATCGCGATCTCGAAGTCGAGGTCAAGGCCGGGCGTTTCCGAGAAGACCTGTATTACCGGATCGATGTCGTGCGCATCAGGCTTCCTCCCCTTCGGGAGCGGGAGGGAGATCGCAGCCTTCTCGCGGGGCATTTCTTCTCGATGCTCACGAGACAGCTCGGGCGCAAGCTCGAGGGCATTTCGCCCTCGGCCCTCGCCGTCATCGAGGCCCATCCCTTCCCGGGAAATGTGCGCGAGCTGGCGAACCTCATAGAGCGCGCTATCATCCTCGCCGAGGGGCCATGGCTCGAGGCGGCCGATTTCAGGCTCAATTCCCTGCAATCGGGAGCCCCAGTCCCCGGATCGGATTCGCCGAAAAGCCTCGCGGAAATCGAGCACGAAGCCATCGTCGCCGCCCTGCTCCGCAATCGTTGGCACCGCGAGCGAAGCGCCGGGGAGCTCGGGATTACGAGGCGAACACTGCTCAATAAAATGAAGGAGTATGGAATCGAGGCCCCTCAAGGAGCTTGAGCCCCTGCCGCCCTTCGCTTAGGCTTTGGGCATTTCCGGGAAGGAGCCCAAGGGAAAGAGCTTCTCGACCGCCTCGTCGATAGTCTCGACGAAGTGCAATTCCGCGGAGTCCCTGACTTCCTTCGGGATGTCTTCTAGGTCCTTGCGGTTCCCCTCGGGAAGCAGGATCGCTGCAATGCCGTTGCGATGCGCGGCCAGAACCTTTTCCTTGACGCCGCCGATGGCGAGGACTCTGCCCGTCAGCGTGATCTCCCCTGTCATCGCTATTCCCGCGCGGAGAGAGACTCCGGAGAGGGCCGAGAGGAGGGCCGCGGTGAGGGCGATTCCCGCCGAGGGACCATCCTTCGGGATCGCGCCCTCGGGAACGTGTATGTGTATGGTCTTTTTCGCGAAAACCTTTTCGGCCAGTCCGTAACTCGCCGCATGGGCACGGATGTAGGTGAGGGCGGCTCTGGCGCTCTCTTTCATCACATCGCCGAGATTGCCCGTCAGGATCAGGCCCTCGTCTCCGGAGAATAGGGCGGCCTCGATCGGCAGCATCGTGCCCCCCGATTCCGTCCAGGCGAGGCCGTTGGCGACTCCAGGCCTACTCTCCCGCACGAGGAGGTCCTCGTCTCGTCGCCTCTTGCCGAGGAGTTTTTCGACACGCTTCGCCGTGACGGTCGTCGACCAGGCCGCAAGCCTTTCGCGGTCCTCGGCCAGGCCCTGGGCCACGGCCTCGCGCGAAAGCTTTCTAACGAGGCGGGAGATCTCGCGCTCGAGATTCCTCACCCCCGATTCCATCGTGTAGTGCCTGATGATCTCGAGAATGGCATCTTCGCGGAAGGCGAGCTTCGCGCCTTCGAAACCGGCCGCCTTGACGGCCTTCGGCACGATGTAGCGCTTCGCGATGGCGAGCTTCTCGAATTCCGAGTAGCCGGGGATTTCGATGATCTCCATTCTATCGATGAGGGGGAGGGGAATGCCGTTGAGGGAGTTGGCCGTCGTCACGAACATCACGTCCGAGAGGTCGTAGGGCAACTCGAGGTAATGATCGACGAAGGTCCCGTTCTGCTCGGGATCGAGGACTTCGAGGAGGGCCGAGGCCGGATCGCCGCGGAAATCGCTCGACATCTTGTCGATCTCGTCGAGGAGGAAGACCGGATTGACCGTTCCCGCCTTCCTCATCGACTGGAGGATCTTTCCCGGGAGGGCTCCGACATAGGTCTTGCGGTGGCCCCTAATTTCGGCCTCGTCGCGGAGCCCGCCGAGGCTGACCCGAATGAAATTTCTTCCGAGGGATCGGGCGATCGAACGGCCGAGGGAGGTCTTGCCCGTCCCAGGCGGACCCACGAGGCAGAGGATGGGGCTTCGCGGATTGCCCGAAAGGATCCTCGCCGCGAGGTGTTCGAGGATTCTCTCCTTCGTTTTCTCCATGCCGAAGTGATCTTCATCGAGAATCCTGGCGGCCTGCTCGAGATCGCGATTTTCCTCGCTCCGCGTCGACCAGGGAAGGTCGGCTAGCCATTCGCAGTAGTAGCGGAGCACGCCGGCCTCGGGGGAGAAGGCCTGGAGTTTGGCCAGTCGAGCGAGCTCTTTTTTCGCCTTGGCGAGGACCTCGGGGGGCGGATTCTTCGCCACGATGGCTTTTTCGAGCTCGACGCTCTCCGATTCGTCGCCCTCCTTGCCGAGTTCTCGGTTGATTTCCTTGAGCTGCTCTTGGAGGAAGTATTCCTTCTGCTGCCGGTCTATCCTCGTGCGCACCTTGCCGCTGATGCGGCGCTGTATGGTCAGCACCTCGATTTCAGATTCGATGATTTCGGCTATCGTCTCGAGGCGTGCCTGCGTGCCTTCGGTCTCGAGAATGAGCTGCTTGGGTTGCGCCTTGACGAGGAGGGCGTTGCCGACCAGGTCGCAGAAGTCCTCGGCAAGGGTAGCGCGCTCGATCGCGGCCTGGGTTTCTTGGGGAATTTTTCTTGCAAGTTCGGCGTACTGGGCGAAACTCCGCTTGACGAGGGCGATGGTCGCCTCGACCTCGGCCTTGTCGACGGCAAACCCCTCCGTTTGCAGGGGTTCGATGACGACAGCCATATGGTCTTTTCGAAAGACGTTCTTCCTGATCTTGACCCTTCGCTCTCCCTCGACGAGGAGGCGAAGACTGCCATCGGGGAGCCGGAGCTGCTGCACGATGTGGACCACGGTCCCGACCCCATGAACCTCGATCTCGGCCTTTTTCTCGTCGGCCGCTCCCTTGAGGAGGGCGACGACGATGCGTTTCTCTCCTCGTGCCGCCTCATCGGTGGCCGCTATCGAGAATTTCGTCGATACGAGGAGGGGCGCGATGCTGTTGGGAAAGACGACGATATCGCGGACGTGGACCAGGGGAAGCTCGACCTGCGAGCCTCCTGTGAGGGCCTCGAGCAGGCTCATGCGCTCTTTTTTAGTATCTCCACGGCCGGGATGCCGTCGGATTCGACGCAGGCCCGGTCGACGAGGACCTTCTTCGCCCCCTCGATGGATGGAATGTCGTACATGACGTCCATCATGAGGTTTTCGACGATCGAGCGGAGACCGCGGGCCCCCGTATTCCGTACGATGGCCTTTTCGGCTATCGCGTCGACCGCGCCCTCGTCGAAGACCAGCTCGACCTCGTCGATGCGGAAGGTTTCCTGGTATTGGCGGAGGACGGCGTTCTTCGGCTCGGTGATGATGCGCTTGAGATCGTCCTTGGTGAGTTCGTTGAGGCCGACCTGGATGGGAAGCCTGCCGATGAACTCGGGGATTAGGCCGAACTTCACGAGATCGTCGGGATGGAGCTGCGAAAAGAGGGCGGCGAATTCGCGCTTGCCCTTCGGCTTGACGTCGGCGCCGAAACCGAGGGCCGTCTTGGCGACGCGGCCCTCGATGATGCGATCGAGTCCCACGAAGGCTCCGCCGCAGATGAAAAGGATGTTGCTCGTGTCGATGCGGAGGTATTCCTGCTGGGGGTGTTTGCGCCCGCCTTGAGGAGGAACGTTGGCCTGGGTTCCCTCGATGATCTTAAGCAGGGCCTGTTGCACGCCCTCGCCCGAGACATCGCGGGTGATCGAGACGTTTTCACCCTTGCGGGAAATCTTGTCGATCTCGTCGATATAGACGATGCCGCGCTCGGCCGCCGCGATGTTTCCGCCGGCGTTCTGGATGAGCTTGAGGAGGATGTTCTCGACGTCCTCGCCGACATAACCGGCCTCGGTAAGGGTCGTCGCGTCCGCCATCGCGAAGGGAACTTTGAGCTTGCGCGCGAGCGTCCGCGCGAGAAGGGTCTTGCCCGTTCCCGTCGGCCCGATGAGGAGGACGTTCGACTTTTCGAGCTCGACCTCGGCCTTCTCGTCGGCCATGTGGGCGATGCGTTTGTAATGGTTGTATACCGCAACGGACAGGGCTTTTTTCGCGTAATCCTGGCCGATCACGAATTGGTCGAGGTATTCCTTGAGCTCGTGCGGCTTCGGCACTTCGCCGGTAAAGCCGTCAGCTATCTCTTCCTCGTCCTCTTCGATGATCTGCGCGCAGATGTGCACGCATTCGTCGCAGATGTAGACGCCGGGGCCGGAGATGAGTCTCCTGGCGAACTCCGCGCTTTTCCCGCAGAAGGAGCACTGTCGCTCCTCTCCGTTTCCGCTCCCGCCGCTATTCCCGCTATTTTGCTTCGAGCGTGCCATGTTTCCTCCGTTCGAGGATCTTGTCCACGAGACCGTAGGCGAGAGCCTCTTCGGCAGACATGTAGAAATCGCGCTCCATGTCGGCCGACACCGTTTCAAGGCTCTTGCCCGCGTGCCTCGCGAAATGCTCGACCGTCATTTTCTTGAGGCGGAGTATTTCCTTGGCCTGCAGGCTGATATCGGAAGCTTGGCCCTGGGCGCCGCCCCAGGGCTGGTGTATGAGAATGCGGGAGGAGGGGAGGGCGAAGCGCTTTCCGGCAGTGCCGCAGGCGAGCATCAGTGCGCCCATCGAGGCGGCTTGGCCGAGACAAATCGTTTGCACATCGGGTTTTATATACTGAATGGTGTCGTAGATGGCCAAACCGGCCGTTACCGAGCCGCCAGGGCTATTCACATAGAGGGAAATGTCCTTTTCGGGGTCCTGGGACTCCAAGAAGAGAAGCTGGGCGACCGTCAGGTCGGCCGTGAGATCGTTGATCTCCCCGTCGATGAAGATGATGCGATCCTTGAGAAGCCGGGAATATATGTCATAAGAACGCTCGCCGATGCCGGTCTGCTCTATGACGATGGGTACGAGATTGTGCATCCTCTCATCCATGGGGGTCGCCTTTCGTATCGGATTGTTCGCTCCCCAACATGGGGAGCGACCTCATCAACTTACTGCTTATCGGCGACTGCGTCCATGTAAGAGAGCCTTGCACCTGTCTTGACCTTGGCCGCGGCGAGAACCTCCGCGAGGAGACGGTCTTCCTTGATCCGCTCGCGAAGATAATCGAGGTTGCTGTGCTTCTCGTATTCCGCGCGCACCTCGTCGACGCTCATGTTGGATTCCGTCGCGATCCGGCCGAGCTCCGCGTCGAGATCGGCATCGCTGCATTTGTACTTGCCCTCGATCGTCAGCTTTTCGAGCACGAGACGGGTCGCGATGGACTTCTCTGCATTCGGCCGCCAGTCGTTGAGGAGATCGGTTCGAGTCTTCCCCGAGTAGGACAGGGTCTTGTCGAGCTGGTCGATGCTTTCCATTCCCATCTGGCGCATCATGTTGTCGAGGCGCATGGCGAGTTCGGCCTCGACCATCGAGGGGGGAAGGTCGACGCTCGTCCTGGCCATGAGGGCGTCGATCAGGGCCTTTTCCTGCATCTGCTTGAGCCTGTCCGCGAGACGCTTTTCGAGCTGGTTCCGCACGTCGGCTTTGAGCTCGGCGAGGGTCTTGTACTTCTCCGACACGTCCTGGGCGAACTCGTCGTCGAGATCGGGGAGCTTCTTTTCCTTGAGCTTGGTGAGGGTGAGTTCCACCTTCACCGTCTTTCCGGCGAGTTCGGAGTACTCGTAGTCGGCGGGAAAGACCTTTTCGAAAGTCTTCGTCGCGCCCTTCGTGAGCCCGATGACCTCGTCGTCGAATTTGTAGAGATTGTAACCCGTCCCGATCTCGAAGGTGAAATCCTCACGGGCGCTTCCGTCGACGGCCTTCCCTTCCGCGTCGACCTCGTGGTAGTTGACGGTGGCGATATCGCCCTTGACGGCCGCTGCGGAATCGGCCTTTTCCATGACGATGGCATTCCTGTCGCGGATGGCCTCGATTTCGCGTTCCTCATCCGAAAGCTCGACCTTGGCCTCGGGCACCTCGATGGCCAAACCCTTCCAGTCCGGCGCGACGACCTCGGGGAAGATGTCGTAGGTCACGGCGAAGGTGAAATCCTTGTCGATGGCGAATTCGGGATTTCCTTCGAGGCTGGGCTGCGAATAGGCGATCGGCTTTTCGGGGATCTCGGTGATGGCCTCCTCGACGGCCTTCTCGAGAACCCTGCCCATCGTGTCGAGCCTGAGACCATCGCCGAACTTGCGCTCGAGGACGGAAGCGGGCACATGGCCCTTGCGGAAACCTGGAATGGTGACGCTCCGTGAGTACTCGGCGAGAAGACCGTCATATTCCTTGCGGCAATCCGCCGCTGCGACGGTCACCGTGAGCTTGACGCTGGAATGTTCGAGGCGCTCGATGTTCTTGCTTGCTACCATAGGTTTCCTCTTTCTTCGGACGAAGAATAAAAAAGGCGATTCGGTCGTCCGAATCGCCTCGTCGTTGAGAGCGGGAAACGGGAGTCGGACCCGCGACATCCACCTTGGCAAGGTGGCGCTCTACCACTGAGCTATTCCCGCAGGATATGAGCCGCGCAGGCATCGAACCTGCGACCCGCAGATTAAGAGTCTGCTGCTCTGCCAGCTGAGCTAGCGGCCCATGTTTCCGCGGCGACGTCCATCGCGCCGCTCGGGAGACCAGACAATACCGACCGCCTCGACTTTCGTCAAGCTGGCCGTCTTGCCGGAAAAGCGGGAAACGGGAGTCGGACCCGCGACATCCACCTTGGCAAGGTGGCGCTCTACCACTGAGCTATTCCCGCGTCAGCCGAAACGCAGGACGGAGCCCCTGCGTTTCGGTTGACGTGGAAGTCTTCGCTTCGCGAAGACTTCCCACTGTACATTTCGCGGCCCCCGAATCGAAAAAGGCGGAAGCGACAAAGATGCGAGAGAAGGGACTTGAACCCTCACGCCCGAAGGCACCAGATCCTAAGTCTGGCGTGTCTGCCATTCCACCACTCTCGCAGAAGAGCAGCCTTCGTGAAGCGGTGCCGAGCTCCGCTTCACATGAAGTTTTCGCAATGCGAAAACTTCTTCCTCAAGCGAAAATCCCTTCTCTTTCCTTGATCACAAGGCCAAAGACCCAAGAAAAAGGCCTCGGATCGCCCCGAGTCCCCGTGAAGCGAAATGCCCGAAGAGCATATCGCTTTTTCTCTCGAAGTTTCGACGTACCAGTCGTAACTTCTACATAAAGAGGAAATGCCCAAAGAGCATTTCCTCTTTATGATGAGCCGCGCAGGCATCGAACCTGCGACCCGCAGATTAAGAGTCTGCTGCTCTGCCAGCTGAGCTAGCGGCCCAAGAAATCGCCGTTTCCGGCTGCCGATCCAATACTGCGTCCGACAGGAGTCGAACCTGCGACCTACGGATTCGAAGTCCGTCGCTCTATCCAGCTGAGCTACGGGCGCGTACGACCATATCCGTATTCGCGGATGCGGCCGAGGGTGGGTGATGGGGTTTGAACCCACGACAACCAGATCCACAGTCTGGCACTCTACCACCTGAGCTACACCCACCACGTAATCGGCGAGGGCGAGGATGCCGTAATTCCCGGAAAGAGTCAATAAGTTACTTGAAACAAGCGATAGCGGATGCCCTAGAGGACGAAAAAGGCCGCCTGCCCGCATGCGGCACAACGGGCCCCCGGCGCTTCGAGAGGGCTTCCGTGGATTTCATGAAGCCCCACGAGCCCGAGCTTGCCGACCCGATAGCCCTGCCGATCGACGAGAACGGCCCCGCAGGCCTTGCAGCGATCTACGGCCGTTTCACCGGCGACATTGCCGACGTAGACCGCGTCGAGGCGAGCTTCTGCGATGCTCCGAAGCCTTTCAAGCTGTTTCTCGCTTGTCGGCGGAGCGTCGTATTTCCAGGCCGGATGATAGGCGGACAAATGGAGGGGAATGTGGGGCGAAAGGCCCGCAAGAAAATCGGCTATGCCCGCGATTGCCACTTCCCAATCGTCGAGACCGGGCACGACAAGGGTTGTCGCCTCGAGCCAGCAATTTCGCGCCGCGATGCGAGCGAAGTCGAGGACTGCCTTGAGATCCCCTCCCAGGCTGCGGCGGTAGACCTCCGCTGAAAAGCATTTAATGTCGAGATTGACGGCGTCTATCGCCGCCAAGAGCTCTTCCGCGGGGCCCTGCGCGAGCATGCCGTTCGTCACGAGGACGGTCCGCAGGCCTGCGGCGCGAGCGAGGGTCGCCGCTTCGAGGATGTACTCGAAATGGACGGTGGGCTCGGAGTAGGTAAAGGCTATCGAGGGACAGCCTGAGCTCCGCGCAGCGGCAATAAGGGCGTCTGGAGGTAGGTAGGGAGGGAATTCCGAGGTCGTTTGCGAAATTTCCCAATTTTGGCAGAAGGGGCAGCGCATCGTGCAGCCGTAGAATCCGACCGAAAAGATCCGCGTCCCCGGCATAAATCTATAAAGAGGCTTCTTTTCGATGGGATCGTCCGCGAGCGATGAGGGGCGCCCGGCAAGGGGCAGAATCGCCTCGCCCCCGGAATTCCCCCTTACTCCGCAGAGACCGAATTTGCCCTCGGCGATGGAACAGCCATGGGGACAGAGGCCGCATCGAAGCCGACCGTTACCGGCGGCTGAAATCCAGGCCGCCCTCATCAGGGCATGGCGTTCTCGGTCTTGTGCGCTCGAAATCCCGCGGTCGCGACGGCGGGCCTGATGGGCTCGTCGACCTCGAAAGGTTCATAGCGCACCCCGAGACTGCCCCTCCTCACCCAAAGCCTTGCGAGATTGCGCGAGGTCCCATCGGGATCGACCGGCGAGGCCAGTTCTTCGGCAGCCACGATGTCCGAAACCTTGAACTCGTAGATAGCCGGCTCCAGTTCGCCGGGGTCGGAAATAAGAAGGCATTTATCTTCGTCATAAGGATGCTTTCGAAGCGTCCCTACAAAAGCCACGCCCGAGCCGCTGGGATTGCCATGCCATCTTTCGATCTCTGAGAGAGGCTCGGCCTCGAGATAAGCTTTGATACTCATGGTCCCTCCCTTCGGGAAATCCGATCCCTCGCTATAATCATAATCCCCCATCCGAAAGAAAGTAACAGGCAGAGGACGGCGAACCACTCCCCAAAACGGATATAAAGGGTATTTTGGGGCTGGGGGATCGGCACATCAATGAGCTCCCATTGAGGACTGAAGAGCGGGAGCACGTCCGATATCTCTCCCTTGCTGTCCACGAGGCAGGACACCCCGGAATTGGTGGAGCGGACCAGGGGGCGCCTCGTTTCAATCGATCTGAAACGGGCCGCGGCAAGATGTTGCCACTCCGCGCTCTTCGTCTGCGACCAGGAGTCGTCGGTGAGATTGACGAGAAGGTCTGCCCCTTTAACGACGAAATCGCGGCAAAGCGAAGAAAAAGCGTCTTCAAAGCAAATCGGGGCTCCGAAACGAACTACTCCATCCTTTGTCGCGAAATTGAAGACGACTTCCTTGGTCCCCATCGTCCAGCCGGCTTCGAGGCCTACGGCCTTTTTCAGGAAGGCCCGAAACCAGGGGTATTCGTAGAAAGGAATGGCCTCGGCGAAGGGCACGGGATGGATTTTGGCATAGTCGCCCCTCGGCCTTCCCTGGGGGTCGATGAGCATCACCGAGTTGGTGGCGGAAAAATCCTTCCAATCGAGGACGACGGGCGTGCCCGTAAAAAGCCAGAGCCCGAGGGATCGCCACCAGGGAAGGAAGGGATCGTTGCGCGGATTCTTTTCGTACCAGGCTTCCGAGTCTTTATAGGGATAACCGAGACTCGATTCGGAAAAGAGGACGAGATCGGGCTTGTCCGTCGAAGAGGCGAGGGCCTTCTTCACGAGGAGCATATTCGCTTCGACGGCCGCCTCAGCCCCCTCGGTCCAGGGGTCCGAAGCCTGCTGCACTATCAGCGTCTTTAGGATGGCCTTCGTGACGACAGGTTCGGAAAGGCGAAAAAATCCATACCCAAGGGCGCAGATCGCCAAGGCGAAGGACAATCCCACATAGCCGAGCCGCAATTGGGGAGGCAAGGCGCCCGTGTGCCCGAGCCGAAAACGATAGCGCCTCGCTGCCTTTGCCTTTTTCCCCGACTTTTCGAATCGAGGCTCCCCCCATTGGGCCATGGAAAGAGAGTGAGGGGCCGCGCCGCTTAACAGAAGCTCCGCGATGCTCGCATTTGCGAGGGCAAGAAGAAAACTCAGCCCATAGACCCCCGTCAGATCGGCCACTTGGAGAAGGGGGAGAAAACTCGATTGGGTATAGGGGAGCAAGCCCCAGGGGTAGCCGAGGAAGCCGCTGGATTTCCAGAATTCAAAGCTCGCCCAGGCCAGAGCGAAGGCGAGGGGCCGAAGTGCGCCGGCTCGTCGGGGCAGAAAGGCGAGGCAAAGGCCGAGGAGGTAGTAGACAACGAAGTAGGCCATTGTCGAGACGCCGATGGTCCAGAAGGCGTAATCGCGAAAGAAGTAGAGCCAATAGCTGGAGGCTGCATGCAGGGCGGCCCCATATACGGCAGTCAGAAGTGCCGCCTTCCTATAGCTGGGGGCCTCGGCGAGGGCGAGATAGAGGGGGACCAAGGCGATCCAGCCCAGGGGCGCGAAACCGAGGAGCCAGCTTTCGTTGGGGAGTCCGAGCGTCAGAAGCAGGGTCGACGAAAGGGCGAGAAGCCAGGGACGGAGCGAGCGCATGGGGGGCAGTCTAGCATGGAGGGGCAGGGGTCGAAAAAGCCGTAAACCATCTATATTCGCGCTTCATTTGACATGATGATTGACTTTGTCAAAATGACTGTGTACAGTGGCTCCATGGTCAAGGCAGTCTTCGCCGGCTCATTCGATCCGCCCACATTCGGGCATCTCAATATCATCGAGAGGGCCAAAGGGATATTCGAGCACATCTACGTCGTCGTGGCGGTCAATAAGAACAAGAGCGGCCTTTTCAGTCCGGAGGAGCGTCTCGAAATGCTGCGGAGCCTCCTTGCCCCCTGGCAGAATGTCTCCGTGCATCTTCATGACCGACTGATCGTCGAGTTCGCCCGTGAACATGACTGTCGAGTTCTCGTACGCGGTGTGCGCAGTATCCATGATTTTTCTTACGAATTCGAGCTTTCGATCATGAACAAGGGCCTTGGCCCGGATATCGAGACTATTTTCATGCCGACCGATCCGAGGTACTTCGTCCTCAGGTCGAGCGCCATCAAAGAACTGGCCTCTTTCAAGGGTGATTTGACTTCGATGGTGCCCGCGGAGGTCGCCGTCGCCCTTCGTCGCAAGATGGAGGCGGAGGAGGGAAGGCTAGGGGCGGGCGGCGCCCATGCTTGACAACTGCCTCGGGCAACGTGTAGTTTAGCGAGTCGATTTTTTATCGCAAATTCTTGCGCGAATGAGGTTTTCCGATGGCTGTACCGAAATTTAAGACTTCAAAGGCCCGGACGCGAAGGCGGCGTTCTATCAACATGAAACTAACCGCGCCCTCGCTAGTTAAATGCGGGAACTGCGGTAATCCCGTCCTCCTTCACCGGGTCTGCCCGAAATGCGGGTTCTATCGCGGGCGTCAGGTCATATCGCCCGATACGAAAGCGTAAAGGAGATCCGGATGGACGAACTCTTTGAGAAGATCAAGAAGATCATTGCCGAGAAGCTCGAAGTCGAAGAGAGCAAGATTACGATGGAAGCGAGCTTCCGCCAGGATCTTGGCGCCGACAGCCTCGACACCTACGAACTTGTGTACGGTATCGAGGAAGAGATGGGCATTACCATTCCCGACGAGAAGGCCAACGAGTTCGAGACCGTCAAGGACGCCTACGACTTTATCAAGTCTGCGGTGAAGTAAGCGCGCCGCGGGTTAACCATGCTTTTTTCGCAGAAAAGCAAGCTGACCCGCGAGCGTAAGGCCGATCTGGCTGCCTTCCAAAAAGAGGCGCAGGCGAGGTTCAGGGATGTCGATCTCCTGAATCTCGCCTTTACGCATCGTTCCTGTACCAACGAAGACAAGTCCCCCAACAACGAAAAACTCGAATTCCTCGGCGATTCTGTCCTCGGCATGGCCGTGGCCAATAGGTTATTCGAACTCCTCGTGGACAAGGCTGAAGGCGACCTCGCCAAGGTCAAAAGCTACGTCGTTTCCGAGGAATCCCTCGCGGGCATAGCGCTCAGCCTCGGCGTAGACCGCCTCATTCTCCTCGGCAAAGGGGAAGAACATTCGGGCGGACGCGCCAAGAAGGCCATTCTCGCCGATGCCCTCGAGGCTATCATAGGCGCCTACTATCTCGACTCGGGCTTTGAAAACGCGACCAAGTTCGTTCTACATCTCGTCGAGCCGGAAATAGAAAAGGTCCTCCAGAACAGGCACCGGAAGGACTACAAGACCCTCCTGCAGGAATATCTCCAGAAATTCCATAGGAGCTATCCGGTCTATCACCTCGTGCGAAAATCGGGTCCGGATCATGATCGCACCTTCTGGATCAGCTGCCTGGTCGGCGAAACCGAATACGGACCTGCCTCAGGCAAGAACAAGAAGGAAGCGGAGCAGGGTGCCGCCGGAATGGCCTATGACGCCATCATCGCAGGCGGCGGCGTCGAGGCGGCTCGCCTCGGACAGGTCGAAAACCCCTAGACTCGCATTGGCGCCTCGTCCCCAATCAGGTGAGGCCGTGCTTTTCCTTCATTCTTGCGGCGATTCCTTTTAGCTTCTCAGCCTCATTGAGGGCCGGATCCTCTATGACAGCCTCGAGGAGTTCCGCGAGCATCCTACCCATCACTGGTCCCCGCGGAACGCCGAGGGCCGCAAGATCGTTTCCGTCGATCGCGAGGTCCCTGATCGACAGGGCCTCTTCGGCCGCGATGACCGCCTCGATGCGCCGACGAAGGGGATCGAGGGAGCGAGGATCGACCCTATGGCCTGTCATCGCGGTTCCGTCGGCGATTCGGAGCGCGAGGAGGTCGTCGATGCTCGAGATGCCGGCCCTCGCGACGAAGCGGCGGACGGCCGCGTCGCTCCAGTTGTCCTCGTAATGGAACATGTGCTCATGGACGAGGTGGCAAACCTCCTCGATGAGGTCATTGGGATAGCGGAGCCTGCGCAAGATGGCCTCTGCCATCGTCGCCGATAGCTCCTCGTGTCGATGGAAGGTTGCGATACCATCTGGCCCGATCGCCTTCGTGCCGGGCTTGCCGATGTCATGGAAGAGGGCCGCGAGCCTGAGTCCGATACGGTTCAAGACGGCGTCGACGGAGAGGTAGAGGTGGTCGAGGACATCGAAGCGATGCATGCCCTTTTGCTCGACGCCCCTGGCCGCGACGAGCTCGGGCAGGATGAGTGCCAGCAAGCCCTTCTCCTCCATGAGCCTCAGGGCGGAGGAAGGTCGAGGAGAGACGAGCAGCTTCGAGAACTCGTCGCGTATCCTTTCCGGCGAGACTGATGAGATACGGGCCTTGCGTTCACCGATCGCCGCGAGGGTGGATTCCTCCACCTCGAATTCGAGTTGGGCCGCGAATCGCAGGGCTCGAAGCAGCCTCAGTCCATCCTCGTCGAAGCGGGCCGAGGCGTCGCCCACGGCGCGAACGAGTTTGGCGCCGAGATCCTTTCTCCCCCCGAAGGGATCGGCGAGGCGCGAGTCGAGGGGATTCCAGGCCATGGCGTTGATCGTGAAGTCGCGGCGGCTCAGATCCTCCTCGATACCGACGCCGAAGCGCACCTGGTCCGGATGCCTACCGTCGCTATAGCCTTCTTCGACGCGGAAGGTCGTCGTCTCGATCGAGCGTCCCTTCCAAAGGACCGTCACCGTGCCGTGCTTGATTCCCGTCGGTATCACTTTTCTGAAAAGCTTGAGAACCTTCTCGGGGCTCGCGTCGGTAGCGAGATCATAATCGCTGACCTCGCGGCCGAGGAGGCTGTCGCGGACGGCGCCTCCTACGAACCAGGCCTCGTGACCCGCATCGCGAAAGACGCGGGCGAATTCGATAAGGTCGCGAGGTATGCGGATGTTCGGCATGGGGCGAAGATAGCCCTTCGCCCCGACCTGCGACAAGCCGAGGGCCGGCACCGAACCTTCCTGATCTGCGTTGTTGCCTGCCGGCGATCAGTTTTCGGCGAAGGCCTTTTGAAGGGCGGCGAGCCCTTCGCGGGGGTCCTCGACGAGAACCCTCTTTCCCGCGATCAGCTCGGAGATGCCTATTTCCCGCGGATAGCGAGGGATGATGTGCAAATGGAGGTGATCGATGCTCGCGCCAGCGGCATAGCCCATGTTGTAGCCGATGTTGAATCCTCCGGGAGTATAGAGCCTTTCAAGAACTCCGATGCTGCGCCTCGTCAGGCGATCGAGTTCGAGAGATTCGGCTTCGCTCAGTTCCCTGATGTCGAGGACATGGCGTTTGGGAAACACGAGGAGATGCCCGGGGTTGTAGGGATAGAGGTTCATGGCGACCACGAAGGACTCGGTTGTCGTCGCGACCAGCCTGTCCACCTCGTCGGAATCGGCCGCGACCAGGCAAAGGATGCACCCATCGGGACGCTTGCCTCGCAGATATGCGATCTTGTCGAAATTGAAGAAATATTCCATACCTGCCTCCATGACCAGCAACGACACGACACCCGAACTCAAGCATAACATGGAAGGAGGGATGGCGCCGAAGAGGCCTTTCAGACTTTTCATCAAACGTGTCTGCATCTTCTTCCTGGTGATGTATATCCTTTCTCTCGCGCTTTGGGGGACGGGCAACGTGAAGGCCTACCTCGATTCGACCCAGGCCATGCTTCTCGCAGTTCTCGCCTGGGATTCGATTCTGCTTGCCTTGTTTTCCCTGATCGGCCTCGTCGTCGTCATCGTCCTTCCCGTATCCAGGGAATCCGGGGGCGGACTCGCGAGCCTCCTCATCGGTCTCCTCGGCTACCTCCTGCTTCTGGCGATCGGGATAACCGGCGCCTTTTTTGGGGATTCCATTTTGACGCTGGCGGCCGGCCTACGCTGACTTCGGGGTTGTGGACAGTCGCTTCTCCTCCTCCCTATAATTAGGCAGTTTTTCGCATTCAGAGGTTCCCATGGAAGTTCGTGTCCGCTATGCCCCCTCGCCCACAGGCCTCCAACACATCGGCAGCGTGAGGACGGCCCTTTTCAATTATCTTTACGCAAAGTCGGTCGGGGGAAAATTCTTGCTCCGCCTCGAGGATACCGACCGGACCCGCTCCTCCGATCGCTATGTCCAAAATCTCTACGATACCTTCCGGTGGCTCGGCTTCTATTGGGACGAGGGCCCCGATATCGGCGGCCCGGCCGGCCCCTATGTCCAATCCGAGCGCTCCGAACTCTATGGCAAGTACGCCGAGGAGCTTGTGGCCAAGGGCAGGGCCTATTACTGCTTCTGCCCCGAGGAGCGTGTGTCGAAGATGCATTCCGACACGAATTCCGAGGAGGGGGAGGGCGGCAATTACGGCTATGACCGGGCCTGTCGCGATATCGACGTCGAGGTCGCCGCGGCAAGGGCGAAGTCGGGCGAGGCGCACGTCGTTCGCCTCAAGATCCCCCTCGACGGGACGACGACCCTCAACGACCTCCTCCTCGGCGAGGTCCACTTCCGCAACGCCGACGTCAATCCCGATCCCGTCCTCCTCAAGTCCGACGGCTTTCCCACCTATCACCTGGCGAACGTCGTCGACGATCATCTCATGGGCATTACCCACGTCCTTCGGGCCCAGGAGTGGCTTCCTTCGGCGCCATTGCATCTCATCATGTACGAGGCCTTCGGCTGGGAGCCCCCCAAGATCTGCCATCTTCCCATGGTCCTCGGCGATGACGGTCACAAGCTTTCCAAGCGCCACGGCGCGACGGCCCTCAACGAGTTCCGCGACAAGGGCTATCTCCGCGAGGCCCTCATCAACTATGTCGCGATGCTCGGGGCGAGCTACGAGGAGGGGCGCGATCTCTTCAGTCTCGAGGAACTGGGAAGACTTTTCCGACTCGAGAAGATCAACAAGGCTCCAGCCATCTTTGACTACCAGAAGCTCGAGTGGTTCAACGGGCAGTACATCAGGCTGAAAACCGACGAGGAGCTTTTGGAGCTGGTCCTTCCCTACCTCTCGGACGCGAGTCTCGTCGAGCCGACGCCGGACAACGAGCATCGCCGCCTCGCCCTCGGAGCCATGCCCCTGGTCCGCGAGCGTCTCAAATTCCTTTCAGACGCCCCGGCCATCATGGCCTACCTGTTCAAGGAGCCGCCTTTCGCAGCGAAAGAGGAATTCGTCCCGAAGAAGCTCGACGTGACAAAGGCCGCGGAAATCCTGGCCATCGATGCCGCCGTTCTCGCCGATTGCGACGTCGAGGATATTCCCGGCTCCGAAGAGAAATTCAGGGCCGCCGCCGGGAACTCCGGTCTCAAATTCGGCGACCTCCTCATGCCCCTTCGCGTGGCGGTGACAGGGGCTAAGGTTAGCCCGCCTCTTTTCGAATCGATTCGCCTTCTCGGCCGCGAAAAAACCCTCGCTCGAGTCGAGGCGGCACGGGCCTACCTCGCGAGCTAGGGCAATATGACGGCCCCCCTATCCTGGTCAGCGTCCGGGGGAGGGGGGCAGGGGCCACGTAGCGTGAGAGAGCGATAAGGCTCCCATCGCGACGATTTTCGCATTACTATCTCCATAATGATGCGGGACCGAGGCGAAACGCCAAAACGGGCTCGCGAAAGGGGAACTCGACCGCATGAAAAGCGACAGTAGCCCGGGTGTCAATGAATTCAGCATCGGTATAGCTACGAGGAACGGCTCGGGGAGCCAAACGGCGAATCAGGTCATTCTCAGGTCCATCTTCGCGATGGGCGTGCCGGTAGGCGGCAAGAACATATTCCCTTCGAATATTTCGGGAATGCCGACCTGGTTCTATATAAGGGCGAGCGCCAAAGGCCACATCGCCCGGAGCGAGAGGACCGATCTCTTGGTCTGCCTCAATTCCGAGACGGTCGCCGAAGACCTCGCGAGTCTCGGCTCCGGCGCCGTGGCCCTCATCGACGAGGGCATGGCCCGACATGCGACGAGGCAGGACATCAGCTTCATCGTCGTGCCCTTCGGCAAGCTCGCCGAGCAGGCCTGTCCCGATCGCAAGCTCCAAAAGCTCGTCCAAAACATGGTCTATGTCGGCGTACTCTGCCGCCTTCTCGGCATCGACCTTGCCGAGGCCAAGGCAGCTCTCGGCCGAATGATGGGGAAAAAGAGCTCGGCGATCGCGCTCAACGCCGGAGCAATGGACCTTGGCTTCAATTGGGCCCTCGAAAACGCGAAGGCCTTGACCGCCTTCCGTGTCGAGCGGGGATCAGGCACTGCGGGAAAAATACTCGTCGAGGGCAACACGGCCGTCGCCCTAGGCGCACTCTTCGCCGGCGTCACCGTGGCCGCCTGGTACCCGATAACCCCGAGCACGAGCGTCATCGAAGACCTCATGCACTACGCGAAGCGCTACCGAAAAGACCCGGCGACCGGCAAGCTCGACATCGCCATCGTCCAGATGGAGGACGAAATCTCCTCCGCCGGCGTGGTCGTCGGCGCCGCCTGGGCAGGGGCACGCTCGATGACCGCCACCTCGGGGCCGGGCATCGATCTCATGAGCGAAACCATTGGGCTCGCATACTGGGTCGAAACGCCCGGCGTCTTCGTGAACGTCCAGCGCACCGGCCCTTCTACAGGACTACCCACCCATACGGGGCAGGGCGACATCGAACTCTGCGCCAAGGCGAGCCATGGCGATACCCGCCACATCTGCCTCTACCCTACCACGATGCGCGAGTGCTTCGACTTTACCTACGCGGCCTTCGACCTCGCGGAGCGCTATCAGACGCCCGTGTTCGTCCTTACCGATCTCGATCTCGGCATGCAAACCTGGATGGGAGATCCCTTCGTCTACCCCGAAGGCAAGCTCGATCGGGGCAAGGTCCTCGACGAAAAAACCTTGGAGACCCTAACCAATTGGGGCCGCTATCGCGATTCCGACGGCGACGGAATCCCCTGGAGGACCCTGCCGGGCACGAAGGGCGGCAAGGGCGCCTATTTCACCCGCGGCTCTGCACGCAATGACAGCGCCCTCTATAGCGAAAAGGCCGAGGATTATCGCGGCCAGATCGAGCGGATCGCCCGCAAGATCGAAGGCGCAAAGGAACAGCTTCCCGCGCCGATAGCGATTCCCTCCGCAAAGGGGAGCAGCCGCGGGCTTATCGCCTATGGATCCTCCGATCCTGCCGTCACCGAGGCCCTCGCCGGCCTCGCCGAGGAGGGCCAGTCCTTCGACTACCTTCGCGTCAGGGCCTTCCCCTTCGCGAAAGAGGTCGAGGCCTTTCTCGCCGCCCACGAAGAAGTCTACGTCGTCGAGCAAAACAGCGACGGCCAACTCGCCAATCTCCTCGCGTCCGACTTCCCTTATCTGGCGCCGAGGCTCAGGAAGGTGACCTATGCCGACACCCTGCCCCTGCCTCCCGAGGCGGTTCTCAGAGGCATCGCCATGGCAGAGGGCCGAGGGGCCCATGGCCAAAAGGCCCACGGCCCAAAGGCCGAAGGCCTTACGTTCGGCGCCGCGCGCTGAGGAGTAGCACTATGGCTGAAGAAAACGCGAAACCCGTCAATTCCCTCGGCTTCACCCTTCAGGAATACCAGGGCGGCAAGTCCACCCTCTGCGACGGCTGCGGCCACAACATGATCACGGCCCAGATCATCCAGGCGGCTTGGGAGTCCGGCGTCGAACCCCACATGGTATCGAAGATTTCGGGGATTGGCTGTTCTTCCAAGACGACGGCCTATTTCATGGGCAAATCCTGGGGCTTCAACACCCTCCACGGCAGGGCTGCCGCCGTGGCGACGGGTGCAGCCCTGGCAAACAGGAAGCTTCTCAACGTCCTCGTTTCCGGTGACGGCGACTCCCTCTCCATCGGCACTGCCCACTTCGTCCACCTCATCCGTCGCAATGTGCCGATGGTCTACATCATCGCCGACAACGGGGTGTACGGACTGACCAAGGGCCAGTTCTCCGCGACGAGCGATATCGGCTCGGCTCTCAAGCACGGGGCGGTCAACGACATTCCGCCCATCGACCCCTGCTCCCTGGCCATCGAACTCGGCTGCGGCTTCGTCGCCCGCAGCTATGCGGGCAACGGCAAGCAGCTCAAGACCATCCTTCGCGCCGCCATCGCCTACCAAGGCCTGGCCGTCATCGACGTCCTCTCTCCCTGCGTCACCTTCAACAACCACGAGACCTCGACGAGGAGCTACCGAGCCGTTTCCGAAAAGGCCCTTTCCGTCCATGACCTCGATTTCGTCATGGCCCACGAGTCCCACCCCGTGGACATTCCTCCCGGCGAGAGCCGCGAAATCGACTTCCCCGACGGCTCCAGCCTGACCCTCCGCGCCATCGCCGAGGATTACGATCCCACGGATCGCACCAAGGCCTTCGCCGCCATTCACGACTCTCGCAAGACGGGGACCATCCTGACCGGACTCCTCTATCACCAGCCTGGAGCGCCGACTGTCCACGATCTCGTCAGGACCATCGACGAGCCCCTCATTTCTCTCGACGGGGCGCGAACGAAACCGAGCCGCAAGGCCCTCGATGAGATCAACGCGGAGTTCCTCGCTGGCTGATCCGGATAAGCGTTCCCAATCTTAAGCATGAAGCCGCCCCGGTCAAATTGGGGGCGGCTTTTGCTTTCTGGGGAGGGAAGAAGTACGAAAAATCCACTTGACCGGCCGCATGGTTTAACCGTATGGTCAATGCCATGAAGGGCAAGGAACTCGACGACAGCGTGGCGCTCAGGATAAAAGAGTCGGCACGCAGCCTCTTTATCCGCAAGGGCTACGACGGCACGACCATGCAGGCCATCGCCGATGCCTCCGAACTCAACAAATCCTTGTTGCATTATTACTATCGAAGCAAGGACAATCTCTTCCTCGTGATCTTCGAGGAGGAGCTCGGGGAGGTCTTCGCGGGGGCCCTCGACATCATGGGCGATCCCTCCCGTTCGATGCAGGAAAAGCTCTATGCCTGGATCGACACGGAGGCGAGGCTCATCGCCGATCATCCCGATATCCCCCTTTTCCTGATCAGCGAATTCAGGCGCAATCCGGAATTGGTGCAAAACCTCATGAAGAAGCTCCGAGTTGTAGAGGCTATCGGTTTTCTTTCGGGGCAGGGCGAGGGCAAGCTACCCGACAAAAAGGCCCCTCCCTTGGAGGATATTCTTCTCGGCATATTCTCGCTTTTGGTCTTTCCCTCCATGGTGATGCCGATTATCGACTTTTTTCTCGAGTCCCCCGGCGACCGCCTCGGCGCCTACCTTGCCAAGCAAAAGACTCTGGCCAAGGAACTCGTGGACCGCCACTTCCCCTGACAGTCAATGTCCCTCGGCAGAATTGTCGGGGGCAGTAGTAGTATTCAATTGGCCAAATGGTCAAACCATATGGTAGAAGGAGGAATTTTGAAGCGTTTTTGGAAATGGATGCTCGACCATGCCTGGGCTGTCATAGGGATCTTCGTGATCCTCACGGCCTTCATGGTCCTCGGCGCCCGACAGATCAGGCAGGATGCCTCGGCGGGCGCCATGAATCCCGACCACAGCGCCATCGTCGAGCTCAACGACAGGATCGACAAGGCATTTAATACGGGAAGGTCGGAAATCTTCGTCCTCCACGCCCCCGATATCTACGCGCCGGGACGGCTCGACGAGATCCGCGTCATCACGAAAAATCTCGAGGCCATCGAGGGAGTAAAAAAGGTGACCTCTCTCGCGACCACAACCATGATGGTCGACAAAGACGGCGTCCTCACGACGAGCGAGATGCTGGGCGAGGGCGAACCCAGCCCCGAACAAATCGCCGCCATCCGGAAATATATCGAGGGTAATTACATCCTCAAGACGGGTCTGATCGTCGCCAAGGACGGGCGTTCGACCAACATCATGGTCGAGTTCGACGATGCGGCCGATCTTCCCACCATCGCCACGCGGATGGAGAGGGCGGTCTCGGGGAGTTGGACGGGGAGCTACGATCTGGCCGGAATCCCCACGATCGAATCGGCCATGCTCGCGACCATAAGGCGCGACCTCCCCCTCCTGGCCGGCCTCGCGATCCTCGTCATATTCGCCCTGTTCCTTCTCAACTTTCGCTCCGCCCTCGGGGCCCTCATGCCCCTCCTCCAGATCGTGATGGCGACCGTCTGGGGAGCGGGGCTCTTCGGCTGGATCGGCCTGAAATTCCAGGCCCTCACCATCATCGCGCCGATAGCCATTCTCGCGGTGGGCTCCTCCTTCACCCTCCACCTCCTCGGCCGCTATTTCCTCGAACTGTCCCGCGGTCTGGAAAAGAAAAGGGCGATACTCCGGATGCTTGAGGAGACGGGGCTCGGGGTCTTCGTCTCCGGCCTCGCCATCGCGGCTTCGATGACGACCTTCCTCCTCTCGGATCTCGGCATGGTGCGGGGGCTCGGGGCCTTTGCCGCCCTCGGCGTCGCAAGCAGCATGCTCATGTCGCTGAGCCTCCTGCCCGCCCTCCTCGCCGTACTGCCCAGGCCCAGGCCCCGCCTTCGATTGGAGGGCGACAGCGGCCTCTCGCGGCGTCTCGACGGACTCGGGCTCTTCGTCGGCCGCCATCCCAAGGCCATCCTCCTGGTCGGCGGCGCCATCCTCCTCGTCGCCTCCTTCGGGATATTCCGCATTGTTCCCAATACCTCCCTCATCGGATTCTTCCGAAGCGATTCGAGCGTCATCAAGGGCATGCGCGCCGTCGACAGGGCCTTCGGGGGATCGACGAGTGTCAAGATGCTCATCGACGGCGACCTCCAGGACCCGGGGCTCCTCAAGGCCATGCTCGCCTATCAAGAAGATGTCCGCTCGATACCCGGTATGGCTTCCTCGACCTCGATCGCCTCCTTGATGCGGACAATCCACGAAGCCCTGACCGGCGAGAAGGGCCTTCCCGGGAGCCGCGACCTCGTGGCCCAGGAGCTCCTCGTCTATCAATCCTCGGGGACGGTCGACGACCTCGCCACGATGACGAACCTCGATTACACGGAGGGCCTCGTCACCTTCATCGTCCCGAGAATGTCGACCCACGATACCGAAGTCCTCTTCGTCCGTCTCAAAGACCTCGCGAAAAGGGACATCGGCGATCGAGCCAAGGTTTCCTTCGCCGGCGACATTCTTTCGGAAACTGCCATAGAGGAAGTCATCATCCACGACTTCATCATTAGCCTGACCCTCGCCCTGGCCCTCGTCATCCTCATCGACAGCCTGATCCGCAGCCTCAGGGCGGCCCTGGTGACCATCTCCGTCCTCATGTTCACCATCGTCCTCCAGTACGGCATCCTCGGCATCTTCAATCTTCCCTTCAATCTGGCGACGGCCCTCGCCGGGGCCCTGGCCATCGGCGTCGGCGACTACGCCATCCATTTCACGGTGCGTTACATGGAGGAACGGCGAGGGGGCAAGAGCCCCGAGGCCGCCGTACGCCATGCCCTCGCCACCTCGGGTCGCTCGGTATTTTTCACGGCCCTCACGATCGGCGGCGGCTTCGCCGTCATGACCTTCAGCCAGTTCATGCCCGTGGCCACCCTGGGCTCGGTCATGGTGATCACCGTCGCCATCGTGGGCCTCGCGACCCTCAGCCTTCTTCCGGCGGCCTGTCTCGTATTTCTTCGCAATCCAATTTCACGCATGGAGGTAGAGAACGATGCGCATGTCTCTTTCATCGGCTAAGGCGGCGGCTGCCCTCCTCGGCATCCTGTCGATCGCTCGACTTTCGGCCCAGTCCCTTTCCGGCCAGGAGGTCATGGACCGCTATTATGGGACGGCCAAACCGAAGACCTCGATCGTCACGATGTCCATGGTCATCTCGAAAAATGGGAGGGAGTTGAGTAGGACGCTCAAAACCTGGAGAAGCGGCGACTCGAACAAAGGCGAGGTGGAGAAGAGCATGATGAAGTTCCTTTCTCCCGCCGATATCAAGGGCTCGGGCTTTCTTTCCCTGAAAAAGGCGGATGGAAGCACCGAAAGCCTGCTATATCTTCCCGCCCTGGGCAGGGTACGGAGGCTGAGCTCCGGCGCCTCGGACCAGGACTCCTCCTTCTTCGGCTCGGATTTCTCCAACCGCGACATCGGGGGCTTCGTGGAATCCGACTTCGACTACGAAAACAAGGGGCTATCGGAGGGCTTTTACCGAATAGAAGCCACGCCGAGGAGAGACCTGGGCTATTCGATGCTTGTCTACTACATCGATTCCTCGGATTTTCTCCAGAAGAAGGTCGAATACTATCGAGCCGGGAAACTGGCGAAGACCGAGCTCCTGAGCTACGCCGAAGTACAGGGTTACCGCCAGCCCCTGGAAATTCTCATGTCTTCGGTTTCGGGTTCGACGACAACCTTGAAAATGTCGGAGTACAGCCTCGACAGCGGCTTCCCCGAACAGCTCTTCACCGAGCGCTATCTCAAGCAGTAGGAGGAGGGCTATGAAGATTCGCTCAATCGCCCTGGCCTGTCTCGTCATCCTCGCCGCGCTTCAGACGAGCCTTGGCCAAGATTTCACCGGAACCCTCGTCTCGGGCTTCGGCTTTTACCCGGCTTCCTCCGAGCTCTCGTCAAAGCCTTCAAGCTTCGATGGCAAGATCGAGGGAGGCATAGGGAGTCCCGAGGCCGAGGTCGCCCGCTATTCGATCGATATCCGAGCTTCCTTCGACCCCGCGACCCAGGAGTCGACGGCCGAGCTCCGTGAGGCCTGGGTCAGGGTCATGGCCGGAGCCTTCGACCTATCGCTGGGGAATCAGGTAGTGGCCTGGGGAGCGACCGATGTGTTTACGCCTATCGACATGGTCAACTCCTTGGATCTCAGCCTCCCCGTCGATGCCCAGAAGATACCCGAATTCATGGGGAGGCTGGTCTTCAATGGTCCGGGACTCTCCGTCGACATGGTGGCACTGCCATTCTGGACGGCCTCGACCCTGCCTGCCGGCCGCTGGCAGACCGCGATGAGCCTGCCTGCCGGAATCACGAACAGCGTCGTGACGGATAGTCCTGCCCTTACCTGGGACAATCTCCAATACGGCGCAAGGCTCAAGGCAAGCTGGGATGCCCTTCAGGGTATCGACCTCGGCTTCGTCTTCTACCGGGGCCGAGCAACCCTGCCCCGTCTTTCGACGGTCTTCACGAGCCCGAGCACGGCCATAACGACCAAATTCTACGATCCCTACTATCTGGCCGGCCTGGATGGCGTCATAGCCTTCGACGGAGGCCTCCTCCTCAAGGGTGAGGCGGCCTACAAGGTCCTGAACGGGGCCGATTGGCTCGATCCCTCGGCGGAGAACGCGAAGGCCGAGGCGGTCGGCGGCTGGGAATACACGATTGTCGGCGTCAAGACGACGGGCGAATATGTCCTCGACTGGACAAAGGGCTCCAGCGCCTCAGGCGATACCTGGGCCCAAAGCCTCGTTTTCATCGCGAGCACGAGCCCGGATAGCCGTTGGTCCCTCAAGGCCGTTGGCGTCTACAATTTCGACGGCAGCGCCCTCCTCTCGCCCCAGCTTTGCTATACGATCGCCGATGGCCTCGAGCTCGAGGCCCGCTACTTCGCCTTCCTGGGCGATTCCGGAAGCGTCTACGGCAAATGGACAGGCAACGATCTGGCCGATATGGCCTTGACCCTCAGTTTTTAAGAGAGCCGAGCCAATTTCAAAAGTCGGTTACTTTTGAAATTGGCTTTGCGATTGCTCGCGGTTGCTGCAATTTAAAGCAACCCCTACGCAAATCGCGCAAGGTTGAGGTAGCTTTTTCAAAAGTCGTCTGACTTTTGAAAAAGCCTCAGCTGACGAGGATTCTTCCTCCCGCGAGTCCCGGTCCTGAGCTGCCCTCCTGCAATGCGAGGGGGCTGCCCAAGAATCACTTCTTGGACAGCCCCCTCCTTTTTCAATCCATACTTTTGAGTCTCTCAAGGCCTGCAGGCTAGGCCTTAGTCCCCTTCTTGGCGACGAAGGAGAGCCATGCCGCCCTGACGACGAACCAGAGGAGGAGGAGGGCGCCGATCCCGAAGACGATGTCGGGGACCATGCGCAGCTCGCTCGTCGTCTTGATGAAGGCGCTGTCGGCGATCTCGGGGCTGCGGGCGTACCAGACGCCCTTTTCGATGGCCCAACGGAGCTGGTAGAAGCCCTGGGGTATGAGGGCGACTATCGACATGGCGGCGAGGCCGCCGTTCAGGAGCCAGAAGGACCACTTGAGGAGGCTATCGGACCAGGAATCCTTTCTGACGATGTGGCGCAGCGAGAAGAGCATCAGCGCGATGGCGAAGAAACCGTAGACCCCGAAGAGGGCGGTGTGGGCGTGGAGGGGGGTCGTGTCGATGCCCTGGGCGTAATAGAGGACGATGGGCGGGTTTATGAGGAAGCCGAAGACGCCCGCGCCCACGACGTTCCAGAAGGCCACGGCGATGAAGAAGCGCAGGGGCCAGCGGTAGGGCCAGTCCTTGCCCGCGTCCTTGAGGAGCTTGGTGTTCTGGGCCGTCTCGAAGCCGAGGAGGGCGAGGGGCACGATCTCGAGGGCCGAGAAGACGGCGCCGAGGGCGATGATGGGGGTGGGCGAGCCCGACCAATAGAGGTGGTGGAAGGTGCCGATGACGCCGGCGCCGAGGTAGAGGGTGATGGAGAAGTAGACGATCTTCTCGGCGAACTTTTCGGAAATGGCCCCGATCTTCACGAGGATGAAGGAGAGGACGACGGTGGCGAAGACCTCGAAGAAGCCTTCAACCCAGAGATGGACAACCCACCAGCGCCAGTACTCGGCGTCGGAGAGGTCGGTCGTCTGGTTGTACATCAGGCCCCACATGTAGAAGGCGGGGATGGCGATGGCGCTGTAGAGGAAGACGTGCATCAGGCCGCCCTTGTCCTTCTCGCCCCTGAGGGCGGGGAGGATGGCGCGGACCACGAGGACGAGCCAGATGATCATGCCCACGATGAGGAGGAGCTGCCAGAAGCGGCCGAGGTCGACGTACTCATAGCCCTGGTGGCCGAACCAGAAGCCGTTGTTGCCCAGGTAGCCCTGGATCGATGCCCAGGTGCCCGTCATCGAGCCGAGGACGACGATGACGACGGCGCCGAGGAGGGCGAGGACGAGGGGCTTTTGGGCCTTGGGTTCCTTGCCGACGAAGGGACCGATGAAGAGGCCCGTGGCGAGGAAGCAGGTGGCGATCCAGAAGATGGCGAGCTGGAGATGCCAGGTCCTGAGGGCCGCGTAAGGGAGGATCTTCTCGATCGAGAGTCCGAGGAAGTTCCCCCCCTCGATGTAGTAGTGGCCGGTGAGGGCGCCGATGGGTATCTGGAGGACGAAGAGGGCCATCGCCGCGATGAAGTAGGGCACCGTGGCCCTTTGGCTTCCCGTCGGCTTCGGCTCGTCCAGGGTCAGGGCGAGCTTGAGGCCGCTTCCGTCCTCGTGAAGGTAGCGGGCATACCAGAAGATAGCCACTGCCATGCCGAGGATGAGGAGGACGACGCTGACGATGGACCAGACGAGGCTGCCCGAGGTCGCTACGTTGCCGACCAGGGGGTCGTAGGGCCAATTGGCCGTGTAGGTGACGTCTAGTCCGGGCCTCTGCGTCATGGCCGCCCAGGCGAGCCAGGCGAAGAAGGCCGCCAGGTGCTTCTCGTCGTCGGCCGTCTTTACGATGTTGGCCTGGATTCCCTGCTTGTCGTTTCCGTTGCGAAAGAGATTCGCGTAATAGGACTGGAGGAGGGGGAAGGCCTCGGCCTCGGCTGCGGTGAGGCTGAGGGTCGAGGTCGAAGGATCGTAGTGGTTGGCCCGGATCTCCTCGGCCGTCATGGCCTGGAGCTCGGCCTGTCGGGGCTTGGGAAGCCCGTCGAAGTCCTTCTGACCAAAGACCGCCGCGTCCGCGGGCGCGGCCCCGCCGAGACGGGCGGCCACATAGAGCCCCTCACGATGGATCCAATCGGCCGACCAATCGGGCGCGAGATAGGAGCCGTGGCCCCATATCGTCCCGATGTACTGGCCTCCCCGCGTGAGGTAGAGCTGCTGACCGGCCTTGATGTCGCCGCCCGTATAAAGGGTCGTGCCGTCGGGGGCCTTCACGAAGGCGGGCACGGGCGGCTTGTCCTTGTGGATGAGGTAGCCTCCCAACAAGAGGCCGCCGAAGGTCAGGACGAGGACGAAGAGGAGAACCGCCCTGGTCCGCACGGAAGAATGCATGAGAACCTCCTTCGACATGCGAAGGAAGCGCAGCTAGGCGAGACCCTCCGGGGAAAGGTCGTCCAGCATCGTCGTCTTCAAGAAGTCGATCATCTCCAAACGTATGGCCGCCCAGCGACCATGGAGGGCGCAGGGTTCGCTGCCGTCGCAGTCGGGGCGCCCGAGGACGCAGTCCTGCTCGGACAGCAGTTGCTCGACGGGCGAGAGGGCCTCGTAAAGGCTCAGCTCGCTTGCTCGCCTGGCCAGCCTGAAACCGCCTCCCGCCCCCTTTTTTCCCTCGACGATGCCCGCCCTTGCGAGCTGGCCGAGGAGCTTGCCGAGATAGTTCGGCGGGGCTCCCGCCGCGGTGGCAACGGCCTTGGCATCGGCATAGCTGCCTTCCTCGAGGATGCCGAGGTAGGCGAGGGCCTTGAGGGTATGGATGGCGGTCCGGGAGAAGATGATGACCTCCTAAAATCCTAATCGCATGTCGATATCCTTTATTCGTTCTTCAGCCCTAATGCGCAAGCCCGAATCTTTGGAAACCGACACAAGTGTTACAATTAGCACACAAACTTCCTGTCAAGAGCGCGCTTGACCGCCGCCCTCGAGCCCGTCCATAGTAGCTCTACCATGCCCCTGAAGCATGGGGAAGGACCCACCATGAGCGATGTTACCCCCACGAGCGACTTTATCCGCGATCTCATCAAGGAAGATCTGGCCGCCGGCCGCTATAAGGAAGTGAAAACCCGCTTCCCCCCGGAACCCAACGGATGGCTCCATATCGGCCACACCAAGGCCTTCCACATCGATTTCTCCATAGCAGCCGACTTCGGCGGGAAGTGCAACCTCCGCTTCGACGACACGAATCCCGAAAAGGAGGACATGTCCTATGTGGAGGCCATCCGCCGTGATATCAGGTGGCTGGGATACGACTGGGAGGACCGCGAGTTCTTCGCCTCCGATTATTACGAGAAGCTCTACGACTTCGCCGTCAAGATCATCAAAAAGGGCCATGCCTACGTCGACGATCTCAACGACGAGGAGATCCGCGAGTACCGCGGCACGAACGTGCCCGACAAGAACAACATCACCCTCACGCCGCCCGGAAAGAACAGCCCCTACCGCGATCGCCCGGTCGAGGAGAACCTCGATCTCTTCGCCAGGATGAGGGCGGGCGAGTACGCCGACGGGGCCAAGACCCTCAGGGCCAAGATCGACATGGCCCATCCCAACCTCCTCATGCGCGACCCGGTCATGTACAGGATCAGGCGGGAGCCCCACTACCGGACGGGCTCCGCCTGGTGTATCTACCCGATGTACGACTTCCAGCACCCTCTTTCGGACGCGATGGAAGGCGTTACCCACTCCCTATGCTCCCTCGAGTACGAGATCCACCGCCCCCTCTACGACTGGTTCATCCGCGAGGCCGAGGTCTTCCCCTCGAGGCAGATCGAGTTCTCCCGCCTCAATATCACCCACACCGTGCTTTCCAAGCGCTGGCTCCTCCGCCTCGTAAAAGAAGGCTATGTCTCCGGCTGGGACGATCCCCGGATGCCCACCCTCGCCGGCCTCCGTCGCCGGGGCTATACGCCCGAGGCCATCCGTGACTTCCTCGGCCGCATCGGCGTGGCCAAGACCGACTCCTATGTCGACATCCAGCTCCTCGAACACTGTCTCCGCGAGGACCTCAACAAGAGGGCCCGCCGCGTGATGGCCGTCCTCCACCCCCTCAAACTCGTCATCGAAAACTGGCCAGGTAGGGGCCAAGACGGCGGCCCGGGCCAGGTCGAAGAGCTCGAGGCTGTCAACAACCCCGAGGACCCGGCGGCCGGCACGCGCAAGATTCCCTTCTCCGGCGAGCTCTGGATCGAGCGCGAGGACTTCCAGGAAGTCCCTCCGCCCAAGTACTTCCGCCTCTTCCCCGGCAATACCGTGCGGCTTCGCTACGGCTACATCGTCACCTGCACGGGCTTCACGAAGGACCCCGCCACGGGCGAGATCACCGAGGTTCGCTGCAGCTACGACCCGGCGACCCGGGGCGGCGACGCCCCGGACAACCGCAAGGTAAAAGGCACCATCCATTGGGTCTCGGCCGCCCAGGCAGTCCCCTTCGAGGCCCGGCTCTTCGATCATCTCTTCCCCTCCGAAAGGCCTATGGACGTCGAGCCAGGTGTCGATTGGGTGGCCACGATGAACAGGGACTCCCTCGAATCCCTCCCGGGAGCCTTCGGCGAGCCCTCGCTCGCGGCGGCCAAGGTCGGCGAGTCCTATCAGTTCGAGCGCCTGGGGTATTTCGTCCGCGACTCGGCAGAGGGCGGGGAATCGGCGGCCCTGGTTTTCAACCGCTCCGTCAACCTCAGGGATACCTGGGCTAAAATCGAAAAGAAGGCCGGCGGCGTATAACCGAAAAAGCCGGCGCCTGGCGTAGAGAAAGGGAGGCGGGAGCATGGAAAGAAAACTCCTCACCGCGATTTCTGAAGAGCTTGGGGCGGGCCGCAGCCTTGCCCTGATCACCGTCATAGAAACCAAGGGTTCGGCGCCCCGCCATGTCGGCTCCTCGATGCTTCTGCTCCAGGATGGGAGCATCAGGGGAACTGTCGGCGGCGGATCAGGCGAGGCCGAGGCTATGGAAGCGGCAAGGCGCTGCATGCAAGGCCGCAAGGCCCTCGTCCTCGAGGTGGACAAGCTCGGAAAGGATGTCGCCGGCCCCGAGGGCATTTGCGGCGGGGTGACGCGGATGCTCGTCGAGGCGATCGATGGGAGCTCTGCCCTCGTTCCCCAACTCAATGAGGCTGCCGCGGGGCGCCGAGCCTCCCTGCTCAGAACCATTCCCGGTGGCGGGGAATTCGAAGATCCCCTCGTCGAGGCCGATAGACTCATTATCTTCGGCGGCGGCCATGTCGGACTCGCCCTGGCCCGCCTTGCCTCCGAATTGGATTTCGCCGTCACCGTCTGCGACGAAAGGCCCGAATTCGCCCATCCCGATCGTTTCCCCTCGGGGGTCTCCACCCTCGCGGGAGCCTATCTCGATTCCATCGCCCGGCTCGAGATAGGCCGAGGGGACTGGGCTGTCGTCATGACGCCCGACCATCAGCACGACCACCTCTGCGTCCGTGAGCTCTTCCGGCGTGCTCCCCGCTATCTCGGCTTTATCGGGAGCGCCCGCAAGACCCGTCTCATCTTAGAAGCCCTCAAGGCCGAGGGGGGAGACCCGGCGACCGTCGATGCCATTCGCGCGCCTATCGGCCTCGATATAGGCGCCGAGACCCCGGCCGAGATAGCCGTCTCCATCCTCGCGGAGCTCGTCGCCGAGAGGAGGGGGGCGAAGCTCCTCGAGGGCCTCGCTGCAGATAGGGCGAGGCGGAGAACCTAGCCGATGTTGGACGCGCCTGGCCTTCTCGACAGGCTCCTCGAGGAGAAAAGTGAGGGCCTGGCCCTTCTCGTGGCTTTCGTCGGGGCCGGCGGCAAGACGGAGGCCATCTTCGCCCTCGCCGCCGAGGCGAAGCTGCGCGGCCTTTCCGTCCTCGTGACCACAACCACGGCGATGCGCGATCCGAGGCTCGAAGCCGACCGCGACATCGATTACTTTCTCGAAGGGCTTCCCGAGACTCCACTCCCTCCGCCAAGTCTTAACTTCCTGGCACTGGGGAAGGGCGAATCGGCGAAGATCCATGGTCCCGATCCGGAGAATTTCGAGGGGCTACGTGGGCACTGCGATCTCATCCTCGTCGAGGCCGATGGTTCGCATCGCCTTCCTCTCAAGGCTCCGGCCGACCACGAGCCAGTCATTCCTCCGACCAGCGATGTCGTCGTCGCCTGTGTCGGATTGGACGCCCTCGGAAAGCCTGCCGACGAGAAGACAATCCACAGGCTCCCTGAGTTCCTCGAAGCGACGGGGCTCGGAGAGGGTAGGCCCGTTGACCTGGCTGCCCTCGCCGCCCTCGTCATTGCCCCCCGGGGGGCCTTCAAGGGGAGCCCCTCCAAGGCGCGGCGCATCCTCCTCCTCTGCAAGGGAGACCTGGGAGGCGACAGCCTCGCCTCACTCCTTACCTCTCGCCTTGCAGCAAAAGAAACGAAGCCCACCCTTGTCGCGGCGGCAGCCCTCGGCCTGCCCCGGCGAAGATCGCTCCGAAACAGCGAAGGGGCCCTTGTCCTTGTCCGCGGCGCCGGCGATCTCGCGACCGGCGTCCTCGTCAGGCTCTGGAACGCGGGCTATAAGGTCGGAGCCCTCGAAAGCCCGAGGCCTAGCGCGATCAGGAGGAGCGTAGCCTTCTCCGAGGCAGTCTACACGGGCAGGACTCGGGTCGAGGGCATCGAGGCCCGGAGGGTAGAGGATGTCGGCGACTTCCTGGCCTGCCTGAACCAAGGCGCTAGCATCCCTGTGCTCGTCGATCCCGAAGGCAGCTCGATCGGTCTTCTCGAACCCGATGTCATCGTCGACGCGATCATGGCCAAAAAAAACCTCGGCACATCCCGAGCGATGGCTCCCTTAGTTATCGCCTTGGGCCCGGGCTTTGAAGCCGGCGGCGAGGTCCATGCGGTGGTCGAAACCAACAGGGGGCACAATCTCGCCCGGGTTATATGGAAGGGGAGGGCTGAGCCGGACAGCGGCCAACCTGGCGAGATAGGAGGGGCCTCCTCGGAGCGCGTACTTCATGCGGAGCACGAGGGCAGCTTCCAGCCACTTCAACCGATAGGTGTTTTAGTGCGACCTGGTGATATAATTGCTTTAATAGTAAAGAATAACAATAGCTTTAATGTGTGCACTAAAATAGACGGTATCTTGAGGGGTATCCTGCCGGCGGACTACCCCGTGGTCCCTGGTTTCAAGGTCGCCGATGTCGACCCGCGGGCCAAGCCCGAGCATTGTCACCTGGTGTCTGACAAATCGCGGGCGATAGGCGGCGCCGTGCTCGAAGCCTTGTTGGCGAGGGGCATGTTGCCCGGCGGGGCCCTGCAACGCGAAGCACGTCACTTTTGACGAAAAGGAATCCACAGTGTCGGATGGAAATGACCTCCGCAGGCGACTGAACAGAATCGTGCTGCCCGCCCTCTTTGCCGCCCTAATAAGTGTGGGCGCCTTCATGGCCTTTCCCCTGCCGGGCAGCCCCGTGCCCATCGTCCTTCAGAACCTCCTCGTCGTCCTCGCGGGCCTCCTTCTCGGCCCCCTTCAAGGCGGCGCTGCCGTCCTCCTCTTTCTCATCCTCGGAGCCCTGGGCTTTCCCGTTTTTTCCGGCGGCCATGGGGGGCTCGCCTGGTTTGCGGGGCCCACGGGGGGCTACCTCCTGGGCTATGCTCTGGCCGCCCTCGTCGCGGGCATCCTTTCTCGAGGCCGGACGGCGCTCTTGAGTTTCGTCGCTTCCTTTGCCGGCTTTGCGACAGTCCTCCTCGTCGGCGCGGTGAGGCTGAAATTCTACAAGAGCATGGGATGGGGCGGAGCCTTCGCCGCGGGGATACTTCCCTTCCTCATCGGCGACTCGATCAAGGCAGTCTTCGCCGCCCTCATTGCATTGCGGCTGGGCCCGGCTGTGGATCGGATGCGGCGATCGACGAGATCGTTAAGCGACCGGGAGGGGAGTTGATCGAGCCCATCCTCGAAGCGAGGGATCTGAGCTTTTCATTCGAGGGGAAAAAACCCCTTCTCGTGAAACTTAGCCTCGCCTTCAAGGAGGCCGAACTCGTCGTCCTTGCCGGAAGGAACGGGGCGGGAAAGACGGTTCTCGCCAAGTGTCTCGCGGGGATCTACCAGGCGCCGAGAGCCTCGGTTCTCTTTCGAGGCAGTGATCTCGCCGGCCTGAAGGGCAGCCCCGCCACCAAGGTCGCCTATCTCTTCCAAGACGCCCGCCTCCAGGTCCTCGGCGACAGCCTCCTCGAGGATGCCCTTTTCGGTCCCCTCGCCCTCGGCATGCAAAGGGATGAAGCCGAGGCTCGGGCCAGGGCTGCCCTCGAGTCCCTCGGCCTGGGCGGCCGCCTTCGCGAAAGCCCCCTCGGACTCTCGGGCGGTGAACTCAGGCGCCTCGCCATCGCCTCGGTCCTCGCCCTCGACCCCGAGGTCCTCATACTCGATGAGCCCTTCGCCAATCTCGACTGGCAGGGCGTCGCGAGCCTCCTCGGCGTGATCGGAGACCTGCGGAATCGGGGCAAGACCCTCATCGTCCTCACCCATGAGCTGGAGAAAATTGTCGGCTTGGCCGATCGCCTCATCGTGATGGACAGGGGCGCGCCGGTCGCCGACGGGAAGCCCTCGGCCCTGATCGGCGAGGGGCTCGAGGTCCACGGTCTCCGCAATCCCCTGAGGCCGGCCACCTCGCTTGGGGAACTGCAATGGCTCGATCCGCCGCCGGCATAGGCCGGGGAGGGGTCTCGAGGATAGCCCCTTCCGCTCGCCTCCTCTGCCTCCTCGTACTCGTATCGGGCCTCTTTGCGGAAAGGGCTCCGACCGTCCTCGCCCTCACGTTTTTCGGCCTCCTCGCCCTCTTCGCCGAGGGCATGCGGCCGCGGGCCCTCCTTCCGGAACTCCTTCCCCTATCTTTCCTCCTCCTCTTCATGTTCGCTCTCGAAACCTTAAGCCTCGAGGGACAACCCCATTTCGTCGCGGCCGAACTGCCCTCGGCCCTCCTCGACGCCGCCCGTCTCCTCGCCGCCTTTGTCCTCGCCCGTCTCTTTTACCAGGCGACCTCGGCCTCGGAGCTCCGCGAGGCGGCCGAATCGGCGGGGCGATTCCTCCCCGGCTCCCTCGGCCAGGACCTGGCCCTCGCCCTTTCTCTCGTCCTCGGTTTCATTCCCGCCATCCTTCTCGAATGGAGGCTGTCCCTCGAGGCGGGGAAGGCGAGGGGCCTCCACCGCAAATCCGGACTAGGCCCGGCTGTCTCGCTCGTTGCCGCATTCATCGGCAGGATCCTCGCTTCGGCCCTCGTTCTGCCCGAGATACTCCTCGCCCGAGGCTGGACCGGGCTCAAGCGACGAGGGAGGCCCTGGGGCATGAAAGAAATCCTTTCGGTGGCCATTTCCGCGGGAGTGACCTCCCTCGGACTCCTGGGTATGATCTGATTCGGTAAAACGACATGATAGAAGTGCGAGACCTTCACAAGACGTTCAGGACGACCAAGCGCTACCCCGGCTTCGCGGGAGCGGTAAAAGGCCTGTTCACCCGGGAATATGTCGAGGTGAAGGCTGTCGACGGGATCGAATTCTCCATCCCCGACGGCCAGATAGTCGGCTATCTCGGCGCCAACGGGGCGGGCAAGTCGACGACTATCAAGATGATGACCGGCATCCTCACGCCGAGTTCAGGATCCGTACTCGTGGACGGAATAGTGCCCTACGAAAAGCGGAAGGAAAACGCGGCGAAAATCGGTGTCGTCTTCGGCCAAAGGACTCAGCTCTGGTGGGACCTTCCCCTTTCGGAGACCTTCTCGCTGCTCCGGGACATCTACGATGTGGGAGAGCCCGACTTCCGCGAGAGGATGGCCTTTCTCGAATCCGTCCTCGGCCTGGAAGAATTCATGATGAGCCCCGTGCGCACACTCTCCCTTGGCCAGAGGATGCGAGCCGACCTCGGCGCCGCGCTCATCCACAGGCCCCGCGTCCTCTACCTCGACGAGCCGACGATCGGTCTCGACGTGGTCGTGAAGGAAAGGGTACGCGCTGCCATCCACGACATCAATCGTCAATTCGGCACGACCATCGTCCTGACGACCCACGACTTGGCCGACATCGAAGAACTCTGCTCCCGCATCATCGTCATCGACGCGGGGCGGATGGTCTGGGACGGGAGCCTCGACGAGCTGCGCGACAGGTATGGGCGGAGGCGCGAACTCAGGCTCCATCCGGCCGGCGGGGGAGACGACGGAGCCCTCCTCGCGAGGCTCAGGGAACTCGATCCCGAGGCGAGCCTTTCCCGCGAGGAAGAGGAACTCGTCGTGGCCTTCGACCGGAAAAAAGCCGGCCTTGCGGCTGTCGTGGCCGCGATCATGGGCAATAGGGAAGTCCTCGACTACTCGATCCGCGAAACGAGGATCGAGGACATCGTGAAGCAAATCTACGCGGGGGCGGTGGCCAGGTGAGCCTTCTGCGAAGGTACCGGCTTTTCACGCGGAACGCCCTGTCCCGCCTCCTGACCTACAGGGCCAACGTCCTCCTCTTCATCTTCGGGAATATCCTCCAGACGGTGGTCCTCTTCTATCTCTGGCGGGCGGTCTTCCGTTCCTCGAGTTCTGCAGCCCTTAAAGGTTTCAGCTTTCCCGAAATGGTCGTCTACCTCATCGCCTCGACGGCTACGATCCAGCTCACGAGGAGCGGCGCCGACGAGGTCATCGCCGACGAGATACGCGACGGCGCCATCGCGATGAATCTCGTCCGCCCCATCGACTACCGCCTTAGGGTCCTTTTCGACTCATTCGGCACGAGCCTCTACAATTTCGCCTTCGTCGGCCTTCCCGCGATCGCCGCCATCGCCCTCCTGCTCGGCCTCTGGAAGGGGGAGCCCGCGATGCCTGTTCTCCACATCCCGGAATTCCTCCTCAGTCTCGCCCTGGCCTTCGCCCTGAATTTTTCCTACCTCTTCTGTTTCGGCCTCGTCGCCTTCGTGACGACCAACATGTGGGGTATGTCGAGGCTCGAGATGGTCGTCGCCTCCCTCTTTTCCGGAAGCCTCATCCCCCTTGTGTTCTTCCCCGGCTGGCTCCGGGAGCTGTCGACCTTTTTGCCCTGGGCCTCGATGGGCTATACGCCGGTGATGGCCCTCCTCGGCAAGCTCCAGGGAGCCTCTCTTATCGGAGCCCTCGGCATCGAGGCGGCCTGGGCCCTCTTTTTCATCTGGCTCTCGGGCTGGGCCTGGGACCGTCTCGTGCGGCGTCTCGCGGTCAACGGAGGCTGAGGATGGGTCGCTATCGGCGCCTTTACGTGCGCTATATGGCTCAGCATCTCAAGGGTCTCATGTCCTATCGGGTCGACTTTTGGTTCGGCCTGCTTTCCTTCCTCCTCAATCAGGGCCTGGGCATTCTCTTCATCGGCCTCGTCTTTAGCTCCATCCCCAGCCTCCAAGGCTGGTCTTTTTTCGAGGTACTGTTCATCTATGGATTCGCCCAGATTCCCCGCGGTCTCGACCACATTTTCTTCGACAATCTCTGGATCCTCGCCTGGCGCATCGTGGCCAAAGGCGACTTCGACCGCTATTTGCTCAGGCCCGTGTCGCCTTTATTCCAGCTGATAGCCGAACGCTTCCAACCGGACGGATTCGGCGAGCTCTTGACGGGCCTCGTCGCCGTCGGAGTCGCCCTCGTCGGACTTCACCTATCCCTTTCACCCCCGGCCCTCCTCCTCGGCCTCCTCGCGATTCTCGGCGGGGTCTTCATCTATGGGGGCGTCAAGCTCGCCTTCGCCTCGATCGCCTTCTGGACCAAGTTCTCGCAGAGCTGGCTCTTCGCCGCTTACAGGGTGGCCGATTTCGCGATGTATCCCATCACCATCTACGGCAAGGGTCTCCGATTCGTCCTCACCTTCGTCCTTCCTTTCGCCTTTACCGCTTACTTCCCCGCGGCCGCCCTCCTCGGAAAGGAAGGGCTCCTTTTCGGGACGGGAAGCGCCATCATCGCCGGCGCGGCTTGTTCGGCCGCTGGCTACCTCGTGTGGCGCCTCGGGCTTCGGGCCTACGAGGGGGCGGGTAACTGATGAAATTCCTCGTGTCGGGCCTCGTCAATATCGAGACCACCCTCAGGGTCGAGGCTTTCCCCATCGAATACTCGCCGGTGCGCTATCCCTTCGGCGGCGTCTCGTCCTCGGTCTCGGGTGTCGGCGTCAATGTCGCCAAGGCGCTCAAAGCCCTGGGCGACGAGCCATGCTTTCTTTCGATCGTGGGCGATGACGAGGGAGGGAGGGAGGCTCTCGACGCCTTGGGCAGGGTTGGCCTCGAAACGGACCATGTTCTTCCTTTGATGGCCGAAACGGCGAGGTCCGTTATCCTCTATGACGGGACAGGTCGGCGGCAGATACATGTCGATCTCAAGGATATTCAGGAAAGACGATATCCGCATGAGAAATTCCTTGATGCTCTTCGGATATCGCAAGGCGACGAAAAGCATCTAGCTGCCCCGCCCTGCACGCTTGCCGCTATCCTTTGCAACATCAATTTCAACCGCAGTCTCCTTCCCTTGGCGAAGCGCATGGGTATTCCAATCTGCAGCGACGTCCATGTGCTCAGCGATCCCGACGATGCCTACAATGCCGACTTCATGAAGGCTGCCGACATACTCTTCCTCTCGGACGAAGGGCTTTGGGCTCCCCCGGCCGAGGCGGCGCGGGAACTGATGGACAAATACGGTTGCAGGATCGTCGTGGTAGGCATGGGAGCTCGCGGCGCACTCCTTCTCGAAAAGGGCGGGAATTCCCTCATTCAGCCAGCGATCATCACGAGGCTGATTGTCTCGACGATAGGGGCGGGCGATGCTCTCTTCGCTTCCTTCGTCCATTATCTCTTCGCGGGCTGCGGCGCTCGGGATTCCCTCATCCGGGCTTCCGCCTTCGCCTCGTGGAAAATCGGAGCGAGGGGGGCGGCCGAGGGTTTCCTAGATGCCGATGGCATCGAAGCCCTCCTCGTGGAGGCTGCCGCGGGCTTGAATCCGACAGAGGGCTGAGACTATGGCAAGAACCCTCTTTTGGCTCGAGGCCGCCGCCCTGCTCCTCCTTTCCGCTCTCTTTGCCCACTTCGGCCGCATGGGAGCGGAGACCTTCGCCATCCCGCTCGCTGTAGCCGTGCTCCTCCCCTTCGCCGCGGTCCTCGCCGTCTGGCCTGCGAAAAAACTGGTGAGGGCTTTTATGCAAGCCCTGAGTCCTGGACGGCCCGGCCCGGGGGGACGGGAGTCTCTCCGCATCCTCGGAGCCCTCGCCGATTTTTCGGTTCTCGGCGGCATTGCGGGTAGCCTTGGAGCGGCACGCATCCTCCTCGATCATGGGATGGAGACAATGGATGCAATCGTCGAATTCGACCGCATCCTCGCCTTTCTTCTATTTGGGATCCTCTATGCCCTGTGTGTCTCCGTACTGAAAGCCTCCCTGGCAAGGGCATCGGAAAGGCCGGTGAACGGGGACATAGGGGAAGGGCTACCGTCCTTCGCGGGGAAATATGGCCTGTCCGCCCGCGAAACCGAGGTCGCGGCCTCGATCGCCCGCGGCCTGAGCTACAAGGAGACCGCCGACGGCCTCCACATATCGGTCAAGACCGTAAAGACCCATATCACCCACCTCTACTCCAAGACTTCCTGTTCGGATCGGGTCGCCTTCATCCTCCTCCTCAGGGCTGAAACGGCAAATTCCTACAAAAGGCCGAGGGATGGGGCCTCGCTCCGGAACGATGATTAGCGAGTCCCGCCGAAGGGGCGAGGACAGGAGGCACTTTGTGAAACGCTTTTTCCTGGGGACGCTAGCCGCGATCACCGTCGTCGTCGCGGCGATGTGGCTGGAGGGAGAGAACCTGCTCGCCCTCTTCCTTCCATCGGCACTACTCATCACCCTGCTTTCTCCCCTCTGCGCCGTGCTCGCCGTCTGGGATCTGCGAGCCTGGGGAGACGCCTGGCGCGATGCCTTCGCGGCAAGCCCCGAAGAGGCTCGCCGCGAACGATCGGCGAAGCTTTGGGATTTTCTCGAAAAGAGCTTTTATATCGCCGGCATCCTGGGCTTCATCGCGGGCGCCATCATAGTTCTTGCCTCGCCAGGCAGCATGGCGGAACACTTCTCGGCGGACTTGGTTTCTCCCCTCTGGGGCATCCTATTCGCGATCATCGCGCGCATCCTCAAATATCGGGTGCTCACGAGGGACTGAGGCTCAGGTTCCTGCGTCCCTCGGCCGCGCGAAGAGACTGAGGCTTCTCGGCTTCATCCAAAGTGCATGACCGGATGGAAGAGTTCTTTCCGCGGCAGGGGGGCCTCCCCCCTCAATTGCGACAGGCAGCCAGGCACCTCGATCGGGGAGGCTGAAGGCCCGGGCCGCTCCATCGGGACAGAGTACGATGAGGGCTTCCTTCCAGCTCTCGCCCTTCATGCCTCCCCTGATCGTCCAGGCGAGGAGGGGGCCTGCGACTTCCATGAATCGGAGTCGCCTCCGTATCTCCGCCCCTCTTTCAAGTCTGAACAGGGGGTGGGTTCGCCGCAGGGCGATCAGGCCCCGGACCCAGTCGATCGTTTCTCGGTGCCTGAGCGCGAGTCGCCAATCGAGGGCGTTCACCTCGTCTGACAAATCATAGCTGTTGTGACTGAAGGCCCTTTTGCCATCGAGATCGAAGTCGAGATCGGGAAGGGGAGGCATCCTGCCATCGTCGATATCGACGAGCCACTGGTGTGGAATTTCCTTGCTGCGAAGGAACTCGCCTCCTGCGTGGAGGACGGGGATACCCTGGGAGAGAAGGACGATGCCGAGAGCCAGTCGCTGGAGTTCCGCGAGGGCCTCTTCGTCACTCGAGGGAGAGGCAAGCCGGTTCTTGTCGGCGAGGGTAAGATTGTCGTGGATCTCCGCATAGGCGACCGAGGCCGAGCTTCTTGCGGTCCACGGTCCAGGATTGGCTGCCCCGCAAACGCGGGAATTGTCCACCTGGGGGTGTCTCACGGCGCCTACGATCCCGAATCGAAGCGACTCGATTCCGGTCCCCTCGTGGATGAAACCCGGCTCTGTCGCCTCGAAGACGGAGCCCTTGATGGCATCCCGAAGCGCATCGTTGAACATGGCGATTCGGGGCAGGCGCCGGATGGAAATTTGGCTCGCGGGAACCATGGCGGTTCCTCGGTACATATCCCAGCCCTCGCCGTAAAGCAATATGTCGCGCTTTACGCGCCGGAGCCGTCTCGCGAGGGATCGCATCGTTTTAAGGTCGAGGAGGCCCATGAGGTCGAAACGGAAGCCCGAAAGTCGGTAGTCCCGGAGCCAACCGACGAGGGAGTCGACAATGAAGCGCCTGACCATCGGCCTTTCGCTCGCAATGTCCTGTCCGGCGCCGGAATAGGAAAGGGGTCTGAAAAAGTAGCCCGGGGCGCCGGCATCGAGGGGAGAGTCGCTCGCCTTCGGGACATGGTTATAGACGACATCCATAACCACCCCTTGGCCGCCTTCGCCGAAGCGCATTATCAAATCCCGAAGTTCAAGAACTCTCCTCCCCCCCGAATCGGGATCGGTCGAATAGGAGCCTTCGGGTGCGCAGAAATTGAGGGGATCATAGCCCCAGTTGAAAATCCCTCCCCTGCGCGCCTCCTGGTACGCGGAATCGGCCCTTCTCGTTTCGTCGACCGAGCCGAAGTCGAAAACCGGAAGAAGCTGGACATGGCTCACGCCGAGGGAGCGGATATGATCCAGGCCGGTCGCAGCCCTACGGCCCCCGTCCTCGATCGAGGTCCCGGCGAGGGCAGCGGCCTTGTAGCTGCCTCGAAGAGCCTCGGGGCCAGTCCAGCCCGGGCCGCAGCTTTGGTCGCGAATATGGAGTTCGTAGACGATGGCGTCGTTCGGTCCTTTCAGGATCGGCGGCTCGAAGGTCTTCCATCCTGGCGGCTCGAGGCGCGCGAAGTCGAGGATGAGCCCTCGTCTTCCATTGGCCCCCGCGCTTCGGGCGAAGGGGTCGATCCCGACCCTCCATCTGCCGAAGACCCTTATCCGAAAGAGATAATAGAGACCGTGGAAATCGCCGGGCAGTTCGATTTCCCAAGTCCCTTTTGATGAGAGGGCGAGTCTGTGTTCCGCGATGGGAGGCGACCCCTGTCCTTCCTCGAAGATGAGGAGGCGGACTTCGGTGGCGAGGGGGGCCCAATACCTGAAGCTTGTCGAAGCCTTGCCATGCCCTGCGCCGAGGGGAAGGGCATCGCCGTATCGCTTCTCGAAGCCCTTGGACGCATACCACTCGGCGAGCCAGTTGGCCGGTCCGACATCATAGGAGCCTGCCTCGATGATGCCTCGGAGCCAGTCCCGATGGAACTTTGCGCGGCACCAGGGATTGTCCCGCGGGCTCGCGAAGGCGAGCGATGCGGCGAAGGGATTTCCCTCCCGGATAGAAGTTGGGGGGAGTGCGTCCCAATTTCCGCCTGACCGCCTTATTTCACAGGCAGCGCTGCGCGTATCACAGACGAGGAGAATGGATTCATCGGGTCCGAGCTTCGCGGCAAAGCAGGCTCGCCCTTTATCCGTAGGCAAGAGTATCTCGATTCGGAGTTCGGGGAGCTTCTCTTCGATGCCTTCCCGACGCGAGAGACTGAGCGAAATATTGCCGGATGAGCGATGGATTCCGATCGAAAGCCTGGCCCCGAGGCCCAGGGCTGACGAAGCTTCGATGGAATCCATACCCGGAGGAAGGGAGGGGGCGAGGGTCAGCTCTCCGTCGAGGAGGCGGGGGCGGAATCCCAGGATGTCCTGCCACGCGTTTCGCGCGAATTCCGAAACGCTCCAGGCCTGCGAGAAGGTGCCTGTTTCGTGGGACCTGCCATCGACGGCCGGAAAGGCGTCGGCGCATTCAGCGAGACTCCCGGCACAGCCCGACGAAAGGATTCGGCCGGTCGAGGCTTTGAGGAGGGCCCAGGCGAGGTCTGGCCTTTCGGACCTGCAGAGGAGGGTCGCGACCGGGCCGTTCAGCCAATCCCAGACGACCCCGTTGTGGTAGGCGGCATCCTTGTGCCAATGGTCCGGGTCCTCGTGATAGCGATGAAAGAAGGGATCCTCCTGGGAAAGGGTTGAGACACCCCAGGGATAGACCAATTCGCCGAAGGCCTCTGCGAGAATCCGTCGTTCGCTGGCCTCGTCGACAAGCCCTTCTTCGCCGGCCTCCGCGAAGGGGAGGGCAGCAAAAAGAGCGAGGAATTGATTGGGCCTGACGCGAAGGTCTCGGGTTCCGCCCATGAGGCGATCGGCGAGAATGCCCGATTCCTCGACGAAATAGGCGGGAAGGAAGGCCTCGCGGAGCTTCATCGCCCCCTGCGCATAGCGCAGGGCTCTTTCCTCGTCGCCCAGGAGCAGTGCGATTCGTCGACCGGCGAGGAGGGCTGCATAGAAAAGACCCTGGACCTCGACGGCCCGATCGCCTCGCGCCGACCAGGGCAAGTCTCCCTCGATTCGGGCGTCCATCCAGGTGTCGGCGTCGGAGTGGAGGAGAAAGCCCGAGGCGTCGCGCCGCCCGAGATCCGCGTCGAGTGCCCCGAAGACGACGGGGGCGAGCCTCTCGAGAAAGCCCTTGTCACCGGAAGCCTGCCCGTATTCGTAGAGGGCTCGGATGAACCACAGGCTTCCATCGACGGTATTGTAGATGACATCGTCCGCCCCTCTATATCGATTGGGGATGCGGCCGAAGGTGGGGCTTTCGGGGTTACTATCCTGGAGGAAGGCGAAGCCTTCCAAAACCTCGCGGGCTTCCACCCAAAGTCCTCGAACGAGGAGGATGCCGGAAAGTGCGATGAAGGTATCGCGGCCCCAGTTGTCGCGAAACCAGGGCAAACCGGCCCAAATGCCGCGACTGCCATCATCCGCCTTCGTCACGAGGAGACGCCCGGAAAAGGATGCCCAGACGAGGGCGCGGTTAAAGTCCTCGTCGGAGGTCGCGAGGGAAGGGCCCTCGATTAGGCGTTTTGCCTCACTCTGATGTGCCTCAAAGGCCCTGGATTCAGCCAGGGCCACCGCCCCACCGCCGGCGGAGTGCTGCCCCGCCGCGAAATAGAGGAGTGCGGCTTCGTTGTTTTTCCGGACGAGGGGACCTTCGACGATGAGGAGCGACAGCCCGGCCAACCGCTTCTTTCCGAGTCTGGAGGCGAGAGTCCTGCATTCGGAAGCCGGTGCGAATCGGATTGAAGCCTTGCCCGTATTCCACGAAAGGGTGGTTCTGCCGGAATCTTTCAACTCCATAGTCGCCGCTGCAACTCCATCTGGAAGGAGGAGTCCGATGCGCCATCCATGGGGTAGGGAAGGGCCGAAGGAAAAGGCCAGGGCTCCCTTCTCGAAGAGGAGGGCTATGCCGACCTCGAGTTCTTCACCGTGGATCGCGAAGGTGAAAGTGAAGGCATCGGTTTTGCAGCTCATCTTTAGAGCTTTTTCGCGCGTCCAGGACCTTCCCCCTTCGTCGAAGAGGACGAAGTCCTTCAAAAGACAGCGATCGCCTTGCCAGAGTCCTTCGCCGACTGCGGTCTCACGAAAACTGAGTTCGATGAAGGCGGAGCGGCGATCCGTCGTGGCCCAGCGGGAAGGGCAGCTCTGAGCGGCATGAGGCTCGGGTCCGCAATCCAAAGAATCCACGCTTGACAGTAGCCTATCGGCGGAAGCGCGCCAACCGAGGCGATACAGCGATTTGCCCCTTGCCTGAGGAAGTAAATCGGTTTAATCATGGGGATACTATTGAGTAGGCCCCGGTTCAGGCCTTTTCCCATGCTCGAACCACCGGGGAAAGGATGTGTCGATGAACAAGGCCGCAATTTTCCATCGATCTACAGACAATTGGTGTTACGCCATCGATGACAAGCGGCTGCATATAAGGATCGCCACCGCCCTGAGCGACGTCGACGAAGTCCTTCTCCGTTGCGGCGATCCCCATGACTGGCAGCGACCCGAAGAGGAACTCGGCAGGTGGACCTGGAAGAACGCCATTCTCGCCCTCGAACGAGAGGGGGGGGACGGAATTCGCGATTTCTGGTCGGTCGTCTGGGAACCGCCATTTCGACGGGCCCGGTACGCATTCCTCCTCCGAAAGAAGGCCAATTGGTTCGTCTACGGAGAGCAGGGACTCTTCGCCATCGAAGCCGATCCTCGTCGAAGTCCGATCGGGGCCGAGGAGCATTGGAATACCTTCACCCTGCCCTACATCAATCCTATCGATCGCTTCGAGGCTCCCGCCTGGGTCGCCTCGACTGTCTGGTATCAGATCTTTCCCGAACGATTCCGCAATGGCAATCCTTCGATCGATCCTCCTGGCTGTCTCCCCTGGGGTAATGGGTCGGTGACGAATCGCGAGCGCTATGGCGGCGATCTCGCGGGCATCAGGGAAAAACTTGAATACCTCACCGACCTCGGCGTGAACGGTCTCTATCTCACGCCCATCTTCGCCGCACCCAGCGCCCACAAATACGACACGGAGGACTATCTCCGCGTCGATCCAGCCTTCGGCAATGATGAGGACCTGCGCCTTCTCGTAAAAGCTTGTCACGATCGCGGGATGCGGATACTCCTCGATGGAGTTTTCAACCACTGCGGCCGGCGCTTCGGACCCTGGCTGGACGTCTTGGAGAAGGGCGAGTCCTCGCCCTATGCCGGGTGGTTTCATATAGAATCCTGGCCCCTGTTTCCTAAGGGCCACGACACGGGCGATTCGCGGGAATCGGGATTCGAGACCTTCGCCTTCACCACCAACATGCCGAAGCTCAACACCGAAAACCCCGAAACGCGGGACTTTCTTCTTTCCGTAGCCGAGGGCTACGTCAGGGACTTCGATATCGACGGCTGGCGCCTCGATGTGGCCAACGAGATCGATCACGAATTCTGGAGGGCCCTCCGCAAGCGAGTAAAAGCAGCGAAGGCCGACGCCTTCATAGTCGGGGAGGTCTGGCACGATTCGATGCCCTGGCTTCGGGGCGACCAGTTCGACGCGGTGATGAACTATCCCTACGGCAATGCCATCGTCGATTTTTTGCTGGCCCGCGATCACCTCCCCGACGCCCGATCCCTTTCGGAGCGGCTAGCCGCGATAGATTTTTCCTATCCCTTGCCCGTGATTCGAAGCACCTTCAATCTCCTCGATTCGCACGATACGGAAAGGCTGCCCCACAAGTTGGGCGGCGATACGGCCCTCGCCAAAATGGCCTGGTTCCTTCTTTTCCTTCTTCCCGGATCGCCTTGCATCTATTACGGCTCCGAGGTCGGCCTCACAGGAGGAGGCGATCCCGACAATCGCCGTTGCATGATCTGGGACGAGAAGCGGCAAGATGCCAATCAGTTAGCCTTCATGCGGGCCTTGATTGCGATGCGCAGAGGAAGATGGCGGAACTTCGCCTTCGGCCGGAGAGTCTTCTTCCATGTCGTTGGAGAACCGGGCCTCGTCGCCTTGCAGATCGGCGAGGGATCAGGCGCGATGCTCGCCCTCGCCAATCGGTCCGACCATGCGGTGGACATGAGGAAGCTCCGCGATCTGCCCGACTCCCTGGCGAGTCGCGGTGGAATCGCGCCGGAGTTCCTGCTTGGATCAACGGAGGAAGAAGACTGCGCAAAGCCCCTTGCGGCGAAGAGCTTCAGGTTGTGCATTTTTCCATAAGCCCGCAAAGGCCCCCTTTCCCTCTCTGTCCTCTCTTTCTATAATCCCACCCAAGCCCGGCCTATTCCTGGCCACTTCCCCGACACCCCGCAGCCTCGATGGATACCAATCCGACGCGGCCGGGCAAATCCCGCCCCAGGCCAGGGCGCGAACTGCGTCGGGGGGGCGACCTACCGCAGCCGGCGGCGGGACGAAATCAGGGCCATCGCGACGGCGCGTTCGCCGTCGCGTGCGAATTCCTCGCGAGCGGGCTCGCGAGGAATTCGCAAACTCAAGGAGAGTGGTATGGATACCACGCAGAGCGACGTTCGAGCTGAAGGCGTTGCGGCCGCAGGTTCCGCGACCGCAGGTCGCGAAGTGACAATGGAAAAAATCGTCTCCCTGGCCAAGCGGAGGGGCTTCGTCTTCCAGAGCTCCGAGATCTACGGCGGACAGGCCGGGGCCTGGGACTACGGACCCATGGGCGTCGAACTCAAAAACCGCATTTCCCGGACCTGGTGGAAGGAGATGACCCAGCTCCACGACGACATCGTCGGCCTCGACGCCGCCATCCTCATGCATCCCCGCACCTGGGAGGCCTCGGGCCACGTCGAGAACTTCACCGACCCCCTGGTCGACTGCAAGAAGTGCAAACAGCGTTTCCGCGCCGACATGATTCCGGAAGACAAGCTCGCGGCCAAGATCTGCCCCGAGTGCGGCGGCGAGCTCACCGACACCCGCAAGTTCAATCTGATGTTCAAGACGAACATCGGCCCCGTGGACGACGGCACGGGTCTCATCTACCTCCGCCCCGAGACGGCCCAGGGCATCTACGTCAACTACAAGAACATCGTCCAGTCCAACCGCATGAAGATCCCCTTCGGCATCGCCCAGATCGGCAAGGCCTTCCGCAACGAGATCGTCACCAAGAACTTCATCTTCCGCACCTGCGAGTTCGAGCAGATGGAGATGCAGTACTTCGTGAAGCCCGGCGAGGACGAGAAGTTCTTCGAATACTGGCGCGAACAGCGCTGGAAGTACTTCGAGAAGCTCGGCGTCCGCATGGACAAACTCCGCTGGCATCGCCACGGCCCCGGCGAGCTCGCCCACTACGCCAAGGACGCCTACGACATCGAGTACGAGTTCCCCATGGGCTGGAAGGAGCTCGAGGGCGTCCACAACCGCTCGGACTACGACCTCAAGCGCCACCAGGAGTTCTCGGGCAAGGACCTCCAGTACATCGACCAGGACAACGGCAACGAGCGCTACATACCCTTCATCATCGAGACGAGCGCGGGCCTCACCCGCGAGGTGCTGATGATCCTCTCCGACGCCTACGAGGAGGAGAAGGTCGCCGACAAGGGCAACGAGGACGACTGGCGCACGGTGATGCGCTTCCATCCCAATGTCGCCCCCGTGACCGTCGCCGTCCTTCCCCTGATGAAGAAGGACGGCCTCGCCGAGCTCGCCCAGGAGATCCGCCAGGGCCTCAAGGAAGAGTTCGCCACCGACTACGACCAGTCAGGGGCCATCGGCCGACGCTATCGCCGCCAGGACGAGATCGGCACCCCCTTCTGCGTCACCGTCGACTACCAGACCAAGGAAGACCAGACGGTCACCGTCCGCTTCCGCGATTCGATGGAGCAGACGCGAGTGCATCGCGCGGAGCTGGAAAGCACGCTCAAGAAAGCCATCAAGGATTATAGGCGGGCCTGACAAGGGCCAGGGAGCGGGTTCAGTCCGCGCGCTTGCGCGGATTGGGCCTCTCCTCCCCTTGATCTATCGGCGGTTCGAGGACGATCGAGATTCGGTAGATCCAGGCTTGGCCGCTTTCGAGTTCCATTTTCGCGCCGAGGTGACGGGCTATCGTCTGCACGATCCGCAGTCCCTTGCCTCCCTCCGGTTCCGGAGCCTTTTCCTTCTCGCTCTTATTGGCCTTGCCGTCGTCCCCGATGCGGAGCAAGAGTCGACCTGTTTTGCCGTCATGGGTCGCTTCGATGAAGATGCTGCCTTGGCTTCCGTTCGCGAAACCGTGCTTTATCGAATTGGTGACGAGCTCGTTGATGAGCAGCCCGAGGTCGACCGCCCTGTCCGCGTCGAGCTCGACTGCATCCCCCTGCCAGGTGTTCCTCCAGACGATGCCTGAATGGAGGAAGCGATAACGCGATACGAGTTCGTCGATGAGGGCGCGTATCTCTATTACCTGCTCATGCTCGCGACGCCTCAATAGCTGATGCACCGCCGCGATGGCCGAGAGGCTCGCCCGAATCTCATCCAGGGTCTTCGCAGGGTCGTTTTTCTCCTTGGCTTTCAGGTTTACGAGGCTCGAAATGACCTGGATGTTGTTTTTGCCTCGATGCTCGATTTCGTGGAGGAGAATTTCGAGTTCGGCTCGCATCCGGGCCTCTTCCTCGGCAGCCTTCGCGTAGCGATTCACGAGATAGTAGGCGGAAAAGGAAAGCACGATGCTGACCAGGACGAAATTCGAGGAGATGACGATCACGGAATCGAGGCCCTGCTCCCATTGCAGCAATCCCGCGCCCTTGGCGGTGGCCAGAATCACATGAGTCAATAAGGCCAGCAAATTCGCGAGTATTATCGCTGTCTTGCCGCCGAATAGGGCCGCAAGGAAGACGAAGGCGAATATATAGAGATGTCCGGCGCCGAAGGGTCCTGTGATAAGCAGAAGCAGGAGCCCGAGCGCGTAAGAGAGAAAGAGTAGGCTCGCCACCTTCGCGCGATAGGAAAAGGCGGGGACGAGGGCGAGAAGGACAACCCAGACATTCGCGGCGACGTCGCCAACGAGGACCGCCCAAAGCCTTTCGCGGATGGATAGCCAGACACTGGGAACGATGGCGACCAAGCTGCCGACGGCGATGACGCGCGTCAGTATGGTGACGAGGTGATCGCGAAAATCTCGTGTTTCCCGAGAAACGCCGGAAGCTGCGAAGGTTGGCAGGGCTTGTGCCTCCTGGATTGAGGGCGAGTCGGCATCGCGTGTCCGGCTTGCGACTTGATCCTTTCGGCCTCCACTGTACCATCGTCTAACGTGTCGATAAAGACCCCGAAACCAAGGGCCCTGTCATATGAGAACGTTTACCTCCGAACTTTCACGTGATAGACTTTTGCGGATTCCGTTTGCCGCCGGGTATGATACCGCGTGGATAATCACGAGGAGCAAAGCGATGAAGGACATAACGCCGATGGAATTGGTCGATAGACTCAGGTTGAATCTCAGAGATGCGGCCATAGGCGTTGGCGAGACGGATTTCGGTCTCTTGCTGGAAAAGGGTTTTTTGAATTCGGTATTGGCCTTCGAGACGGCAGTCAGGGACGGGGACGCGAGCGATCGGCCGGAGATGATTTCCCCTCCACTCCCCAAAGAAGATGGAACCAAGGGCTCTCGGTCGCGAGATTTGGGCGGCAGCCCTGAGCCGCACTCTTCGAATCGGCGAAGAACGGATGATAGAGGACAGGACCTGGGGCTCCTCGACACGGATATAGACGAGACGGCCCGGCGAATAGAAGCGCGAGAATTATCCCCCATCGAGCTCGTCGACGCGGCCCTCTCGCGCATCGGCGAACGAAACGATTTCATCAATGCTTTCCAGCTCGTGATGGCCGATGCGGCGCGTTTGGAGGCCGAGGCAGCCCAACGCGACATCACCGCCTCGGGGCCCAAATCTCCGCTACACGGCATCCCCGTGGCAGTAAAGGACATTTTCGATATTGAAGGATTGCCGACGAGGGCCGGTTCCTTGATTCTTGGCGCAGTGCCGGCCAAAAAGGATTCGCACGCGGTTTCGCGGTTGAAGAATGCAGGCGCCATCATCGTCGGCAAGACATCACTTCCGGAGTTTTCCTTTTCGCCGGGGTCCAACAACGACCATTTCGGCGCGACGCGAAATCCCCTCGACCCCGAGCGCGATTCGGGAGGATCGAGCGCCGGATCGGCCGCCGCCGTGGCGGATGGAATGGCCCTCGGAGCCCTCGGAAGCGATTCGGGCGGATCGACGAGGATTCCGGCTTCGTTTTGCGGTCTGGTCGGTTTGAAGCCTGCCTGGTCCTGGTCGAGCCTCGGGGGCACGGCAGGGCTTTCCTGGTCCCTTGACACTCTCGGCATTCTTTCTAAGAGCGTCCGAGACGCTCTTCTGATTGCCTCGGTGCTGGACGAAAGCGAAACCTGGAAGCGAGATGTTCACGGACTGCCCTCGGTCTCAGGACTGTGCATAGGCGCTATTCGAGGCGAAGGAAGGGGACGCGCTCTTGCCGATCCCGACGTGCTCAAGGCCTGGGAACAGGGCCTCTCATCCCTCCGTGAGGCGGGCGCTACGATCGTCGACATAGAAATGGAAGAGTTGCCCCAGTTGAGAGCGGTGAACGGCGCAATTCTCGCCATGGAGGCGGCGGCCCTTCACCGAGAAATGCAGTCGAAGCACCTCGACAAGTACGGGGAATTCGCTCGCCTCGGCCTCCTTGTCGGTTGGGCCTATGGGCCCACCGATTATCTCCGAGCGCGGCAGCTTCTCGGGCGTCTCAGAGCCAAGGCGCTTTCCCGGTTCGAATCCATCGATCTTCTCTGTTCGCCGACGATGACCTCAGAAGCGACCCTTCTGGGCCGGCCGCCGAAGATCACCCTCACGGCACCCTTCAACGCTTTGGGATGGCCGGCAATTTCGATACCCGGTGGCAGGGGGGAGACAGGGCTGCCTGTCGGATTCCAACTCGTGGCGAGGCCAGGGGATGAAGCCTCTATGCTCGCCGCCGCCTTTGCCGTCGAGTCCGGGTGGCTGTGCTAGGTAAGGCTCCCTTCGACGAGGGCTAGGTGACTTTGCAGCGTTTGAGAAGGTGCTGGCGAACTGCCGGTCCCGCTCGCTTTTGACGGAATGGCATGGGACTGCTATTCTCGGGACATGATCCCTCAAAGAATCGTCATAGTCGGCCCCGGTGCAGTGGGCAGCTGCATTGCGGCATGGCTCGCCGAGGCGGACCTCGATGTCTACGTCCACGGCAGGCCCCAGGCGATGACGCTTATCGAAGAACGCGGCATCCGACACTACAAAGGGAGACGGGGCCCATCCTCTGCCCGGCGACTCAAGCCCGGAGTACTGAGAAGTCTTGAAGTACTCGGGGAGGACGACATACTCGTCTTCTGCACCAAGAACCGCGACCTCGAGGAGGCTGCCGCTTCGGCGGCTCGAGCCTGCTCCGGCCGTCCCTTCGCGCTCTCCCTCGCAAACGGCCTGGAAAACCAGACGGTCCTTCCCCGGCATTTTGCCCGGCATGCCTTTGGCATTGTCGGATTCAATTGCTGGCTCGACGAAATCGGCCTCGTAGGCTGGCAAAGCCGTGGCCCCCTTGTCCTCGGTACGCCCGACAACAGCTTCGTCAAGGAATGCGGGGAGATCGCTGCGCAACTCGCAAGAGGTCTCCCGGCAGAAACAACCCTGCGCTTCCAAGATGCCGCGCATGCCAAACTCGTCGTCAATCTCGCCAATACCGTGACAACCCTCGTCGGACAGGGCTACAGGACGATAGACGATATAGCCTCGCTGCAACGCATTCTTTATCGGACCCTCGCCGAAGGTGTCCGCGTCGTCGAGGCGGCCGGCCATCGAGGCTACAAAATTGGCGACATGCCGACATTCGGCCTCATCCGCGCCCTCGATGCCATGCCGGCGGTGCTGACGCGGGGAATCTTCAAGCGCAACCTCGATCACATGGTGAAGTCGAGCATGAGCCAGGATATTTTCCAGAAAGGCCGTCGCGATACCGAACTCGAGTCTCTGACCGGCTATTTGGTGCGACTCGCCGGAGAGGTCAGCATTGCTGCACCGTGGAACGAAGGACTCTATCGGATCGCGAAGCAAGGTTTTTCCGATCCGGGATTCAAACCGCTGGAGCCTGCAACCCTGCTGTCGATGCTCGGGCGGTCCCGAAGCCTTTGACGCCGTCTCTCCCGCCGGGTATTGTGCTGCGAACACAGGGGGACAGGTATGGGTATAGAAGAAGCCCGGGCCCATCTCGGGCGATTCGGCAAGGCTGGAGAGGTCATCGAATTCGAGGTTTCGAGCGCGACAGTCGAGCTCGCCGCGCAGGCCCTCGGCGTTGAGGCTGGACGCATCGCAAAGAGCCTCGCCTTCGGGCGCAATGGTTCCTTTCATGTGATTCTTTTCGCCGGGGACGCTCGCGTCGACAACGCTAAATACAAGGCTCGATTCGGCATGAAGGCTACGATGTTGTCGCCCGATGAGACCTTCGAGCTGACGGGTCATCGCATCGGGGGCGTCTGCCCCTTCGGGTTGAAGACTCCGATAGAAATCTGGCTCGATGAATCCCTGCGCCGCTTCGATCATGTCTATCCAGCCTGCGGAAGCGCGAATTCGGCCATCAAAGCCTCCCTCCCCGAACTCGAACTCTGGTCCGGCGCCGCGGGATGGGTCGATGTCGCGAAGCTGCCCGAAGCGACCGTCGTGGAGTGAGAGGAAACAACCCTCGAGTCGACCGAAGGGCGGGAGCCATGCTCGTGTTCGGTTCGATTGTTGCAGCCCTGGTCGGGGCAGCACCCTCCCCGAGCTTCAGTATTTCGCCGCTCTTTCCCATCACCCAGGGGCTCGCACCGTATGCGGACCCTTCTCCGCCCCGTCTTGCCAAGGGTGAAATGAGGGTTTCAAGCGCCCTGACCTGGACGAACAGCCTTCGGGTGGATGACGGAAATAAATGGCCCGGCTACGCCTTGATCGTGGATGGCGAGACCCTTGTCAATCGTTCGTCCATGGCGGTCGGGATCGGCTCGGGTTTGGCCTTGGGAATGTGGTATGAAGCGAGCGCGATCTTTCCCGGATTCATGGATCCGGCGATATCCGCCTTCCACCATGCCTTCGACTTCGCGAATCAATGGAGGGATAGCGTTCCGCCTAACCTCCTCGATATCTGGGTCGTGACGCCTGCAGGGACGCTCACGGATCTGAACGAGGCTGGCCTCGGCCTCGACTCCCTCGGTTTCGGAATGGGCTGGAATGTTTCCAGAGATTGGCTGCCCTCGCTCGACCTAAAGGTCAAAGTCCCCGTCTCCTCGCCCTCGCCGTGGATTTTCGGGAATCTTCCCTCGGTTGAATTTTCTTCAGCCTGGGCCTTCTCCTGGCGCTGGATTGACTGGAAAGCGGCTCTTGGTCTCGCCTGGCAAGCCTTCCCTTCGACATTCTCGGCGATTCCCCATCGGGAGTGGCTGCCCCAGGCGAGTTCGAGCCTCTTCCTCACCATCGCGCCTGGGCTTTCGCTGGGCGCGGAGGCGGCCGCGATGGCCTCGCCCTACGCTATAGACGAATGGTACCTCGGGGGCCTCGTCGGCAATGTCTGGGCCGGAATGAGCGCCCAACTCTCGCCCTCCCTTAGAATCGACACCGCGATCATCGAGGAGCTTGCATCCTGGGCGAGCATCGAAGTGGGGTTTCAGGCGGGTCTTACTTGGAACGGCGAAATTGGGCTTATCGATTGAAAGCTAGATGGGAGCATGCCAGCGTGATAGATTGCCCATAGTCTTGCATCTGGCCCCAAAGGGGTCTAGGATTTCCAATCTTTTATTCACTTTGGAGGAATCGATGCGAAGAAAAATCTTGTTAGTCCTCGTGCTCGCCCTCGCCGCCGCCCTTGCCTTCGGCGCCCCGAAGAGCATGAAACTCGAATCCCTTACTCCGCCCGGAACCTTCCTGGCGACCGCTGGTATCGGATGGGGCGGACTATCCGGCGGAGTGGATTACACCTTCGCTCAAGTCAACATCGGCGATGTGATTCCCGTGACCTTCGGCGGAGCCGGCCGCGCCTTTGTCGACCCTGGCCTTTTCTACTCGTCCTATAGCACTTTCAGCTTCGGCGTCGGCGGATTCGGTACCGCCCACGTAGGATTTAAGGAATTGAAGCTGCCCAACGGGCTCACCTGGCTTTCGAATGTCGATAGTTATATCGGCATCGGCTTCGGCTTCGCCAGCATGACTGCGACGAGTTATTACTCTTCCTACACCGTGAAACCCGGCCTCGGCATTTCGACCTTCGAAGGCGTGAGCTATTACTTCAACGATAAGCTCGCTATCACCGGCGAATATGGCTATATCGGAAGCGTGGGATACGATTGGTCCGGCTATTATAATTATCGCTGGCCGCTCTACTACTCTACCATCGGCGTGACCTTCAAGCTTTGAGTGGACGGTTGCGTCGAAGGAGTTGATCGGTGCGACGTTCGCCGCCATTCGGTGAAAGGGGCTGTCCCATCGGACGGCCCCTTTCATTAATCGACGACCTTTCCCAAATACTCGAGATTCACCTGATCCATCGACTCGAAGATGTTCCGCTTGAGGTCGCTCGAGCCGCCGGTCAGCAGCTTGACTCGCTCTCGGACTTCGCGCCGCTTCGACTCGAGACCGAACTGGCAGGTCGAAACGCTCGAGCCGATTCCCAACTCGCCGATATATTCGACGATCTGGCGCTCCTCGCAGAGGGCGAGGGGGCGGATTATCGACAATGGGTATTTGTCATATTTGACGACGGGCTTCATCCCCGAAAGCTCTCCCTTGTAAAGCATGTTCATGAGGAGGGTTTCGACGATGTCATCGAGATGGTGGCCGAGGGCGATCTTGTTGAAGCCTTCAGCCATCGCATAGCGGATCAGTTCGGTTCTGCGTTGGGTCGAGCACCAATAGCAGTTCATGGACCGACCGGGCTTGAGTCTGCCGAGAATCGGGATATCGAGATTCACGTAATCGATACCCCACTCGCCCAGAAGACGGGGCAGATCCGGATTGCCGCCGCAGGCGGAAAAATCGGCGCCGATATGGAGGGCCCTCAGTTCGAAGGGGAAGGACCACCAACCTCGCTTGATGGAAAGATCTCGGGCGAGCGAGGTCGAGTCCTTTCCTCCGGATACGGCGACAAGGATTCGATCGCCAGGCGCTATCATTTCGAAACGACGGATGGCAACTTCGACCAGCTTGGCGAGAGTGCTCTGGGCGTCTTTCAATTCGCTGTCTGGGCGATTTTCTCGACGAGTTCCTTGATGGCCTCGGCCGAATAGGGTTTTGTGACATAACCCTCACATTGATTCTTGAAGGCTGCCATTACATTCTTTGCATCCCCGAGGGCAGTGACCATGATCACCTTGCACGCATCGGGAGAGGGGATTCCGATGTCTTCCTCGAAGGCCCTGAGTTCTTTGAGGGTCGTCTGCCCGTCCTTTTCCGGCATCATGATATCTAAGAAGACCAGATCGTAAGGCTTTCCCGCTTCATAAGCGGACTTCAGGGCCGCCAGTGCCTCGGCACCATTTGTGGCGCCATCGACAGTTCCGAAATTCTGGATCATCCGAGTCAAAAGATTCCTCGAGAGGAATTCATCTTCGGCAACCAGCATTTTGAGAGACTTCATGGCAGATCCTCCAGCGCCTATCAATCCTTTCATACTTTGCGCCATCATGGGCAATCGATCAAGGGAATTTGGAACCTGACTAACGTAATTCGAGTGTGAATCTCGCGGTAGGGTGATTTGCACTTGCAGTTTCCCTATGTCCGCATAAGATGATTATTGGACGATACAATGCCCGAAACGATGGACGAAGAAACCAGAGAAATCATCCAATCCTTCATCTCTGAAGGGTACGAGCGTCTCGATGACGCTGAGTCGGAACTTGAAAAATTGGATGCCGCCTTGCGGGAGGAAGAGTGGGATATAGCCGCCAATGGCCGTCGTCTCAACTCCGTCTTTCGCCTCTTTCATTCTGTAAAAGGGAGTGCGGGTTATCTCAATTTCGAGCAGATCAAAGCCCTCACTCACGAAGCCGAGGCCCTTCTTGAGGTTTTTATAAAGGGAGGCGTAAAGCCGACGCCCGCGAGCTTCGACATCGTTTTCAAGACTGTTGACGTGCTTCGCGAATTGGTTAAGCTCGTCGAAGGCAAATCCACCGACAGCGAAGGTGCGCAACTCGCCAGTGAGCAGGCTGCGTTCATCAAAGCTCATGTCGAGGAGCTAATGGGCGGCTCCGCCCGCGAAACGACTGCTGCCCGAATTTCCGATCCCCTGGCGCCTCCAGGCAAGACCGGCTTGAATACTCAACAAGCACAGCCTGACGCTCTTCCGAACGAAATATATCTCTCCGACCTCATCACCCTCGATATGGTGCAGCGCTTTCTCGCCGAGTGCGCCGACCTCGTAGACGGGGCGGAGAAATTCGCCCTGGGTATCGACAAGGGTGCCCATGTGGGCGAATCCATCAATGACATTTTCAGAGCCGTCCACACGATCAAGGGGAATGCTGGTTTCTTCGGTTACGTCCTTCTCGAGGCTCGATGCATGGATTTCGAAGCGCGGCTCGAAGGGGTGCGAAAGGGCGGCCAGCCCGCCGATGAGACATTCCTTGCCTCTGTGATGGCTTTCATCGACGAACTTCGCGCCGCGATAGGGCATGTGGATATTCGAGAACCTGGTCGGCACCGAATTGTCGCTAATGCTCCCGAAGCGGCGAATCCCGAACACCCCGGTGTTCCTGCCGGACCCGCGTCCCCGGAAGAATACCGTCCCCTCGGGCAGATCCTGGTCGACATGGGCGCTGCGGCCGAATCCGATATCCAAAGGGCCCTAGACACAAAGAACAGGCCGATAGGCGAAATGCTTGTCGAAAGCGGCGTCGCCAAGCCGAGCGATGTGGCGGTCGCCCTCGAAGTGCAGAGGCGCTCGCAGGCTGTCGAGGAAGTTGTGCGGAAAGAGATCCGCGTCGACACGACCAAGCTCGACAAACTCTTCGAACTTGTCGGCGAACTCATCACTGCTGAGGCGATGGTCGCCAACAGTCCGGACCTCGCGGGTCTCAGGCTCGATGATTTTCAGAAATCCTTCGGCAATCTCAACAAGATCAGCCGGGAAATCCAGGAAACGACTATGATGATCCGGATGATCCCTCTTGAAGGACTCTTTCAGAAGATGACGAGGCTCGTTCGCGATCTATCTCGAAAAGTTGACAAACCCGTCGACTTCCATATCTCGGGCGCCGAGACGGAAATGGACAAGAACGTCATCGAACAGATATCCGATCCCCTCGTGCATATCCTCAGGAATTCGCTCGATCATGGGGTTGAATCGAAGGAAACGCGGGCATCCGCGGGGAAGGCCGCGATTGGCGGGCTCTGGCTCGACGCGCGCTACGAAGGCTCCGAGATTTGGATCAGCGTTCGCGACGACGGCAACGGCCTCGATCGCGAAAAGATAGTTGCGAAGGCGATAGAGCGCGGTCTTTTCCAGGGAGATCCGGCGACATTGCCGGACGACACAGTGTGGGGCTATATTTTCGAGCCCGGTTTTTCGACTGCGGCCAAGGTAACCGAGATTTCGGGAAGAGGCGTCGGCCTCGATGTCGTCCGGAAGAATCTCGAGCGAATACGCGGCCAGGTCGAAGTCCGGACCGAGCGTGGTCGCGGCACAGAATTCATCCTCAAGATTCCGCTCACTATGGCCATCCTTGACGGCATCACCATAAAGGTAGGGCCGGGCTTCTATTCGATTCCCCTCGGTGACATCATCGAGTTCTTCAAAGCGACTCCTTCCCAGCTCACGCGAACCGGTGAGAGCATCTCTGTCAATCTGCGCGGTTCGATACTACCCCTGCTAAAGTTGGGGGAGATCTTCGGCATCGGGGGGGCGATACTCGATCCCGAATCGGGGATCATCATAGTGGTCGAGGCTGGGGATCAACGAGCCTGCCTCCTCATCGACGAAGTCGTAGGAAACCAACAGATCGTCGTCAAATCCATTTCCGAATATCTCGGCAAGGTAGAAGGCATATCGGGCTGTTCCATCCTCGGCGATGGCACTGTCAGTTTCATCATCGACACTGCGCGCCTCGTGGGGCGCCGAATCATCGCCTGAACAGGCGCGATCAGGAGGAACCTGATGAAGATCCTCGCGAAGCTGCTCCTTGGTTTTGTCGCCGTAGCCGTCATCTGCGCCATTGTCGGCATCGTCGGTTTCACCCGTCTCAGCTCCTTGAGTACGAGGCTCGACGATGAAAGGGACAAGACGATTCCATCCATCACATTGATGACGGACTTGGAGAATCAGCATGTAATCATCAAGACAGCCGTCAGGAGCCTCTCGAATCCCTTGGGAGCGAACGATGCCGATTTCATCAAACGGGAAACGGGCCACGTCGATAGTGCGCGGGCCGCGTACGCGAAGGACGTGGAAAGCTACGACTCGCTGCCTCGAACGACGGATGAAGATCAGCTTTGGAAGGTCGCTCAAGAAAAGATGGCGACGGCAAAGGCTTACAACAATGAAATCATCGCCTTGGTGGAAAAGGCGCTCCAGACGAGCCCCGGGCCGATTCGCGAGAGCCTGTACGCGGAGGTCTTCGCGCTCATCAATGGCAGCCGCCGTGCGGAATTCGACGACGCTATCTCGGCCATCCAAAATCTGACCCATTATATAGCCAACTACTATGGGGTCGAAGAGGTGAAGGCCGCCACGGACATGGCGCATCAGAGCGAAGCGATACTCATCGTGGTGACGGTCCTCGCATTCATCGTAGCGCTCGCGCTCGGTCTCTTTCTCGGAAGAGCCATTTCCGCTCCCCTCAAAAAGAGCGTCGCCTTGCTCGATAAGCTGGCCGCGGGGGACATAAGCGAACGACTCCAGATCAAGACCAAGGACGAATTCCGGCAGATTGCGGCTTCCCTCAATAATGTCGCCGACAATCTCGGCCGCCTCATTGAGGAGACAGCCCACCTTGCAGGCGATATTTCCTTGGGAAAATTGACTTCGCGCGCGAAGCCTGAACAATTCAAGGGATCCTTTGGAGGGCTGGTCACCGGACTCAATGGCATTGTCGATAACCTCATCGGCTATCTCGACAACATGCCCGCGCCAGCCATGATAATAAATGAGGATTTTGAAATTGTGTACATGAACAAGGCTGGTGCGACACTTGGAAATGCAACACCGGATCAACTGGTAAGGTCACGCAAGAAGTGCTACGACTTCTTCAAGACGGGGGACTGTCAAACCCAGCGATGCGCCTGCGCGCTCGCGATGAAGGCCAGGGGGGCCGCCACTTCCGAGACTCGCGCCACCCCCCTTGATAAGAACTACGACATCGCCTACACGGGATTGCCCATCATGGACAAGGAAGGCAAGGTCGTCGGAGCCTTCGAGACGATCACAGATCAGACTTCCACCAAGATTGCCGAGAGAAGGATGAAGAAGATAGCCTCATTCCAAGAATCGGAAATCCGCAAGATTAACGGGAATCTCCAAAAGATATCCAAGGGGGATCTCGATTGCGATTTCACGATCGCTGATAGCGACGAGGATACCCATGAAACGAAACAACTTTTTGAGACCATCATCCTCGCGCTGAGGCAGTCGACGGAGGCCATCGGCGCCCTCGTGAAGGACGCGGACATGCTCGCCCAGGCCGCAGTCGAGGGAAGGCTCCAGACGAGGGCGGATGCCGCCAAGCATCAGGGCGATTTCCGGAAGATCGTCGACGGCGTCAACCGGACTCTCGATCTCGTCATAACTCCTATTAACGAGACCAACGCCGTCCTCAAGCATCTCGCCGAAGGCGACCTCACCCAGCGTATAGCGAGCGACTATAAGGGCGACTTCGACATTCTCAAGACCTCCCTCAATACCTCCCTCAATTCGATCAACGACACTCTGTCGCAGATCAACGACGCCGTCGACCAGGTAGCCGAGGGGGCGGGCCAGGTGTCGCAAGCTTCGCAAGCCCTGTCCCAGGGAGCGACGGAACAAGCCTCGTCGCTCGAGGAAATTACGAGTTCGATCACCGAAATCGCGAGCCAGACCAGGACCAACACCGAAAACGCGACGACGGTGAACGGCCTCGCCAGGACGGCCAAGGACAATGCGGAGAAGGGCAACGATCAGATGAAGGATCTCGTTGCCGCGATGAGCGACATCAACACGAGCGCCGAAGAGATCAAGAAAGTGACGAAGGCCATCGACGACATCTCCTTCCAGATCAATCTTCTCGCGCTGAACGCGAACGTAGAGGCCGCCAGGGCGGGTAAGTACGGGAAGGGCTTCGCCGTCGTCGCCGAGGAGGTCCGAAATCTGGCGGTCCGTTCGGCCAACTCCGTCAAGGAGACTACGCGTATGGTCGAGGAGGCAATTTCCAATATCGATCGAGGAAACCAACTCGTCGGCGTGACGGCCAAGCAGCTCTCCGAAATTGTCGATGGAGCGGCGCAGGTGGCCACCCTCGCCGAGGAGGTCGCTCAGGCCGGGAAGGAACAGGCGATCGGCCTCGAGCAGGTAAGCCAGGGCCTCGGTCAGATCGACCAGGTGACTCAGGCCAATACCGCGACGGCCGAAGAAAGCGCCTCCGCCTCGGAGGAGCTTTCTTCCCAATCCCAGCAGGTCAAATCCATGCTTACCCGCTTTAGGCTCAAGGAGCGGGAATCGAAGATGACTGACGCGGACCTCATCAGGATGATGAAGGCCGAACTCGCCCGTCAGCAGCACGGAGGCGTCTCGGCGACGATAGCCTCGCCGAATTCGAAGGGTACGAGATTCGCGGCGCCGGCCTCGGGAGCTTCTGCTAGAAACCCTGTCCGGAAAATCAATCCCGCAGACGTGATCTCCCTCGATGACGACGACTTCGGCAAATTCTGAAGGAGGCAGGGATGGAAGCGGGAAGGCGCGACGTCCTCGACGAATCTCTTGGCGTCGATGACGAGGATGAGGACACCCAGGCGAACAAATATCTCTTTTTCCGGATCGGCAGGGAATCCTACGGAATAGGTATAAAGCACATCATCGAGATCATCGAACTGCAAAGAATCTCGGAGGTGCCCGACATGCCCGCCTATGTGAAGGGCGTCATCAATCTGCGCGGCAAGGTCATCCCCATCATCGATCTCAGACTTCGTTTCCAATTGGAAGCGAGGGCCTATGACGATCGCACCTGTATCGTCGTGACGGAGATCGTCGGCGTGCTCATCGGATTCGTTGTTGACACGGTGGAGGAGGTCATTGAAATTCCGGCGAACCAGGTCGAGCCTCCTCCGCGATTCAAGAGCGAGGGAGGGCACAATCGCTATATCTCGGGGCTTGGCAAGGTCGGGGAGGAAGTCAAGATCCTTCTCGATGTGGAGAAGATCATCGACGACCAGTCCCTGCGCGCCATCGAGGCCGAGGCGCAGCCCACGCATTGATGCAGGGAATTGAGGGACTCCCCGAGATCCGCGAAGCGGACTACCGTTTCGTGGCCGATCTGCTCTATGAGCGGTTCGGCATTCAATTCGGCGACAGGAAGAAAGTCCTGGTCGCCGGTAGGCTCGCCAAGCGGTTACGGGAGCTGGGTCTTTCCAATTTTGCCGATTATGTAAAGCTACTCCGGAACGACAGCTCCGGCGTCGAACTCGTCGAGTTCGTCAATCGGCTGACTACCAACCATTCATTCTTTTTTCGGGAGAACGAGCACTTCGATTATTTGAAAAGGGAAATCGTGCCGCCCCTCATCCATGAGGCTTCGCGGGGACGGGGTACGAGCTTGCGGATATGGAGCGCCGGCTGCGCTGCGGGTGAAGAGGCGCACACGATCGCCATAACGCTGAGAGAATCGCTTGGTGAGGCTTTCCGCCTTCTCGATCCCTCGATTCTCGCCACGGATATTTCGCTCAGCGCCCTGAAAGATGCGAGTGTTGGCGTATACCCGGCCAATCGGTTCAGCGAGATGCCCAAGGTATTTCAGACGCGCTATTTTGAAAAGTTGGAAGATGAGCATTGGAAGGCTCTTCCCTCGATCCATGAATTCATATTGTTCAAGCGCCTCAATTTGATGTCGATTCCCTACCCATTCAAGGGGCTATTCGATGTGGTATTTTGCAGGAACGTGATGATCTATTTCGACCATGAAGCGAGAAGTAAGCTCGTAAAGGCGATCTACGATTTCGTTAAGCCGGGCGGCTATTTCTTCATCGGTCATTCGGAGACCCTGCAGCGCAACGATTGCCCATTCGTCTACGTGAAGCCGGCGATCTATCGAAAGGAGATCGGCCCATGACCAGTCTCAAGGCCTTGGGCCTGGGAATAGTCACCGTGGCGAACCGGAAAGGAGGGGTCGGCAAGACGGCAAGCGCCATCAGCATCGCCTCCGGGCTCGCGAAAACGGGAGAGAAGGTACTCGTCATCGACGGAGATCCCCAAGGCAACATGAGTCTTTTTTTCCTCGGCGCGGACAGGGACCGCGAGGGATTCTCTGGTTTTCTCGGCGCGCTCGGCGATGGCGCGGCTCCAAAGCTGGAATCATATATCAACAAGAATGTCAGGCGTAATCTCGATCTCTTGCCTGCGGGCAAGGGTTGGCTAGGGTTTTTTCGCGAGGAGACGGTGACGAAGCGGATCGGCGAAAAATTCGGCGAAATTCTCGCGTCGGCAAAAATCGGCTACCGGTGGATTATCATCGACACCTCCCCCGCCCATGGGGCGCTGGAGCGGATGCTCATCAGCTCCAGCGAAGCCCTCATCGTACCCCTCGAATTCCAGCGTTTCTCGATTGCGGGACTCGAGACCCTTATGGGCGAAGTCGAGAAGTGCTCCGTCGAGTCGGGAAGACCAATAAGAATACAGGCATTGCTGTTCACGAAGGCCGAGCACAACGTGGCTCGCGTCGATGCCTATCGCGAGGTCTTTTCAAGCTTCGGGATTCCGGTCTTTGAGGTATGCAAGTCGGAATATGTTCCCAAGGGCCTCGAACGAGGCAGGACGATATGGGAGAACGCTCCGGGCAGTTATGCGGCCAGGGATTATGCGGCTCTTTTAAATAAGGCTTTTTTCGGCTGAACCATCGCCGGGAAGGAATGCGTATGTCATCGAGGACCGACGGCACGGAAGAGCTCGCAAGAATGGCCGATTCGCTTAAATCGAGACCGGAGGCCAAGGGCCCATCGGCTTACGAGGTGTCTTCGGCCCTGGCCATGCCCTCAAGGCGGAAACTCATGGGACGGTGGGAAGTGATCGAGCATCTAGTCGGCGGTGAGCCCTTTCTCAATGCCTTCGTCGCCCAACAGCTCAAAGCCGTCGAGTTGGTCGATGGCGTGTATGCCGCAAGCTATGAATTCCGCGAGAACCTCTGCATAAAGAAGGTTTCCATCGACGGCCTCATCCCGTCGGATGAGGGAGAGATCCGCTACGAATACAGGCTGACAGTCGCACTTACATGGCGCCCGGGTCGGGGCAGGACGCTCATCGTGAAGCCGGAAATCGGCTATCAGTTGACGATGCTCGACTCGAAGCCCGCATCGTGCAAGGATCTCCTCGCATCGGGAGAAGAGCAGAGCCTCGTCTGGCACCTCGAAGGAAAAGATCTCGTCCTCGAGGAAGGCGGCGACAGACGGCTTCTTCGAAGGATCCCGGCGTGAGCGATAAGATACGGGTCCTTATAGTCGACGATTCGGCCATCGCGCGCGATTTGATCGAAAAGGGGCTTGCCCGAAATCCCGACATCGAAATCGTCGGCAAGGCCTCCGACGCCTATTCCGCCCGCGATAGGATCGTGTTGCGAAAGCCCGATGTCGTGACCCTTGACGTAGAAATGCCGAAGATGGACGGAATCGAATTCCTGAAACGGCTTTTGCCTCAATATCCGATTCCCGTCATCGTGGTTTCGGCGGTCACGACCGAGGGGTCCCATCGGGCACTCGAAGCCCTTGAGGCCGGCGCGGTCGCCGTCGTCGGAAAGCCGAAAGCCAATGATCGCGAGGGCCTCGCCACGATGCTTGAAGAGCTTTCGGAGGCCGTCATCGAGGCTTCGCGAGCCCAGATCCGCAGCCCTGCCAATGCGCATTCGCCCCGCGCCACGCCGCGCCCTCGAGCGGTGGGGCCGATGCAGGCCAATCGCGTCGTCGCCATCGGCGCCTCTACCGGGGGGACCGCGGCCCTCAATTCCATCATTCCCGCCCTTCCCCTTAATTTTCCCCCGACCCTGGTAGTCCAACATATGCCTCCGGTCTTTACGCGCATGTTCGCCGAGGCGCTCGGCAAAACCTCCCAGGTTCGCGTGCGCGAAGCCGAGGAGGGCGACCGCCTTGAACCGGGGCTCGTGCTCATCGCGCCGGGCGACATGCATCTCCGGGTGGCTATGGAAGGCGGCATTGGCAGGATCAGGCTCGGCCGCGGGGAAAAGGTTTCAGGACACCGACCTTCGGTCGATGTCCTGTTCACGAGCGTGGCGAAGGCCTACGGCGCAAAGGCCGTGGGTGTCTTGCTGACTGGAATGGGCCGGGACGGGGCCGACGGCCTTCTCGAAATGAGAAGGGCGGGATCTCGCTGCATCGCGCAGGACGAGGAGAGCTCGGTCGTGTTCGGCATGCCCAAGGAAGCGTGGAAGATCGGCGCGGCCGAGTCGCTGGTCGGACTCCAGGACATCCCCGAAGCGCTCGAGGCCATTCTCCACGAGACGAGCAAGGAGGTCCAATGGCGACGATAACTCTCGGCGTCGGTGACTGGGCCGTATCCGATAACGCCGCGGATGTGATCAAGACCTATGCATTGGGTTCTTGCGTGGCGGTGATGATCTTTGACGTATCGAAAACCATCGCGGGGATGGCCCATGTGGCCCTGCCCGATTCGGCGGTCGACCCCGAAAAGGCGAAGGCGCAACCGGGCTATTTCGCCGACGTCGGGGTCGCGGTGATGATAGAGGAGATGAAGCGCCGGGGTGCGACGAGGCCGCACGTCTGGGTGAAGCTTGCGGGCGGGGCTGCGGTGATGGATCCCAAGGGCATATTCGATATCGGCAAGCGCAATGTCCTCGCCATCAAACGCGCGCTCTGGCGAAGCGCGCTAGGGCCGATAGGGGAGGACACGGGAGGCTCTACCTCTCGCACGGTCGCCATGAATGTGGCGGACGGCGCGATAACCTTGTCCGCAGGACCTCGCCAGTGGACGATCTGATAGGAGGCACGAAAAATGGCAGAAACGAAACAAGTTCTCATCATCGACGATTCATCCACCTCCCGCATGATCATTCAACGTTGTGTCGAGATGTCCGCCCCCGAGTTCGGAAGCTTCGCCCAGGCCGAGAACGGCATGGAAGCACTAGCGATGCTGCGGGAAGGCGTGCGCTACGATCTCATTCTCACCGACATCAACATGCCCAAGATGGACGGGCAGACCTTCATCAAGCTCGTGAAGAACGACCCGATGACGAGGGACATCCCCGTGATCGTCATTTCGAGCATCGCCGATGGGGCCTTCGTGGAGGGACTCAGGCGGCTAGGCGTGACTGCTGTGATCAAGAAACCCGTATCGCCGGCGAAAATTCTCGATGCCATCGGAGGCATGTGATGACTGAGAACATGGATGCCGAAAAGGCGCAGGCGGCACTCATAACGGCCGTCCAGACCGCAATGGCGGACATGGTCTTCATCGATACCGCCAAAGCGGATCAATCTCCCTCGCTCGAGGCGGAAAATCGTGCGGCTATCGACATTCTCAAACCCGTGTCGCTCCGTCTCGAGGTGGCGGCAGGACCGAAGCTGCGCGGCAGGATAGCGGACATACTCTTCGGGGAGGATAGCGAGTGGAATAGGGACGATGCATTTCTCGAGCTTCTCAACGTGACCGCAGGCATATTCCTTTCGGAGTATTACGGCCCCGGCATGGAAGTCCGGCTCGAACTGCCGCGCTATCTGTTCATGAGGGACGAGGAGGAAGGGGCCGCGGTCGCGGAGGCGGGGTTTGACGCCGAAGGAGAGCCGATGCTGGCGGCTCTTCGATCCATTAGATATCGCTACTAAAAATAACGTCGGCCGACCCGGGGTCGGCCGACGATGCGATGCCTATTTCGAGGCGCCGAGAATGGCTTCTTTGCAGGCCTTCGAAACGCTGATCTTCACCGCGGTACGCGCGGGAATCTTGATGCTCTCGCCGGTAGCGGGGTTGCGACCCACGCGGGCCTTGCGCTTGCTGAGCTTGAGGATCCCGAGGCCAGGGAGCGTGAACTTCTTGTTCTTCTTCGCTTCCTTGTAGGCGAGATCGACATAGGAATCGAGGAAGGCGGCGACCTGCTTTTTGGTCAGGCCGTTCTTTTCGGCAAGCTGGGCAACGATCTGCGCCTTCGTGAGGCTTTTCGGAGTGCTGGTCGGCATAGACTATCTCCTTCGGAAATAATGCCTATATTACAGCCCCATGGGCGAGGCTGCAAGTCAAAAACGCCGTATCGGCGAAGACCGATGCAGGAAAAGCCGATATTTCCGCGAAAAATAAGGCCTTTTCGGTCAGGCCTTGTTGAATCCCTCTCATGACCTTTATAATCCGGCGACATTGCAGGTCTTGGAACGGAGCACGGCCGTCAGCCTCGCACAGATGTCGGCGACACGATGGAGGTCAGGATGAACAGGGCGCTCGAGATCCTCAAGGAAAGGGGATTTGTCCAGCAATGCACCGACGAGAAGGGACTTTCGGCGGCGATGGATCAAGGCCCGGTCACCTTCTACGTGGGTGTCGATCCCACCGGGCCCTCCCTCCACATAGGCCACATGGTTCCCTTTTTCGCCCTGAGGCATATGCGCGAGGCGGGGCACGTGGGCATCGCGCTTTTGGGCGGCGGCACGGCGCGCATCGGCGACCCGAGCGGCAAGTCGGAGATGCGCAAGATGATCTCCTATGATGCGATAGACGCCAATGCCGAGCTTTTCAGGAGTCAGCTCGACCGTTTCGTCGCCTTCGACGGCACGTCCTCCTTCGCGGCGAACAACAAGGATTGGCTTGCCAATCTCAACTACATCGATTTCCTCCGCGAAATCGGCAGCCACTTTTCGGTCAATCGGATGCTTTCCTTCGAGGCGTATAAGCTCCGCCTTGAGACCGGACTTTCCTTCGTCGAATTCAACTACCAGCTTCTTCAGAGTTATGACTTTCTCGAGCTCTGGCGCCGCCACGGCTGCAGGCTCCAGATCGGCGGCGATGACCAGTGGGGCAACATCGTCGCGGGAATCGAGCTCATCCGCCGCGTCGAGGGGGCGGAATGCTTCGGACTGACCTTCCCCCTCATCATGACCTCCGACGGCAAGAAGATGGGAAAGACCGAGAAGGGGGCTTTGTTCCTCGATCCCGAGATGACGAGCCCCTGGGAGTTCTTCCAATACTGGCGCAACGTCACCGACGCCGACGTCGAGCGTTTCCTCCTCCTCTTCACCTTCCTGCCCGCCGAGGAATGCAGGGCCCTCGCTCGCGGCGACATCAACGCCGCGAAGGCGCGTCTCGCGTGGGAAGTGACCGCCATCATCCACGGCAGGGCCGCCGCCGATCAGGCGAGCGATGCGGCCAAGGCAGCCTTCGGCGGGGCGGGGGATATCGCGAGCATACCCTCGCGCACGATGAGCCAGGCCGAGCTCTCAGCCGGCTACGGCGTCCTCGATCTTTTCGTCTTCGCCGGCCTGGCTGGCACCAAGAGCGAGGCGAGGCGTCTCGTCCAGCAGGGTGGTGCCATCATCAACGATCGGAAGATTGAGGATGAGAAGGCGCTGGTCGATGTTACATGGGCGGAGGATGGGGCCTTGATCCTCAGGGCGGGAAAGAAGCGCGTCTTCAGGGTTGTTTTGGAGTAGGAGCGCGGCCGATCGGTTTGAGCGCGTGGACTCAGGGCACGAGGGCGAGGGCGATGTCGAACATGAGATCGAGCCTCGTTTGGCGATCCTCCGCGTCCATGGAGCGTCCCGTCACGTTGTTGTCCGAGCAGGTGAACATGGCGAGGGCGCGCTTGCCGAGCCACGCGGCGTTGCAGTAGAGGGCGTAGCTCTCCATGTCCGTCGCCGCGCAACCCATCCTGGCCCACTTCTTCCAGCCCTCGTCGGCGGGACGGGCGCTGTAGAGAGAGAACACGTCGGAGGAAAAGACCGATCCCACCCAGTGGCGGGCTCCGAGCTCCCGAGCCCTGGCCACGGCGGCCTCGAGAAGCCCGTAATCGGCGGAGGGGCTGAAATGTCCTGGAAGCCCATATTGATCGGCATAGGCCGAATCGCTGCTCGCCGACATCGCGAAGGCGATGTCGCCCACCTCGAGCGCCTCGGTGAGGCCGCCGCAGGTGCCGATCCTCACGACGCTCTCGACTCCGTAAAAAGCGAACAATTCGTATGAATAGATTCCCATCGAAGGCGCGCCCATGCCCGAGCCCATGACCGATACAGGACGGCCTCCGAAGGTCCCGGTGTAGGCGAGCATCCCGCGGACACCGTTCACTTCGCGCGCCCCTTCGAGGCGATCGAGGGCGAGGTGGCGGGCCCGGAGCGGATCCCCGGGCATGAGTACGATGGGCGCGATATCCCCCCTGAGTGCCGCGTTGTGCGGGGTGCCTTTCCGCGCGAAATCAAGGGGGATTCCAGGCATGGGAGACTCCTTTGCGCCCATAGGCGAGTCGCCTCGTCCGGGCAGCCTCAGCTTCCGCTCTTTTCGTAGGGCTGGCCCGCCGCCGCCGGCGCGTAATCCTTGCCCGAGAACACGACCAGGGTCACAAGCGTGATGACATAGGGCAGGACCGAGAAGAATTCCGGCGGCAGATCCCTCAGCACGTTGATGTTGACCATGTAGATGGAAAGAGCGACGGCGGAGCCGAAAAGAAGGCTGGCGCCTCCGACGCCCTTCGGCGTCCATCTGCCGAAGGATACGGCCGCGAGGGCGATGAAACCGGCCCCGTTGATCGTGTACATCGTGTACTGGATCGTTTCGGTCACCACGAGGCAGGCGCCGGCGAGGCCGGCGAGTGCGCCGGAGATGAGAACAGCGATCCAGCGAGTCCGGCGAACGTCGATGCCGGCCGAGGCCGCAGCCTGCGGATGTTCACCGCAGGCTCGAAGACGGAAACCCCAGGGGCGCCGATACAGGAGGTACCAAATCAGGACGAGGACTGCCAGGGCGATATAGGCCGTGGGGTAGATCCCTCCGGGACCGGGCATCATACCGAGCATGAAGGGTTCGGTCCGTTCCTGGTGGAAAATGATCTGCGAAAGGAAGACGGTACCGCCTGTCGCCAGGAGGTTGATGCCCGTGCCTGAGATAACCTGATCGGCGTTGAGGTTGACGGAGGCGAAGGCGTGGATGGAGGAGATGAGGAGGCCGGCGAGGGCGGCCGAGCCGAGGGCGATCCATACGGACATTGAGGTCGATGGCTCGAGGATGGTATGGACGGTCGCCGCGGTGAAGGCGCCTATGCCCATGAGCCCCTCGAGGGCGATGTTCACGATGCCCGAACGCTCGCTCACGAGGCCGCCCATGGCCGCTATGAGAATGGGCGCCACCATCATCAGGATGGAGGGAACCATGTCGAGAAGCCTAAACATCACGCGCCTCCGAATCCGTCTGGCCACGCGCCGCGGCGACCTTGGCCCTCCATTCGATGAGCATCCTGAAACCGGCCCTGAGGGAGACGAAGATGACCACGAGGCCCGAGATTATCCAGGTGATTTCCTTGGGTATCTGGCGGGATTGCATCAGGGGCTGGGCAGAGGCGAGCATCCCGAAGAGGAGGCCAGAGACCAGGGTGCCGCCGGCCCGCGAATTGCCGACGAGGGCCACCGCTATGCCATTGAATCCATAATTGTCATAACCGCCCAAGACCCTTCCGTAATTGAAGGAGCCGAGGGCGACGATCGCCCCGGCGATGCCCGCGAAGGCCCCCGAGATTGCCATCGAGATGGTGAGCGACCGATCGACGCTTATGCCCGCGTACGAGGCTGCGTTGCGATTGAGCCCCGTCGCGCGGAGCTCGAATCCCAACTTCGTGCGTTCGAGGATGAGCCAATAGAGGAGGACGCAAAACAGGACGATGAAGATGCCGACGCTCAATCGCGAATGATTAGTTAGCGGGTCGAGGAAGGAACGTGGGATGAGTGCAGTCTCGGGAAAGCTCGGGGTTCGATAGGTGTTCGCGTCAGGAATGAGTCTCGTGAGGTAGCGCGAGAGGAAGAAAGCTATGTAATTGAGCATGATGGTCGCGACCACCTCGGAGACCGCGAAACGGGCCCGGAGCCAGCCGACGAGGCCTCCCCAAAAGGCCGCGGCGAGTGCCGCCGCGGCGAGGGCGAGGCTCCAATGGAGGCCGGGGATCGCCGGGAAATAGAGTGCCACGAATTGGGCCGCGGTGAGTCCGATGATGTACTGGCCCTCGGCGCCTATGTTGAAAAGGCCGGTTCGTGCCGCGAAGCCCATCGACATGCCAGTCAGAATCAGGGGCATGGAGGCAGTCAGCCACTCCCCGACGTACCGAGAATTCCATACGGCGCTCGTGGCGTTGTAACCCGTGAGGGTTTGCAGGAGGGCGAGATACATTCCGGAGGGCTTGCGCCCGACCGAAAGCACGATCAGCGTGCCGCAGACGAATCCGAGAATAACCACGAGGACGGAGAGGGCCCCGTTCGAGCCGATGAAGGCATCCAGGGCGGCCCTTCCGCTCCGCTTTGAAGAGGGAAGCCTTGTCTCGCTCATCCTGCCCCTTTCCTCATGCCCATTTCGGCGCCCCGGGCCTTTCCCGCCATCATGGCGCCGATAAGGCGCTCGTCGACGCCCTTGGCCTCGACGATTCCCACGATCTCGCCCTTCGATATCGCCGCGATCCTGTCGCAGAGTGCCAGCACCTCGTCGAGTTCGTACGAGACGAGGAGAACCGCCCGGCCCTTGTCACGCTCCGCGATGATGCGTTTGTGGATATTCTCTATCGCGCCGACATCGAGGCCGCGGGTCGGCTGAGCGATGACGAGGAGACGGGGCGAGATATCTATCTCGCGCGCGATGATGGCCTTCTGCTGATTGCCGCCCGACATGCTCCTCGCCTTCGTGGCCGGACCCTTGGCGGCCCTGATGTCGTATTCGGCTATGAGGCTTCGGGCGCGCTCGGCCATCGCCTCGAAGTCGAGGAAGAATCGGCGACGGAGGAGGGGAGGCCGGTCGTAGGTCCTGAGCGCCAGGTTCTCGTCGAGCCTGAAATCGAGGACGAGACCGTGACGCTGCCTGTCCTCGGGGACGTGGCCGATGCCGGCCCCGGCCCGCTCCCTGGTGGAGACCCTCGTGATATCTCGGCCATCCATACTAATGCTGCCCTTCTCCACGCGCCTCAGTCCCGTTACGGCCTCGATGAGCTCCGTCTGGCCATTTCCGTCGACGCCGGCTATGCCGAGGATCTCGCCGGAACGCACGTCGAGCGAGAGTCCCTTCACGCTGAGCTGTCCTCGGGAACCGCGGACATCGAGGTCTCGGATCGAAAGGACGACGTCTCCGAGCGTCGGGGATTTCTTCCGGATGTTGAAGTCGACGGCTCTTCCCACCATCATCTCGGCGAGGGCGGATTCGTCCGTCGAGGCGACATCGACCGTACCGACAAGCCGGCCCCGGCGCAGCACCGTGCAGCGTTCCGCCGCCTCCTTGATCTCCCTGAGCTTGTGGGTGATGAGGATGACGGTCTTTCCCTCGGCTTGAAGCCTCTTCAGGATGGCCATGAGTTCGTCGATTTCTTGCGGCGTGAGCACTGCCGTGGGTTCGTCGAATATGAGGACGTCCGCGTCGCGGTAGAGAATCTTGAGTATCTCGGCACGTTGCTGCATCCCGACGCCGATCGACTCAACCTTGGCCTTCGGGTCGACCGCGAGACCGTAGCGATCCGAGAGCTCCGCGATGCGGCGTTCGGCCCCGCGAAAGTCGACTTCGCCGAGGAAGTTCCGCGGCTCCATGCCGAGGATGATGTTCTCGCTGACCGTGTAGGGGCGCACGAGTTTGAAATGCTGGTGCACCATACCGATTCCCAGGGCTCTCGCATCATTCGGGCCGCGGATCCTCGCTTCCTTGCCGTCGACGAGTATTTTGCCGGCGTCAGGGGCGTAGAGTCCGAAGAGCACCGACATCAAGGTCGATTTGCCCGCGCCGTTTTCGCCGAGTATCGCGTGGATTTCGCGGCGGCGAACCCGGAGGGTCACGTCGTCGTTGGCGACGATGCCGGGAAAGACCTTGCGAATGCCCAGCATCTCGACGGCCCATTCGCTGCCGTCGGAAACTGACCTCGTATCCTGCTTGTCGGTTGTGGCTGCCATGTGCCGTGATGAAGGGGGGAACGCCGCCTTGGGCGCGTCCCCCCCGCATGCCTTATTTGTCGCTGGCCTGGAGGTCGGCCGGAACCTTGCCTGCGGCCTTGGCGTCCGCGTAGGTTGCGTACACCTTGATCTTGCCGGCAATGATATCCGAGCGGATCTTGTCCACCTGGGCGATGATGTTCTTGCCGAGTTCAGGATTGGAGGTCGCGAAGCCGACGCCGTCGGCCTTGGTGTCGAGCACGAGGACTTCCGGCTTGAAGGTGCCGTCCTTGACAGCCTTGAGGGCGAAAAGGGAGGCAGTCTCGACGCGCTTGATCATCGAGGTGAGGACGGCGGATTTCGTGCCGCTGTAGATGCCGTCCGCGTATTGGTCGGAGTCGACGCCGATAGCCCAGACGTTCTTGCCTTGCGCGCGATATTCCTTGGCCTGGGCGATGGTGCCGTTGCCCGTGCCGCCCGCCGCAGAGAAGATGGCGTAGACGCCGGAATCGTACCAATTCTTAGCTTGGGCCTTCGCCAGCTCGGGTTTTCCCCAGTCGTTGGCGTAGTAGTCGACGATCTTGGCGTTGGGCAGGACCGAAAGGACGCCCATCACATAGCCGACCTCGAATTTCGTGATGACGGGGCCGGGGATGCCGCCGATGAAGCCGAACTTTGGGTTCTTGATGCCGTCGGCCTTGGCTTTGAGTGCCGCCGCCACACCGACGAGAAAGGAGCCTTCGTGTTCGGAGAAGGTCACCTGCATGACGTTGGGCTGATTCACCGAGTCCACGTCCACGATCATGTACTTCTGATTCGGATACAGGGGGGCTACCTCGTCGAGCGCAGAGGCCCACGTGAACCCGGTCACGATGATGAGGCCGTACTTCTCGTCGGAGGCCTGCTTGAGGTTCGGAACGTACATGTCCTGGGTCTGCGCCGTGACGACGTCGTACATGCTGCCGCGCTTCGATTGCTTCGCCCAGGTATCGCCGTAGAAGGAGAGGATGCCGCGCCAGGCGGCCGCGTTGAAAGACTTGTCGTCTATGCCGGTGGCGTCGGTGAGAAGCCGCGCTGTCGGGTCGGCCGCCCAGGCCTGCGAAAAGGCGAGAAAGGCAAGGCCGAGGGCGGCCAGGAATGATTTCTTCATACGGAGCCTCCTTTGTTACGAAGAGATCCGCGCTTAAGAACGCGGATCTCATGATAGGTGGCCTTTGAAGAAGCAGTCAAGAAGAGGCGGAGGTCGCGATCCTCACATCTCCGCCACGACGTGACCATGGTAGTACTGATCGCGGAGGGCGGATATCTGCTTGTCCTTGAGATAGTCGTCGAAGCTCATGTAGCGATCGATGACCCCGCCCGGGCAGATTTCCACGATGCGATTGGCGATCGAGGTAATGAATTCGTGATCGTGGCTGGTGAACAGGAGGACGCCGGAAAAGTCGATGAGGCCGTCGTTGAGGGCAGTGATGGCTTCGAGATCGAGATGGTTGGTGGGCTCGTCCATCATCAGGCAATTGGCGCCAGAAAGCATCATGCGCGAAAGGAGACAGCGCACCTTTTCGCCGCCCGAAAGCACGCGAATGGGTTTGAGCGCCTCGTCGCCGGAGAAGAGCATACGACCGAGGAAGGATCGGATGTAGGTGTCGTCATCCGACCCTGCTTCCTGCTTGAGCCAGTCGGTGATCGAAAGATCGGAATCGAAGAGCCGAGTATTGTCGCGGGGGAAGTACGACCTCGAGATCGTCTGGCCCCAGACGATCTGGCCGGCATCGGGCTCATCCTCGCCCGCCAAGAGCTGGAAAAGGCTGGTCTTCGCGATGTGCTCGCGGCCGACCAGGGCGATCTTGTCGTCGCGATTGAGGGTCAGCGTTAAGTTGTTGAGAAGGCGCGTCCCTTCGGCGGACTTCGTGACTCCCTCGATGCGAAGTACGTTGTTGCCCACCTCGCGCTCGGGCTTAAACGCCACATAGGGGAAGCGCCTGCTCGAGGGAGCGATGTCACCCAGGACGAGCTTTTCGAGGACTTTTTTCCGCGAAGTCGCCTGCCTGCTCTTCGATGCGTTCGAGGAGAAGCGCTGGATGAATTCTTTGAGGTCCTTGGCCTTCTCCTCGTTCTTTTTCTTGAGATCCTTTTGCTGCTGGACGAGGATCTGGTTCATCCGATACCAGAAATCATAATTGCCCGTATACATTCGCACCTTGCCGTAATCGATGTCGCAGGTGTGGGTGCAGACGGCGTTGAGAAAGTGCCTGTCGTGCGAGACGACGATGACGATGTTGGGAAAATCGATGAGAAAGTCCTCGAGCCACGTGATGGAATCGAGGTCGAGACCGTTCGTCGGCTCGTCGAGGAGGAGGATGTCGGGGTTGCCGAAAAGTGCCTGGGCGAGGAGGACGCGAACCTTGACGCCCTCGTCGACCTCCTTCATGAGCTTTTCATGATGAGCCTCGACGACGCCCAAGCCCGAAAGCAGGATTGCGGCCTGGGCCTCGGCCTCCCAGCCGCCGAGCTCGGCGAATTCGGCCTCGAGTTCGCTGGCCCTGATGCCGTCGGCCTCGGTGAAGTCTTCCTTCGCGTAGAGGGACTCGCGCTCGTTTTTGACGGCGTCGAGTTTCGGCCAGCCCATGATGACCGTCTCGATGACGGAACTCTCTTCGAAGGCGAAGTGATTCTGGTTGAGGACGGCCATTCTCTTGCCGTTCGGAATGATGATATCGCCCTTGTCCTGCCGAATTTCGCCGGAGAGGATGCGGAGAAGGGTGGACTTGCCGGCGCCATTGGCGCCGATAATGCCGTAGCAATTGCCGGGCGTGAACTTGAGGTTGACGTCCTTGAAGAGGCTTCGTTCGCCGAAGCCGAGCGCGAGGTCGGTAACGGTAATCACGGGCGGAGTATTGCAAATAATGGCAAACATTGCAATATCTGCTCACTTTTCGCATTTCTCTGCCTAAATAGGGTAATCCTTGCCTCCGCTTGCAGCCGGATAACGGTACAAGCTTTTCCTTGCATCATTTTTCGGCTATACTTGGCCTTCTCCAAGCCCTCATCATCCGGAAGTTGCATGAACGAGCCATCGGAATCAGCGGCCCTTCGATCGTCAAACCGAGGGCTTCCAGAACTCCTCCTTCCTGCCGGCGGCTTCGATGCCGCCATCGCGGCCTTCGATGGGGGAGGGGATGCCGTCTATCTCGGACTCCGGGATTTCTCGGCAAGAAAACAGGCGCGGAACTTCGACGACCTCGAGTATAGGCGTATTCTCAGGCTCGCCCGTGATAGGGGAAAACGGATCTACGTGGCGATGAACACGATCGTCACCGACGCCGAGCTGCCGGCGGCTGCTGAACGCCTCGCATTTCTTTCGCGATTTGCCCCGGACGCCTTGATTTTCCAGGACTGGGGGCTCGCGCGGCTTGCCAGGCGCAACTTCCCCGAAATTCCACTCCATGCCTCGACGCAGACAGCCATCCAGACCGATGCCGCCGTTACCTTCGCCCGCGAGGCTGGAGCGACCCGCGTCGTCCTCCCCCGCGAAACGAGCCTCCTCGAACTCGCCGATCGCGTCGCTGCCAATCCCGACGTCGAGTTCGAGATATTCGTGCATGGAGCCCTCTGCTATTCATATTCCGGACTCTGCCTCGCCTCGGGCCTCGAACTGGGGCGTTCGGGAAATCGCGGAGAATGCGCCCAATTATGTCGATCTTGGTATTCGGGCTCTGGCGGCCTCAAAGGGGAGGGATACTGGTTCAGTTGTCGCGATCTCGACCTCTCGGAACGGCTCGGGGACATCGTCGAAGCCGGGGCAGCGAGCCTCAAGATCGAGGGGAGGATGAAGTCGCCCGAGTACGTTCACGCCGTCGCCAAGCTCTATCGCGCGGCCCTCGACCGCCTCGCGGAGATGCCAGAAGGCCCGGATGCCGCGGCCGACAGCGGCGGCGATCGGGGTTCCGACGCGAGCCTTCGCGAAAATGCGCGAGTCGCCTTTGCCCGGGCTCCCACGAGCGGCTGGATCGGACATCATGGCGGCGCTTCCATAATCGATCCGGCCTTCCCCGGACATCGTGGAGTCGGCCTCGGAAGGATAGTCGGCACCAAGGACGGCGAACTCGTCCTCGAGCTCGAGACGAGCCTGGGAATGCGCGACGGAATCCAGGCGGTGGGAGAAGCCCTAGAGGGCGGTCGTTCCCCTTCCAGCCAATTTTCCGTCCTCGACATGAGGGACGCGGAAAGCGGCAAGCGAATCTTCGAGGCTACGAAGGGGATGAAGGTCCTCGTCCCTGCCCCGGAACTCGGAGCGACAGAGCGGAAATTGCTGACTCCCGGCCAACAGATCGAGAAAATTTCCTCGCGCGACCTCGACAGGAAAAAGGAGAGCCCCGAGGAATACCCGCCGCTCCAGTCGATCATAGCCCTGAAGTTGCTGTTCGAAGACCTTTCAAACGGCGAAGCGAGGGCGAGCCTGGTCCTCGAGGATCAGGCGACTGGGATGGATTCGAATAACTCTGCGCAGTTCCTCGCCGTCGACGTGCCGCTCAAGGTGGAGCGGGCTCGTCAACAAGGCGGCATATTCAAGGCACTGGATGTCTTTGCCGAATCCGGAACCTATGATTTCGTCTTTCGTCTCCCCGAGGGTTCCGATGCCATCCGTTTCGGTAAGGGGTACAGGGGACCAGAGGCGGAGTGGCTCTTTATCCCTCCCTCCAATTTGAAGCGCTTCAAGAATGCGGCCTACGAACTCGTCGCCGGATTCCTCGCCGATAGATCCAGAACCGCGGCCGCAAGGTCGGTGACGGAAGCCGTCGTCTTCGTCAAGGATTACGTATTCTCCCCCGTCCCTCGACCGCCTCGAGCCGAGATTGTCTTCGCCGATGCCAGGATCGAAGGAGGCATGCCCTTCGCCACCCCCTCAATCCTCGAGAGCGGCGTCGCCCTGCCGGAACTCGGCGGCTGGCGCTTCCTGCCCCTGGCTCCCTTGGTTCTTTCGACCGAAGCCTATTTGGAGATGGCGCGAAAGCGGATCGGCGAAGAACTCGCCGCTGGTTCGAGCCTCGCGATCGGCCTCGATGCGCCGCATCATTGCGCCTTCGCCCGATCCCTCATCCAGGATCCGACCCTTTCCGCGCATCTCTCGCGACTTGCTTTCTGGATCGACATCCATCTCTATGTCGCAAATGCCTCCAGCCTCGCTTTTCTCGGTTCCACCCTCGACCGCATCGCCTTCGCTTATCGATGGATAGAGGCGGAAAAGGCGGGCCTGACTGCTCCGGATTCGATGGCGATCGGCGATATCAAGTCCCCGCCCCTCGTCGAGGTCGGAGAGGGCTTCAACGCGCCTCTTTTCTTGAGCAAGGCCTGCCTGATCAGGCAGCACCTCGGCAAGGGACACTGTCCCGTCCCCTGCGGCAAGCGCATGGCCGCTCCCCTCCGCGATCGCGACAAGGCCTATATCGCTATAGTCGAGGACTGCGTCAGCATGCTATTCCGCCGTTCCATGCCCTGACCTCAGTTCATTGCGGCCCGCGAGCCTCTCGGTTATCCTTATCGCATGCGTTGGCTGATTCTTTCCGATATTCACGGTAATCTTTCTGCCCTTGAAACGATCTTGACTCGCTCGAAGCCCGTCGAACTTCTCATCGTGGCGGGCGATGTCACCGACTTCGGGGACGCAGTCGAGGCGCGCGCGGCCTTCGAAGTACTCGCTCAAAAGGGCGCGCCGATCCTCGCCGTAAGCGGCAATTGCGATAGGGATGGAGTAAGGACGGCCCTCGAAACAGCCGGCTTTTCCATCGAGGGCAGGAGTAGGGAAGCCTGTGGCTTCGCCTTTGCCGGGGCGGGCGGGGGCATCCGCCACCGGGGTCTGACGCCCTTCGAACCTTCGGAAGACGAACTCGAAGCAAGCCTGTCGGCCGCCCTCGAATCGGGCGACAAGGCAGCAGGACGGCGCATGGAAGGCGATCGCTTGGTGATCGTCACCCATACGCCGCCCAATGGAACGCCCCTCGATCGCCGCGGCTCCACCCACACGGGCTCCCACGCCTTTCGCGGGATTCTCGCCGAGAGGTCCCCCCTCCTTTGGGTTTCGGGTCACATCCACGAGGCGCGCTCCATCGGCCTTATCGGGACTTCCGTGCTCGTGAACCCGGGCCCCGTCCGCGAAGGTTTCTACGCCCTCGCAGAAATCGACGGAAGGAGGGCACCCGAGGTGAGCCTCGAATCGATCGATATCCGCAAGGCCTAGGTCGGTCGGTAGAATCGATCGGAGATTCGGGCGAAGCGAAGGAGGGCGACCGCGGCCGATGCGAAAATTCGCATCGGCAACGGTCGCCCTGCTCTCATTTTCCGCTCGTATTATAGAGATAATTGAAATAATCGAGCTTGGTCGACAGGGTCTTGTCGAAGGCGGGGAGGGTCTGCTTGTAGGACTCGAGGGCCCTCCAGAAACTGAAGAAGGAGACGTCGCGGCCGTAGGTTTCGGCGTAGATGCGCGTCGCCGTCGCATCGGCCTCACCCTTGGTCGTCTCGGATTTTTCATAGGCCCCCGAAAGGATCGAACGCTTCTCGTTGTCGAGCTTGCCGAGCCATTCGGCCTTCTTGCCCTCGCCGTAGCTCCTAAAGGCTTGCGCGATCTGGTTTCGCTCCTTGATCATCCTCTGATAGACGCTCTGGGTGAGTTCGTCCGAGTATTTGATTTGGCGCGGGAGGATGTCGAGAACCTCTATGCCGAACTGAGGCATGATGGGGGAGACGCTGGCAAGCATGTCCTGACAGAGCTTTCCCCGGCCCTTGTCGATGTTTTCGTAGCTCACCTCGCTCTGCGTCAGCTGGTCGAGGGCCGCCGAACCCTCGGAGTCGCCCGTCATGAAATTCTCCTTCGGCGTGGAGGCGACCAGCTCGTTCGAATTCCTCACCGCCTCGCGAAGGTAGTTGCCCGAAATGACGGTGCGGACTGCCGAGTCGATGATGTCGTCGAGCCTTCCGTAGGCGCCATCGAGGCTGCCCACCGACTCGTAGAATTTCGCCGGATCGACGATGCGCCACCGAGCCGTCATGTCGACCCAAATAAACTGGTTTTCCTTGGTTTGAATTCGCTCGGAGGACCCGTCCCAGGGCAGGATCTTCGTGGGGTAGCGTACGACCACGTCGAGGAAGGGGGAACGGACCTTGAGACCGGCCGTCTTGTCCGTCGCCACGATCTTGCCGAGCCTGACGACGACTGCCTGTTCGCCTTCATTGATGGTATAGAAGGGACCGAGGGCCACGAAGACGATCATGAGGACGACCACGGCCGCGAGGAGGGCGATTATTCCCTTTTTCATTGTCCGCCTCCCGTCTGGGTCGAGTCGGTCTGGCTGCCGAGATTCTTGATCGGCAGGAAATTCGGGAGAGACTTGTCGATCAGTTCGACATTCTTCGAATCCTTGAAAATCGCCTCCATCGTTTCGAAATAGAGACGCTGCCGGGTGACTTCAGGAGCCTTGCGATACTCGGTCAACACGGAAGCGAAGCGGGCGACATCGCCCCTCGCCCGGTTGACGCGCTCCGTCGCGTAACCCTGGGCCACTTCAAGCATCTGGTCCGCCTGGCCTCGCGCCTTCGGAATCTCGGAGTTGTAGGCTTCCTTGCCCTCGTTGATGAGGCGATTCATGTCCTGGATTGCCTTGTTCACGTCCTCGAAGGCGTCCTGTACCCCCTTCGGCGGAGTGATGGTCTGAAGCTGCACCTGCGTGACCTGGATGCCGAGGCCGAAGCTCTTGAAGGTGCTGTTCATCATCACAACGGCGTTGTCCTGTATCGACTGCCTTTCGGGGCCGATGACGCCGAGTATGCTTCTGTCCCCGACAAGCAGATTGATGACCGATTGCGAGACGTCGCGGATGGTTTTTCGCTGGTCATCGAGATTGAAGAGCCAGGCCTTCGGATCGACGATCCGGTACTGGATGATCCACTCGACGTCCACGATATTGAGATCGCCGGTGAGCATCGTCGATTCCTCGGGGTAGCTCTGTTCGGAATAGACGGTTTGTATCCCGGGCTTTTCGGCCCTGAAGCCGAATTGTTCGGTCTGCACGACCTCGGTTTTCACGAGGTAGCTCTTTTGAATCCCGAAGGGGATCTTGTAGTGCATGCCCGGATCGGCGACGTAGCTGAACTTCCCGAAGGTCGTCACCACGCCCCGCTCCGTCTGGTCGACGATGAAGAAACTCGTCCCCAGAAAAGAAAGCACGACGATGCCGGCGATGCCCGCCAGTACCATGGTCGTCTTGATGGGGCCCTTCATGCGCGGTACCCCGCGCATGCCTCCTGCCATGTCCTCCTCCTTTTTCCGACCGCCCTCCGGCGGCGGACCACACGAGCCGTTAGCAATGCTCGAGGCGCCGTCCTAGAGCGGGTCGGAAAAGCGACGAAGGACCTCCGCTCCGAAAAGGCGTCCGAGAGAATCGAGAGTCTCCACCGAAAGCGGTGCGACAACCGCGGAGGGGACATCCTCGAAGGGCGGTTCGGCGAAGCCGAGCACCCATGCATGTAGTATATAGCCTGCGGACCAGGGTGCACCCCCATATTTTTGGTCCCCCGACAGCGGATGACCATGCAAGGCGGCCTGAATCCTTATTTGATGGGTGCGGCCGGTTCCAAGAGCAAGCAAGGCGAGGGTCTTTCCGCGAGCAGCTGCGATCGATTCGTAGCCCGTGACGGCAAGCCGTCCCCCCTCCGGCGAGTCCTGATCGCCACGACGGGATTTCCTTTCTTCTCCATCGCGGACAATCGAATCTTTCCAGATTCCTGAACCTTGGAACTCGCCGTCCAAAAGGGCGATATAGCGCTTGGAAATCTGACCTTTTCTGAGAAGCGAGGAAAAAAGGCGAGCCCCTTCGAGGCTGCGCGAACAGGCGACGATGCCGGTTGTGTTCCGATCAAGCCTATGCAGGGGGGCCGGGACGAAAGAGAGCGAAGTTGATGAGGGATATCGCGCGAGCATGAAGGCATCGAGTCCGCCTTCGCCGTGGCTGAGCATGCCGCGGGGTTTCGAAACGAAAAGGAGATTTCGCGTTTCGAGGAGGATGGAGACTTCCGTCCGACCCGGCTCGCGCCGAGGCTGGATCGATGGGCTCTCCTCGACCGTCCCCCGGCCTTCCCTGAGGAGCTCTTCCTCGATTTGCAGCTTCGAAGACGCGGGAATTCTCGTCGAAGGCTTGGCCTTCTTCCCGTCGACGCGGATCGCCCCTGTCCGAATGGCGCGGTATATCACTGGCAGGGTCGCGTCGGGCAGGAAGCGCCTCACGAGGCGATCGAGCCTCCGGTCTGCATCGTCCGCGCCAGTGATGAATTCCAGGAATTGCCGCTGCATCGGCCAATGGTAGTTGCGGGGCCTTGTATTGACAAGAACAGGCCGTTCGGTGAGGATTTCAACGATGGCTGTCTCCCCTCACCACCCCGGTGCCACCCTCTTCTCAAATCCGGTATTTCTTTCCGCCGTATTCAGCCTCCTTCTCGCTCAATTCGTGAAGGCTATCGTCAATTTGCTGAGGCTTCCCAAGCATTCGTTGCGGGAAGCCCTCCTCACCTTCGCCTGGAAGACTGGAGGCATGCCGTCGAGCCATAGCGCCCTCGCCGTCTCCATCTCGACTTCGATAGCTTTCAAAGACGGCCTCAATTCGGATTTTTTCGTTCTTTCCGCTTTTTTCGCCCTCGTGGTCATCAGGGATGCCCTCGGCGTCCGCCATTCTTCAGGCATTCAAGCCCGGACCCTCAACACCCTCGGACGGAAATACTCCCAGCGGTTCGACGAGCCCTGGATTCCCATCAAGGAAGTCATGGGTCACACTCCCTCCCAGGTTTTCGTCGGCAGCCTTCTGGGCTTCTTCATCGCTCTAGCCTTTTCCACCCTCTAGGATCTCATCCTGGGCAAGCTGCGATTACCTGCGGCCTTCGCCGTCGCCTCTATCCTCGTGTTCTCCGCGGCGATGTCCCTTGCGCCGAATGATAACGGTGCGCATTGGCGGGGCGGATGGCTCCTCCTCATGCAGGATCCACACGGCGACGCTGCTGAAGCGAAAGCCTGGCTCGAATCCTGGGGAATTTCCCGCATCGTTTCTAAAGATACCCAGCAGGTGTCCGCAGCCGATTATTCAGGGCGGATTCTGCCATTGAGTCTCTCCCAGTTCGAACAACGGATTCCCCCTCGCGACCCGCGACGTGACGAGTGGACGGATTCCCTCAGTTCTTGGTTCTCGGGGAGCATAGATGGAACGCCGCGAGCGGTCTGGTACATACACGCTAGTCTTCCGGCAAGGCTTGCGCCCCGATCCTTTTCCGCGGGGCTCGCGGCCCATGGACTCGTCGAAATCGAGGGGAAAGGTGTCGGAGAGGGAAGCAGCTCAGGTAGGTGGCTCGGATTAATCCTCGCTCTGATGGGAGCCTCTCCCCTTCTCATGACCTCGAAAAGTCGACGATTCGCGAGCGTCGGGCTCGGGCTTCCCTGGCTTGCCTACTGCATCCTGGTGCCCGATTGGCATGGAGCCTTTGCAATCGCTGCAATGGCCGTCATTCCCTCTTCGATCCAATTTCTCGATAGTCTACCGCTTCATGAAGCCAAAGCGAGAGGAAGAACCGTGCTGCTAGCCCTTGCTGCGATTCTTTCGCCCGCACTCCTCCCCCTTTTCGCAGCCTTCCTTTTCAAACCTGCCGCCCTATCTCCATTCATGCTCCTCGATGCCGCCTCGGCTCTAGTTCTGCTCGCGGTCCTCGTTTCGCCTTTCGGAAACCGCGGAAGAGGCTTTGTGGCGGTTCGGATCGTAAAGAGGTTTTTGCCGGCCCTTCGCCTTCCTACATTCCCCTTGCTCATGCTTTCCTCGAGCATCGCCTTGGCGGCAGTCGTCCCGGTCCTCCTCCTTCCTTTCACAACTTCTCCGAAGCAGGCTTCGGCAACTCACTCTATTGAAGTTGCCATGCCAATGCGCCGCTTCGATACGAAAAGCACGGATCTGCTCTCATTGCCTGGACTAGGCGTATGGCGGCTGCATATGGAAAATGAGGCGTCCTTTTTTAACCGGGCCTTGCGTATTTCATCGCCGCAAGATTCAAGGGAATCCATCCCAAAAATGGGAGAAAGGACATTCGGACCGCCGGCGTCTGGGATCGAAAGGATCCTTTTCGACCAGGGGCCGGACTCGACCTTCGCGATGGAGAAGCTTTCTGCGGAACCGGCGCCACGGCTTGCCCTGTGGCGCTTCATTCTGTATATACTCCTTCCGCTCGTAGTCATCGCCGTGGTTGGCGCAAAAGCCATCAATTCGCGACGTCTACCGGGTCATCATCCATGAGATACGAATCGAGAGCCAGCATGCACAGTCTCAGGCTCGAGCCTCGCCGTGATTGGGAGTTGCTCCTTCCCGTGCCCAACGCTTACTTGCCGACAACGGCGACCGTCCCCCTCAAGCAGCACAGGGGCAAGGCCGCTCGGCGGGTAGTCGAGGTCGGCACCGTAGTTCGCGAGGGCATGGTTCTCGCGGTTCCGGATGGAGAACTTTCGACCTACATCCATTCCCCAATACCCGGAACGGTTCGCTCCGTTTCGGTATCCCGCCTTCCGGAGGGAGGGGAATGCGAAGCCGTTGAAATTCTCCTTTCCGGCAGCTTCGATCGATTGGGCAAGCGCCCGGAGCGCTACATTTGGAAGGGGATGCGACGAGCCGACCTTCTCCAGACGCTTCGTGCAAAGGGTGTCGTCGAAACCAGCGGAAAGGGAATGCCCCTCGATGCGCTTATCGAGAGCAAAAAGCGCGGCTGCCACATCGTGATTAACGCCCTCGATCGAGAACCCTATCTCCGAACCGAAACCTCGATCGCCGAAAGCAGGATCGGGGACCTCCTTGATGCCGTACTCATCGTCGCCAGTCTGGTCGAGGCGGCCACAATCAAGATTGTTGTGGACGGAGAAGGACCTCAGTCCCTCCAGTCGATTGAAACCTTCGCCCCGCTCAAGAAAGACGGAAGCTATGGCGTCGAACTCGTGCGGAGCATGGGAGGCCAGAACGCGGCCGATCCGGGAAAGATCCGGAAGAGCGGGCCGGGATCCGAATCCCTCCATCTTCTGCCTTCAACGCTCGTCGCGATCTACGACGCGATAGTCGAAGGGAAGGCCTTCGTGGAGCGATACGTGACGGTTGCTGGCGGTGCGATACGCCGACCTGCAGTGCTCAAGGCCAGGATAGGCACCCCCATCGGCGACCTGATCGAAGAATGTGGCGGCTTCGTAGAGTCGCCCGAGCGGCTTGTTCTCGGAGGTCCGCTCACAGGCTTTCCGGCGCTGAATCTGGACCTTCCGTTGACTAAAATGATCGGGGGGGTTCTGGCCTTGACGCCTCCCGAAACCCGGCGAGGCAAGGTTCGGCCTTGCATCAGGTGCGGACTCTGCGGCGAATTCTGCCCTGTGGGTATAGATCCCGAGATCATTTTCCGCGATCTGACGGGCGGCAGGATCGTCGAGGCCAAGGCCCGGGGACTGGGATCCTGCATCTCGTGCGGAATATGTTCCTATGTATGTCCATCTCGGATAGAGCTATCGCAATGCCTGAGCGCCCACGCAGGAGGCTGAATTTGATTTCTTCGCGAGAGGTCCTCGTAAGCGGCGCGCCCTTCATACATGACCATCGGACCACGGCCCGGAGCGCGTGGCTGGTCTCGTTTATGCTCCTGCCCATCCTTCTTTGGGAGACGCTTCTCTCCGGCTGGGGCACGCTCGGGGCGGCGGCGGCTTCCATCTCGGTCGCTCTCGCGGCCGATCTCCTGCAATCCGGGCTTCGGCGCCGTTTCGAGCTCGACGACGGTTCCGCATTCCTGACCGGCCTCCTCATCGCCCTCGCGCTGCCGCTGAAGCCTCCGTTGTACGCCCCGATCGCGGCTTCTGCCTTCGCGATCCTCGTAATAAAAGGGGCCTTCGGCGGTCTCGGCAACAATTGGATGAATCCCGCCCTGGGAGGCGTGGCTTTCGCCTGGCTGAATTGGGGCCCCTCCCTCGCCGCATCCCAGGGCAGTACGCCGGCTTCCCTGCCGCTCGCTTTCGTGTCGACCCTACCATCACTCGTTTCCGGCTTCGACGATCGGGTGACGGGGCTCCTCAACACACTGCTCTTCCAACCTCTCGGAGCGAGCCTGCCATCAGGCTATGTGGCGTCGATGCTTGGCGTGGAATCGAACGGCACCATCGGCTTGCCTGTCGGCCTAGCCCTCGCGGCCTCCGCGGCCTTGATAGGCTTCCGCGTCATTCGTTGGCAAATACCGGCGGCGATGTTTCTCTTCTTTATCGCGCCTTTCTGGGCCTTTGGAGGGCTGGCATCGAGCGGCCTCTTCTCGGGCGATGTCCTCGGGCAGACCCTCGCCGGATCCTTTCTTCTCGTCGCGTTCTTTATGGCCACCGATCCGGTCACCTCTCCTTCCCGAACGGGGCAGATGATCATCTTTGGCGCGGGCTGTGGACTCATCGCATTTCTCTTCGTGGAGTTCGGCGCCCCCGCCTTTGCCCCCTTGTTCGGGGTTCTGTTCATGAATGCCCTCATGCCTTTCATCGAAGGCATCCGGTGGCCGCGAGCGAAGCTCGGAGAGGGCAAGGAATGAAGACTCCCTCAGTCCGCGGGATACGCGAAATTCTTGTCTTTGCCGCCATCATGGCGGTCCTCGGGCTTCTCCTCACCTTCGCATCACAGGGACTCCGGAGCTTGGTCGATTCAAGGAACGCGGATGTCCTAAGCGGTCTTGCGAAGGCCGATTCGGCTAAAATCCTGCCCGCCAGGACTGCCTATCCAAGAATAGGAGGGGGGAGCGTCTATAGCCTGGACACCCCCACGGGCACAAAATACGGAACCGTTATCGCTCTTTCCATTCCGGGCGCCGAGGGTCTTTTCGCGGCGATATTCTCGACCGATGGCGAGCTCGCCTCGCTTGTCGACCTTACCTCGGATGCACAAGTGCCCCATTGGCCCGGCTATCCTTCATTGTCGCAATTCCCCGGCGCAATTTCGTCGGAAGACAGCATTGCGGGGCCCAACCCGCTCAATCCCGCAAATTTCGAACTCTCCCGATCTCTCGCTGCGGCATCCTCGTTGATTCAGACGTCGCTAGGGAAGGCTTCAAAGCGATGAAACAAGCATCCTTTTATCCCAATCCAGCATTGGTTTCATTTTTTGGGCTGGCCCCTCTCGTCGGGGTAAGCTCCAGTTTCGCGGCCGGAAGTATCGCGGGTTTGACCATGGCCCTTGGCGCCGTGACGGCATCGGCCGTCGGGTCTCTCAGCCGGAATCGCATTCCGGGACGCGTCGCTATTTCCATTCAGATGGCTTTTGCCGCGGTCTATGCCTCGATATGCTGGATGCTCGTCGAGGCTTGGTCCCCGGCCATTGCGGCGCAAATCGGAATGTATCTCCCGCTGATCGCTGCGAGCAGCTTTGTCATGCATGAGCTTGGACGCAGCGGAACCGAAGGGGGGGGAAGGTTGAAGATGGCGGCGATTTCGGCGACGCAATACTTTTCCGTGGCGCTCATCGTCTCGGCTTTTCGGGAAGTGCTAGGCGCCGGGACTTTTACCCTTCCTCTCCCCGTATACTCGGTCCACCCTTTAATGATTTTCAGCCAAGCTCCGCTGCCCTTCTTCCAATTGCCGGCGGGTAGTTTTCTCGTGCTCGCCTTGCTCGCCGTCGTGAATCGATTCCTATTTTCCGCGCAAGGCGCCAAGGAAGTGCCTCAATGACCTGGCTTTCCACGATGTTCATTTCGATGTTCGCCTCCAACGCCCTTCTTACCTGGGGTTTCGGATTTCGTCAGGGATTGAAATCGGACATTAGGAGGACTCCATCGTGGTTCGTCGTTCTTCTGGCCCTCAATCTCGTCGCCTCTATAATTCTTTGGTTTCTTTCATCGTTGGTGCTTCGTCCTCTCGGCATGTCGTACCTTGTCGCTTTGGCCTACGCGCTTTTTGTCATTCCCGCAGTGAGGTTGTTGTCGAGGGGCGCCTTTCTACTCTCGGGGCGGGAAGCACAATCCCTCGAACTGGATGAATTGACCTCATCAACCCTGGTTTTCGGCATTTCCCTTATCGCGATTCGCGGGTCCACGAGCCTGACGGAGAGTCTTCTCGCGGCCTTCTCTTCCGTGTTCGGCTGGTGGAGCGCGATTGAAATTCTCGGCGCGGTCAACCGCCGAACCGAGGAAGGATCAGTTCCTCCGCGAATGAAGGGTGCCCCCGTAATGCTTATATCCGCCGGACTTCTCGCGATGACTGTTTCACTTGCGAGAATCGCCCTTGGCCAGGGTTTGGGCAAATGAGTTCGTGGTTAAGCTACCTCCTCGCCTTCCTGTTTTTTTTTACCGGAGCCTCGATCTGCGCCCTCTTCGCCCAGGTCCTGACCCGCAAGTTCAAGGTCTCAGACAAGGCTCTCGCACTCCGCGCCACCCTGCCGGGACATGATTGCGGACTTTGCGGTGCTGTGAGCTGCAAAAGCTTCGCCGATGCGCTTTTGGGCGGAAAGGTCGAAGTGGGCCGATGCGCGCCCGGCGGCACGACCGTTGAGAAGCGGTTGCGATCCATTCTCGACGGTTCTTTGGACAAGGCTCGGGTCGCCGTCATTCGATGCGGGGCGACGAAAGCCGAATCACCCGACCTTTTCGAATATTCCGGCATCGCCGACTGCTCGGTCGCGCAATCCATCTATGGCGGTCCTCGAACCTGCACTGATTCCTGCCTCGGCTACGGATCTTGCATTCCCTACTGTCCCGTCGCAGCGATCAGCTTCACCGCGGGCACAGTCACCATCGATCCCGAGATATGCACCGGATGCGGAGCATGTACCGTAGCCTGCCCGACCGGCGTAATCAGTCTCGTGCCGGCGGAAGACGCGCTTTTCGTCGCCTGCAACTCGAAGCTGTCCGTCGGTAGGCGAATGAAAATCTGCGAAGCGGCCTGCAATGGTTGTCACGCCTGCGAACAGCCGGTCGGAGCCCCTTCCTTCGTCGTCAAAGAGGGCTTGGCGTCGAGAAGCGATTGGAAGATTGCAGATGCCGCCTCTTTCATGCGATCCTGCCCAACCGGAGTCATTCGGGAGCCCCGCGGCGCGTCAAAAAGCGGCGGAATCTCCTGAGCGGGAAATCCGCTCCACACCAATGAAGAATCACGAGGAATAAAACGGGATGCGGGAACACGCGGCCATCATCGGGACATCCAATCATCTCCCCGAAGGAAGTCCCCAATCCTTGTTCGAGGAAACCTATCAGATCTGCTGGAGACCCTGGCTTTCCATACTCTATCGTTTTCCCGAAATATCCTCGGCTCTCCATTATTCCGGAACCGTGCTCGAATGGCTCCAGGCCCATCATCCCGAGTTCATCATGCTTCTCGAAGAGATGTCCTCCCGGAAGCAGATTGAAGTCATCGGCGGAGGCTATTTCGCCCCCATAATGCCCATTATCCCGGCCCCCGACAGAGTCGGTCAGCTCGAATTCCTGTCCACATTGATACGGAAGCTTCTCGGAAGAAGACCTCGGGGCGTCTGGCCCCATGAGTTCGCCTGGGAGCCTTCGCTCGTCTCCACCTACAACGCCTGCGGCTTCGATTTTACCTTTCTGCCCTCGACCCTGTTCCGAAAGAGCGGACTCGACCCCGCTCAAGTCGTCATGACCGAAGACCAGGGCAAGAATCTCTGTGTTTTTCCCGTTATCGATCCCCCCGACCATAAGGCAGGTCATCTCAATCTCGGCGAAATCTTGAGTCGCCACTTCAAGGAGAACGAGGGTTCCGCCATAGGCGTCCTGATCCTTTCTGATTCATTGCTGACGGAAATGTGGCGGGCGAGCAGCTTTGAATCCCCCGATGTCTTCTACGAAGCGATGTTCGCCTCCCTTCACAAGTCGACCGAGGATTTCGAAACCGTCCTCCCGATGCGCTGGATGAGGAACATGGAAGCGCCGGCCCGGGGATATTTTCCCTGTTCCTGCTCCGCGCAGATAGCCGCCGCCTGCTCCGCATCCCCGAATAAAGATTGGAAGAGCGACGAACCCCTCCTCATGACCCCACGCAGACTCCTCCTGCAATACCCGGAAAGCCAGGCTCTCTACGCGAAAATGCAATTTGTCCGCATACTGGTGGGGCAACTTCGAGGCGACAAGTCGAGAAAGAAGAGCGCTCAGGAAGAAATTTGGCGGGCCCAATGCGGCGATGCTTATTGGGAAGGGGCTGGCGGAGGCATTCTCGCCCTGCCGATACGCTCTGCAGCGTGGTCCGCCCTCATCGAGGCGGAGCGCAGCGCCAGGCAGAAGGGCTCCTTCGTACCCGGTATTATCCGCGCCGACATAGACCTCGATGGTGAAAAAGAAATCCTTTTTCAAGGCGTGAATTACAACGCACATGTGCGCCTGGATGAGGCGACTCTCGCCGAATTCGATTCGTTCAAGAGTCTGACGAACTACGTGAACGCGATGGATGGTGATTCTCGTCGTGATCGGCTGGAATGCTTTGTCGACAGGCTGTCAGACAGTTCCTCCTTCTCCTCTAGGGGCTCGGGACGAGGGCATTCGGATTATGCGCTGCTCGACGGCGGAAAGCCTTCGATGACAGCTTCGTTTAAGGGAAGGGTTTCGGGGCTCGGCGCCAAGAAGGAGCTCAGCGTCAATGTCGGCAAGATATATTCCTTTCGCAGGGAAAACCTCGGCCTCTCCTGGATCCTCAGCAATGAGACCGATGCGCCTGCTCGCTTTCGCTTCGTGACGGAGCTGAACCTGACCGCGGGAAAATCGAGCCGCGATATCGCCCTCCGATGCGGCGAGGCCGTTTCCGTCGGAGGAGAGGACATTGAAGTGTCCTCGGCCCTCGCGCTATCGATCGAGAACGCGGCAAGCCAGGAAAGATTGGATTTCAGATCGGATCGGCCCTTCGCCCTCTCGGCCCGACCTCTATTCCTCACCTCGAAAAAGGGGGAGGCCGCCGACAGCGAATGGCAGGGAACGAGGCTCCAGATCGGCTGGGAGATCGAGCTTGGAGCGCAGGCTATTGAGCATCTCTCCCTGACGATGGAGCTGTCGCAATTCTAGCTGCTTGCCCCGAACGGTCCGTCGCGGTAGTATCCCCGCCATGCATTTGCCATCCATTCCGGAGGATTTAGCGGGGAAGAGCGTATTCATGGTCGGGGCCAAGGGTACGGGAATGACGGCTCTGGCCGAGATCCTCGCGTCCATGGGGGCGCTCCTTGAAGGGTCTGATGTCGCCGACATCTTCTACACCGATGCGATTCTCGAAAAAATAGGTCTCCGGTTGCATGTGGGCTTCGAACCGACCGCCTTGCCCAGAGACTGTATCCTCGTCATCCATTCGGCAGCCTATTCTCGTGAAGACAACCCCCAGCTCGTCGAGGCAAAGAAGAGGGGCTTGCCGATCCTCAATTATCCCGAGGCGCTTGGAGCTCTGTCGCGACGCCAGTCCTCCGCGGGCATATCCGGCGTCCACGGCAAGACGACGACCACGGCCTTGGCCGGAGCCATCGCGCGCGAAATGGGCCTGCCCGCCACCGTCATCGCGGGCTCGGCCGTAGCCAATTTCGGTGGAAAGTCTACTATGATCGCAGGCAAAGGCCTTCTCGTGGCGGAGACCTGCGAATATAGGCGCCACTTCATGAACTTCTCACCCGACCGCATCGTGTTGACGAGCGTGGAACCGGATCACCAGGATTACTATCCGACCTATGCGGATATCGCCCAGGCCTTCGAGGATTATGTTCGTCTTCTCCCCCGCGGCGGAGCCCTCGTCTGGTGCGCGGACGACCCGGGAGCCGACGACGTAGCCCATCGCGCCTTTGCCGCGAGGCCGGATATACGATCCATTCCCTATGGAGAAAAGGCCCAGGGGCCCTTTAATCTCCGGTCCTATGAAGCGTCGGAGGGGCGTGCCGTTTTCCGTCTCGGCGGCTTCGATCGGGACTTCGAACTTCATGTCCCGGGCCGCCATGTGGCGCTGGATGCGATTGCAGCCCTCGCGCTCTGCCTCGATCTGGCGGGTGATGATGCTCAGGGAGAGTCGCGTTTAAGATCCCTTGTCGAGGCGGGAGCTCGGGCCATTTCCGCCTTCGCAGGTTCGAAGCGACGTTCCGAGCTTCTCGGCGAGGCCGGCGGCGTCGTCTTCATGGATGACTACGGCCACCATCCCACCGCGGTCGCGAAGACGATAGAGGGAGTCAGATCCTTCTGGCCGTCGAGGCGACTCGTCGTCGATTTCATGTCGCACACCTATTCGAGGACGAAGGCCCTTCTCGGCGAGTTCGCCGAGAGCCTCGACCTCGCCGACGCGGTAATCCTCCATGGCATTTACGCCTCGGCGCGCGAAAGCAAGGATCCCTCGGTAAGCGGTGAAATCCTAGCCGAGAAGGTCGCCGGTCGCGCTGGCGTCGCGAAGCATGGCGGACGGGTCGATTTTTTCGAGAGACCGCTCGACGCATTCACGGCCTTGTCGGGTAGCCTTCGCCCGGGCGATCTTTTCCTCACCATGGGGGCAGGCGACAATTGGAAACTCGGCGAGGCCCTGCTTCGCGAGTTCACATCCCGTGGAGCCCAACGATGATTCGCTCAATGACCGGCTTCGGACATAAGGAATTTTCGACAGGCCTCCTTCAAGGCAGCCTCGAGATTAAATCCTGGAACAATCGCTATCTCGATATCTCCGTATCAGGTCCGGCTTGGCTCTCTGTTCTCGAGCCGAAGATCCGTGATTATGTCGCGGGCAGGGTAACCCACGGTAAGATCGAGATAGGCCTCAGGGCACGAAGCCTGGATGTGCCTGTCAGGGCATCGGTGGATGCCGAGGCGGCCCGCGCCGTTTCCCAGGCCCTGCGCGAACTGGCGCAAGCCGCGGGCATCTCCGAAGGGCCTCGTCTTTCCGACATCGTCGCAGTCGAGGGCATCCTCGGTTTTGAACGCGAACTCGATGCCGAAGCCGCTTGGAGAGAGATATCCACCGTCCTCGATTCGGTATTCCGATCCTTCGACGCCTCTCGAATCGCCGAAGGGGCCGAACTCGAGCGAGACATCCTGGCGAGCCTTTCTCGCATCGAGTCGGGGCGCGAATCGATCGCGGCCCAGGCTCCTTCGCTCGAAGAAAGTCTCCGCAAGCAGGTGCGCGAACGTTTCGCGGAACTCCTGGGTTCGGCTATCGACGAATCGAGGGTTCTCGCCGAGGTTGCCAGCCTCCTCATGAAATACACAATCAACGAGGAGATAGTGCGCCTCGGGGCCCACCTTGTTTCCTTCCGTCGAATCCTCGCGGAGCAGGCCACACCGGCCAAGAAGCTCGATTTTCTCTGCCAAGAAATGAACCGGGAAGTCAATACGATCGGATCGAAGAGCACGCTTCTCTCCGTTTCGGAGTCAGTCGTCGAACTCAAGGACGCCCTGGAAAACATCAGGGAACAGCTGCGCAACATCGAATAGGAGCAGAGAGAAGAATGTCCGGCATCATCGCTATTTCGGGAAAATCCGGTTGCGGCAACAGCACCGTAAGTGGCCTTGTCGCCAAGGCCCTTGGTTTTGGGCTCGTCAATTTCACCTTTAAGAACCTTGCGGAAGAGCGGGGGATGAGCTTCGAGGATATCGTCTCCAAGTCGCAGGCCGACGATTCCTTCGATCTCGAGGTCGATCGAAGGCAGGTTGATCTGGCCCGCAATGGCGATAGCGTAGTCGGTTCGCGCCTCGCGATCTGGCTCCTCGCCAAGGATGCAGACTTGCGGGTCTACCTCTGGGCGAGCCCCGCCGTTCGAGCGGCGCGGATACGGTCGAGGGAAGGTTCTGCATCACACGCCGACCCGGCCTTCACGATGGCGCGCGACGAATCCGATCACGCCCGATATCTCAGACTCTATGGTTTCGACAATGACGATTTCGTCGATGCCGACCTAGTCATCAATACGGAGCGCTTCAAACCCGATTCCATCGCCGATCTAGTCGTCAGGGCATGGCGATTGCGCAAGGACTAAGGGAACGACTCCGTCGGAGGAAAGAAAATGGAAGAAAAGAAGACCATCGTCGTCACGGGGGCTTCGTCCGGAATCGGCAATGCCATCGCGACCTACCTCGCCAAACGAGGAGAAAACGTCATCGGCACCTGCAGGAACCCCGCGTCGAGAACGGGAAAGGCGGATGAGTTCTTCGACATGATCGCCCTCGACATCACGCGAGACGATTCCGTAAAGACGGCGTTTTCGAAAATATTCGAGGGCAAGAAGACCGTCGACACCCTCGTCTGTTGCGCCGGCATGGGCATCGCCGGTTCTGTGGAAGAGACTTCCATCGAGGAGGCCCACCTTCAGATGGATACCAACTATTGCGGAACGCTCAGGACCATCAAGGCCGTGCTCCCGAAATTCCGGGAGGCGGGGAGGGGACAGATCATCGTGATGTCCTCCCTCGCCGGCGTCGCGGGCATTCCCTTCCAGTCTTTTTATTCCTCATCAAAATTCGCCCTCGAAGGTCTGGTCGAAGCCCTTAGGCTCGAGGTTGCTCCCTTTGGCATCCAGGTCTGCCTCGTCGAACCCGGGGATTTCAGGACGGGCTTCACCGATGCCCGAGTAAAGGTCGCCGCTTACCTGGCGGGAGGCGAGGCGAGCCCCTATAGCAAAGGCTTCGAAGCAACCGTCGGGCAGATGGAGCATGACGAAAGAGCGGGAGCAGATCCCATCGTCATCGCCAAGCTCATTGAAAAGCTCCTCGGAAAACGCAATCTTTCGGTTCGCTACGGCGTCGGTTCGATCTTCCAGCGGCTCGGTGTCAAAATCAAGAACTTCATGCCATCGCGTCTATTTGAGGCAGGGCTCAAGTCTACTTACCATCTCTAGCCGTCCCGGCCCCGCTGCACCGCGACAAGCCACAGAAGCCATTCTCTGGTATCCGTCGTGTGGAAATCGCGGGCCAGAAGAAATTCGAAGAATGAATCTCGGTATTGACCTGTCATGGCGTAGGCCTGCCCCAAATAGAAATGGGCGCGGGATGCGACGGAGGGGCTACGATTCAGCGAAAGATATCTTTGGAGTTGGTCGATGGCCGATCTCCAGTCTCGCGCCTTGAGCGGCCCTTGGATGATAAGAGAAAGTGCATAGTCCTCTCCCCCGCGCGCCTGGCCGCGATCTTCACTGAGTATCGAGAGGGGAGGCGCGATTGGGGTCTTGGGGGGGTAGGGCGCAAGGATCGTCGCGATGGCCTTTTCGGTCTGCTCCGAAACCGTGGCCGATCGTACTCCGAGTCCTGGATCCCCTGGCTTCGCGAACAACCATGAAGGCAAGGGATAAGAGCGAGAAAGGTCGCTCGTCTCCGGCAAGGCCGTCGTTCCGGCTCCCGAGGCTATGCCGACCGGCCCAATGGTAGCCGATTCCGAGCCCTTGCTGAAGGCAACGGAGCCCTCCTTGACCCGCGACTCCCTCACGAGGGCATAGAAATACGACAGCCCGGGGACGGGATAATCGACGAAGGAGAGGGTGGACTCGGGGATCGTGGCGATGAGACTGGCCGACAGGAGGCTAGTCGCATCGGTGAAGGGAGAAAGAGATCGGTACACCAGTACGTTGCCCGTGCCCGCCGAAATTGAAAAGCCGAGAGTGAGTTGGTTTTTTCCGATGCTTGCCACGAGGTTTTGTATCCCTTTTGCGGCGGGAGGACCGGACGGCGCTGGCAGGGGCGTGACCGAGATAGCGACGGCCGTCACTGTCTTGCCCGGAGCGAAGGACGGTTGAGCCTTGCCTGCAGCATCGAGGGGAAGAAGGGCATAGTACCAAGCCGTCGAGTCCGGAGGGTAATAGCTGAGCGTTCGGAGCGAGGGGGCGACCTTCTGCAGGGCCTGGGATTGGGCGAAGTTAGCCTCGGAGAAGGGGTTGGCGGAACGATAGAGCTCGAAGCCGCCAGCCGGATCGGCTGCTGCTTCCCACGTCAGCACAAGCTCGGCGCCGTTTATCGCCGCCCGGAACTTGCCGGGGAGTGAGGAAGACGCCGTCTTATCCTGCGCGGTCACAGGGATTATCAAGGCGAGGGCCACCACCGCAAACATCACACGCATATGGTAATAATATCGGCAGAACGCAGCTTCGCAAGGCTCTTTGAATTGACGGAAACTTCGCATTCGGCTAGCATCGCCTCGATGTTCGTCTCAATCGTGGCCGATATGGGCAGCGAGGATTCCCGCGCGGCCCTGTACAACCTCCTTCCTCAATACGGCTTCGAGAGGATACAAAAGGGCTGCTTCGAATGCGCGTCTATGCACGAGCGAGATCTCGTCTCCCTCAAACGGGAGATCGACCGCTTAACGGACAGCTACGACCGGATTCGTCTGTATCAGTTCCCGGTGGACGGGACACTGGCCATCACCATCCTCAAGGACAATAAATGGAAGAGGGTAGTGGTGCGTGACCCGGGAAGAACCCGCGAATAATCGGGATCGATTCCATCAAGGAGAAATCTCAATGCTCGAAGACCTTCAATCGCCGATCGGCAAGCTACACGAGGAAATTCTAGATATCTGGGGGCGTCTTTGACGTCGCCGCCATATCTCGGAGGATAAAAGAAAAGGAAGAAGCGTCGGCGGCTCCGGATTTCTGGTCCGATTCGGCCAAGGCCGGCAAGATCATGACCGAGACAAAGGCCCTTAGGGACAGGATCGAAACTTGGACTTCCCTCAAGTCGGAGGTCGAAGCCCTCGACGAAGTCTACGCCATGGCTCGGGACGAGGGTGACCTTTCCCTCGAATCCGACATTCGTGCCAGCCATGAAAGCCTCCGCTCCCGCTTTGACAAGGCGGTCGTCCTCGAACTTCTTTCCGGAGAAGCCGACCGCACGGGGGCCTTTCTCACGATTCACGCGGGATCGGGCGGCACCGAGGCCTGCGACTGGGCCTCGATGTTGCTCCGAATGTATACGCGCTGGGCTGAACGTCGGGGTTTTACGTATGATGTTGTAGACATCCTCGAGTCGGAGGGCGGAATCAAGAGCGCTACCATAGAGATCGATGGCGAATTCGCCTACGGTTTCTTGCGCGGCGAGTCGGGAGTCCATCGCCTTGTTCGTATTTCCCCCTTCGACGCTAACGCGCGTCGCCACACTTCCTTCGCCTCGGTGTACGTGCTTCCGGTCATCGACGACACGATCGAGGTGGAAATCAGGCCTGAAGACCTCAGGATTGATACCTATCGATCGGGCGGAGCCGGAGGCCAGAAGGTCAACAAGACCGACTCGGCGGTGAGGCTCACCCACTTGCCGACGGGCATCGTTGTCACCTGCCAAAATGAGCGCAGCCAGTACAAGAATAAAGACGTCGCGATGAGCGTACTCCGGTCGAGACTCTACGAGCGCTATCGTGAGGAGAAGGATAAGGAAAACGCGCGTTTCGCCTCCGAGAAGAAGGAAATAGCCTGGGGCAGCCAGATACGTTCTTACGTTTTCCAGCCCTATACAATGGTCAAGGACCATCGTAACAAGTTCTTCGTCGGCAATGTGCAGGCTGTGATGGACGGCGATATCGACGCCTTCATCGAGTCCTATCTTCGCTGGAAATGGAAGGGCGGTACGGCAAGCGCCGCGGAAGAGGATGACGAGGAGCTCTGAGATGGTAGGGCCTGGTGCGAAGCGGCGTTTCGTCGCGTCCTTGCTTGGTGGCCTCGTATGCGCTTGCCTCGCCGGCCAGACAGCCCCGGCCGCTACGGCTGCCTCCTCCGGCTCCACGAGTGCGGCGCAACCAAAGCCCTATGTTTTCGCCATCACGGCCCTCTCCGACGGGGGAGTGCCCGCAGGAGACCTTCCCTTCCTCACCAAATTGCCGCGGCTGATAGTGGACCAACTCCAGGTGCTTTCCCCTCGCTACGAGGACAAGAACTATCGCGCGGAGATGGCCGGAAGGAAGCTTTTGGCTGCCCGTTTCGACAAAGGCAACGATCTTTACAAGAAGCTCGGCGATGCGGGAAGCCTCCAACTCGATCCCACACTCTCCTCCTGGGACAGACCGACTCGGATTAAGGCCGCCTCTGACGCGGTCGCCAAGGCGAACGACGCGCTTGTAAGCGTGGACGACGCATCTTCGCAAGCTTCGTCGGATGCAGGACTCCCTCCGGCCTTGCTTCCACCTCGAAGCGTCCAGGCTTGGGACGGCAAAGGCCTCCTTTTCGACCTCGGCAAGGACAATGCAATCCGGGCTGGGCGAAAACAGAGTGTCGACTTGGTCATCACCGGTTCGGCCTATTCCTTGGGTTCCTATGTCGAGGTGAGACTCGAAGGCTGGGATAGCGCTATCGGGAAAAAGGTTTTCGCCTGGGACGAATTCGCTTCGGCGGATGATCCGGAGCCCCTCGCGAAGGTCTTTGCCGGACGCATTGCGGATTGGCTTTCCTCGACGCTGATGGCCCGCTTCGATCTTGCGGTCAACCCCGCCTCATCCCGACTCCTCGTCGACGGGAAGCCTGTGGATTCATCGAACCTCATCCTCTTCAGCCCGGGAAACAGGGCCGTATCGATCTCGGCTTGGGCCCCGGGCTTCAAAGAAGATGATCGCGACATTCTCCTCGTAACCGGAGAGGATCGAGGGCTGACCCTCGATCTCCATCCCCAGTCCTACGGTACGGCCCTGCTCAGACTCGATCCTCCTTCCGCCACCATCCTCGTCGGAGGCCTCGAAGCAGATCCCGCCAAACCCATCAATCTCGGGGGGCTTCGTGACATACTCATCGCGAGCGCTCCCAATTATGAAACGAGGATGCAGGTCTTGCCTGCCCAGGGCACCTCGACGATCGACGTGCGGCTTCGCCCCTCCGATGGCCTCGGGCCGGGGAAGCGGACTGACAAGGCGAAGGACGATTTCTACCTTGCCCTCGGTCTCGCCGCAATCGGCTTCCCCTTGGTCAGTCTCGCCCAAGGCTATCAGACGATTTACGCGGAAGCGGATTTGCGACAAAACAGCATCGATCAGAATTTCACGACGGAAGAAGGCATCGCGACGGCCGCCTATTGGACCGCAGTCGCGGGCACCGCGGCCGCGGTGACCTGGACGGTCACGAAATTGGTCGCGCTTTTGGGCGGCATGAGTCAGGAGTGAGAATGGCATTTGCGGATAGGATCAGGGCGCTCTTCGGGAAGACGAAGCCAGGGGACGCGGAGTTTTTCGAGGAGCTCGCCGATCTTCTCGTCGAGGGAGACCTCGGCGCCTCCCTCGCGATGGGCATATCCGAAACTCTCAGGAAGAATTGCATCGCCAAAGGCCTGTCGGGAGAAACGGCGATCAAAGGCGAGCTCAGGAGGCTCCTTTCGGAGATCGGCCGTGTTGTCAGAATCGAACCTGAGCCCGATCGATTCAACGTGTTCCTCCTTCTCGGCGTCAACGGCGTCGGCAAGACCACGAGCGCGGCGAAACTCGCCTCAAAGTTCAAGAAACCAGGTGAGGAAGACAAGATCATTCTCGCTGCGGGCGACACTTTCAGGGCTGCAGCCATCGAGCAGCTCAGGCATCACGGCGCCAGGCTGGGCATCAAGGTGATCGCGCAGGAGCAGGGCTCCGATCCCGCCGCCGTGATCTACGATGCGATTTCCGCGGCGCTGGCCTCCGGAGCGACCACGGTCATCGCTGACACCGCCGGCAGGATGCACACGCGCAACGACCTCGTGCGCGAACTCGGCAAAATCGATCGCATTATAACGACGCGGACCCCGGGGGCGAATATCAAGCGGCTCCTCGTCATCGATGCCACGACGGGACAGAACGGGCTGCGTCAGGCAGAAACCTTCGGATCGGCCGTCCCCGTCGACGGTCTCATACTCACGAAATTCGACTCGTCGGCCAAGGGCGGTTTGGTGCTCGCGATCTCGAAGGAATTGGGCATACCGACAGCCTGGGTCGGCACAGGGGAAGGCCACGGGGATTTCAAGCCCTTCGAGCTCGAGAGCTTTCTCGACGATTTCATCGGCAAGGGTCAGTGAACCGTCTTCTTTCGGTCGCCCTCGCGCTGCTGGCGACCATGGGCCTCTGGGCCACGCCGGAATGGTGGAAATCGGACGAGGCGGGCTTCCCCATCGAGCGGCTCGGTGCCGCACCGACGAATCCTCCGGCCGATTTCTGGTGGTTCAAAGAAGACTCCGTCGATGGCGTCATGGAAAAGAACCTATATCAAGGATCCCTGGAAAAGAAGAAGATCCTCGTGAGCGCCGCTAAGACGCCGGGCCATCGCATCGAAAGGACGTGGCAGGGCGCGACCCTGGTCGACGAGACGGAATATGGAAGCAGCGGCGAAATGCTCGGAGAGTCGGCCTATTCGCCCGATACGCCGGGAGAGCTACTTTGGACTGAAAGCTATGAGTATACGAAGGGCAAGTTGACGAAGGTGAGCCGCAGCGATGCCGAGGGCAAAGAAACGGGAAGCCGCAGCTATCGTTATGACCCCGACGGCAGGCTTCTTTCGGTCGAACTCGGCGGCTACTACGGCCAGGTCGACGTGGGGACCCTCGGCCATGGAGGGCTGCCTCAGGCTTTCTGGCAGGATGCCCCGGACGGCACGATGCGGATCGAACTGTTCGATCGTCTCGGAAACGTCGCATCCGTAAGCTTCATCAAGGAAGAAAAGGCCTACGCCCTGCAGCGCTTCGTCTACGATAAAGAGGGCCGCCTCCTCTCCGATAGCCTGGACAATGTCGATGAGGGGACGAGCGTGCTCTCGACCTATGGAAATGATGGCAGGCTCGCCGCGAGAGTCACGAAAAAAGGCGATGCGACGATTGAAAGCCGCGAGTACCAGTGGGACAAGGCAGGCGATCTCATCGTCGAGACGCGAAGCCTTCCGCTGCCCATCGTCAGAATCGATCGAAGTTGGGACGATAAAGGCGAGCTCCTTCACGAAGAGCGCAGGGAAAACGGGGAGCTTCTCCTCGTGGTCAACTACGAGCCGAACTCGGTTCGGGTGGAGGAAACCTGGGCTCATGGCCAGCTCGTCGTGAGGACTCGCTTCGAAAACGGAATAAAAGTGCTGGAGGAATTCTTCAAGGACGGCGTCGTGGTCAGAACGAGGAATTACCGTTGAAAGGGCCTCGCTGGATCGTCTTTATTTCGCGGCGATGGTTTTCGAAGGGGGAGGGAAGCGTCCATTCCCATTCCTCCTTCCTCGCCGTCCTGGGCATCGCGGCGGGAACGACGGCATTGATAGTCGTAATGGCCGTGATGAACGGCCTCCAAGGCGGCTATATCGACGCCCTCCTGGAAGTTTCGAGCTTTCATATCCGGATATCGCAGAACGAGTCCGCGTCCCAAGCCTTCGATCCCGCCGCGATACGAACGAATCTCGCGGGCATGCCGGGCATCAGGTCCATCCTCCCATTCAGGGAGTCGATGGTATTGGCAAACACGACCGATGGTCGAGTCGCGACCCTCAGGATCATGGTCATTCCTCGGGATTTCGATCGAAGTGATCCCGGATTCGCGCGGGAACTCGGCATTGACGGATCGGCTTTCACGAAGGGAAGGGGACTCGTGATGGGAGCCGAGGCCGCGAGGGCTCTCGGTTTGAGACAAGGTGATCGCTTCGACCTGCTCCTCCCTTCGAGCGGACTCGAGGAGGGGCTCGGCATCGAGCGCATCTCGCTCACTCTCGCCTCCACCTTCACCTCCGGATTCTGGCAGTTCGACTCGGGTCTTGCCCTGCTCAACGAGAATGATTTTCCCGTCTCCCTTGCGAGCCAAGCGGCGTGGCGGCCGATCCTCGGAATAAAGCTTACCGACCGTTTCGCCGATGCTGCCGTCTCGACCGCCATCTCCCGACGCCTCGAGTCGGCCGGGTTCACGGGGCTCGATATCGAATCCTGGCGAGACTACAATCGCGCCTTTTTCGGCGCCCTCGGAACGGAAAAGGGCATGATGTTCCTTCTCTTGAGCCTCGTCTTCCTCGTGGTTGCAAGCAACATCCACCACGTCATGCGGCGAATCGTCGCGATGAGGGCGGAGGACATAGCGATTCTTCGCTCAATCGGGGCTTCGGAAGGCGATCTAGCCGGGATCTTCGTCTGGAACGGCCTCTGGACGGGTATCCGAGGCGCCTTCCTCGGCCTCCTCGCCGGTTCCTTCATTTCGGTGAATATCAATGAAATCATCGTCTTTGGAGCGAGGACTCTGGACGCGCTATCCTCCCTCGTCTCGACGATCGTGCCGAAGCTCCCCGCTCCCGTCCCCCTCGATACCGTATTCTACCTCCAGGAGCTGCCCGTGCGATTCGAACTTCCCGAAACCCTCCTCGTCGCCTTCCTCGCCATCGCCGCGGCCCTCATCGCTTCCGTTTCCGCGTCACGAGAACTCTCGCGTCTTGTACCCGTGGAGATACTCCGCCATGAGTGAACCCATCCTCCAGGTCGAAGGCCTCGTCCGGCGCTTTCTCACCGAGGCCGAGGACCTCGTCGTCCTCGCGGCGCTGGACCTGAGGATCGAGACATCCGAATCGGTCGCGATAATGGGCGCGAGTGGTTCGGGGAAGAGTACCTTCCTCACCCTCGTCGGCGGCCTCGACCGACCCGATGCGGGGGCGATTCGCATTAAAGGAAGGGACATTGTCCATCTCAACGAGAAGGCCCTCGGGGAATACAGGTCCCGCTTCGTCGGCTTCGTGTTTCAGTTCCACTACCTCATCCGTGACCTGAGCGCCCAGGAAAATGTCGCCATCCCCGCGATGATGGCGGGAGTCCCCAAAAAGACCGCCATGAAGAAGGCCGCCGAGCTTCTGGGCGATCTCGGGCTCGGCGAAAGGCTCGATCACGTTCCCGCGAAACTATCGGGAGGTGAAAGGCAGCGGACGGCGATTGCCCGGGCCTTAGTCAATCAACCCGAACTAGTCCTCGCGGACGAGCCCACGGGCAATCTCGATGCGGCGAATGCCGCGGCTGTGGGCGATCTTCTTTTCAGCCTGCCGGAGCGCTTCGGCACGACCCTCCTCGTCGCTACCCACGATGAATCGATCGCCTCGCGGGCCGATCGAAGGTTTCGCCTCGTCGGCGGAAGGCTCGACCCGACATGAAGGGGAGGGCTGCACTCTTCCTTGCGTTCAGGATCGCCGGACCGGGAAAGAGGGGAGAAGGCGGCGGAAGGCGGCCACGGGTCCGAGGGACCTCCGCCCGCCATATCAGAGGCGCGATATTCGGCATCGCCTTGGGACTCGTGCCCTTTGTCCTCGTGCTCGTCGTCGCCGACGGCATGATCAGGGGGATCAGCTCCCGCTACCTCGAAACCTGGTCCTGGCATTTTCAGGCGACGTCCATAGGGCCTTCGACGGCAGCGGAGAACGATAGGGCAGCGGCAGCCCTCCGCGCGCTCCCCGGCGTCACGGCCGCCTGGCCGGAAATTCGTGGACCTGCCCTCGCCGTCCATGCCGGTCGCTCGGCGCCCGCCCTGATCAGGGGGCTCGATTCCGGAGCCCTCGAGGAAAGCGGGATGAAACGCTATTTGAAGTTGCTGTCGGGGACGCGAAGCCTTGAGGGCCGACAAGCCCTCGTCGGATCGGAAAGCGCCAAGAAGCTCGGCCTCGCCGTCGGCGACAGTCTCGTCGTCATGACAGGCGGTGCCGATGGTGGGGGTGGTCGGACGAGCATTCTACGCGTGGGGGGAATCGTCACGGCGGGCTATCGCGATCTCGACGAGCTCTGGATATTCGTGCCTCGCATGGTCGCCGATCGCATCCTACCCCAATCGGCAAGGCAAGACCTGATCGGCATCAAGGTGGCCGATCCCTATCGCGATCCGGCCAGCGATACGAGGCGTTTCGAGCTCGCGCTCTCATCCTCTCTGGGCAAGGATCACGCCACGGTCTGGGCAGTCAGGCCCTGGAAGGAACTCGAACGAAACCTCTTCGCCTCCTTCGAGACCACGAAGGCCCTGTTGCTTGTCATCATGTGTCTTTCGGTCCTCGTCGCCGCGGCGAACGTCAGTTCGGCCCTCGTCATGATCGTCTACGAACGTTCACAGGACATCGCCATCCTGAAGGCGGCCGGCGCCTCCCCATCCTTTATCGCCCTGGTCTTCCTTCTCGCGGGAGCCGCGACGGGTCTATTGGGGAGCATCCTTGGCGTCGGCCTCGGAGCCCTGGCCGCCTGGAAGGTAAACGAATTGATCGGGGGAATCGAAATGATTCTCGACGGAATCGCCTCCTTGGCCGCCCTGGCGGGAGGGTCGGGCGGACAGTTGCCCACCATTCATCTTCTCAACCCGGCCTATTATCTCGAACGCATCCCCGTGCGCCTCGATATCGGAGAGCTCGGGGCAGTGGCGGGCTTCGCCTTTCTCTTGTCTATGCTCGCCTCGACGGCTCCGGCCATTCGGGCTGCTCGGCTCAGACCCCTGGAGATCATGCGCAAAACCTGACGGGGCTGTTTTCTCGACAGGGCGCTACGGGGTATAGTCTTCGTCTCGGGCAGTCGCAATTTCTGCCGGTTTGGATCCTAGATTTTCATTTCCATTTTTTATATCAAGCTTTGAAGCGTTTCGGCCTTCCAAGGACGTTGCAGGGCTATTCCTGATTGCCGCACTGAGGAGGATCAGATGAAAAAGGACAACGATACGGGCAGCGAGAAGATCACGGAAAGCGGTGAGAAGCTCAAGGCCCTCGAGGCTGCCCGCCTTCAAATAGAAAAGCAGTTCGGCCAAGGCTCCCTGATGCGGTTGGGGGCCCATGAAAACGCCCCAGGAATCGACGCCGTGCCCTCGGGCTCTATCCTCCTCGACGAGGCTCTCGGCGTGGGCGGCTATCCACGCGGCAGGGTGATCGAGATATACGGACCCGAATCCTCGGGCAAGACGACCCTGGCCCTTCACGCGATCGCCGAGGCACAGAAGAAGGGGGGAATCGCCGCCTTCATCGACGCCGAGCACGCTCTCGACCCTGTCTATGCCAAGAATCTAGGCGTCAATATCGATGAACTCTGGGTTTCCCAGCCTGACAATGGCGAACAGGCCCTCGAAATCACGGAGTCCCTCGTCCGATCCGGCGCGGTCGACATCATCGTCGTCGATTCCGTCGCTGCGCTTACGCCCCAGGCCGAGATCGAAGGCGACATGGGCGATGCCCACGTCGGCCTCCAGGCCCGACTCATGAGCCAGGCCCTCCGCAAGCTTACGGGCACCTTGGCGAAGTCCAAGACCATCCTCATCTTCATCAACCAGATACGCATGAAAATCGGCGTCATGTTCGGAAATCCCGAGACGACGACCGGCGGAAACGCCCTTAAGTTCTACTCTTCTGTACGTCTTGAAGTGCGCAAGATCGAAACGATTGAAAAGGGCGAGGAAGAAGCGATCGGTAATCGCGTGCGCGTCAAGGTCGTCAAGAACAAGGTCGCCCCGCCTTTCCGCAAGGTCGAGCTCGAAATCATGTTCGGAAAGGGTATATCGGCTTCCGGCTCTCTCATCGATGCGGCGGTCAAATACGACATCATCGACAAGAAGGGCGCCTGGTACGCCTTCGGCGAAGAGAAGATCGGACAAGGCAGGGAAAATGCCAAAACCTTCCTGGAGACCAATCCCGACATCGCGCAGTCAATCGAGAAACAGGTGCGGTCGAGGATGTTCGATCCTGCGCTCGAGGTAAGGCCCGCTGAAACCGGAGCGACCAAGACTACGGCTCCGGCCCAGTCGATCGCGGCGGCCGCCCCGGCTGCCCGCACTCAGACTTCGGCCAAGGCCCCTCCCGCAACCCAGCCTTCGGCGGCCCCGGGAGCCCCAAAAGGCGCCGCAGCTCCCGCTGCAATGAAGGCCAAGGCCGGCGGCCCGGCGGAAGACGACGGACTATTCTGAAGTGTCGGAAAGGATTTACCTCGGTCTCGGTTCGAACTCGGGCGATTCCCGTCAAATCCTCAAGGCTGCTATCCACGACCTTGGTACAAGGCTCGTGGAAACCAAGCCCTCTTCCCTCTGGTTTTCCGCCCCTCGCTATGTCGTCGATCAGCCGCCCTTCTACAATCTCGTCGTCGAGGCGAAGGGAAGCCTGAGTCCAGAGGAGCTTCTCGACTTCACTTCGAGCATCGAGACGAAATTCGGCCGCGATCGGACCAAGGAAAGATCGAAGGGGCCGAGGAGCCTCGATATCGATATTCTTCTTATCGGGAATCGGATAGTCGACAGCCCCCGCCTCGTCATCCCTCATCCCGGCATGGAGGAGCGGAAATTCGTCCTTCTCCCCCTCGTCGAACTGAACCGCGATCTCCAAAACCCCCGGACCGGGAGGGCCTATCTCGCGAGCCTGGCCGACCTCGGCCCCCAGGGTATTTACCTCGACTCCCCGGGCGACTATGATCGCCTTCGCTTTTGAAACGAGTTTATCGTCCTAGTACACGCGAGGCGGCGACTGACCAGATGAACGGAACAGAGCAACACACCGAGGCGCCGCTCCCGAAACGCGAACCCGTTGATCTCGAATCCGGGCAGTCGGCCGGCCGAAAGTTTCGTCTTGCCGATTTCGAAGGCCCCCTCGATCTCCTGCTTTATTTGATCAAGCAGAACGAGGTCTCGATCTATGACATCCCCATCGCCTCCATCACCGAACAGTTCCTCGGCTATCTCGACAATGACGAGGACCTCGATCTCGACGACCTGACCGAGTTCTACTCGATGGCGGCGAGCCTCCTTTATATAAAGTCGAGAATGCTCCTCCCCGTCGAGGTCGATCTCGGGGACGAGTTCGACGATCCTCGGAAGGATCTGATCGAAAAACTGATCGAGTACCAGAAATACAAGAAGCTCACCGAACTCATGGAGCAAAAGGAAATGGAGGTCGAGTGGTCCCTCGAGCGGAAAAAAATGCAGCGGCCTCTCCCCTTCGCCGAAGAGGAATCCCTGTGGGAGGAAATAGGTGTCTGGGATCTTCTCCGGACCTTTTCCTCCCTGGTCAAGAACGTGAGTTCCGAGCGCATCATGGATCTCTACGAAGAGGTCTCGATCAACGAAAAACTGACCCTTATAAACGAGTTCCTGGACCGCGACGGGCAATTTTCCTTCACCGACCTCATCACGAGGCCGCATTCGACGATGGACGTAGCCTGCGCCTTCCTCGCGATGCTCGAGGCGGTCAAGTTCAGACTCATCGTGATCCAGCAGCACAAACTCTTCGGAGACATAAGAATACGCAGGCGTATGGAGGAGCGTGATGGAAGCCCGGCTTGAGAAGGAGGCCGCCCTCGTCCAAACCGTCCTTTTCCTCGAATCCGACCCGATGGATGAATCGGCCCTCGCTCGGGCGACGGGACTTGGCCGAGAGGTCGTCGAAAAAGCCCTCGAGCTTCTCGCGGAGGAACTCGCCTCACCGGCCCAGGGCCTCGAGCTCGTTAAATCGGCCGGGGGATGGATATTAGCGCCCAAGGCTGAGCTCTGGGAAAGTCTCAAGGATCGATACGGGAAGAAGGCCGATTCCCGGCTTTCACGCGCGGCCCTCGAAACCCTTTCCATCGTCGCCTATTCCCAGCCCATCACGAGGGCCGAGGTCGAATCGATCCGAGGCGTTTCCGCGGACGGTATGATCCGCTTCCTTCTCGAAAAAGAATTCATCAAGGAAGTAGGCAAAAAGGATGTGCCGGGAAAGCCTATCCAGTACGGCACGACCAAGGAATTCCTCAAATACTTCCGCCTCGGATCGATTGCCGACCTCCCCCACCTCGACGATCTCGAGCGTAACCGCTTCGAGGAGGGAGGCGACGATGCTCCCGCGGGAGAATGAAGAGGATGAGCAGCCCGAGGGGGCAGGGCGGCCTATGCGCCTTCAGGCCTTCATCGCCCGAAGCGGCGCAGCGTCGCGTAGGGCAGGGGAGGCCCTCATCCTCGCGGGAAGGGTGAAGGTTAACGGCACGACGGTCACCGAAATGGGCAGCAAGGTCGGCCCCGGCGACGTGGTGAGTCTCGACGGTCGCGAGCTTGCGATCGAGGCAAAAAAAAGATACCTGGTCCTCAACAAGCCGCGCGGCTACGTCTCATCCATGAGCGATCCGGAGGGAAGACCCCTCGCCGTAGGTCTGATCAAGCCCTACGTCGAGGAGAGGGTCTACAATATCGGTCGACTGGACCAGTGGTCACAGGGGCTCCTCCTTTTCACCAATGACGGAGATTTCGCTGCGGCCGTCGGCCATCCCTCGAATGGAACGGAAAAAGAATATGAGCTTCGGAGTTCGGTCGACATCCCCAAGTCCCTCCTCGACGAATTCGTCGCCGGACTGGTGGCCGAAGGTCAACGATATCAGGCCGTGAAGGCGAGGCTTTTGGATCCCCGGAGCGCTCGAATCGTCCTCGTCGAAGGGCGCAACCGCGAAATACGCAGGGTCTTCGCCTCTCGAGGCGTCCAGGTCGAATCGCTGGTCCGCGTCAGGATCGGCCCGGTCCTCATCGGCGGATTGGCCGAGGGGGCCTTCAGGGAACTCAGCGCCGAGGAGAGGCAGTTGCTTTCGGGAGGAAGGACTACATGACGGTGGCCATCGACGGTCCGGCAGGTTCTGGCAAGAGCACCATCGCGAGAATGCTCGCCCAGGGCCTCGGCTTCGCCTACGTTAATTCAGGCAATCTTTATAGAATCCTGACCCTTGCCGCCCTGCGCCATGACAGCATCTCAAAGGGCGATGAGGCAATCCTCGAAACCGCCCGATCGGTCCGTATCGAATACCGCGATCATCGCCATTACCTCGACGGCGAGGATGTGGAGGACTTTCTTCATTCCGCCGCCGTTGACGCACAGGTCGCCCAGGTCTCGGCGATACCGCCCCTGCGCGACATCGTCAACGCCCAGGTAAAGTCGATCGCCGGCCGCGGCGACAGCGTCGTCGAGGGTCGCGACATGACGACAGTCGTATTTCCGCATGCGGAACTGAAGATCTACCTCGATGCGACGCCTGAGGCCAGGGCCAGGCGCCGCCTCGCTCAGCGAACGAGCGGCGATTCCCTCGAGGAGATAACGCGCAATATAGCGATGAGGGACGCGATAGACCGGGGCAAGTCGACGGGGGCATTGAAGGTTGCCCCCGGCGCCATCGTGATCGACTCCTCGGACTTGACCTTGCAGGAAGTTTATGACAAAGTATACGGACAAATTTCTCGCAAAGGGAACACAATGGGCGTGAAGGAAGTGTCGAAGGAAGCAACCTCTACCTCTAAGGAAACCTTCCAGACACAATTGCAGGAGGAGTACCTCAAGAGCCTCGAGGGTCTTGAGGAAGGCGACCTGGTAGAGGGACATGTCATCCAGGTTACGCGCGATTTCATTTTTCTGGACGTGGGCTACAAGTCCGAAGGCAAGCTTCCGATCATCGAATTCGGTGATCAGATTCCGGCCGTCGGCGACATCGTCAGCGTGATTCTCGTCAAGAAAGAATCGCGGAACGGCGAGATCATCGTCTCCAAGAAGAAGGCCGACGAAAAGGTCTATTGGAGGCAGGTCTCCAACGCTTTCAAGGATCACCTTCCGCTCGAAGGCACCATCGAAAAGGAAATCAAGGGCGGTTTCGAGGTCAATCTCGGACACCAGCTTCGCGGCTTCCTTCCCGCCTCCAAGGCCGATATTCAGCGCATTGAAAAGCCGGAGAAACTCATCGGGCTCAAGACGCTTTTTTATCTCGAACGCCTTTATTCGGACCGCAAGGTCAACATCGTCCTCAACCGCCGCAAGTGGCTCGAGGAGGACATCGAGGCTCGCCGCGAGGCCTTCTTCCAGAACACGCAGATCGGCGACACCGTCGCCGGCGTGGTGAAGAGCTTCACGAGCTTCGGCGCCTTCATCGACCTCGGCGGCTTCGACGGCCTCCTCCATATCAACGACATGAGCTGGGGGCATGTGACCCGGCCCAAGGATTTCGTCAAGAAGGGCCAGGAGATTGAACTCAAGGTCATCAGGATGGAGCCCGAGGATCGGAGGATCAACCTCTCCCTCAAGCACTTCCAGGCCGATCCATGGTCGACCTTCGAGGAACGCTATCATGTCGGCGACGTCGCCCACGGTACGGTCACAAAGCTCGCCGATTATGGCGCCTTCATCGAGCTCGAGGAGGGCATCGAGGGTCTCGCCCATATCTCCGAGTTCTCATGGGTCCGCAAGGTCCGCAAGCCCGAGGAAATGATCCAGATCGGCGACAAGGTCGATTGCATGATCCTCAACTATGACCTTCAGGCGGGCAAGGTTTCCCTCGGCCTCAAGCAGGTCCAGGACAATCCCTGGGACCAGGTCAACGAGAAATATCCCGTGGGGATGCGCCTCACCCGGAAGGTCGTCAAGCTCACGGCCGCAGGTGCCTTTATCGAACTCGAGGAAGGTATCGACGGATTCCTCCATGTCGACGACATTTCCTGGACCAAGCATGTCAAGAACCCGGCCTCCGAGCTCGAAGTGGGCAAGGAAATCGAGGTCATGGTCATCGAGAGCGATCCCGAGGACCGCAACATCAGGGTCGGCATCAAGCAGCTTTCAGAAGACCCATGGAAGTCCTTCGCCAAGGCCTTCCGCGTCGGCTCCATCGTCGACGGCGTCGTTTCCTCGGTCACCGACTTCGGCGTCTTCGTCAAGGTCCAGGGAGACATCGAGGGTCTGATCAAGAAGCAGGATCTCTCCGAGGACAAGGACGAGCCCTACGACGACGCCCTCAAGCGCTTCGCCGCCGGACAGACGGTCAAGGCCCTCGTCGTCGAGCTCAGTCTCGATCGGCAGAAGCTCGGACTTTCCATCCGCGATCTCGTGCGTCGCCAGCAGCGCGAGGAGATGTCCCGCTTCATGCAGGACGAAGGCTCCGATGGCTACACCCTGGGCGACCTCTTCAATTCCAGGAAAAACGACTGACAATAGCGGGGGCCCCCATCTTCACGATGGGAGTCCCCGCAGCTTCCCGCGGCGTCAGCTAGGCGCGCGGGTCGCATGAAGGCGACGATGCTCGAAACGATCGACCCCGTCAAATTCCAGACGCTCGTTCAGGTCAGCGCCCTCATCAATTCCAATTATGGGGACGCCACCGTCCTCCTTACCCGCATCATCGAATCGGCGACCATCCTCGTCCAGGCCGAAGCATCTTCATTGATGCTCCACGATACCGCATCGGGCAAGTTGCGCTTTGAAATCGCCCTCGGCCCCAAGGGGCCAGAGGTCAAGAAATTCATGCTCAACCCCGGCGAAGGCATTGCCGGTTGGGTCGTTCAGCATGGCCAGGCTCTCATCGCCAACGACGTGGAAAAGGATTCACGCTTCTACGGCGAAATCGCCAAGACGATAGGCTTTCCCACCTATTCCATCCTCGCCGTCCCCATGCGCATCAGAGACGACACCATCGGGGTCATCGAGGTAATTAACAAAAAGGGCAAGCGGTACTTCACGCAGGAAGATCTCCAGTGGCTCGAGCTTTTCGCCGTCCAATCCGCTTTGGCGATTCAAAACGCCAAATATCTCGAAGTCGCCCACGAAGAGATCCATCTTCTCCGCGACCAAGTCGAAGCGGGGAAGGGCTGGCATTCCCTCATAGCCAAGAGCCCCCTCATCCTTGAAAAGCTCGACCTCATCGATAGAGTCGCCCGCACCGATTCATCCGTCCTCATCCTTGGCGAAAGCGGGGTCGGCAAGGAACTCTTCGCCGAGCAGATTCACCTTCGATCCGATCGTCGCTCAGGTCCCTTTGTCCGCGTCAACTGCGCGGCCCTGCCGGAGGGACTTCTCGAAAGTGAGCTCTTCGGCCACGTCAAAGGCGCCTTTACGGATGCCTACGCCAATCGGAAGGGTAGGTTCGAACTCGCCGAGGGGGGGACGATCTTCCTCGACGAAATCGGAGACCTGCCGTTGCGACTCCAGGCCAAGCTCCTCCGAGTCCTCCAGCAAAAATCCTTTGAACGCGTCGGATCGAGCGAAACCCTCGAGGTCGACGTCCGCATCGTCGCCGCGACCAATCGCGACATCGAAGAGCTCGTGGAAAAGGGGGACTTCCGTTCGGACCTCTACTACCGCCTCAACGTCCTTCCCATCCATGTGCCGCCGCTCAGGCAGCGCAAGGAGGACATACCGGCATTGGCGGATTTCTTCCTCAAACGGATTTCCCGCGAAACCAACAAGAAGGTGGCAGGATTCTCCGACGCCGCCATGGGAGCGATGCTCTCCTATTCCTGGCCCGGAAATATCCGGGAACTGGAGAACGCGATCGAACGCGCCGTCGTCATCGCAAAGGACCAATGGCTGGGCATCGATGATCTGCTGATCGGCGCCAAGGCCGGCTCGGAGGACGAATTCGCCGGAAAGAGCCTTCGTGAAGGACTCATCAATTTCAAAAGGCATTTCATCCGCAAGACCCTCGAAGAGAGCGGATGGAATCAAACCGAGGCCGCCAAGGTACTCGACATACAACGCACCTACCTCTCCCGCCTAATCAAAGAACTTTCGATAGCCGTCTCGAAGGAGTGACTAAAATGGATACTGCCGAGCGCGCCGCCCACAAGGCGGGCGCAACCAAGGAAGCCCCGGCTTCTCTCTCCCAAAAGGTGGGAGACATCATCACGAGATTCCGCTACGCCTTCATCGGCATAGGGGTGGCACTGCTCGTTGCGCTGATGGCGATCGCCGTCGTCACGCAGCTGCGCGCCTCGGGAGACAAGGCCGCCGCCATAAAAATGGATCAGCTCGTGCGCGACGGAAGCGCTTGGAGCAACGAATCCGATGCGACCAAGAAGGCCGATCTCGAGAAGAAACTGATCGCCGGCCTCGACGACATCGCCGCCAAGCACAAGGGAAGCATTTGGGCGCAGCAGGCCTGGGACATGAAGGCTTCGATCGCCGAATCGCGGAGCGATTGGACCGAGGCGGAGAAGGACTGGCTGGAGGCCTCGAAGATAATGCCCGACAGTTTTATCGCGCCTGTTAGCCTCGAAAACGCGGCGGCGGCCGCCGAAGAACTCGGCGCCAACGACAGGGCCATGAAAGACTGGAAGGCCTTCATCGACAAGTACACGGGCAAGTCCGTGGGAATTCCTCACGCGTGGTTCGCACTCGGACGCCTGTCCGAGGAGGGAAAGGACTACGCCGCGGCCCTCTCCAATTACGAGAAGATCGTCGCGACCTGGCCCGACTCCGATTGGACAAAGCTCGCCAAGGACCGTATACTCTCGCTGAGAGCCCGGGGCCTCGTGAAGTAATTCGCGGGACGCTGGCGTCCTAAGGGACGCAAATCGAAGACGGTCAATTGCGCAAAAGACCGTTGCGGCCCCTCCCCGGAGGGGCCGTTTTCGTCGGGCGAGGAGTTCCCATGGCAGGCAAACGTTCGAAGTTTTTCGAAACTCGTCGCTTTGGTTTCGTGATCGGCGCGATAGTGCTGCTCGCGATTTTCGCCCTCGGTCAATTGACCGGATTTCTCCAGCCTCTTGAACTCAAGACCCTCGATGCCCGTTTCAACTTGAAGTACTCGAGTCGCGGCAAGACGGTCCAGGAAGGCACGGTCGTCAAGTCCGAAAATTCGAAGGTTTCGGACGACATAGTGATAATAGGTGTGGATACCGAAAGCCTGTCGCGACTCGGACTCTGGCCCTTTCCCCGAGGCAAACACGCCGACCTCATCAACGCCTTCTCCAGGATAAAGGACCAAACCCAGCGCGAAAACGCCATGCTCCTCGACATCATCTTCTCGAGCGAGACGGGAAAGCCCGACCAGGATCAGCTCCTCGCCTCGGCTCTCAAGGATTCCGGGCGGGTTTATCTCGAAACAGCCCTTTCTTTGACGCCCATCGACGGCCTCTCCGCCGAAGAGATGGATGCACGCACGAAGCTATTGGAAAATCGGCTTGGTACCATCACCCATGTCACCGGACCCTGGCAGCGCATGGTGGCCTTCCTCGGCTCCGAGGCGCCCCTCCCGGTCTTCGGCGAAGAAGCCGCCGGCTACGGACATGCAACCTTCCTTGCTGATCGCGACAAGATTTTCAGGCGCCAGCCTGTCGTCGGCAAACTGAGCACCCTTGTCGAAACCATTCCCCTCGATTCACTTACGCCCGACTACAGGGTTGATAGCGCTAAATTTGAAAGGCTCGCCTGGGTGGACTCCGACGGAACCTATCATGATATCCGTACGCCCCTCGGCGTTGCCGGCCTTGCCAAGCTCAAGCAGGAAATGCAGACATCTGCGCCCAAAAAAGTGGATGCGAACGCGGCCACCGGGGTCGATTCGTCCTATTTCATAGTCCGGAAATTCCAGGACAGCTTCATCCCCTCGGTCACCTTGTCGCTTGCGCTCTCGTATTTCGGCGTCAGCATGGACCAGGTCCAGGTCGTCGTGGGCAAGTACGTGAGGATTCCCTCGCCGACCCGCTATGATCCCGACACGGGAACCCGCGTGCCCTATACCCTGCAACTCAAGCCGCCGACCTACGACGCGAACGGTACGATGACGGATCCGGGCAAATTCCGGCCCGTCCCCTATATCGATATTCCCATCGACGCGAACGGCTTGATGCTCATCAATTTCATGGGACCGCCTTCAAGCGAATCGGCCGACGGAATACAGACCTATCCGGTCAGGTCCTATTCCGCCTATTCGGAACGGGCTCCGGGCCCCGATCCGAAAACCTGGCGCAGGGCAAGCATGGCCGTCGCAAACAAGCTCCTCCTCGTCGGCGCCTTCTCGACGGGCATGTCAGCCGACGACAAGCAGACGCCGGTGGGCATCATGTACGGCATCGAAGTCCATGCGAACGCCCTCAATACGATCATTATGGACAACTTCCTCAGGGAGCCCCCGCTTTGGATGAGCTTCGCCGCCCTGCTCATCCTCGTCTTCATCGTCACCTTCCTCTCATCAAGGCCGGGCATGCCCCTCTTCATCGCCTTCGGGGCGACCATAGTTCTCATCGCCCTCTGGTTCCTGTCCACCTCCATGATCTTCGACTCGACGGGGCTCATCCTCGATTTCGTGTCGCCCGCGATCGCGATGTTCCTCACCTTCATCGCGATCATCGTCTATCGGGCCATGACCGAGGAAAAGGACAAGCAGCGCATCCAGGCCACCTTCGGTCAGTATGTGAGCCCCGATGTCGCCGATGTTCTCGTCGAAGGCGGCATGCCGAGTCTCGGCGGCGTCGACAAGATGATCACCGTCTTCTTTTCGGACATCCGAGGCTTCACCTCGCTTTCGGAGACCATGTCGCCGCAGGAGCTGGTCAACCACCTCAACACCTATCTCGAGGAAATGACGAACATCATCATGGAGTACCGCGGCACCCTCGACAAATACGTGGGGGACGAGGTCATGTGCTATTGGGGAGCACCGGTCGACCAGTCAGACCACGCGGTTCTCGCCTGCAAGTGCGCCCTCGCCCAGATGAAGCGCCTGCATGAGCTCAACGAGATCTGGCCCGAAAACAGGCGCATCAACATAGGCATAGGCCTGAACTCGGGCATCATGACCTGGGCGAACATGGGTTCGACGAAGCGCAAGAACATCACCCTGATGGGCGACAACGTCAACCTCGGGGCCCGTCTCGAAGGCACCAACAAGGAATATGGTACCAATATCATCATCAGCGAGAACACCTATGCCCTCGTCCAGGACAAATTTATAGTCCGTGAACTCGACAACATCCGCGTCAAGGGCAAGAGCAAGCCCGTCCTCATGTACGAACTCGTCGACTGTCTCGAGGATATGAGTCCGGGCCCCCGTCCTAAAGTCTCGCGATGATACGGCGAGCCGAAAATACAGGCCCGTCACGGGGGAGGGGAGGCCGGGCCCTCCCTTTTGCCCTTGTACTTTTGTTCGCGCTCGGAATGTCAGGGTGTGGGCTTGAGACGGTTGACTATATTACCGCGCCGTCTTTCTATCCTGGCGGCGGATTTCTCGTACTGACCGATATGGCGGGAGCTGGTACCACTCCCCGCGATTTTGAAATTCTCTATAGGATTTATGAAAGCCAGAGCGATGCGGCAAGGGCGTGGAATAACTTGAATAGCCTCATCTCCTCTGGTGCCACACCTTCCTCGGTCTATTATCAAGTAAAGAGCGGTACCTATGGTCTCCGTCCTGTTCTCTTCACCTATACAGACACCTCTGCCAACCCCGATCCTTCAATTCTCAGACTGAGTCCTTCAGAACAAGGCAAAAATGCTTCTTTCCAAATAGGCACTCCAAATTCGGATGATTGGACAGTGGATAAGGGAAGTTCCACACGAATAGCCACGGCGGTTAGTCGGAATACAATAGGGACATCAAACAAGCCCATTTATGACATAAGTCAAATTCTTAACCCATCGAATGATGTGGACTACTCTCCTGACTCGACTATCACTGACCCTTCCACCCAATATCCTCCGCCTTCAAGCAAGGCCTACATTGTCCTCTGCGCCGTTGCAGAAACCACGCCTGACTTCATAAATTATACCTATTCAATGCCTACTCCATTGTCATATGGAATTCTGCAATTGCCGGATGGGACACAACCTTTACCTTCACAATAACCCTTTTCACTTTGAAGGCGACACGTCGGAAAATATTATTTACTGCGTATAATGTATATTCTGTCTACCATTACCCAATCCCTATCCAAAGATAGCTCTTTCCCATCGGTGATCTGATGGCCTTACAGGAAACCGAGACTCTGACTCATCGGGATGGGGCCGAGGGGCGATTGGGCGAGAGATTGGCTCTTTTCGATGCGCAGTCGATCGAGTCTGAAGTTATTTCGGGAAGCCGCCTCGAGCAAATGAACGAGGCTATTCTCTTTCTTTTGCGGCAAAGCCATTCTTATTCGAAGGAAATTATCATCGACCCTCATTTCGAAAGCCTCAAGAAGCCGCTGTTGGGCAACGGTTGCGATGGCGGTAGAAATCGGTTCGAGGTCAAGTTCCCCTGAGTCGACGCAATAGTCATAGCCCCAGAGGATTGCCCCAAGCGAGGGGAACCGCCTTCCGTCCGATCTGGCAGGTTCAAAACGCAATCCTTCGATAAGCAAGCCCTCAGGAAGAGCTGACTGAATGCGATCCCAAATGTCATTTTCGTAAGCCGGGTCGGAGGGCGGAAGCTCGGCCAGAATGCTCGAAATATACTCGTCGGCACTGGATATTCCCAAGGGAATCGGCTGGCTTGCTTCGAGGCGAGGACTTGGATTGAAGCCTTCAGAATAGGAGAGCTGCAGACCCGCAATTTGAAATGCGCGGCTGAGCGCATCGAGTATTCCCAAATGGGGATATAGAATTGCCTTGTCGCGCTTCGAGAAGCGCAGGAGGAGGCGGCCGACCTGGCTGGAGAGAAGACGCGGACGAATAAGGGATGGCACCTTAATCTGTTCATTATTATATACGACGCTCGTGGTATCGCTGCAGGAACCACAGGGGGCTGTGCAGTCAATTGTACATGCTGAAGTAGCTAGGCCTTCCTGGCTGCGCTGCCACTCGGTGAGCAGGGTCTTCTTGCCCACAAGAATGGAGACATCGTCCCAAGGGAGGGTATCCGACGGGGCCTTGGAGGTCGTGGCCTGGGCTATCGGATCCCAGGGGGATTCGGTAAGAACATCCCTCCAGCGTTCACGGTCGAAATGTTCTTCCCACGCGTCGAGCCTGGCCCCGCGACGCCAGGCTTCGAGAATGAGTTCCCCTACCCTTTCATCGCCTCGGGCCATAATCGATTCGAGGAGAGCCACGAAGGGTGAATGCCAGGATAGCTTTACCGACCGAAAGTGTCTTAGTCCATTTCGAAGCACCTGGACTGCATCCATGGCCTCGTCTTCGCCAAGCTGGCCGCACCATTGAAAAGGCGTATGGGGCTTGGGGACGAACACTCCGACATTGACGTTGTAACCGATGGGGTGGAGTGCGGTAAGTTTCGCGAAGAAATCAACAATCGCCTCGGCCTCGCCTTTGCCCCTGCCGGGTACGGGCAAGCCGATCATGAAATAGAACTTGGCGCTCCGGAATCCGCGCTTTCGCGCTTCACCTATGATCTCCACGATCTTGTCGAAGGAGACGTCCTTGTTGATGACGAGCTGGCGGAAATCCTCGGGCGATTCGACCGCGAAGGTCAAACCGGACTTCCGCACCTCGGACAGCGCCTCGATGAGGGGCAGGGTGAAGGTGTTCACCTTGAGCGAGGGGAGTTGGAAGGATACCCCCTGTCCCGTCCACTCCTCGTTCAGCGCGGCTACGAGTTCGCCGATTCCGGCATAGTCGCCCGAAGAGAGGGAAGAGAGGGTGATTTCCCTGTAGCCGCCTTTCAATACGAGTTCGCGCACTTCCTCCTGGATGAGGTGCGCTTCTTTCATGCGCTGGGGGCGGTAATAATACCCGGCGTGGCAAAAGCGACAGCCATGGGGGCAACCGCGCATGATTTCGACCGTTCCATGCGCTTGCACTGCCTTGAGGGTCGCGACAGGAAAGACCATGTTGTGGTGACTCGTGGGGAAGTCCGCATAGATAGCCCGCCGGGCTTTTTTGCCGGGTATCCAGACATGAGGGGATTCCGCGAGCCTGCCGAGAAGTGCCGCCCTCCCCGCTCCGGCCTCTTTCATCGCGGCCAGTTCTTCGCAAATTTCGAAGAAACGTTCCTCCGCTTCGCCGATCCAGACGGCATCGAGGAAACGTGCGAGAAAATGCGGATTGCTCAGGGCAGGTCCGCCCCCTATCACAATTGGTTCATTCTCCGACCTGTCCGCCGCATCGAGGGCGATGCCCGAACGATCGAGGATTGTCAGGATCGATGTCGCCGCGAGTTCATAGCCAACCGAAAAACCCAGGATGTCGGCGTCCGCGACGGCGATGCCCGATTCGAGCGTCGCGAGCGGCATGCCCTTCTCGCGCAGCAGTCTCTCGAAATCGGGAGCGGGAGCGAAGACGCGTTCGCAACGGATGTCCTTTCTCGAGTTGAGACCTCCGTACAGAACCCTGATCGCGTTGTTTGACATGCCGATCTCGTAGAGATCAGGGAAGGACAGGGCGAAGAAAAGCCGTGGTTCCTCGTCGGGAGGCAAGGGCCGCACGGCCCCCAATTCGCCGCCCACGTAGCGCGCCGGCTTCTCCACCTCGTGAAGGGCTCGGCCGAGCTCCGAAAGAATGTCGACGCGACGCCGACGCTTCACGAATGGTATCTCCGGGCCGAGATCCCCAGTACTATCCCCATTCCCGCCATTATCGTCAAAAGCGACGATCCGCCATACGACAGGAACAGCAGCGGAATGCCGGTAATCGGCATGATGCCCATGGCCATGCCCGAATTGATCATGAAGTGAAAGAACACCATGCCCATGACGCCGGCCACGACATAGGTGGCGTAGCGGTCGCGCATCATCCCCATGATCGCCGTGCAGCGATAGAGGATGAGCCAGAAAAGGCCGAAGACGAGGAGGCCGCCGAGGAAACCCCATTCCTCCGCGATGATCGAAAAGATGAAATCGGTGCTTTGTTGAGGGATGTAATTGTTGTGACTCTGTGGACCCGCGAGGAATCCGCGTCCCGTGAAACCGCCCGAGCCGATGGCAGTAATCGACTGGATGATGTTCCAACCCGACCCTCGCGGATCGATCGATGGATCGAGGAAGACGATCAATCGCATCACTTGGTATTCCTTCAAGACCTTGTGGGCCAGGATCGACAGGCCAAGCCCGAGTCCCATCGCCAGGGATGCGTAGGCGATCCAGTAATAGATGGGCTTCTTGAAGGAAATCTGCCCCCACAGGGAGAGGGCCATGATGACGAGCACGACTCCGAGAATGATGAGATCATAGGGACTCTGATACAGGAGGAGGAGAAATCCGGTGGGCCGCGACAATATGTACTTCTCCCAAAGCGGCAGGATCGTGAGAACGACCATCGACCCAATTATGAGTAGTATGAATATCAGGAAGCGACGCCCGATGCCCGAGACGACCAGCATGAAGAACAGAATCGGGAAAAACACGAGGGAGGTGCCGAGATCGGGAGCCAGGAGGATGAGTCCCACGGGGAGCAGCACAATGCCGAAACTCTTCGCGATGCGCCTGATATCGTCCTCATGCTCGGAGTTGTCGAGATACCGGGCGAGGAGGAGGATGACCGCTATCTTCATGAATTCCGAGGGCTGTATGCCGAATTCCCCAATGCCGATCCATGAGCGCGCACCGTTGACTACCTTGCCGAAAAAACGCGTATAGACGAGGACGATCAGGAGGAAACCGTAAAGGAAAATCGAGAAATCCTTGAACTGCCTGAAATCAACTCCTACCAGGGCGAGCATCAGGATGAGGCCGGTGACGGCCCAAAGTATCTGCTTGAGATAATCCGAGGAGACGATGACGCCCTCCGCGTTCACGTTGGAGGAAAAAATGGACATGATTCCGATGACGACGAGCAGGAGTACGGCGCCGAAGGTCGGGTAGTCCATCGCTTCAAGAAGCTGGCGGTAGCGGTTCATTCCTGCCTTTCCTTCTTGGGGACGAGGTAGCGGAGCCCGAGGGTGTCGACCGCTTGATCGTAGGTCTGATTGCCGAAGATGGCTTGATAGATGATGTTGGAAGCGTAGGGGGCCCACCATTCCCAGGGATTGGAAGCTTCGACCATGACGACAACGACTATCTGCTCGGAGGCGGGCTGATCGTAGGGGCCGAAAGAGACGAACCAGGAATGCCAGTGGTCAACCAGACCGACCTCCGCGGTTCCGGTCTTGCCCGCCACCTCCACGACCTTGGTGCTGAGCGGGAATTTCACGGTTCCCTCGGTGACGACTCGCCTCAGATCGGTCCTCAGTGTTGCGAAGGTTTCAGGGGAGATCCGCGACTTGATGATGGGCTCGGGCTGGACTTCCTTGAGGATCGCGCCCGAGACGGGATCCCGCAGTTCCTTGAGGAGGTGCGGGCGGTAGATGATTCCGCTGTTGACGACGAGCGCCATCATGTCGGCCACCTGGATCGGCGTCACGAGGAGATACCCCTGGCCGATGGAGAGATTCATCGTGTCTCCCCCGACCCATTTCTCGTGGAAGCGTCGATCCTTCCATTGGGGAGTGGGAATGAATCCGTCGAGCTCGCCCGGGAGGTCTATGCCCGTGGCTTTTCCGAAGCCGAATTCCTTGGCATATTCGACAATTCGTTCCACCCCTAAATAGTCGCGTCCCACGGTCCAATAATAGATGTCGCAAGATTGTTCGAGGGCTCCCGCGAGGTCGAGCCAACCGTGCCCCGGCTTTTTTATCCAACAGCGAAAGACGCGATCGCCATAACTGATCTCTCCGGTGCAAAGGACCTTTTTGTCCTGGGGAAAGGCCTTTTCCTCGATAATACCGGCAGTCAGGACAGTCTTGAAGGTCGAAGCCGGAGGATAGCTGGATTGGATCGCGCGATCTATCAACGGAGTCTTCGAGTCATTGAGCATGTTCGCGTAGGCATTGCCCGAAGCGGGACCCGACATCTGATTCGGATCATACCAGGGCCAGGAGACGAGGGCGAGGACTTCGCCGGTGGCGGGCTTGAGAATGACGACCGATCCCATCCTATCGCCGAGAGCCTTTTCCGCGATCTTTTGCATCCTCGTATCGATGGTGAGCACGATGTTCGAACCCATCACAGGGGGAACGATCTCTTCTTTTTCCGATTTCACGCCCTTGCCGAGGACATCCACCATCCGGTACTCGCGCCCGTCCGTTCCGCGAAGGTTCTGATCGTATTGCTTCTCGATGCCCGCCTTGCCTATGACGTCGCCGGCTTTATAGCCTTTGTTATAAAGAACCTTGAGCTCATCCCGCGTGATGTCGCCCACATAGCCGAGGATGTGCGAGAGCGAGCCCGTCTCGACGTAATTCCTCACGGGCTTGGATTGCCAGGTCACGCCTGGATATTCGTCGATGCGCTCGGCGATTTTCGTGATTGTCGAATAGGGGACAGGCGAGAGTATCTCGATCGGCTGAAAAAGATGGTAATAGGCAGGTATGATTTTCTTGCGGATATCTTCCGCACTGATTCCGAGCGTGTTCGCCAGCTTCGCGAAAACCTCGTTTCGGCGTTGGGGCGGCAGTCTGGCCGGAACGATCGAGACGGCGAATGAATCGGTATTGAGCACCAGAGGTAGGGTAAAATCCCTTGCGTAGATTTCTCCCCTTTGCGCGGAAATGACCGTCGATTGCCGCGCGATATCGGTGGCTCGGCTTCGATATTCGCCGCCCCTCAATACTTGCAGGGAGAAGAGATAGGTTGAAAAGACCAAAAACAGGACGAGCGATAGGATTCTCAGCGCGCCGATGCGCCGTCCCATCGTCGATGATCCGACATCGCGGTCATTGGGATCGTTCATTTCGGACCGCGCCGCCTATTTTCCACTAGCGAAAATAGGCCTCCGAGAATCGCGAAAAACAGGGGGGCGAGCACGGCGTTGTATGCCACCTCAATCCAGAGGGTCTTTCCCGTAAAATCATAGGACCTGAGCCTTCCCCCGAAAAGCAAGGAAAGAAAGGTAGACCACAGGGCTTTGAGAATGGTCGAACCGGCACCGATAACAATAGGCAAAAGAATTCTGTCGAGGTGGACTGAACCGTGAAGGAACGAAGCGATCCATGCCATCATCGTCTTGACGGCCGCATTGAAGCCAAGAGGTGCGGCGGACATGGCATCGTCAACAAGACCAGAAACGAAGGCCACGGAGCTGCCCTCGACGGGTCCCGTTCGATATGCCAGCCATACGACGGCGAGAAGCCCCAGGTCGGGACGAACGCCGAGTATCGCGATCGCCGGGATCCAGGTAGCGCTTATCAGCGAGATGCCGGCCAGAAGGATAATCGAGAATATCAGGCGCACCATCATGAGCCTGCCCCCTGGATAACGGGCGACGCTTCGTCGGACGCTTTCAGGACGAAGACGTATTCGATTCTCGAGAAATCGAGTATCGGCTCGACTTCTATGTCCAGCGAAGTCTTGTAATCGGGTTCGCTGATGCTCTTGACCCTTCCAAGGGCGAGATTGGGAGGATAGAGCGAATCGAGTCCGGAGCTGACAACGAGATCTCCCGGCTGCGTCTCGTCCAGTGCCTGTTTGGATACATAATTGAGCCCCAAGGCTTCGCCTTCTGATCCCATTCCCACGAGGAGCCCTTCGAACCTCGATTTGGCGAGCCGGGCGGCCACGTAGGAGCTCGCATCGTAGAGGGGCACTACGACGCTCGTTCCCTGCGCGGCCTCGACTACCCGGCCGACGAGGCCCTTCGTGCCGTCCTGCCATGCGATAACGGGCATGTTCTTCCTTATGCCGGCCTCGATGCCCTTGTCAATTGTGATGGTCGAATAGAGGTTGCCCGGATCCTTGCCAATGACCCGGGCCGGAACCTCGGGCGTCTGAATCGTCACGGCGAAGGCGAGCTGGGCACGGAGGCGGTCGTTCTCCGCCGCGAGGGCGGCATAGTCGCGCTGGATCTTTTCCATCTCCTGGGTTTTCGCGAGCAGACCTTCATAATCCTTGCGAAGTTGTCTCAGGGAGCGGACCGAAAGGGCCGTGTCCTCCACGAAGGTGCCGACTGAGGAAAACCCGCGTTCGAAAAAACCCGTGATCGTCAGCCCGACCCTCTCGGGCAGACCGAGGAGGCTCCGAGTGGAAATGATGAGCGAGAGGAGGCTGGCAGCGAGCAGAAAGGCGGGAAGGAAACGCTGGATCGAATCGGGTCCCCGTCCCTGTCGGGTGGGCATGATCAGAAATTGAGACTGTCGTAGACGCTCTGCGAGCCGTCTTGGCTGCGCATCGTCTCGAAGTACTTTCCCGCCCCTATGGCGACGCATTCGAGGGGCCTTTCGGCGAGGATCACAGGCACTCCTGTTTCCTTGGCGACGAGCTTGGGTAGGCCCTTGAGCAGGGAGCCGCCGCCCGCCATCACTATGCCGCGTTCGACGATGTCGGCAGCGAGTTCGGGCGGGGTCTGGCCGAGGGTCTTCTTGATTTCCTCGACGATCTGGGTAACGGGTTCCTGGAGGGCTTCCCGAACCTCGACGGAGTCGATCTCGAGACGGCGAGGCAAACCGGTAATGGCATCCGTTCCCTTGATCTCGACCTTTTCGATGACCTTGTCGGGCGAGGCGTTCCCGATCTCGATCTTGAGTCGTTCGGCGGTCTGCTCGCCGATGATGAGATTATGGACATTGCGAATATGCTTGATGATGGCCTCGTCGAATTCGTCCCCGCCGATGCGAATGGCATTAGTGACGACCATGCCCTTAAGCGAGATGACGGAAATTTCGGAGGTTCCGCCGCCGATGTCGCAGATCATGTGACCGGCAGGCTCCGAGATGGGGATATCGGCGCCTATGGCCGCGGCGAGCGACTCGGTGATGACTTTCACGTAGCGGGCGCCGGCCTTGTAACCCGAGTCCATCACCGCGTTCTCCTCTACCTTGGTGATACAGGAAGGGACGCCGATCACCATGCGCGGCTTGACGAAAAAGCGATGCGGAATGACCTGCTGCACGAAATACTTGATCATCTTTTCCGTCATGTCGGGATCTGCGATCACCCCGTCCCGGAGCGGACGCTTCGCGATGATGTCGCCGGGGGTCCTCGAAAGCATTCTCTTGGCTTCCGCGCCGACGGCTACCACCCTGTTCGTTCCGCGCTCGACCGCGACCACGGAGGGCTCGTTGACGACGATCCCCTTTCCTCTCACGTAGATAAGGGTATTGCAGGTACCGAGATCTATGCCTATATCGAGGGAAAAAGAGTCGAAAAATGAAGAAAGGCCCATCGCTTACCTCCGTGGACTCATGAGCGTTCCGCCAATTTCTGGCGAGCGCCTGCGTGCATCGGATCGATCGATACAGCTTTCCGCCATTCGGCTCGAGCGTGTATCTGATCTCCCTTTGCTTGAAATAAGAGGCCAAGCTGATAATGGGCCTCGGCCGATCCTGGATTCTCGGCGATGAGGGACGTGAGCTGGGCTTCGCAGTCATCCCATCGCGATGCCGTAAAATAGATCTGAGCTAGCAGGAGTCGGGCCTTCTCGATGGCCACGGCGTCCTGGGTTCCCGCGATGGCCTCCTTGAGAAGGCTTTCCGCCTTGTCCGAACTTCCAAGCCTGATGCCGACGCTCGCGGCGGCGATCCTGAGCATCGGACTCGAATCGGTGGCCATGGCCTTGTCGAATTCAGTCATTGCCATCGCGTTGTTGCCGAGGGCGGATTCGATCATCGCAAGATACTCGTGGGTATCGGGTGCCGTGTATCCTTGCTCCTCGGCGCGAATCATGTAGGCGGCCGCAAGGTCCATGGAACTGCTTCCGGAGTGATAATACGCTTTTGCGAGGATGTATTCGAGCTGTGCGCGCGGGATTCCTCCGAAACTCGCGCCGCCGACGGACAGGGACTTCCGGATCGACATGACGGCATCGGCGACGAGGGCATCCCGACTGTCGCCCGCGGGCATCGCCATAGCGTCGTAGAAGCTCGCAATGCCCTTCATCCCGAGATAGAACACGTCGAGTGGCTTCTTTTCGAGGGCCTTGTCACAGGCGGCGAGAAGGGCCGGCCAATTCGAAGTCTTCCACATATCCAGGACGGATTGTCGCGACACTCCCGGTCCCATCTTCTGGGAGAGTTGCGGCAAGAACCAGACTCCGGAGGCGACAAGGGCGATCAGAACCGCGAACAAAAGCCATCGACGCCAGCGCAACTGGCGTCCCCGTACCTGACGATGTTTAGTGCGGGTTAGTTTCCATCTGGGTGTTGGCGATTCCATTTCTGTGGGGAGGACCTATATGCTATCCGCCTCCGCGATATGTAGCATGCGATCCCGACAAGCGTCAATCTACGACCTGAAAATGAAAAAATAACAGTGATAAAAAGGAGGCGGATCTATAAGCCGGGTCCTGTGCCTCGTCGGCCTCGCTGTCGTCCGACTTTGCCGCGAGCGACAAAGTCGACGCATCGCTCAGCCGGCGAGGTCGTCATCATCCATCTTGTCGCAAGGTCGCCCTTGCGCTCTAGCGGCCAACCCGCACCCTCGTCTCGGCCCCTTGGGCCTCGACGTTGCGGTTCCCTTTACGGGGAACCGCCCCATTCCGGCTTGCGACCCTTGGCCCGCCGTTTCCTCTCGGAAATCGTCGGAACAATGGCTATTCGGACCGGGACCTGGGCGGGAACCCGAGTGCTGCTTGGTCTTGCTCGCGGCGAGGCTTGCCGTGCCGTAGTCGTTGCCGACGACGCGGTGGGCTCTTACCCCACCCTTTCACCTTTTCCCTCGCCGATGGCACCTGCGATATCCCCGGCCGACGGGGCGCCTGCGCGTCCCGCGGTTCCTCGGACACCCACCCTCGGCGAGGGTAGTTTGCTTTCTGTTGCGCTATCTGTCGTCGCGAAGCGCCTGTTCGACGCCTCGTGACGCCCGGGCGTTACCCGGCGCCGCCCCCTGTCGAGCCCGGACTTTCCTCCGCACCGGGAGATTTGCATCTCCCATCGCGGCGATGACGCGATCCGCCTCCTGAAATTCTAGCTCGCTCGATAGGGCCGATCAGCCCTCCGAGTCTTCCATGCCGTCTTTTTCGCCCTCGTCGCCATCGTCATAGCCTTCTTCTTCGCCTTCCTCGGCGTAGTCCTCGAGATCGGCGAGGGAGCCCGATTCGATATCGATGAAGAGCTGGTCGCTCGAATCGCCCTCGGATTCCTCGTAATAGAGTATGCGGGAACAATAGGGGCAGAAGATGATCTTGTTGCCCGATCGCACTTCGTTGACGAACTGCGCGGGAAGGATCATATAGCAGCCGGTACAGACCGAACGCTTGACGGGAACGATTCCCAGGCCTTGCTTGGACCGGATGATCCGCTCAAATTTGAAGATGACCTCGTGCTCGATTCCGCTCGAAGCCTCCGTTTCCTTGGCCTTGAGTTCCTCGATTTCCTTGATTTTCGCGTCGCGGTCGGTGGAAATCTTGGTGCTCTTCTCCGAGATCTCGGATTCCTGCAGCTTGATCATCGACTCGTCCTTGCGGAGCGATTCCTCGATTTCCGCAAGCCCGCGTTCCTCCTTCTGGAGATCCTTTCGGTAGTTGTGCTCCTTCTCGGTGGCGTCGCGTATTTCCTTGTTCAATGCCTCGTATTCGCGTTGGGTCGAAATGAGGTCCATCTGCTTTTCGGCGGCCTCGCGAGCCGCTTCCGTTTCGGCCAACTGGCCTCGAAGCTCCTTGACCTTGGCCTCCGCGGCCTCGAATTCGACATTCCGCTCGACATAGGTCTTCTTGATGCGCGAGAGAACTTCCTCCTGCGTCGCGAGGGACTTGGGGATGTCCTCCACCTCGCGCTCGATTTCGACGCGTTTGGTGAGTATCTCCTGGAATTCTCTGAGCCTTTCAAAGACTTCTTCCATCAGCATGGGCAACCTCGCTCGACCTTTGTCAGTGGTCCATGTAATCGCGGAGCTTTTGGCTCCGCTTGAAATGCCTGAGTTTCTTGAGGGCCTTGGCTTCGATCTGCCTGATACGTTCCCTCGTCACATTGAAGTAAAGACCGACTTCCTCGAGGGTGAGGGAGTAGCCATCGTCGAGGCCGAAGCGCATCCGGAGCACTTCCTGCTCACGCGGTGGCAAGGTCGAGAGGACCGACCTGATCTGCTCTTGAAGAAGTTTGTAATCGGTCTGGACGGAGGGATTCTCGACTTCCTTATCCTCGATGAAATCGCCGAGGAGCGAATCTTCGTCCTCGCCGATGGGGGTTTCGAGGGAAATCGGCTCGCGGGCGACGTTCTTCACGCTCTTGACCCTGGTGACCGGCCAGCCGAGCTGTTCGGCGATCTCCTCGTCGGTAGGCTCACGTCCCAATTTCTGCATGAGCTGGCGCGACTCGCGCACGACCTTGTTGATCTGCTCGATCATATGGACGGGCACGCGAATGGTGCGCGCCTGATCGGAGATAGAGCGGGTTATGGCCTGTCTGATCCACCAGGTGGCGTAGGTCGAGAACTTGTAGCCCTTCCGGTATTCGAATTTCTCGACCGCCTTGATGAGGCCGATGTTGCCTTCCTGGACGAGGTCGAAGAAATGAAGCCCGCGGTTCGTGTATTTCTTCGCGATGGAGACGACGAGGCGAAGATTGGCCTTGATGAGCCTGTCCTTCGCGTTTTTCATCATGATGCGCCCGCGGTTGATCTCCTTGGCCATCGTGATGATCGAATCGGCGTCCGATTCGAAGGTTATCTCAAGTTCCCGGAGTTTCTTGTCCGTTACCTGGATCTGGCGGATGCGTTCCTTGATCTCGTCGGAGCCCATGCCGAGTGCGGCTTCCGCCTCCTCTCGCCTATCGCGGATGGTGAGGTTGCGGCCGAGAACGCGCAATTCCCGAATGCTCGAAATCTGGAGCACCCTTTCGAGCCGCTCCTGCTCCTTGCGATACTTGCGGATCTTCTTCGCCGCGCCGATGAAGCGCTCGGAGAAGGAATTGATCTCCTCGGGGTGGATCTCGGCGATTTTGAGGGCATCAAGGAGCTGCCCCCTGCGGAGGGTGAGATCTTCATCCTCGGCGAGATCGCCGCCCTTGGTGATGATGCGGCGTTTGAGCTCGACGTATTCGCGGAGACCAGCCGAAGAATCCTTGATGACGTCCCTATAGAACTGATTGAGCCGGCGACGCTCGGCGATCTTCTCCGTATTTTCCTTGCGCTGCCCCGAGGAGTCCTTGGCTTCGCGCCTCGTGGCCTTTATGACGATCGCATGGAATTCGGGGATGAGGACGCCGGATTTCCGGATTATCCCCTTTATTATGTTCTCCCCGTCCTCCATCTGCTTGGAAAGTTCGACTTCCTGCTCGGCGTTGAGGAGGTTCTCCTTGCCGATCTCGCGGAGGTAGAGGCGGATCGGATCGTCCACGGAACTTTCTTTGTCGCTGTAGACGAGCCGCTTCTTGTCAGATGGTTCCTTGACAGGGGTCTCGTCCTCGACGGGGAGTTCTTCTTCCTCGAGCTGTATATTGTTGCTTTCCAGCAGGGCGAGGATGCCGTCGATTTTCTCGGAATTGAGAATATGTTCGGGCAGAAAGTCCGAGAGCTCATCGAAGCTGATCGTCTTCTTGGCTTTTGCGTATTCGAGAAGTTTCGCTATCGCGGGATCGAGTTCAAGATCGCTCATCACGCATATCCTTCAAACCGGCAAGTTCGGCATCGAGATGCATCTTTTCGACAAGTAGTTCCTGGGTTTCGGGCCCGGAACTGTCCTCCAGGCGCTCGAGAAGGAGCTCCAAGCGCCTAACGAGGCTTTTTTTTCTCGCATTCCTGATGCCATCCTCGATGAGTCGATCCGATTGCTCATCAAATTCCCCCGACACAGCGGCTTCCATGATCGACTTTCCCAGTTCTTCTGAATCGATTCTGGCGACGATCGAGGCGATATCCATGGTTTCGGCACGATAACTCTCCTCGAGGGCCAGATAGAGTTCCCGTGCGCGGAAATCCTCCAAATCATCCAAATCGATCGAAGAACGCAGGCGCGGATACAGAAAAGCGTGGGTGACGACAGCAAGGAGGAGGGCAAACTCGGGGCTGCGACCCGCAGCAGAAGCGCCTTCCCTCGATCGTGAATTTTCAATAACCTCGTCGCGTCCCTTCCTCCGTCGTTCGAAATCGCGTCGCATCGATTCCGGATCGACATGGAAATAACGGGACGCCATCGTAAAAAAGGCATCCCGCCGAACATCGGAATCGAGGGCCTGGGCGAAGGGATGAAGGAACTCCACCGCCTTTGCCTTGCCTTCCATTGTGCCGAGGTCGAATAGCTTCCGCGCCCGCCCGATGAGAAAATCTCCACCACTTATAGTGAAATCCTCGATTTTATGCAACGCATCGGGTCCCTCTTTTTCCAGAATTTCAGAAGGATCCTTGCCGCCGGGCAGGATTGCGGCCTCGACTTCGAGGCCCACGCTCACGGCGAGTGTCAATCCCTTCGCAATCGCGTTCTGCCCTGCCTCGTCGGCATCGAAGACGAAAAGAGCCCTTTCTGCCAGCCTGAGAATCGATCGTGCCTGATTTTCGGTGAAAGCGGTTCCCAGGGGGGCGACAGCCTCCTTGATGCCTGCGGCGTGAAGGGAGATGGCATCCATGTACCCTTCACAGAGGATCGCCCGATTCGACTTTCTTATGGCCTCCCTGGCTCGATCGAGGGCATAAAGGGTATTCTGCTTGCGATAAATCTCGGTTTCGGGGCCGTTGAGGTACTTGGGCCCCTCGCCCGCAAGGAGGCGGCCTCCGAAGGATATGCAACGGCCCTTGACGTCCATGATCGGAAAAGTCAGACGATCGGCGAAGAGCGGCCAGTCGGGATGGTTCGCGGAAAAGAGGCCGCTGGTGGAGAGAAACTCGCGGGAATAGCCCTTGGCCGCCAAAAAACTGCCGAGCCATTGCCGATCGGCGGGGGCGTAGCCGAGCCTGAACTCGCTTCGGATTTCCTCCGGAATGCGCCTCTTGTCAAGCACTTCCCTCGCCGCGGCCGCCGAAGGATGGCTTTCGAGAAACCAGGCGAAGGTCTTCGAAAGTCGGTCATAGAGCTCGAACAGCGATTGGCGATTCCGCTCTTGCTCGGGAGGGATATAATCTTCCGTTCCCACTATTTCGATGCCTACCCGATGCGCGAGATCGCGCATGGCTTCGGGCCAGCTGCTCTTCTCGAATTCCATGAGAAATTTCGCGGCGTCCCCTCCCTTGCCGCAACCGAAGCAGTAAAAGATCCCCTTGTCAGGCACCACATAGAACGAGGGTGTCTTTTCGTTATGAAAGGGGCAGAGCCCCTTATATTCCTTTCCGGCCCTTGTCAGTCGAACATGCTCTCCGATGACGGCGATGATATCGGTCTTTTCCTTGATCGATTCGACGAGGGAATCCGGGATCCTCGTCATGAATTAGAGGTCCTTTTCAGGACGAGCTGTCCTGCCCTCAGGTGCTCATCGAAGGTGGCGGAGAAGTGATGGGTGCCGACGACGGGATCGACCAGTCTGAAATAGAGATATTTGGTGTTCGCGGGTTCGAAGGCGGCCCTGAGAGCGACAAGGCCCGGGCTCGCGATGGGCGCCGGGGGAAGCCCCCGATGGATATAGGTGTTGAAGGGATCTTGAAGCCGCAGATCCTTGTCGTAGACGATGTCGGGGTGGGGCTTGCCCATGCGTTCGGTGATCACATAGACGACGGTCGCGCAGGACTGGAGGCCCATGCCGATTCTCAATCGGTTGTCGAATACCGAGGCGATGAGGGGAGCCTCTTCAGGAATTCGATATTCCTTTTCGATGATCGAGGCGAGTATGACCTTATCCCGAATGGACGTGGCATCGAGACCGACTGTTTCGGGAATCGACTCCAACTTGGATTTGAAAGTCGCGACCAGCTCCTTGAGCGCGGGAACTGCGCCGTAATTCCTCGGCATGAAATAGGTATCCGGGAAGAGATAGCCTTCTACCGAGTCGCCAGGAATGCCGAGGGTCGCTAGGATGGCCGGATCCTTCGCGTCCTTTATGAATTCGTTCGCAGGAGCTATGCCTTCCCGGTCAAGGAGTTCAGCCGTTTCCTTGAGGCTCAGTCCTTCGGGGAGTGTCATCTTTTGAAGGCTTTCCCTGCCCTCGACGATTCGCTTAAGGACAGCCATCGTCCCCATGCCTGGATTGAGCCGATAAGTGCCCGCCCGTAGGTTGGCCGTCTCGCCGCGAATCCTCGCGATCCAGGAGAAGGCCAATCCCGAGCGGATGATGCCTTCTTTCTCGAGACGGGCGGCTAGCGCACTCGTCGATTCGCCTTTTTTCACCTCGAAGAGACTGCCGCCCAAAGGAACGCCCAAGGGGGGGGCGAGCACAGTCTCACCCAAGGCGATGAGACCTCCGCCAAGCGCCACAACGATGACAGCCGCAATTGCCAATGTACCCTTTTTCACCTTTCCTCTTTCCTGCCTTCATACCGTCGATCGAATCGCGCATCGCGACGACTTGCCCTCATTCTCTCGATTTCCTCGAGTTCCTCGATGCTGAGCTGTTCGTAGAGATAGTCGAGAAGGTTCTTTCTGAGATGGACGAGCCTCCCGTCTTCCGCTCCAAGGGCAAGGTGGAGCGCGACGGCGCCCTCGAGGTCGAGCTCGACGAGAAATCGGTTCATCGCCTTATGTCCAATTCCAGACCCTCCCGCGCGAGTATCACCTCGATGCCCCGCGCCTCAAGGTGGTCGAGATAGGACGCGGCGTTCCGGAGTAGCAGGTCGATTTTCCTGTCGGAATAGTTGGGTTCGTGATGAAACAGGATGAGTCGCTTGATGCCCCAGGTGGCCGCAAAATCTGAGGCGAGGCTGAAGGAAGAATGCCCCCAATTGTTCTTTTCAATCGCTTCGCCCAAGGTATACTGAGCGTCAATGATCAGGGCATCGAGGTCGCCGAAGTATCTCGCGTTTTCGGCGGTCTTGACGAATTCGGCGGAGTCGAGCTCGGTATCTGTCGAATAGACGACCTTTACGCCCTCGGCCTCGACGAGATAGCTATGACAGCCCCCGGGATGACGCATAGGGCGATAGTGGACGTTCGCGATCCCGATGCGCTGGGCCTGGCCGCGGAGCACCACGAATTCCGAACGCGCTTTCATCGCCGACATGCTTATCGGGAAATAAGGCTCCCGCATCTGCGCCTCGAGGACTTCCCTGAAATCGGGCCGAGGGCTGTAATAATGGATGGCATTATCCGGATCGAATGCAGGCGCAAAATAGGGCAAGCCTTGGATATGGTCCCAGTGGAAATGAGAGAAGAAAATATGGCAGTTTGCGGGCCGCTTCGACGCCGAGATATCAAGACCGAGCTCGCGTATGCCCGTTCCCGCGTCGAATATGATGCGATGCCCGACATCGGCAGCGATCTCGACGCAGGCCGTATTGCCGCCCACGGTATTGAAGAGGTAGTCGGGAAGGGAAGCGAGGAATTTCTCCCGGGATGAAGCGTCCGAGAGATCTGCCGGGCGCATCCTTTCGGCGATGGCTGAAATCTTGGACCTCAGTCTTGCCGGCCCGAGCGGGGTCGGAATCGAGCCCCTAACGCCCCAGAATCGCAGCTTCATCGAGCAACTCCGGCGCCTTGCGCGCCGTCTCCCGGTCGACTCGGATGAGACCGCTCGCGCGTCGCGAGGCGAGGGCCTCTTCTATTTCCTGCCGGGCATGGAGTGCTCCCGAATCGATGCCGGGGCAGTAACCCGACTCCTCCGACCAGGTATCCCGGGATTCCAGGATCGATGACCAGAACGGATAGGTCGAACATTGTATGGGCCTCGCATCGTAGACATCGCAGCCATTTTTGCCCCAGAAGATGCAGGAATGGTCGGATCTTTCCCGGAGGCTGAGCGCAAAATGCTCACCCATGTCCACGAACCTACAATATCGGGAGATGAGGGATGAAAAATCAAGGGCGAGGGCTGCCATCAGCCTGCGGACGTCGCCCGCCGCCAGGAACACATAGCCGGGTTCACCCGTGCAGCATCGGGAACATCTGGTGCAGCCGAAGCGCAAGCCCTCGTCCCAGAACGCAGCGTCCATGTCGACTCCTTAAATCAAAACCCCCTCCAAAGGAGGGGGTTTCTTGGGGAGAGAAGGATTCGAACCTTCGAAGGCGTAGCCAACAGATTTACAGTCTGCCCCCTTTGACCGCTCGGGAATCTCCCCAAAGTGACGACTAGCAGGCGTCGGTCGAGCCATCTCCCGGAATCGAACCGAGGACCTCGAGATTACAAGTCACGCGCTCTACCGACTGAGCTAAGATGGCGTCTTCAACGAGGACGAAATTACCCGAAGGCCAACGAGTGCGTCAAGTGGAGATGTTTATCGAAGCGGCGCGTAATAGCCGATTTCATCCCTTCCGCTCTTGTGGAAGAGCCACGCCTCGAGGGCTACCGTCATCTGCCTCTCGCCGAAATCGGGGTCGTCCGCGGACTCAAAGCTGAATTCATAGCGACCGCTTGGCGCCGATCGCAGCATGGTTGGCAGATCATTGATGCCCCGCGGGGCCTCCGCCCGAATGAAGCTCCCCCCGCTTCGCTTTACCAAGTAACGCAGGGATGCGTCCGGAGTGCCGTCTCCGATGAGGACAACATAGAAGGCGATGCCGTTATTTGTGAGGAGGGCAGCGAGTTCGGAAAGAGAGACGGACTGGAGCGAGGCGTCATCTAGGCTTCCCGAACTAAAATAGACCACGGCGTCACGAACGCCGGAAGGCATCAGCGTATTGACAGCCTGTCTCAGCCCTAGGTCGAAGCGCCCGCTCGTTTCCGGCTTGACCCTCAGCGCCCGAACAAGGCTCGTGAGATCAGGAGACGCGGCCGGTCTTTGGAGGATAATCGGTACCTTTCCGGCCGACACTGCGCCGAGTCGGTCATCGCCTTGCAGCGATGCGGTAAAATCGCCGAGGAGACTCGCGAGCTCGCTCCCCGCCAGGGCCATCGCCGGGGATCTCTCGATGAGGGCGACGCAGCGAAAGCCCGGAGTCGTTGTGCCGGAACCGAGGAACTCGACCTTTTTGGCCGGTGCTACGCTTACGGTGGTCTTTATAATCGGTTTGCCGGCTTCCTGCACCGTGCTCCGCGCATGCAGAGTTTCCGAAAGGTAGAAATTGGCCGCGTTCAAACCGACGACGGGTCGCCCCCATCGGTCCTTCACATCCGCGGAAACGCGAACCAGGGGGAAGGACGAAGCGTCGATCCTCGAAATTTCGACATCGAAGCCCCGGGCCAGATCCGAAGATTCGTTGAGAACGGAGATCGAGGAATTATTGAAATCGCAGGCGAGAATGCCGCCCATGTAGTCCGCCACGGCGCTGGTGATGCGCGGCCTGGCGTCGGAAGATCGATAGATTTCGTCGAGCCTTTCGGTTCCGAGATCGATGGAAACGACGCGATCGCTGTCGGCGACGAGGAGGGCCTGGCCTCCTTCCCAGGAAGAGAGGCCTTCCGGAAAATGGAGTTGCCCGTCGGCGAGACTTCCGATGTAATTGCCCGATTCGTCGAAGGAATAAATGGTCTTTGCCTCGGAATCGGCCACGTAGACGTTGCCATTGACCCAGGCGATGCCCGTCGGGCTGCGGAAGCCTGGGAAATCTCCTGAAGAGCCGCCAAAGTTCAGGATGGCTTGGCCGTTGGGATCGAATTTTAGCACCCGAGCGTTGCCGAAATCCGTGACGTAGATATATCCGGAGCCGTCGATGGTCATGAACTGGGGACCGAGCAGCTGTTTATCTCCACGTCCGGTCGAGAAAAAGAGCCGGGTTCCCGCGCTCGAGACCTTTGCTATCCGGTCGCCGTTGAATTCGGAAATCATGAGACTGCCGTCGGTGAGTTTGGCAATTCCGAAAGGCCTGTCGAGACCATCCAATCCGCCGGATATGCGCTGCTTTACGAGACCATTGGGGTCGAGCCTGAGCACCTGTTCCGATCCTTGGGCAACGACATAAAAGCTGCCGTCGGGCTGCGGCAATAAGGAGGCAGGTCGCAGAAACTGCGGATTGGATCCGGCATGCCCCTCGAATCTATGCGCCTCGATATATCGCGGAGGTGTCGTTTCGGTGTCCAAGGCCCTTCGCGCCCGGATGGTTTCGACGAGGGCGGTGAGCGAGGACGGCGTGTCGGGAAGCGAAAGCAAGGGCGCCCAGGTCGTGAGCGCGGTCGACTCGAAGCCCGAACGATAGTAGGCCTTGCCGAGCCAATCCAGGACTATAGGTTCGCCCGGATCCCAGGCGAGGGCCTTTTCGAAGAGCAGGATGGACTCGGAGATGCGGCCTTGGTTGTACGCGATGACGCCGAGGCGCAACTGCTCCGCGGCGCCGGGAGACCCGAGCTCGGTGTTCCACTGAGCGCCGACAGAGCCCACGAATGCCAGCGCAAGAGCCAATGCGAATGCCGATCGTGACGGTTTCACCCGTGGTTTCCTCCGCCGTCGATTTCCATCGCCCGGGCATGTTCGAGAATTTCCGCATGATCCGGGCATAGGACGAGAGCCCGCTCGATGAGTTCCTTGCCCTCGTCGCTCCGCCCGCTTTGATGACAGGCCCAGGCTAGGGAATCTAAATAAGCGGGATTGTCCGGCGCTTGGGCGAGGGCTCTCCGACAGCAAGCGAGAGCCCTCGCCATGTCCTTTCCCGTCGCCGCGAGCACATAGCCGAGCCCATTGAGCGCATTCGCGTTGTTCGCGTCGAAGGTAAGGGCCTTTTCATACCACCGCAACGCATCGTCGCCTCGCCCCTGCTCCCAGGCGGCATAGGCGAATCCAGTGCAGGTCTGCACCGATTCGAAACCGGCCGCGGAGAGCCGCTCCAATTCGTATTCCGCAAGCTTCGCCCTTCCCGTCCTTAGGTAGATCCAGGAAAGCAAAAGACGACATTGGCAGATTCTGAGCGCCTCGTCCGAGCCCGTCACGACCTGTTCGAGGTAGAGGAGGGCCGTGTCCCAGTGCTCGAGTCTGGCATGGACGAGACCCAGCAGATAGGCCAATTCCAGGTGATTGACCAAGGTCGAATCGACCGCGTCGAGCAGGCCGAGACTGGCTTCCCATTCTCCATCTGCATAGGCGCGGGCCGCCTCGCGCAGGGGTTCCGACAAGGGCATCAGGACCAGGGGGTTCCGAGGGGCCCCATGTCGACGGATTGCGGGTTGACGATGATGGCCGAGATCGCCACCTCGCCCTTGCTGACCACGTCATGATCGGAACCCTCTTCCGCGAGGGTTTCGATCCTGGTGTCGGAAAGAAAGCAATACGAATAGCCGTCCGGTGCGTCGAAGGACCTGAGCTTGTCGTAATAGCGTCGTTTGCTCGGAAAGGCCCAACGCCCCATGAGCCCTTCATCCTCGGAGCTCGGAGCGTTGATGTTGAGAAAGGTACCGGGTTTCCAGGCACCGATGAGGCTCGCGAGATGACGGCGCACGAAACTCGCCGCGGCCTGATACTTCATGGGATCGTGATAGGAGGCGCAGGATACGGCTATCGAGGGCAGACCGTGTATGCTGGCCTGCCTCGCCGCGCCGCAGGTGCCCGAATAGACGATGTCCGTGCCTAGATTAGGGCCTCGATTGATGCCGGACACGACGATATCCGCGGTGAAGGGTATGGCGCCGAGGCCGGCGAGGATGACGCAATCGGCCGGAGTGCCCGAACAGGACCAGGCGTTATGGCTCTGCTTGCGGATCTTTCCGGCCGTCTTGAGGCTCATCGCGTGCGAGACGCCGGAGCGCTCCTGGTCAGGGGCGAAAATGCAAACCTCGTGCTCACGTCCCAGTTCTTCAGCGATGGATCTGAGGCCCTCGGCATGGATCCCGTCGTCGTTCGTTACGAGTATCTTCATATTAAACCCGGAACGGGTCGCAGCCTCCCGTCATTGCTTCAGTCGATGACCCGCATTGAGCCTTCAAGATCGGTCTCGTACACGGCCGGTCTGAATCCGAAAATTCTTTCATATTCCTCGAGCCGTCGTCGGTAATCATCGACCGATTCCCTTTTCATGATGCTGACTGTGCAACCACCGAAGCCTTGACCGGTCAGCCGGGAACAAAGAATGCCATCGGTCTCCATGGCCCTTTTTTGGAGCCAGTCGACTTCCGGACAGGACACTTCGTACAAGTTGCGGAGAGAAGTATGGGATCGGGCGAGAATTTTGCCGAAGGAGGCTTCGTCGCCGTCGACGAGGGCCTGTTCGGCTTCCTTAACCCGTCGATGCTCCTCGGAGAGGTGGAGAGCCCTTCGCCTGACGCTTTCGGGGAGCTGTCCCATCAACTCTTCGATTTCCTCGGGCGCGAAATCCCTGATGTTCTTCTTTCCGCTCGGATCGAGAATGGCCAAGGCCTGCCGGACGCTGCCGCCCCGCTGCTCCTCCTCGATGGTCGCGGGCAATCTCGGCACTTTCGAATCGGTGAGGACAACGGCCCAGTCGCCGTCGAAAAAGGGGAGAGAATGGCGGCGGGCAGTCCTGAGATCCACGATGGTCGCCGCGTGTGGCGTCGAGCAGGCCGCGATAAGGAAGTCATCAACTCGCCCGGGGAGGCCGAAAAAGTCCGATTCGGCCTTCCATGCGAAGTCCGCGACCTCGTCGTTCTTCAGGATAAGCTTGAATTGGGACTTGAGCGCCATGGTCATAGCCAGGAGCAGGGCCGAGGATGAGGCGAAACCCAATCCCATCGGCACTTCCCCGGCAATAGTCACATTGAGGCCGGTTGTCACGTAGCCCGAACGATTGAATTTGTCGAGAATCGCCTTGGGGTAGTTTGCCCAGCGATCTTCTTTTTTGTACTTGAGGGAGGCCGATCCGGTTCTTTTCCGCTCGCCGAGATCAGCCGCGAAGAATCGCAGCGACGAGTCGCGGCGTTCGGAAATCGACACGGAAACGTCATAGGAGATGGCCGCAGCGAGAACAAGCCCCTCCGCCGAGGGGGTCTGATCGCCGAGAAGCTTGATCAGTCCCGGCGCGGTGGCGACGATTTGGGGATATTCCTCGAATTCGGCACGGTGCAGGGCGACGATGTCCTTCATGAATGCCTCATCCGGGGCTCCGATGGTTGGATCGCGTTCTGGTCCGACCGGGCCGCGGATTTCCTCCTCACTATTTCCTTTAGGAGGATACTACACTACATGAGGTTCGCCTTCAAGGAAAAAGCGGCCAAAGGCAAGGAAGGTATTTTGACATCGAAGGATGAGGGATACTATGATGGTGCCATGGTTCGATGTTTCGTTCCGGCCCTGCTCCTTGCGGCAGCCTTCGCAATGACCTCCTGCGCGACAACGGCGACCCAGCCATCGCCCCCCCCGGCCGCGCCCATCGCCACCCAATCGACGGAACCCGCGCCCCACCCTTCATCCAGCCCCCCACCTTCCCAACCCAAGACCTTCGATCCCTCAGCCGTGACTCAGGAAATGAGAAAGGCGACTTTTTCCGATGCCCAGATCCTCATCGAAAAGTTGAACTCGATCATCCAGGCCAAGGATTTCGAGGGGTGGAAGACCTATCTTACACCGGCCTATATCGGGTATTACTCCGACCCTGTCGTCCTTGCGAGATTGTCCGAATCCCCCGTCCTCAAGAACAATGGCATCGTCCTCCATAGCCTGCAGGACTACTTCCTTCAGGTAGTCTATCGTTCCCGCCAAAACGCGCGACTCGACGATATCGATTTCGTCAGCGAAGACAGCATCGTCGCCATCACCTTGAGTCCTCAAGGCGATCGACTCGTCCTATATGATCTTCAAAGGCAGAATGATTCCTGGAAGATAGGAATTGGGAGGTAATGATGAAGGTAGGTATCCGCGCGACCCTTGCGGCCTTTGCCGCACTGTTCATTCTGGTTCCCGCATCCCTCGGTTGGTCTCAGTCGCAAGGCAACGCGCCGTCCGCGACGACGCAGGGAGCTTCGACCCAACCAGCCCAGAAGACGGTCGAGGAAAGCTATCTCCAGTCCTCGCTCGAGACAATGATCATCAAGGAACAGTCACAAGCCGAAAGCCGCGACATGAAGATGGTCGCCCTGCAATACGCCAAGCAGGCTATCGATGGCGGCCGCAAGAACGATGACATACGAAAATCCCTCGAATTCCTTGCCACCGAAACCTCGACCCTCGTGATCCGATCGGGCGGAACCGGGCGCGCGCTCAACGATTACCCAGATGTCCGCGCAAAGGCCTGCGACTACCTCGCCGATTTCCCCTCGGAGGATACCAAGGACGCCTTGATCAAGGTCGTGCTTGCGGACAACGAACCCATGGTACTCTCCGCCGCGATCCGCTCACTCGGAAAGATCGGCTTGGATGACAACGATGATGTGACGCAGAGCATCGCCTACATCGTCAACCGCTATGACATACTCCAGCCCGACAACAGCCTTGCTTTCGAAAGCCTCGTCGCCTTCGAGAGACTCAACGACAAGATCGGCGGACTCAAGGACCCCAGCGCCATCCGGTCGATCATCAAGATAGCGGAAGGCAACTATATCGCGCCTGTCAGACAGAAGGCCTCGGCCTTGCTTGCCAAGATAAAAAGTACCTTGGCGGGCAAGGGCGGGAACTGAAATCCCTTTCGTGCAGTGAGGCCCCCGGGTGGGGGCCTCAGTCTTTGCAGGGCTTCGAAATGGCGGTATCTTAAGAGGAAGAGGGGGTAACCATGGACCCTATCCAAGGTCTCGCTTCCGCCGAGCAGATACTCAGCATCCAACCACCGCCCTCACGGGACGACGCTGATCAGGAGAACAAGGAAGAAGAAAGGGCTGTCGACGAAGAAAAGGGGAGAGTTATAGATACCTCCGCCTAGTCCCAACTTCTCGCAAAGTCACTTTTTTAACCCTTTTGTTTCATGAGCGATACGGGATTCGAACCCATGACCTTCGGCTCCGGAGGCCGACGCTCTATCCAGCTGAGCTAATCGCTCGGCGGCGATAGTATCCGGCTGGAACGACAGGTGTCAAGGCGAGGCACCTGTCGGTCACGACATGCTAGGATGAAACTATATGCTCCCCATCGTGCTCGCCTCCGGATCCCCACGCCGCAAGGAACTGCTATCCGCCCTCGGCTTTGAAGTCATCGCGCTGGCGCACGATATCGACGAGACGGACTTCGATCATCAGGTTCCCTCAGTAAGAGTTCTTACCCTTGCGCGGGCCAAGGCGAGGAGCGCCTTGCGCCAAAAGCCACCTTCGGGCTGCGCGATCGTCGGGGCTGACACCCTGGTTTGTGATCCTCAACCTCTTTCCGCCGAAGAAAAGGACTTCCGAGACGAATCGGGGAATGTCAGCCTCGGAAAGCCCTCCGGGCGCGACGAGGCGCGGAATATGCTCAGACTCCTTGGCGGCTCTACCCACGTCGTGCATACGGGGCTCGCCGTGATCGATGCCGCGAGCGGCAGGGAAGAGACCGGCCTGTCGACGAGCTTTGTTCGCTTCGCCTCGTTGTCGGAAGCGGAGATCGAGGACTACCTCGATCGAGGCGAATGGCAGGGAGTTGCGGGAGCCTATCGTATCCAGGGCTTGGCCGCCCTGTTCATCGAAGAAATCAGAGGCTCCTGGTCGGGGATCGTGGGCTTGCCTATTCATGAGCTTTATGCCATTCTGACCCGTCTTTCGATCACAACCCCGGCATTGTCGCCGGGGAAATTTCCGCTCTTCGGAGCGAGATAAAGCGATGGAGGTCGGACCAAGGTCCGGCCACGGGAGGAATTTCATGGCAGTCGTAACCATGAAGAACCTGCTTGAGTCAGGTGTACACTTTGGCCATCAGGTAAAGCGCTGGGATCCTCGGATGAAGAAATACATCTTCGCCGAGCGCAATGGGATCCACATCATCGATCTCCAGAAGACGATCCAGTCGATCAAGGAAGCCTACGACGCCGTCCAGAAGACGGTGTCCGGCGGAAAGTCGGTGCTTTTCGTCGGGACCAAGAAGCAGGCCCAATCCGCGATCCAGAAGGAAGCCGAACGCTGCGAACAGTTCTTCGTGAACAATCGCTGGCTCGGCGGCATGCTTACCAATTTCTCCACCATCAAGAAGTCGATCCAACGCCTCAAGAAGATCGAGAAGATGGAAGTCGATGGGACCTTCGAGAGTCTCACCAAGAAGGAAATCGCCTCCCTCCAAAAGGAGAAGGCCAAGCTCGAGAAGAACCTCGGCGGCATCAAGGAGATGAAGGACCTTCCCGGCATTATCTTCGTGATCGACACCCGCAAGGAAGCCATCGCGGTCGCCGAAGCCCAGCGCCTCGGCATCCCGATCGTCGCCGTCGTCGACACCAACTGCAACCCCGAGGGTATCACCTTCCCGATCCCCGGCAATGACGACGCCATTCGTTCGATCAGTCTCTTCACCCAGGTCATCGCCAACGCCGTCGTCGAGGCGGGAGCCGCGGAAGGTCTCAAGATCATCGAGAACCTCGCGGGCGACGAGACCGAGGAAGAGGTCAAGACCGACGCCGCCCCCACCGAGGAGGCGGAGGTGGAAATCGACCCGACCAATTATGTCGCGGTTGAGAAACCCGCCCAGGAGACGGTCGAGGACACGAGCCTCCCCGTCGACGAAGACAAGCTCTACGAAGCGAAGTAAGCCGAAGGCCTACGAAGCTCTAGCGGAGCTTTTGGACGGCATTACGAGGAACCTTTTCAGGGAGTTTAGATATGGAGATCAAGGCTAGCGACGTAAAGGACCTGCGCGAGAAGACGGGCGCGGGCATGATGGATTGCAAGAAGGCTCTTACCGAGGCAGGCGGCGATTTCGCCGCCGCCGAGAAATTGCTCCGCGAGTGGGGCATGGCGGGCGTCGAGAAGCGCGCCGGACGGGCCACGAACGAGGGTCGGGTCTTCGTGAAAGAGAAGGGCAACGCGATCGGCCTTGTCGAGATCGCCTGCGAGACCGACTTCGTAGCTCGCAACGCCGACTTCATTGCGGCGGGCGAGAAGATGGCCGCGCTCGTGATCGACAAGGGCTGGACTGGCCCCAACGCCGAACTCGAAGGCATGGTCAAGGACATCGCCTCCGTCATCAAGGAAAACATCTCCCTCAAGCGCGTCAGGCTTGCGAAAGCAGGCCCCGCCGAGTTCGTTCATTCGTATGTCCATGGCGAGGGCAAGATCGGCGTCATCGTCAAGGCCAAGGCCGACAAGGCCGATGCCTTCACGAACCCCGCAGTGACGGGATTCGTCCATGACGTCGCCCTCCACATCGCCGCCTTCAGCCCAATGTACCTCGATCAGTCCAAGCCCGAGCCGGCCTGGGTGAAGGAGCAGGAGGAGATTTTCGCCAAGCAGGTGGAACTCGACGAGAAGCTCAAGACCAAGCCCCAGAACGTCATCGACGGAGTGCTCAAGGGCAAGCTCAAGAAACTCATGGCCGAGGTCTGCCTTCTCGACCAGGGCTTCGTCAAGGATGAGAAGCAGAGCGTGTCGGCATTCATGGCGAACGTCGCCAAGGCAGCCGGCGTCAAGCTCGAACTCCTGGAATATCAGTACATCAGGGTCGGCGAGGCCTGATCGAAGGAGCCGCGCCGATAAGCGCGGCTCCTTCAGTCTCGACGAAGCCGGCCTCAGGTTTGTTTCGTCAAGAATCGGAGCGGCGGTGGCAAATCGCCGGTCTGCCGTACGGGGGAGAAAATGAGTACCGTCAAATCTGTCTGCGAAGAGAAGATGAAGAAGGCGATCTCGGCCCTGAAGGATGAGTTCAACGGATTGAGAACCGGCCGGGCCTCCCCCGCCCTTCTCGACAAGATTCGAGTCGACTATTACGGCCAGAAGACTCCCTTGTCCCAAGTGGCCACCGTGTCCGTGCCCGAGGCCCGACTCATCGTCGTCCAACCCTGGGATAGGGCTCTGATCGGCGAAATCGAAAAGGCGCTCCAGAAGTCGGAGCTGGCCCTCAACCCGTCCAACGACGGGAAGGTCGTCCGCATCGCCATTCCGCCGCTAACAGAGGAACGCCGCAAGGAACTCGCGAAAATGGCGAAACAGATGGCCGAGCAGTCTCGCGTTTCCGTGCGCAATATCCGTAGAGATGGCCTCGAGGATCTCAAGAAGCAGCTTGCCGCGGGTGGAGTCGCCGAGGACGGAATCAAGAAGGAAGAAGACGAGCTTCAGAAGCTGACCGATTCCTTCATTGGCCAAATCGCCAAGGTGCTCGAGGAAAAGGAAAAGGAAATCCTCGAAGTATGAGGTCGGCCTGATGGCGCTCGAATCACCTAGTCCCGTTCCCGCCCACGTCGGTATTATCATGGACGGCAACGGTCGATGGGCGACGCAGCGGGGCCTACCGCGCAGCGAGGGGCATCGACAAGGCCTCGAAAACGCCAAGGCCCTGGTTCTCGCCGCCTCCCGTCTCGGCATCCGGTACCTGTCTCTCTATGCCTTTTCGACCGAAAACTGGAAGCGGACCGCGGACGAGGTCGGTTTTCTCATGGGTTTGATAAAGCGACATCTTAGGTCCGAACTGGCCTTCTATAAAAAGAATAGTATTCGCTTTGTACACTCGGGAGACCCGGAAGGACTCCCCAAGGATATCGTGGCCGAGATCAGGGACGTGGAAGCTTCGACTCGGCATTTTGAGGGCATGATCCTCAACATGGCCATCAATTACGGCGGGCGAGACGAGATCGTGAGGGCAGTGCGGCGCCTTGCCGAGAGAGGGAGCGTCGCGGATATCGGGACACGGGACATAGCCGGCGCCCTCGATCGTCCCGAACTTCCCGATCCGGATCTCATCATAAGAACAGGTGGAGAATACCGGCTCTCGAATTTTCTGCTCTGGGAATCCGCGTATTCCGAGTTGTACTTTTCCGAGGCGCTCTGGCCCGATTTTTCCTCCCAGGAGCTCGAGACGGCCTTAGCTGATTTTGCCCAAAGGGAGCGCCGTTTCGGCGGGTTGCAATGAATAATACGATTCAAAGACTTTTGCTTTTCTTTATCGCAATTCCCCTAATAGTCGCCGCGATCATCTTTCTTCCCCATTTCCATCACGCCGCGGTGTCGCTTTCCCTCGTTCTCGTCACGGCCGGAGCGGGATGGGAATTGGCGAGCCTGCTTCGGGCGAAGGGCTTTCCGGTGCGGCGACTGACGAGCGCGGCGGTAGGGGCGGTAATTCCTCTATTATTCTGGATTTCGACCTGGCTCCACCACCCGATAGTGCCGGGGAGGGTTGCCTTGATGGGAACAGCCATCATATTGATCCTCCTTCTCACTCCCTTCGCCTTCGTGAAGACCGACGCGATCAACAGACTGGTACCCGAGGTGCTTGGGTTGGTCTTCGCCTTGCTGTATCCGGGGATCTTGGCCGGATATCTGATTAACATCATTTCGGCCCTGCCCTACTCCTCCGAGGCGACCTTGACCTTCGCCGCCCTTTCGCTCGGCAACGACAGCCTCGCGTGGCTCTTCGGCATGACCATGGGCAGAAGAAGAAACCTCATCGCCGTATCCCCGAATAAAAGCGAGGCCGGTTTCGTCGGCGGCCTTCTGGGTTCCGTCGCCCTCGCCTTTGCGGCTTCCCTCCTCTTCCCCACCATGCTCCCGATGAAACCCCTTCTCCTCGCGGCGCTAGGCCTTGCGACGGGAATCGCCACCATCGTCGGAGATCTCTTCGAGAGCGCCTTGAAGCGTAGCGCCGGCGTCAAGGATTCGGGCCATGTTATTCCCGGGCGCGGCGGCTTCCTGGATTCGATCGACTCGCTGCTTTTCGCTGCCCCCGTCTTTTACGGTTTCTGCATGGTCTTCGGCCTCTTCTCATGAGTATCCTGAATAGGATGATGGTATTTTCGTCGGTTTTGCCGCGCGGAGCGGCCGCTCGATCCCTTTTGATCCCAGAGGCTAACGCACATGACTCTCGTTCTTGACGTGATTCTCGGCCTGATCGGCCTGGGTATTGTCATCTTCGTCCACGAGCTGGGCCACTTCCTCGCAGCCCGAGCGGTAGGCATCGGCGTCGAGGCGTTTTCTCTCGGCTGGGGGCCGCGCCTCTTTTCGTGGAAGCGGGGCGATACGGAATACCGCATTTCCGTCTTCCCGATCGGCGGCTATTGCCTGATGCGAGGCGAAGCCGAATTCCGGCAGGCCATCGAGTCGCGTAGCTCCGAAATCCCGCGAACTCCAGGAACCTTTCATGGCGCGTCGCCTTTGCAGCGCATTATCGTAAGCCTCGCGGGCCCAGTGGCGAACGTGATCTTCGCGGCCATCGTCTTCATCGCCGTGGCCGGCGTCGGCTACGAGGTCAACACCCACGGGAATCGCATCGTTCTGGCGAGCGAATACCAGCTCGATCGGAGCGTGACATCTGCGCCCAGCTACCCCGCCGACAAGGCCGGACTCCGCACGGGAGATAGGATCGTAGCCATAGACGGCAAAGCCGTCAGCGACTATTACATGATCCAGGAAGCGATCACCGAGAACAGTCCCGGCGGGAAACTCGGCGTCTTTGCCTGGATCGACCCCATCGTGACCGCCGTCGCGCCGGCGAGTTCGGCCGATCTGGCGGGAATCAAGGCAGGCGACAAGATCGTCGCCGTCGACGGAACTCCGGTCGACCAGGCGATCGCGGTCATGGCGGCGCTTCGGAACAGGCCCGAAAACACGGTCTTCACAATTGATAGGAATGGGACGCGCATTGAGGTGCCCTTGATCCTCTCGTGGAAGGATAACGGCGATTCGGATCTCGGAATCTCCTACGGCTCCGTTCCCCATGAGGTCAGGTCGACTTCCGTGGTCAAGGCGGTGGGCGACGGGTTGGCGGAAACGGTCAACACCTTTTCCCTTACCCTGCGATCCCTCGGCATCGTCGTGCGTCATCCCACGCCCCACGACATGCGGCTCACCGTCCAGAGGGGCGATCAAACCATCGATCTCGTCGCCCGGCCCAGCTTCGACGACGTGAACCTCGTCAATTCCCTTTCCGGGCCGGCTCGCATCACTTGGATCGTGGGCAATACGGCCGTCCAGGGCATGGGCGAAGGCGTCGCCTCAGGGCTCGCCAAGAGCTTCGATCTTCTCGCCTTTCTCTCCATCGGCCTTTTCATCATGAACCTCCTGCCGATACCAGCCCTCGACGGAGGCCAGATCGTCCTCTGGATCGTCGAGGGAGTCAGGCGGAAGCCGCTCAAGGCGGTCACCATTTGGCGCTTCCAGATCGTGGGAGCGATCCTCGTGCTCGCCCTCTTCGTGCTCGCCACGGCAAGCGACGTGCTGTGGTTCAACCGCTGAGCGGCGCCGGACCGAGTGACATCGGGGGGATGGTGAAATCATGCGCATAATCAGCTGCCGCTGCGAAAAAACCTTCGATGCCGACCTCCCCGAAGAGATCGATCTCGATCGCGAGCCCGAGGCCCTCGAGGCCATCCTCGACGGCGACTTTCTCGCCGTGACTTGCCCCCACTGCGGCGAGAGGATCAAGCCCGATATCGCGATTTCCCTCCGCTCCCGGAGGGCGGGTCTCACCCTCAGGGTCCTGCCCGAAGGAGAGCGAGCGTCGTGGATGATGGGCACTCCGGCCTTGCCCAAGGATGTCGACGTGCTCATCGGCTACGCCGAGCTCTATGAGCGTGTGTTGATCGTCGATGACGGTCTCGATGCACGAGCCGTCGAGATTCTCAAATACTACATACTCGCGAAGGCCCTCGAAGGCGCACCAGAAGCGGGAGAGACTCCTCGGGTGCTGTATCGCGGAAAAACGGAAGAAGGCAAATTGTCCTTCGGGATCGAAGGTCTTCGCAAGGGAGAACTCGCCATTCTCGCCCTCCCCTTCGATCGCTACGAGAAGGCGCTGAAGGATTTGCCGAATCTCGCCGCGAACGAGCCCTTTTCGTCATTCCTTCTCGGCCCCCATAAGTCAATCCGAGTACTCGAGAGCCTGTAGGGCTTGATTTCGAGGGGGCCGTACGGTGAAGCCGAGCGACCCGTATGGGATTCATCGGCCAAGAGTTCCGGCCTCAGCTCCTCTCGAAGAAAAGCTCCCAGCGGCTCCTGCCCTCGGCCTCGGCCCGCGCCTCGAACTTGGTTTCCGGCCGCCACCTCTGGGCTTCGGCGAATCCATCATACTTATTATGAAGACCTTCGGTCGATGAGAGCAGCTCCAGGGCCGCGTGCGCGTAGTCCTCGATGTCGGTCACGAAATAGAGGTAGCCGGCGCTGCGCAACCGCGAGGCCATGAGCTCGGCGAGCCCCGGGCGCACCAGGCGGCGCTTGTGATGCCGTTTTTTGGGCCAGGGGTCGGGGTAGAAGAGATGGATTCCGGCGAGGGAGGCCGCGGGCACGCTCTTCTCCATGGCCTCGACCGCGTCGTGATTGAGGATGCGGACATTGCCGATACCCTTCCCGACGAGGTCGGTCAAGAGCCTGCCGACTCCGGGCTTGTGCACTTCGACGCCGAGAAAATTGATCTCAGGTTTGGCCTCCGCGATTCGCCAGGTCGCGAGTCCCATGCCGAAGCCTATTTCCATGACCACGGGTCCATCGTTGCCGAACAGATCGGGCCAGCTGAGAGCCTTTCCGTCGAAATCCACGAGAAAACGGCGCCCCTCCCCCTCGAAGGCCCTTTGTTGGGCCTCGGTGATCCGTCCCTGCCTTAGAACATAGGTCCTGATGCCGCTGTCGCTCATTTGACGAGAATCCTTTTCGAGAAGGCTCCCCGCCTCGCGACGGGGTCGTAGCCGTAGAGGGCGAAGGCCTGGGTCCGCTTGGCATCCACCGTTCCTACGAGGGAGGCGAGGCTCCCGCCCGCCGCGGGAAAGACGACGCTGCGAATGAGGCTCCCGGCAGAGTCGTAGGCGACGAGGTAGTTCTCCGGCCAGGGCTTCGCGAGACCGACCCGGCCCTCCTTCCAGTCAGGGAGGGGCAGGCCCTTTGAATCGTCGTAATTGCCAAGAGTGAAGTCGTAGGAGGCTCGGTTTCCCGCGAGATCGGCAACGACGATGCGATAGCGCCCCGGCGGAGGGCCCGAAGCGTCGGGCATGGTGAGTCCAGAGGCCCCCAGCCAGTCGTCCGACCCAAGACTCTTTCTCGACCACGACGAGGGGCCGAAGGTCCACGAAAGTTCCTTCGCGTCGTTGATGATCCAAAGGGCCTCGATATCGTCCATGCCGTCGGCATCGTGCACCCTCGCGAAGACCGCCAGGTCATCCACGACGGAGCGATCCGTCCCTCCCGTCATCGGCCGCGATTCGAGGGTCCATTCGACGCCGAGGATCTCAGGCGGGCCGCTCGAACATGATTCCAGGGCCGTGAAGGCACAAAGAAGCCCGAGGACGGCAGTTCCACGGGCTATGCGTCCAGGAAAGCGGAAAGCCCTCACGTGCCGAGGCGCTCCCGAATCGCGTCGGCGGCCGCGGAGATATTCGCCACTTCGAGGGAATCCCTGTTGCGCAGATCCTTCAAGGTGAGGACGCCCTTTTCGTCCTCGCTGGAGCCGAGGATGAGTCCGAAGGGAATTGCTTTCTTCTCGGCGTAGGCGAACTGAAGGCCGAGCTTCTTCTTTTCGGGGAAGACCTCGGCGACCAGGCCCATGCGCCGCAAAAGGGCCGCGAACTGCTGATAGCGGGAGGCATATTCGTCCTCGATGAAGAGGATGAGCACGTCGCTGTAACCCATCTTGCCCGAGGTCTTGCCGAGGGATTCGAGTGCGGTGAGAAGGCGGTCGAGACCGATGGCGGCGCCGACGCCGGGAAGTTTTTTCGTCGTGTAGAGACTCGCGAGTTCGTCGTAGCGGCCGCCGCCGCAGACCGAGCCGATCTCGGGCATGGCGTCGAGCCTCGTCTCGAAGACGACGCCCGTATAGTAATCGAGGCCCCGCGTGATGCCGGGATCGAGGACGAGGGTTTCAGCGTCGCTCCGCGCGTTGCCGGTGGCCGCATCGTTCCACGCGAGGGCGATGCCCGAGGCGACGAAGGCTTCATGGATCGACCTGAGCCTCTCGCTGTCCGGCCCGGGGCCGCCGGCCAGGCCCTCGAGCTTGGCGAGGGTCTCGAGAAAACCTCCGCTCGGCGTGATGTACTCCAGGACGAGGGCGGCCTTCTCTTCGCCGATCGACTCGGCGAGGAGGGGCAGGAGGGCGCCCTCATCGAGCTTGTCCTTCTTGTCGACGGTGCGGAGGACGAAGGCCGACTGCGCCTCGATGCCGAGCTTCGCGAGGAAGCGGTTGAACAAGCCCCGGTGATTGATCCGGATCTTGAAACCGCCGACGCCGAGGGCCTCGAAGGCGTCTCGAATCAACAAGACGATGTCGGTGTCCGCCATCGCGGAATCGGTGCCTACGATGTCGAAATCGCATTGCATGAACTCGCGATAGCGGCCTCGCTGGGTGTTCTCGCCCCGCCAGACCTTGGCCATGTGATAGCGCCGGAAGGGCAGGTAGAGTTCGTCGACATGCTCGGCCATGAAGCGGGCGAAGGGCACGGTGAGATCGAAACGGAGGGCCACGTCGCGCTCGCCGTGATCCTTGAACCTATAGACCTGCTTGTCGGTCTCCCCGCCTCCCTTGCCGAGAAGGATCTCCGCGTATTCGAGGGCCGGTGTGTCGATGGGCACGAAGCCGAAGGACCTGAACACCTTTTCGAGAATGTCTGTCAGCGCCGATCTTTCGATCTCCGCCTCGGGAAGATAATCCCTGAACCCCTTGAGAACTCTCGGTTCGATAATATCGGGCATCGCTCGCGCTCCTCATGAACCCGGCGACCGAAGCTGACCCGGGACTTGAAATCCGCTCGCCCTGCGGCGTCGGATTCGAGACTGGCTGCATGGCCGGTGCCGGCCAATGTCCTATTATGCCGGGGAGGGAGGGTTCGCTTCAAGAACTCGGAATGCGGGACAAGCGCCCGGGCCCGATAATCGGTTGTGGTTTTTCGATGCTTCGACATTGACAGGCCGCCTCCCGGCCCCCATCATCCGGCCATGCTTCTCGTATTCGACATCGGAAACACGGACATCGTGGGCGGCATCCATGAGCGGGGACGGATTCAGGCTACCTTCAGGCTCAGGAGCATCGCGAAAAAAACTGAGGACGAGTACGCCGCCACCATCTCTTCACTCCTCGGCGAGCGCGGAATCGACGTCACCGCGATAGAAAGGGTGGTGATCTCCTCGGTCGTCCCTGCCCTCACCGCCACCATCGTCGCCTTCGCCCGCAGTCTTTGCGGCCGGGAGCCTCTCCTCATTGGACCGGATTCCTACGACAAATTGCCCCTTGATCTTCCGAGCCCCCGCGAGATCGGCACGGACCTCGTCGCCAACGCCCTGGCCGCCTTCAGAAAGACGGAGGGCCCCGCGATCATCGCCGATTTCGGCACGGCATTGACATTTACCGCGGTCAGGGGCGACGGAAAGGTCCTTGGAGTGGCCATCGCTCCGGGGCTCGGTACCGCCATCGATTCCCTGACCAGAAATACGGCCCAACTTCCCTCCGTCGAACTCGTCGCGCCGCCAACCGTCCTCGGCACTGATACGGTGATGTCGATCAGGGCGGGGGTGGTCCACGGCTATGCCGGCCTCGTCAGCCATCTCGTGGCACGAATGAAGAGCGAAATGGGAGGAAAGGCGAAGGTTTTCGCGACGGGGGGACTCTGCGAAATCATCGCGCCCCTCGTGGATTGCTTTGATTCGGTCGAGCGGAATCTCACGTTGGATGGCCTCGCCTTCGCCGCGGACTACCTCTGACGCGCGGTACGGGTACCATCCTTTTTCAGCTAGGACCCTCGCCCAGGAGCTTTGCCAGTTCATCGCCCGAGACTATCGAACTGTCGCCATCCTTCGTCGATTCGTCGTCAGCCAAGCTCTCTGCGAGATCCTGCGCGAGTTCTCGATGCAAGGAGGCGATGTTTTGAAGTTGAACGCGCTGGCCGTCCACCGATTGGGCTAGAGGGGTTGCGGCCTTGACGAGTCGCTCCAGGGCCCGCGAAAAATCGAGGGAAAGTCGTTCGAGAAGCCTGAGATGGCTCTCTCGGTCGACCAGGTGGCGATTCCCGGCGAGATTGTCGGCGATGGCACGGCTCGTCTCGTCGATGAAATGAATATCTCGCAGCAGACTTTCCTTCCAAAACTCGGGATCGGCGTCGAGCAAAATGGCCGCTTCCAGCGATTTCGCGCGCAGTGAGAGAAGAAATAGATCGTCCTGATAATGAATCATTTGCGACATGGGGGCCTCGATTGATTGTCGGCTTCCTTGCGGACCCGCATGACTTTGAAAAGGCAGGGAGGGGGGGCTCGGGGTCGGAGCAAGGGTCCCGATCGCAAAGCGCCTTGTAATTACTTGCCATTTCTGCTATATACCTCCGACCTCTTTATCCATCGCTGAGCGTCATGCAGGGGACAGGTTGAAAACGCGGACGCGCTTCCAACAAATCCCGAGAAAGGGCGTCGACCGATGGATCAAGCCCTCCCGCAAGGGAGGACAGGCTCCCGTAGGGAGTCAAAAGTCCACAAGGAGGAATTATGAGACAGTATGAACTCACTGTCGTCTACCCGACGGAGGAAGAACTCTTCCGCCTCGGGAAGGAGACAGTCGGAGCCGAGCTCGCGAAGCAAGGTGCCGCTGAGATCAAGGAAGAGGACAAGGGGGACCGACCCCTCGCCTACCCGATCAAGAAGAAGGACCGGGGGCATTACGTGTTGTACACGATGAATTTCGATCCCCAGAAGGTCGATGCCGCCGAGAAGTCCTTCAAGCTCAATCAGCACATCCTCAAGTACCTCTTCATCAAGGTCGAGGCCTGACAAGGGAGATCGTCGAATGGGAGACCTTGCCGTCGCTACCGTCGTCGGGAGACTGACGAGGGACGCCGAACTCAAGTACACGAATTCCGGGCAGGCCATCTGCTCCTTCAGCGTTGCGACTAACTCGCGCGTCAAGAAGGGGGACCAGTGGGTGGACGAACCCAATTATTGGGACGTCGATCTCTGGGGGAAGAAGGCCGAATCGGTGAATCAGTACCTCACCAAGGGGAAGCTGGTCGCCGTGAATGGCGACATGCGGCAGGATAAGTGGGAAAAGGACGGCCAGCAGCGGATGAAAATTCGCATCAACGCAAATGACGTGCAGTTGATCGGCGGCGGCCCGGGCGAGGGCAGGCAGGCTTACGGCGGACAGGGCGGTGAAGGCCGACCTTCCGGCACGGAAGGCCGCGGCTTCGGTCGCGGCGACGGCGGCCCGGCAAGCGGACAGACAGGCGGGCGCCCCGGCTATCAAGGCAGGGAGCAACCGCGGCAACCCGAACGCAGCAGTCCGCCCGACAATTTCACCGACGACATCCCCTTCTAAACCTAAGGAGACTATCAATGTCCGATACCAGGGAAATGAACGATTCAAGACCCCCGCGAGGCGAGGGCGATTCCGGAGACTCCCGCCGCGAAGGCGAAGACCGCGGTCCCTCGCAGCGCCGCGGCAAGGGTTTCTTCAAGAAAAAGGTCTGTAAGTTCTGCGCGCAGAAGCTCAAGATCGATTACAAGGACGCCGACGTGCTTCGTCGTTTCACGACGGAGCGCGGCAAGATTCTTCCCCGCCGCATCACCGGTTCCTGCGCCAAGCACCAGCGCGAGCTCGCCGTCGCGATCAAGCGCGCCCGCGCCCTCGCTACCCTTCCCTACGTGGTGAAGTGAGAACGGCATTCCGATGAACGACGGCATGCGGATTCCCAGGTCGGCTCCCTGGCACATCGTGGCTCTCGCCAGCGGTGTCGCCTCGGCGTCGCTCTGGCTGTCCGTCTTTTTCGCGCCCCTCTTTCTCATTCCGCTCCAGGTGGCCTTCGGTCGCCTGGGGAAGAAGGGCGCAGGACTCGCCGTCGCCGCCGCAATTCTCGTCCTGTTTCCATCGGAGATCTGGCGGGTCGCAGACGCGAGCAAGGCGATCGCGCCCATCGATGTCGTCGCCGCGCTTGCCTTCCCGATCGGGGCCGTTTTCGCCCTCGTCCTGATGAATCTACCCGTCCTCAAAAGGGTACCGCCTTCGTTCAGGATGCTCGGCCTCGGCCTTCTAGCCGGAGCCCTCGCAGCCCCGGCGGTCGCGACCATTCTCGCGGATGAGGGCCTCAAGACGGCCCTCACCCAATCGATCTCCCAGCTCATGGATCGCTTCATGAGCGCCCTCCCCAAGGCCGCCGACGCGCAATCCTCCCAGGGCGCCGTCCCGAGCTACGACGCCGCGGCGCTATTGGCCGGTCTCGATCCTGCCCAGATGGTCGCGACTACCATGAAGGTTTTCGCTTCCATCTACGCCGCCCTTTTCTGCCTTCTATTCGGCGGCAGCTGGTGGATTGGAAGCAGGCTCTCGGGCAGCGTCGCAGCAACCAGCGCTGGCGCGGCGCCGCTTTCCGAACTCCGGGCTCCGGTGGCCCTTGTATGGCCTTTCCTGGCCTCGCTGGGGCTCCTCCTCGGCGTTCTGTATTTCAAGGCAGGACTCGCGTATCAGGCTGCGGCCTGGAACCTCGTCCTGGCCATGTCCCTCGTCTATGCAGTGCAGGGAGTGGGCATCGTCGCCCATTTCCTGACCCGTCTGCATATGCCGAAGGGCTTCAGGATCGTCTTCGCGATTCTGGTCCTCATATCGGCGATCAGTTCGCCGATCGGGGCCGCCCTCGTCGCGATCCTCCCCCTGCTCGGTTTGACCGAGCTATGGATCCCTTACCGAAACCTAAAAGGAGTCGGAGCATGAGAGTCATCCTCAATATGGACGTTCCGAATCTCGGCGAACTCGGCGACATCAAGGAAGTCGCCCCTGGTTATGCCCGCAACTTCCTCTTTCCCCGCGGCTTCGCCGTCGTGGCGTCGCAGAGGGCCTTGGAGCAGTTCAAGCGCCGCGCCGCCGAGATAGAGCAGCGCAGGGAAGAGAAGCGCAAGGCTTCCATGGGCCTCAAAGAGCGCATCGAGTCCGAGGAGCTCGTCGTGTCGGTGCCCGCGGGCCACAACGGCAAGCTCTACGGCGCGGTCACCAACGCGACCATCTACGACGAGCTTCTCAAGAAGGGCATCGAGATCGAGCGCAAGAAGATCGAGGTCGCCGGACATTCCATCAAGAACATCGGCACCTACAAGGTCGCCGTCCATCTCTACGAGAAGGAAGAAGCCACCCTCGTCGTCAAGGTCGAGGGCCATGCCGTGAAGGCTGCCGAAACGGCCGCCGGCGAAGAGGCTCCGAAGAAGCGCGAACGCCGCGAGCGCAGGCGCAGCGAGGAGGACGATTCGCCGGAAGCCCAGCTCAAGGCCTTCCTCGCCGCCCAGGGCCTCGAACCCGAAGAGGAACACGAAGGGGCCGGCGCCGAGCACCGGTAAAAGCCGGGCTGGACAGAGCGCCCAGCCCGTCGTACCCTCCCTGCGACGCAACTTTCGTCGCGGGGCGATCGCCGGAAGTTGCCGACCTGGCCCAAAGGCCTGGTCGACAGCGACCGGCGATTTCTCATCTCCGCCTGGAATTTGCAAGGAAAACCCCGATGATTCCCCTCGAACTTCGCGACAAGGTACCGCCTCACAACAGCGAGGCCGAACAGGCAGTCCTCGGAGCCGTCCTCCTCGATCCGGAAGCCCTCCCTGCTGTGCTCCGGTACATACTCCCCGAGGATTTCTACGTAAACGCGAACAGGGACATTTTCGCGGGTATCATCTCTCTCTACGAAAAGGGACAGAAGGCCGATCTCATCACGCTGACCGACGAACTCAAGGCCCTCGGCAGCATGGACAGGGTGGGCGGTCCGGCCTATGTGGCCAACCTGACCTCCATCGTACCCTCGTCGGCCAACGTCGAGTACTACGCGCGGATCGTCCAAGAGCAGTCAGTACGAAGAAGTCTGATCAGACTTTCGTCGGAGCTGACCGTCAGGGCGCGCGACGATTCGGTTGAGTCCAATGTCGTATTGGACGAGGCACAGGCGCGGATCTTCGAGATATCCCAAAATAGGCAGGCCTCCAATTATAGGAGCATGAAGGAACTGGTCCCCGACGCGATCAAGATGATCGAGCGGCTCTTCAAAAACAAAGATCAGACGACCGGCATTCCATCCGGCTTCAATGACCTCGATCAGATGACCTCGGGCTTTCAGAACTCGGAGTTTATCGTCATCGGGGCCAGGCCTTCGGTCGGAAAGACGGCCCTCGCCCTCTCGATGGCTGCCCATGTCGCCCTGGAAAAACACACGCCCGCGGCCTTCTTTTCGCTCGAAATGGCGGATACCGCCATCATGCAGCGTCTCATCGCGAGCGAGGCGCGGATCAGAAGCGAGCAGGTGCGGACGGGCCTTCTCAAGCCCTCCGACTTCAACGCGCTGATGGATGCGGCAAGCCGCATCTACGAGGCCCCTCTGTATCTCGTCGATACGCCCAATATGCGCCTCTTGGAACTCAGGACGATGGCACGGCGCCTCTGCGCCGAGAAGGGAGTCAAGGTAATCTTCATCGACTACCTCACCCTCGTCACGCACGACAATCAGGAGTTGCCGCGATGGGAGCAGATATCCGGCATATCGCGCTCCTTCAAGGCCCTCGCCCGCGAACTGCGCATACCGGTGATCGCCTTGTCGCAGCTCAAGCGCGAGGCCGAAGGGAAGCAGCCCACCCTCGCCGATCTCCGCGAATCCGGATCGATCGAACAGGACGCGGACCTCATTCTCTTCCTCCATCGCGATCGCGAATACGACAAGAAGAAGGACGAGAGATCGCCGGTCATCGAAACCGAGCTCATCGTTGCGAAGCAGCGCAACGGCCCCGTCGGAAAGACGACAATCGCTTTTCTTCCCTCTTTTACGCGCTTCGAAAACATGGACCATCGGGGTCTCTAAGCGTATACTTCTCGGGTATGGCATCGCGGAATCGGAGGGAGGACGAGTCATGGCGCTGAGGGAAAATTACGATTTCAGCATCCTCGAAAACGAAGCCGAGCATCTTGTGACCGCCGAGCTCGAGCGAAAGCTCGAGGCCTACGAGGGTTCGGATATGTGCCTTTGCCAGGACTGCGTTCTCGACATGGCCTGCCTCGCCCTCAATTCGGTGAAACCTCTCTACCGCGTCTCGCTTCTCGGAACGATGTACGCTCATGCCCAGGGCGAGGGCGAGTTTCATGACGAAATCGCCCGAGCCGTAGAGTCGGCCATCGCGAAGGTGCATGCCCACCCCTCGCACGACTGAGCCCATGCCTTCGCTTCGGCTTCCCTATTCGAAAAAGGACTGAAGGCGTCGATAGAGGACGGAGAGCTTGGCCTCGGCCGCGTCGGTAGCCTTGCCATGGCTCGAGGACTCCGCCGACCCGCCGGCCTTCGATTCGTTCGCCGCTTCGGACTTCGCGCCGATCTCGTCGGCCATGCACTCGAGGGAGGCCAGGGACTCGTTGAGGGCCGTGTGGAAGCCCCGCGACACGCGGAACCAGTAGGAGCCCTCGCCGTCGGAGAAGAGGGTGACGAAACCGAGCTCGGGGCTTTCCCTTCTCCACTCCGCGACCTGGAGGACGTTGTCGAGGGATCCCACGACCTTGTCTCTATCCTCCGCGATCGAAAAGTTCACGTTGCGCGGCCAGGTTCTCGATAGGTCGGCCTCGGGGTCGAGCCAGGGAGCGATCTTCAGTATTACCTCGAGTTTTTCTCCCTCGAGCAACCTTCTGTGTCCTACGAGGACGACGCCGCGGAGATCGCGATAGAGGGACAGGGACTCCCGATCGACCTGTTCCCTGGCCTTGCGGAGCTCTGCCCAGGGAAGCTCGACGATCTTGTGCTTCTTCTCCATGCGAATATCGAAGACCTCTCCTCCGATACGGATACGATTGGTGAAGTCTCGTTCGGGGAGGCTCGCCTCCGCGCGTTCGCCCTTTTTTTTGCGACGCGGCGTCGCGTTCTCGCCGGCCTCGGCCTCTTCCCTCGTCCTCGACCTCCCCCGCTCCGAGACCTTCTGCCTATGTCTCTCGAGCTCCTCGGCGTGGAGCCCCCTGGCGATGGCGCCGCCGGGGACGAGCTTCGCGAGTCGCGGCGAGATGCGCGACACGAGATAGGGGGGAAGAGGCGACACGGACATGGCATACATCCGCGAGGTTCGTACGATCTCGCCGGCCACGATGAAATCGGGGTTTTCGCGGAACATCACCGAGCCCGGGTGGATCTGTATGCGGTCGGCGGTAAGCGAACGGAAGAGCCCGCGGTCCTGGCGCACGCAGACGAATTGGATGAGGCCGCGGCTCACCGCGCAGAGATAATCGTCGACGGACCCGCCGGATGAAATCGGCATGCCGAGCTCGGAGACGATGAGTTCGATCTGCTCCTTTACCCTGACGATCTCGAGGAGGGTACGCTCGTCGAGATAGTTGCGTTCGGCGAAACGGGCCTTGTCCTTCGACTCGACGAAGGATCGGAAGATCTTGAGATAGGAGACGAAATCGCCGGCGGGGTCGCGGAAGGCGTGGTGGGCCCGCCGCGCCTCGAGTTCCTCGCCAGGGGGGAGGACGTAGGGGCTCTGTGTGGAGAGAAAGGCCGCCGCGATGAGGCATTCCTCGACGACGGAGGGGTAGTTCTGCATCGCCTCGACGATGATGCGGCTATGGCGCGGCAGGAGGGGAAAGGCGCACATGAGTTCGCCCGTCCGGGTGAGCTCGCGGGCGGGGGTGAGGGCATCGAGGAGGGCGAGGGCGTCGATGGCGCCGAGGATGCCCGAGCGCGAGGGCTGGGCGATGAATTCGAAACGCTCGAAGTCGCTGATCCCGAGCTCGGCCATGCGGAGGACGACCTCGGTGAGGTCGGTACGGTAGATCTCCTCGGTGGTGAAAAGGGGACGGTTTTCGAAGTCGTCGCGGGCGTAGAGGCGGTAGCAGCTGCCGGGGCGGGTGCGGCCCGCCCTCCCCTTCCGCTGATTGCAGGAGGCCTTCGAGACCGGCGTCTCGATGAGGCTCGAGGTGAAGGTGCGGGGATTGTAGAAGTTGAGCTTGGCGAGACCCGAGTCGATGACGCTCGTGATGCCGTCGATGGTCACCGAGGTCTCGGCGATGTTCGTACTTATGACGACCTTGGTCTTCAGGAATGGCGCGGGATCGAAGACCCGCTCCTGCTCGTCCTTGCCGAGGCGGCCATACAGCGGGACGAGATGGAGGCGACCGCCGACGGGCCCGAAGGCGAGGCGTTTCACGCAGTCCTTGATGGCCTTTTCGCCCGGGAGGAAGACGAGGATGTCCCCTTCCCTCCTCTCGTCGACGATCCTCCTGACGATGGAGTCGATCTTGTCGATGACGGCATCCGAAATCGTAGCCCCCGCCGCGGCGACCGCGGGATCGTAGACGATGCCTACGGGGTACATCGAAGCCTCGATTTTGACTACGGGACATTCACCGAAATACTCGGAGAAGACCTCGGCGTTGATGGTCGCCGAGGAGACGATAACCTTGAACTCCGGTCTCGACTCGAGGACCCGCTTGAGGAGACCGAGGATGAAATCGATATTGAGGCTTCTCTCGTGGGCCTCGTCGACCATGATGAGGGAGTAGCGGGAGAGGGCAGGATCGAGCTTCATCTCCTGGAGAAGGATACCGTCGGTCATAATTTTGATCCGAGTTTCCTCGTTCGTCTTGTCCTCGAAACGCATCTTGTAGCCGACGCGGCCGGGGATCTTCGTGCCGAGCTGGCGGGCAACGTACTCGGAAACGGAGATGGCCGCGATGCGGCGCGGCTGCGTGACGCCGAGGATGCCGTACTTTGAATAGCCCGCCGCGTCGAGGATGATGGGCAACTGGGTGGTCTTGCCCGAGCCTGTGGGGCTTTCGACGACGACAACCTGGTTGGTGGCGAGGGCTTCGAGAATTCTTTCTTTCTGCTGATAAACGGGCAGTTCGTGCGGATCCATTCCGACATTGTAACGAGCCGGGACTTTCCTCGCCAGACGGCCGCGATCTCGATTGTCCCCGGTGCCGCGGATAGGCTATTCTGGCACCGTGAACGAAGACAGCATGAAAGTCCTTTCTGTCGGGGCCCTTACCAGGATGGTCAAGGAACTCCTCGAGGACGGATTCCCCGAAGTCACGGTAGAGGGGGAAATCTCGAATTTCAAGGCCGCGAGCTCGGGGCATTGGTACTTCAACCTCAAGGACCGCGAGGCCATGATCCAGGCGGTGATGTTCCGGGGCAACGCCCGGAGCGTTCCCTTCGAGCCGGCCGACGGTAGCCTCGTCCGGGTCACGGGCGGCGTCACCGTCTATGAAGCTAGGGGTCAATACCAGATCCTCGTCCGACGAATGGAGGCCGCGGGAGCGGGCCGCATCCTCGCGATGCTCGAGGAGCGCAAGCGCAAACTCGCCGCGGAGGGGCTCTTCGACGAGGCGAGAAAGAGGCCCCTGCCACGCTTTCCCTCAAGGATAGCCGTCATAACGAGCCCGACCGGGGCCGCTATCCATGACATACTCACCGTCCTCGGACGGCGGAACGCAGGCATCGACGTCGTCGTGATCCCCGCGGCCGTCCAGGGCGAAGCCGCTCCGCGCGAGCTCATCAGGGGCATCGAAATCGCCAATCGGCATCGATTGGGAGAGGTCCTCATCATCGGAAGGGGAGGCGGCTCCCTCGAGGATCTCCTCGCCTTTTCCGACGAGGGACTCGTGCGCGCCGTGGCCGCCTCGGAACTGCCGGTGATCAGCGCGGTGGGGCATGAAATCGATTGGGCCCTCACCGATTTCGCCGCGGATCTTCGAGCGGCCACCCCCAGCGCCGCGGCCGAACTCGTGAGCGAGAGCAGGGAAAGCCTCAGGGACGAGGTCGTGCAACTCAAGGCCGAACTCGAGACGGGCATCAACTCGCGACTAAGCGAAGCCCGATCCGTGCTCTCGCGATTCGAGCCCGACGCGATCGAGGGACGCTTCATGCGGCTCCTCCACCCGATTCTGCGGGGGCTGGACGAGGCCAAGGCCCTCATCGAAAAAGGCATGGGCGAAAGGCTCGTCGATTCGAGGCACAGACTCGAGCTCGCCTTCGGGCGCATCGAGGCCTCGAGTCCCCAGGCCATTCTCGAAAAAGGCTATTCGGTCGTCCGAGATTCAGCGGGCAAGGTGCTGCGCGATGCAAAGGGCATCGAAGCAGGGTCCAGGGTGGACATCAGATTTGCGAAGGGCGGAGCGAAGGCCCTCGTCGAGGAGATAGGCGCATGAAGAAAATCGAAGAGAGGCTCGGCAGGCTCGAGGAGCTCGCCGAAAAAATGCGCGACCCGGAGCTCCAGCTCGAGGAGGCGGTTTCCGTCTTCGAGGAGGGCATCAAGCTCGCCAAGGGGCTCGAAAAGGATCTCGACCGCATCCAAGGCAAGGTGGAGATCCTCCTCAACGAGACGACGGAAGCCGAGGGAAAGCCTGAATTGGGATTATTCGACGAGGGAGAGTGATCGTCCAAGGATCCTGCTAACGCTATCTTGTCGCTTCATTCCGAAGCCATTCGAGCACGCGAGGCAGGAGCCTGCCGTCCGATTCGACGAACTCCAGCCCCCTTGTCTCTTCGGGCAGGCACCACCGTACTTCGAGATGGACGCGAAGTTCGAGCCGGGCTTTCCGCCCGCGACGACAAGACCAGGCGGCGAGGATCCTGTTTCGCCCCCTATGGGCGAAACTCGTCTCTGCAATGAGTTCGACTGGCTCAATTTCGACGCCGAACTCCTCTTCGAACTCGCGGACGAGGGCCATCTCATCGCTTTCGCCCTCCTCGACCTTGCCGCCGGGGAATTCCCAGAGTCCCGCGCATTCGCCTTCCATCGCCCGACGGCCGAGAAGGATGCGGCCCTTCTCGACGACAACCGTCGCCACCGAGCGGTTTGAACTCAGAGGAAGAGCTCCAGGGGAAAGAGAAAGTGGACTATCCCCGCGAGAATCGCGATAAAACCGATAATCCTGCCCGATTCCACGAGGAGCCTTCGAAGCCTTTCGTCCGACAAGGGCAGGGCTTGGGCCGAGCCCTGTCCTTGCCCCGAACCATCGGCAGTCTCACCCTGGCGCGTCGGCTCTTCCTTCCTTTCGGATCGAATCTCCAAAAGGAGGACCAGGCCGGCAAGGGCCGAACTGAGGGCGGGGATGAGATCGCCCACGAAGGGTACGTCACCCTGGATGGGTGAGATGAGGGTGAGGGCCCCGACCACGATGCCCAGCGAACCAAGCGAAATCCTGACGCCGGAATCGGAAAGCACGACGTCGAAGTGGCGCAAAAGCTGCCGGGGATGAGGGCGATTCGGCAAGATAAGGGCCAAACCGCAAGCGATATTGAGGGCCACGGAGAGGAAATAGAATTGAATCATGCGGGCCCGAGAATAGCGCCTCCCATCCCTCGGGTCAAGCGCGTGGGGCTGGGACGATAAATCATTAGGGAATTCTGGGATTAAAGGAGTGTATCTCCATAGGTCGGCCGAGGAGGACAGCCGCTTTGGAAACGATGCGCGAAGCCTCGAACCAACCCTCTTCCTTTCGGAGAGCGCGTCCCGCCTCGAGATGGACGAGGGACGCGAGGCAGAGGGCACGGAAGGCCACGTCGTTCGTCGTCGGCCCCTCCCCCCCTGCCTTGCGCGCGATGAGGCCGGCGACAAGGCCAGCCAAGACGTCGCCCGATCCGGCGACGGCGAGGCCCGCCTCGCCTCCGTCGATGACCCTGAGGGTGCCGTCGGGGGCCATCAGCCAGGTCGTCGCCGTTTTGAGGGCGATGGAGGCTCCTCGGTCTCTCGCGATATCCGTGAGGATTCTCCGAGGCGAAGCCAGGATGGAGGCGGCGGGTTTTCCGGATAGGCTCTCGAACTCCCCTGGATGTGGGGTGAGCACGAGGGGAGCCTTTCGTTCTCGGGGAGCGAGTTCTGGGAGAATTCTCACCGCGTCCGCGTCGAGGACCAAGGGAAGTTGCGTGTCGAGCAGGGTGGAAAGCAGGGGGTTCCGCGACGGGTCGCGGCCCCAGCCGGGGCCGGCCAGGACTGCATCCTGGCGAGAAAGCCCTTCCTGGAAGGCCGATTCCGGTCTGATGATGGCGCCGCCGACCGATTCGGGACTTACGGCGCGCAGCGCTTCGAAGAGCTCATCTCTGACGAAGAGCGTGACGAGTCCCGCACCACTCGCCTGGGCCGCTCGTGCCGCGAGCAGGGCAGCTCCGACCATGCCAGAGCTGCCGGCAAAAACGGCGAGTCGGCCGCGATCGCCCTTGTGGCTCCACTCCGAAGGTTGAATCAGCAGATCGGGAATATCGGTTGAGGAAAGGAGGGAAGGCGCTATGGGAAGGGTGGAGGACGGATCGAGACTTTCGCGCCGAAGCGTCGAAGGAACCGGAAACACCCCTTCGACGCCGATGATCCTGCCGGCTTGGGGACGGAGGGAAGGTGCGTAGAGGCAGAGTTTCCGCGGTTCGATGGACAGGGTAACCGCCGCCTTGATGCGAGGCTCGTCCGCACCCGCCTCATCCCTAAAACCCGAGGGCAGGTCGATGGCGATGACTTCCTTGCAACTATCATTGATCGCGACGACATAGTCGGCCGCATCGCCGACGAGAGGTCCCGAAAGCCCCGTTCCTGCTATTCCGTCGATGAGGAGATCAGTCTCGATCAGCGCGCGCCGACCTTCAACGGAATTCCAGCGCGACACGGGGACGCCGCCCGAAATGAGGGAGGCAATATGCCTCGCCGGCAAGGGTTTCGGCTCCCGGTCGACAAGCAGAGCCGCGAGATTCGGATAGCCGGCGAAGGCGAGATTCCTGAGAAGGGCCAGGGCATCTCCGCCATTGTTGCCGCTTCCGGCCGCCACCACGATCCTGCGCGAAGTCCATTCTGAGGGAGGACCGATCAGCCCCATCAGCGCTCCCGCTAGCCTTTGGGCCGCGGACTCCATGAGGGTTCCCGACTCGAGCGCCCAAGTCCTTTCGACTTCGGCATCAAGTTTGAGGGCCTGGGCTGCATCGAAGAGGGCGATCATCTCTGGGCACCGACATCCTGGCGGCCGAGACGATCGAAGCGCCACCAGACCACTCGGGCCTCGTATTTCGTGCCGAGCAGGGCGGAGATCACCCCATCGGCGGAAAGGCTCATCGTATTGAAGAAGAGCTCGTCGGTACCTATATCGATGGGATAGCGCTCCATACCCTTGTTCGTCCTGTTGAGAATCGCGATGGAGGTCCGACTCTTGTCGTCGATGGAGACGAAGAAGAAGCGATCGCCGGCCGCGCCCAGGAGTTCGGGCACCAGTGGGTACCTCGCCGCCCCTGTCGACTGGTCGGCGCTCGAAGCGCTCTCCTCGAGGGGCGGGATCTCCCAGCGATCGGTGACCGTCCCTTTGACGAGATCCATCCTGTACAGCCAGCTTCCCGCATAATCGATACCTGACCGCGATTTCGTCTGCGGGTCGACGATTTCCCGCGAATAATCGACCTGGAGGATCACGGCGGTGCCGGTCGCATCGGGCACGATCTTGACGAGGCTTGCGAGAAAGCCATCGTCCCCGGGAAGGCGCGGCAGGGCGTCGCGCGGTATCTTGAGCGAATTGCGAAGGCTGCCCGAGGGCTCGAACCAATGGATGAGCCAGGAGTCCTGCATCAGCGAGATGACGACGACGTCGTCTGAAGCCGTCGTGTAGATTCCCAGAATATAGGGAAAGGGCGTGCCACCGACGCCCTCCTGGCCAAGGTAGTCGCGAAAGTTGCCGTCCTTGTCGAAACGGAGCACCGCGTTGTCGAAGAGGCTGCCGCTTGCCTGATCGTTGACCCATCGATCCTTGGGCATCCTGTCCTCGACGTAGATGCTGCCCTTCGAATCGACGGCGATTTCCCCCGGAGCCGACAAGGGCCAGGCGGTGGCCACACGCCCCGAGCTTCCGCCGAACTTGCCCTGCTTGATGGCTTGCCCAGAATTGCGCGATGGGTCGTAGATGATCGAGAGTATGTCGCCGTAGGAGGAAACCCTGAGAACCTTGCCGGCCGGGCCGTTGGAAATGTAAAAGACGCCGTCGCGCATGGTCATCCGGGTCTTTTGCGAGCCGTCGGATCCCTCCACTTGGAAGAGATTGATCTGATCTTCGGCGGGTCCGTAACCGAGGGTGAAGAGCTGTTGTCTCGGAATCGTCGTGGTCGAGGTATCGCGGGAACAGGCGCCCATGGCCGTGAGCGCGGCAAGAGCGACGATAAAGGTGCAAGCGTTTCGCAGGGAGTGTTTCACCAGTCCAGTAGAGCCCTGTCGGACAGGCCATGTCAAGAAAGCCGTATCGGATCGCCGCGACGCTTTCCAATCGACCTGCTGGCGAAGACTACCCGTTGACCCCCTTTCCGCGCCGAAGGTAGATTATCCATATGGCCACGAACCTTCTCGCCGCCTTTTTCGGATCGAAAAAAGAGCGCGATATAAAGCAGCTTCTTCCCTATCTTCACACGATAGGCGAGAACGAACACAGGATGATCTTGCTCGCCGACTCCGATTTCCCCCTGGAAACGGCGAAATTCCGGGAAAGGCTCGCCAAGGGCGAGAGCCTGGACGACATACTTCCCGAAGCCTTCGCCCTCGCCCGCGAAGCTGCCCGTCGCGTGCTCGGCGAGCGGCCCTTCGACGTGCAGATGATAGGCGGCATGGTCCTTCATGGCGGCAAGATCGTCGAAATGAAGACAGGCGAAGGCAAGACCCTCTCCTCGGTCGCCGCGACCTATCTCAACGCGATTCCCGGCGATGGTGTCCACGTTGTCACGGTCAACGACTATCTCGCCGAGCGAGATTCGCAATGGATGGGGCGGGTCTTCAAGTTTCTCGGCCTTTCGGTCGGCTGCATCCTCTCGAATATGGACAACGAGGCTCGGCGCCTCTCCTACGCCTGCGATATCACCTACGGGACGAACAACGAATTCGGTTTCGACTATCTCCGCGACAACATGACCTGGAGCCCCGAGGGCCGCGTGCAAAGGGGACACAACTATTGCGTCGTCGACGAAATCGACTCCATCCTCATCGACGAGGCGCGAACGCCCCTCATCATTTCGGGCCCGGCCGAAGACGATACCTTCAAGGTCAACGAGGTCAACCGCCTCGCTACCCAGCTCGTCGAGGTCAAGAAGAACCCCGCGACCGGCGAGTACCCCAAGGAAGAGGAAGGCGAAGCCCTCGAGGGCGATTATAAGGTGGAGGAAAAGGCCAAAAGGATTTCCTTCTCCCCTCAAGGCATGACGAAGATTGAGGAACTCCTCCTGAAGAGGGGTCTGATCAAGGGTTCCCTTTTCGACGAATCCAATTTCGAGTTCGTGCATTATTTCACGCAGGCCGTGAAGGCCCATGTGCTCTTCGCCAAGGACACCGACTATGTCGTGCAGGACGGGCTCGTCCAGATCGTCGACGAGTTCACGGGTCGCATCCTCCACGGCCGCCGCTATTCCGACGGGCTCCATGAGGCCATCGAGGCCAAGGAGCGCATCAAGATCGCGAGACGCAATCGGACCCTCGCCACCATCACCTTCCAGAACTACTTCCGCCTCTATAAAAAGATCTCTGGTATGACGGGAACGGCCGACACCGAGGCATCCGAGTTCTCGAAAATCTACAATCTCGATGTCGTCGTGATTCCCACGAACAGGCCCGTCGCCCGCTTCGACGAAAACGACCTCGTCTTTCTCAACGAGAGCGAGAAATTCGAGGCCATCTGCGACGAGATCGGCGAGGCGCATAAAAAGGGTCAGCCCGTCCTTGTCGGGACGGTATCGATCGAAAAATCGGAAAGGCTGTCGGCCATCCTCACGAGGCGAGGGCTGCGGCACGAGGTGCTCAACGCCAAGAACCACGCGAGGGAGGCACTCATCATCGCGGAGGCCGGCGCGAAGGGCTCTGTCACGATCGCGACGAACATGGCAGGCCGAGGCACCGACATCAAGCTCGGTGGCAATCCCGAGTATCGCGCACGTCGCGCCGCGGGAAGCCAGGCGAGCGAGGAGCAGTACGCAGCGGCCCTCAAGACGGAGTACGAAACCTGGCGAGCCGATTACGACCAGGTGCGGGCCGCGGGCGGACTGTACGTGATCGGAACCGAGCGGCACGAGTCGCGGCGCATCGACAACCAGCTCCGCGGCCGCTCGGGGCGGCAAGGCGATCCTGGACGCTCCCAGTTCTTCATTTCCCTCGACGACGACCTCATGCGCCTCTTCGGCGGAGAGAACTACAAGGGCCTGATGACGAAGCTCGGCATGAAGGAGGGAGAGCCCATCTACCACCCCCTCCTCAACCGGACGATAGAGAACGCGCAGAAGAAGGTCGAGGAGCGCAACTTCGAGATCCGCAAGCACCTCCTCGAATACGACGACGTGCTCAACCAGCAGCGCAAATTCATCTACGAGCAGCGCAACGCCATTCTCAAGGACGTTGACCTCAGGACGAGGGCCAGGGATACCGCGATCGAGATGGTCGACAACTTCCTCGCGGCTTGGGAAGAGGACCAGAAGAAGGAACAGGGCCAGTCCTACGCCGAATTGCAGGCCACCCTTCGCGAGAACTTCAACATCCAGCTGCCCCTTAAGGCCGACGTCGCGAGGACCAAGACCGTCGCCGAGCTCGCGGTCGAGACCACGAAGCTCCTCGACGCCGACCTCGAGACGAAGATCTCCTTCGCCGGGGAGGAAAATCTCAACCAATTCATACGATTCCAGTATCTCCAGGCGATCGACGCGAGATGGCTCGATCACCTCGAGTCGATGGAAGCCCTGAGGGAGGCCGTCTACCTCCGCTCCTACGGCCAGAAAAACCCACTTCTGGAATACAAGCTCGAAGGCTTCGACATCTTCGAGAGGATGATCGAGGACATCCGGAAGGCGATAGCGCAGCGCTTGTACCTCGTCAGGATCCAGGCTGCGGAGTCGAGGCAGGCCCCGCCCACGACCCAGCGTTCGGTCAACGCGAGCCACGAGGCTTCGGGGCAGTTCGGCGGCACCCAGTCTGCGGGCGGCGGCTCCGTTGCAGGGCCCGGACCGCAGCGCTCCGCTGTAGCCGAGGCTTCACGTCCGGAAAACGCAACCGTCGTGCGCACGGGGGCCAAGGTCGGCCGCAACGATCCCTGCCCCTGCGGCTCGGGCAAGAAATATAAGCATTGTCATGGTCAATGAGGCGTTTCAGGTTCCGCGTTGACATAGGGAATCGGAAAGCCCCCGCGGCAACCTCGCACAGGGGCATGGCCGGTTCGGTCGATGTCCGGAGCGCCATGATTCCGCCGCGAGGATCGCGTCGATGTCGCTGAACTGGAAAGAGATAGACCTCGTCCTCTCGGAGCTCGACATCGAGGGGTCCCAGATCCAGCGCATCGAACAGCCTAGCTACGATTCCATCGTCCTCGGGCTGTACGGGCACGGCGTAGAGACGGAGCTCCTGATTTCCGTGGCCCAGGGCGCCTGTCGCATCCATAGACTCGAAAGACGCCCTCCGAAAAACGAGCGCCCCCTCCGTTTCATGGAATGCCTCCGGTCGCGGATCCGCGGCGGGCATATCGTTTCCATCGAGCAACTCGGTGATGATCGGATTCTCCGCATCGACATCTCGGTGTCGCGGAGGGAGGATGAAGGCGCAGCGGGGTCGGTGCAGCGGACCCAGGTCTATCGGCTTTATGCGAGGCTATGGTCGGGCGCGGGCAACATACTCCTCTGCGAGGAAGACGATACCATCATCGACGCCATCGCGAGGCGCCCCGCAAAGGACGAGCTTTCAGGTAGGCGATTCGATCCCACGGGAGGGCGAAAATCGGCGGGAGATCGGCCGGCAAAGGTCTTCGAAGTCCGCGATTTTCCCGAGCCCGAGGGCCGTGCCGGCGCTTCATTCAACGAAAAGGTTGCGGCCTGGTACGCGGAGCGCGGCGGCGAACTTTCGCGCGACAAACTCCTCGAAACCGCCCGGGAGCGCTTCGCGAAAAGGAAGGCCCTACTCGAGACGCGCATAGCCGCCCTTGAATCCCAGGCCAGGAGCTTCAGGGACTCGGAGCGAAACCGCGAGCTGGGCGACCTTATCATGGCCAATCTCGGTTTGCACCCCGACGGAAGGCATCTCTCCGTCGAGGATTTCTTCCGTGGCGGTTCGGTTCTGGTGGAGGTCGATCCGGCCCTGTCCCTTCCGGCGAACGCGGCACGCTATTACGAAAGAGCGAAGAAAGAAGCCTCCGGCCTTTCGGAGGTGGAACAGGAAATCATCCGTTGGCGCGGCGAACTCGCCGCTGAATCCACGGAGCTCGCGCGGCTCGAGGGGCTCTCCGATCCCCTCCTCATCGCGAGGGGCCTCGAAAAAGGGGGCACGGCCCGCGAAAGCCGAGAACGCCGCTATCCCGGCCTTTCCCTCGAACGCTTGGGCTGGACCATCCTCGTGGGTCGATCGGCCAAGGAGAACGACGAACTCCTCCGCCGCAACGTCAGAGGCTCGGATCTCTGGCTCCACGCCAGGGATTGGGCGGGATCCTATGTGTTCATAAAATCCCGGCGAGACAAGAGCGTTCCCCTCGAGATCCTCATCGACGCCGGCACCCTCGCCCTCTATTACTCGAAGGGCCGAGAGGCCGGAGAGGGCGATCTCTACTACACCTTCGTCAAATATCTGCGCCGCGCCAAGGACGGGCCCAAGGGGCTCGTGATCCCCACCCAGGAAAAGAATCTCCACGTCAAGATCGACGAGACCAGGCTTCGCGAACTCCGCGCCCTTATCGGCGCGGAACAGGATTGAGCGAAGCCGACTTCGGCGCCAGCCTGAGCCCCTCCTTGCCGAGGCCGACCCTCACCACGGCACCCGGCCCCGCCTTTCCGGCGAGAATGAGTTCCGAAAGGGGATCCTCGATCTCGGCCTGGATGAGTCGACGCATCGGGCGGGCGCCATAGACGGGGTCGTAGCCCTTCTCGACGAGCCAGTCGCGCGCCGTCTTCGTGACGTCGAGGGAGAGTCCCCGCGCCGCCACCCTTCGACCCAGTTCCGAAAGCTCGATGTCGAGAATGGCAGCGATCTCTTTCCTGAGCAGAGGCCTGAACACCACTATGTCGTCCAACCTGTTGATGAACTCCGGGTTGAAGCGCCGCTTGAGTTCCGAGAGGCTCGCCGATTTCACTTCGGAGTAGGAGAGGAGCCTGTCCTCGGAGCGGAAACCAAGACCGCCGGTCGAGAGCTCCCTCGCGCCGACATTGCTCGTCATGATGACAACGCAGTTTCGGAACGAGACCGAATGGCCGAGATTGTCCCGAAGCTCGCCCTCCTCGAGAAGCTGGAGGAGGAGGTTGAAGATCTCGGGGTGGGCCTTTTCGATCTCGTCGAAGAGGACGACGGAATAGGGCCGTCGACGAATCTTCTCGGTGAGCATGCCGCCTTCCTCATAGCCGACATAGCCGGGGGGCGATCCGACGAGTCGCGCGGCGTTGTGCCTTTCCATGTAATCCGACATGTCAATGCGCACGAGAGCGTCCTCGCTGCCGAAGAGGAGGGAGGCCAGGGTCTTGGCGACGAGGGTCTTGCCCACGCCGGTGGGCCCGAGGAACATGAAGGAACCGAGGGGTCTCCGCCCATCCGAGACGCCCGAACGCGAGCGCCTGATGGCGGCGGCGACGAGGCCTATGGCATCGGCCTGACCCACGACCCGCCTGTGCATTTCCTCCTCGAGGCCGAGGAGCTTCGCGGTTTCGCTTTCGGCCAACCTGCCGAGGGGAATGCCCGTGGCCTCGGAGAGGATCATTTGCAAATCGTTGTCGGTGACGGGGGAGCTTGCGCTTCCGCCCGCCGCCATCCACTCGGCCTTGACGGCTTCGAGCCTGAGCCGAAGGGCACGGACCCGGTCGCGGATCTCGGCCGCACGCTCGTAGTTCTGCGTGGACACGAGGGCGAGTTTCTCCTCGGTCAGCCTGGCGATCTCGGCTTCGATGTCACCCAACTCGGCCGGGCGTTTGGGGCTAGCGATCTTGCGATAGGCGCCGGCTTCGTCGAGAAGGTCGATGGCCTTGTCGGGGAAGCGGCGCTCGGGCAGATAGCGCTGCGAAAGGTCGACGGCCGCGTCGAGGGCGGCCTGGGTATAGGCGACCCCATGGAATTCCTCATAGCGGGACCTGATGCCCTCGAGTATAACGCGGGTGTCTCCGGGGGTAGGCTCCTCGACGAGAACGAGCTGGAATCGCCTTTCGAGGGCCGCGTCCTTTTCGAGGTGGCGACGGTACTCCGCCAATGTTGTGGCGCCGATGCACTGAAGTTCCCCCCGCGCGAGCGCGGGTTTGAGCATGTTGGAGGCGTCGATCGTCCCCTCCGCGCCTCCAGCTCCGATGACGGTATGAAGTTCGTCGATGAAGAGGATGACATTGCCCGCTTGGAGTATCTCTTTCATGATTTTCTTGAGGCGTTCCTCGAATTCTCCGCGGTACTTCGTGCCCGCGACGATCGAGGCGAGATCGAGAGCGAGGAGGCGTTTGCGGGCGAGGTCGTCGGGCACACGTCCCTCGGCCAATCTCAAGGCGAGCCCTTCAACGATAGCCGTCTTGCCGACCCCGGGTTCTCCGACGAGGACGGGGTTGTTCTTCGTCCTCCTCGATAAGATGCGGATGACCCTATCGATTTCGCGTGTACGCCCGATGACCGGATCGAGGGCCGCGTCGCGGGCGAGTTGGGTGAGGTCGCGCGAATGTTCGTCGAGGAGGGCCGTGCGGGTGGGCGCTGGCCGCGAGGCCTGGGCATGCTGGGGGCCGGCCGTCCCCGATTGTCCCTCGTCCTGACGCGCTTCGACGGCCCGGATTTCACCGAGACCTCCGCGAAGCCGCTCGATCGAAAGGCCCTTTCTCGCTAGGAATATCTCGGTCACGGAGCCGGATTCCCGGGCGGCGGCGAGGAGAAGATGCTCTGTGCCGATATATTCGGCGCCGGCGACGCTCGCCTCCTCGGCTGCCGCTTCGAGGAGGCTTCGACTCCTCCTCGAAAGAGGAAGGTCGCCGAGGACGAAGGCTCCTCTCTTCCGTTCGATGGCTCGCTCAAGTTCGGCCCGGAGCTCGAGCATATCGATCTTGAGAGAGCGCAAGAGCGCAAAAGCCGTCCCCTCGCCTTCGCCGAGGATGGCAATAAGAATATGCTCGGGCAGGACCTGATCGGCCCTGTTTTTCCTCGCCTCTTCCTGGGATAGCTGCGTGAGCACGCGCTGGGCGCGCTGCGTCAGACCTCTGAACATCACCATCCTCCTTGGGTTTTCAGGAAGGGGCCGGGCATCGCGAAGGGCTCATCGAGGCCCAGACTGGATCGGAGTCGATTCGCCCTTTCCCTGGCCTCGAGGCCGGGAAGGCGAGTATTTGCGATCGGAGTGGAAGCATCCTGCCTGCCTGCGCCTGGCGAGTGGCCGAGCAGGAGAAGTTCGCCGAGCCGGTCGGCGGAAAAGCCGGGTACGTAGCCGCCGAGGACGGCGAGCCTGAGATCGGAGAGGGCCTCAAGGCTTTCGCCAACAGAGAGAGAACGAGCCTTCGTGATGAGACCATAGGCCCGCCCTCCCCTGTCCAAGAGCTCTTCGCCCGCCCTGGCGACGAGTTCTTTCAGGGTGGATGCTTCCATCGCAGCCAACCTCAGGGCTGTGCCAGCGAGAGCCTCGGGCGGCGCTTCGAGCTCCTCTCCGGCCTTGAGCAACCACAGGGCTCCCGCGGAACCATGATCGGAACCCGATCGACCTTCAAGCGACCAGCCCTCGGAGAGGGCTGCCCTGAGAACCTGGTCGAGGGCGCCGCCCATTTCGAGAGCGGGAAGATGCATCAGAATTTCACCCGTGAGTCCTGCACCGAAGTCCCAAAACGATCGCGAGACGAAGCCGAATTCCTGGTCTCGTACGGGATCAATGAGGCTATCGATCTCCCGTTGGGCCGCGAGCAACTCGCCTTCATATCGCGAGAGTTCGGGGTCCGCGGCCGAAATTCTAAGCGAAAGATGGTCGTCACAATCGACGAGGCAAACCAGCGACGTCCCGTCCTTGAAGCCCACGAGCGATTCGCTGTCCGCCAACCAGAAGGGAGGAGGCGAGGCCGCGACAACGAGCCGCGACCACTCCTCGGTTCGGAGCTCGCCCAGCCGCCTTAATCCAAATCCTGCCTTCGGGAGAAGGCTAAGGGCCTGTTCTCGCGCCGGATGGGGATTCTTCGGCCCGGAAAGCGGAATGCCGGGCCAAACTCGCCCGATTCGCAATCTGCCCTGGAGGAAAGAGGGAAGACGCAGAGCACCTGCGCCGACTTTGCGCTCGACCCCATCGCGGGGAAAAGCGGCCGGTCGACGCCGGGAAAGGCGGTCGCGGATTTCGTCACGGAATACGTCGATACAGCGAAGGCAGCCAATGCGGCCTGTCCTCCTAAGGCTATCGATGTCATGGCCGCAATCGGGACAGGAAGATAGACCCGAAGAGGCGGGAACCGCCCTTCCGAGCAGGGCTTCGAAATCGATGGCGATGCTGCCGCCCCTGGCCCTGAGTCCCTTCTCGCCGGCGCAGTCTTGGCAAAGACTTTCTTCCGCGGCCCCCGAAGGGCCCCGTCGAAGGAGGACGATATCTGCTTCTGCCCCGCAAATCGAACATGCCATAGCGCGCCTTACAACTCCTCAAAGACAGTATACTATCAGACGGCGGCTTCGCCCGTGCAAAGCAAGCGCCAAGAACTGTGGAGGTTCAATGAAATCGGCATTTTCGCGCCTCATCCTTGGAATTATGGTGCTCTTCTCCCTCCCCCTGTTTCCCGAGGGCAGGGTACCGGTGATAGCGGCCCTCAAAGGCCCGAGCGGCATCGCCTTGGTTCAGCTCTTCGAAAATCCTCCCACCTTATCTGACGGCCGCGTCGCGCGAATGGAAGCCGTCGGCAGCGCCGACCTCATGGTCGCTAAACTCGTATCGGGCGAATACCAAGTGGCAGTACTCCCTATCAACATGGCCGCTAAACTCAGGCGTTCAGGCGTCGATCTTTCTCTCGCTGCCGTCATCGGCAACGGCATGCTCAGCTTCCTCACCAACAATCCCGCCATTGCGGGAATCCCCGACCTCAAAGGCAGGAGGGTCGACGTCGCGGGACAGGGGGCGACGCCCGAGTTCCTGTTCAGGCGCCTCCTAAAGGACGGCGGTCTCGATCCCGGAAAGGACCTCCAGCTCTCCTTCGCCCTTGGCTATCCAGACATGGCAGCAGCCCTCGCCTCGGGCGCCATAGAATCGGCGGTCCTCCCCGAGCCCTTCGTCACCCTCGCGCGCATGAAGAACAAAGCCCTTCGATCCCCGATCGATCTCCGCGCGCTCTGGAAGGTTTCCACGGGAATGGATGATTATCCGATGACGGCCCTGGTGATCCGAAACGACTCGGGCATCGACAGGGCGGACGCGCGAATCATCCTCAACGCCGTGCACGCCTCCATCGAAAGGACCCTGCAAGATCCGGCGGGCGCCGGCGTCCTCGTAGCCAAGCACGATCTCGGACTGGCCGCCGCCATAGCCACGGCGGCGATCCCGCGCTGCAATTTCGTCTACCTCGAGGCGAAGGAGGCGAAGCCGGAAATCACGGCCCTCCTTTCGGTCTTCCTCGAATCCGCCCCAGCCTCAATCGGAGGAGCTCTGCCCGACGATGCCTTCTACGCAAGCTACTGAGGGTCCGCCTCAAAGGGGTGGAGGTGTCGCGAAGAGGCGACTCGTCGGCATTGGTTCTATCGTTTTCCTCCTGGCGCTCTGGCAAGTGGGCGCGGTCGCTATAGACAAGGAAATCATCCTTCCCTCGCCCCTGCGGGTGCTGGAGGAATTGATTTCGCTCGCGCCTACCGCCGACTTCTTGAGCTCCGTGGCCGCGACATTTTTCCGCGGGCTCGAGGCCTTCATCCTAAGCGGCATCGTCGGCGCCGTGGCCGGTTTCGCATCGGGACGCTCGCCGACGGTCAAAGCGGCCTTGGCCCCCCTCCTCACCACGATACGGGCGACGCCCGTTCTCGCCTTGATCCTCCTCGCCCTCCTCTGGTTTCCCTCAGGCTTCGTGCCTATTTTCTCGGCATTCCTCATGGCCTTTCCGGTCATGGCCGCTTCCGCGATGCAGGGAGCGATGGCGGCACCTCACGAGCTTCTCGAAATGGCCAGTCTCTTCAAGGTGCCCAGGTCCAAGGTGTTCTTTCAATTGCGACTTCCTGCCGCGGCTCCCTATTTCGCGGCAGGCGCCAGGGCTTCCCTCGGCCTCTCCTGGAAGGTGGTGGTCGCCGGCGAAGTCCTCGCCCAGCCTCGCTTGGCAATCGGATCGGGCCTCCAATCCTCGCGAGTTCTCCTTGAGACGCCGAGGGTCTTCGCCTGGGCCTTCGCTGCCATACTCCTCTGCGGCCTCACCGAGTGGCTCTTCGGCCGCCTCGTCGCGAAGGGTGCATCCCATGGCCTTTAACCTCGGCAACATCAGGAAAAAATTCGGCGAGCTCGCCGTCCTCGACGGCATCGACATCGAGATCGCCTCCTCGGAACTTCTCGTGATCCTCGGCCCCTCCGGTTGCGGAAAGACGACTCTGCTCAAAATCATCGCGGGCCTCGATCGGGACTTCGAGGGAAGACGCGAGGGTTTCGAAGCTTCGAATTTTTCCTTTGTCTTTCAGGATCACCGCCTCCTTCCATGGGAAAGCGCGGTGGACAACGCACTCTTCGCGCTCTCGGGTTCGGGGCTTTCGCGGGAGTCGGCGCTGGAGAGAATCAAGCGCTATGTCAGCCTGTCCGGACTCGAGGGTCACGAGAATCGGCCCGTTCGCGAGCTTTCCGGAGGCATGCGCCAGAGGGCTTCCCTCGTGCGCGCCTTCGCGATGCCGGCAGACCTCCTCCTCCTCGACGAGGCATTTCAGTCGGTGGATCTCAAGCGAAAGCGGGAATTGATGGGGATATTCCTCGAACTTCGGGCGATGGAAGGGAACGCATCCATCCTCGTCACCCACGATCCCGGCGAGGCCCTGTGGCTCGGCGACCGCATCGTCGTGCTTTCGGATAGGCCGGCAAAGGTCTTGGATGTATTCGACATCGACCTGCCCCGGGAAGGCCGGGAGGCGGGCATGCCTGAGATCGCAGGACTTGAGAGGCGCCTCAACGCCGCCTTGCTCGGCTCCTGAGCGCGATGCCGACGGCCTTGGACGCCTCAGACTTCCTCTTCGAAGTCCTCGAAGGCCTTGTCGATGTCAAGAACCACGATGAAGGATCCATCGTAGGCGTAGACGCCTTTGACCATGTCATCGAGGCGACTTGTGCCGAATCCCGCCGACCGATCGAGTTTGTCAACCTCGAAATCGATGACTTCACGCACGGTATCGGCGAGTATGCCGATGGTGATATCGTCTCCACCCTGCTTTACCTGGAGGACGACGATGCTCGAAGCCTTGGCGAGATCGGTGAGTCCCGTGCCGAAGCGGACCCGGAGATCGGCCACGGGAATCACCGTGCCGCGATAGTTGATGACGCCGCGGAGCTGTTCCGGGGCTCGGGGTACATGGGTGACGGGAATCATTTCGAGGACGACCTCGACCCGCTCGACCTCCACGGCATAGGCGCTTCCGTCGAGATCGAAGGCCAGGTATCTCCGCATCGCCGAACCGTCCATGGCGGCAGCCCTACTCCGCCACTTTCTTGACGATGGAGAGGAGCTTCTCCGCGTTGAAGGGCTTGACGATCCAGCCCGTCGCTCCCGCCTCCTTGCCTTCGTTCATTTTGGTGCCCTGAGACTCCGTGGTGAGCACGAGAATGGGCGTGAATTTGAAGGCCGGAAGTTCTCGGGCCTTTCGTATGAAGCCGATGCCGTCGAGGTTGGGCATGTTCACGTCGGTGATGATGAGATCGAAGGCGCCGGCGCTCGCCAGGACATTCAGTCCTTCCTGGCCGTCCTGCGCCTCGAGAGTCTCATAGCCTTCCTGCTGAAGAATGAACGAAATGCTTTGGCGGATCGCCGCGGAGTCATCGATTACCAGAATTTTTTTAGCCATGCTGCTCCCTTCCCGTCGGCCGTGCCGACCTCGATATCCAGGCGCCTCAACGCGCGCGCCGGACGACTTCCTCGGCGATCCCGTCGAGCGCGACCACCGAATCCACACCGCCGAGCTTGATGGCCTCGTTGGGCATGCCGAAAACGACGCAACTCGCCTCGTCCTGCGCGACCGTATGAGCGCCTGCGTCGTGAAGCTCCTTCATTCCCCTCGCCCCGTCGTCGCCCATGCCCGTCATGATGACTCCGACCGCGTTCTTGCCCGCATATCGCGCGGCCGATCGAAAGAGCACGTCGACACTCGGCCGATGCCGACACACCAGGGGACCTTCCTTGACCTCGACATAATAGCGCGCCCCCGAGCGTTTGAGGAGGGTGTGTTTGTTGCCGGGCGCGATCAGGGCTCGACCCCGGATGACCGTGTCGTCGTCGGCCGCTTCTTTCACCTTGATCCTACAGACGGAATCGAGGCGCTTCGCAAATGCGGCGGTAAAATGCTCGGGCATGTGCTGGACTATGACAATGCCGGGGCAGTCCTCGGGAAAGGCCTCGAGAAACTCTCTCAGCGCCTCGGTTCCCCCCGTGGAAGCCCCGACGACGACGACTTTCTCGGTCGTCTCGACGGAAACGCGCCCTGCCTCCGGCTTGGGGAGCATGACATCGGCCGTCAACTTCGGCTCGACCTGCCGGGCTTCTCGCGGCGGGCCCTTGTAATTGCGAAGTCGACCCCGGCTGAGATGGGCGGCCTTCACCGCGTCGCAAAGGCGCACCGTCGACTCTTCCAGGAATTGTTTGGTACCCAGTCGAGGCTTCTGCACGATTTCCACGGCGCCGTATTCGAGGGCCTTGAGCGCGTTGTCCGAACCTTCCTCGGTCTTGGAGGAGCACACCACCACCGGAAGGGGATTTTTTTCCATAATGGAGCGCAAAAAGGTCAATCCATCCATCCGCGGCATCTCGACGTCGGTGATGACGACGTCGGGAGCCTCGTTGTCGAGGTAGCGTTGGGCGAAGATGGGATCTGCCGCGACGCCCACAACCTCGATGCTCGAATCGGAATCGAGGACTTCCTTTAGGGTCTGTCGCACGACGGCGGAATCGTCGACGATGAGGACCCTTATCGGTTTCAGCATCTGCCGCTCCTCATGCTATCTTACGGTAGACGGTCGGTGCGACCGAGCGCATCGGCAGGTTCATCCCTGCCACCGATTCGGAGTGACCGAGAATGAGCCATCCCTCGGGTCTCAATTTGCCCAACAAGCGGCCGATGATCTCCTCTTGGATCCTTCTTTCGAAATAGATGATGACGTTGCGACAAAAGACGACATCGAAGTATCCCTCCACGGGCCAGACCTTGTCCATGAAGTTGACTCGCGAGAAGGCCATGCGCGATCGCAGCTCGGGTTTTATCCTCACGAGGGCCTGATCCCGATTCTTCGAACGCATAAGGTATTTTCGCTTGAAGCTGAGGGGGATCGGCGCCGCTTGGTCTTCCGTATAGACGCCTTCTACGGCTTTGTCGAGTACCTTTGTCGAAAGGTCGCTCCCCACGATGCTCCAGGAAAAGGCTGGAACCTTTTCTCTGTATTCTTCGAGCACCATAGCGAGAGTATATGGCTCCTCTCCCGTGGAGCAGCCCGCGGACCAGAAGCGCCTCGTGTTCCCCGGGGCCAGAGAAGGGAGTATCCGCTCGAGCAGGAAATCGAAATGATCCGCTTCGCGGAAGAAGTCGGTCTTATTGGTTGTTACGGCGTCGATCATGTTGATGAGTTCGCCGGCCTTCCCTTCCTCCGAGAAGACGAAGTTCACATAGGCGGCGAAATCGGGAAGACCGAGTTGCCTGATCCTTTTGAGGAGCCTCGACTCGAGCATCACCCTTTTGGTCTCGGGCATTCGAATGCCCAGTTCCGATTCTATGAAGTTGGCGAGGGTATGGAATTCCTTGTCGCTCATCCCTCGAATTCCGTTACTGAAGGAAGTGGCTTCAGAGGCAGATCCAGGGTTCATGCGACCCCGATCCGAGCCGAGATCGTAACCTTCGATTCGCGCTGAACGACCTGGGAGAGACGGTTGACATCGAGAATCAAGGCGACGGTTCCGTCGCCCAGAATCGTGGCGCCCGATAGGCCTACCACGCTCTTGAACATGCGGCCGAGCGGCTTTATGACGGTCTGATAGTCGCCCACGACCTGATCGACGACGAAGCCGATCCTCGAATCGAGAGCCTGTACTATGACGATCTGCGAAATCGCGGGGCCATCGCCCTCGCTGGCGAAGAAGCCGCGGAGGGAGACGAAGGGTACGAATTCGTTGCGATAGGAGAATATTCGTCGTTCGCCGAGGGCCTCGAGTTCATCCTTGCGAATTTCGATGCAGCCGTCGACAGAGGAGAGGGGCACGACGTAGAAGTCGCCGGCGACCTTGACGAGAAGCCCTTCGATTATAGCGAGTGTCAGGGGGATCTTGAGCGTCACGGTCATGCCAAGACCCACTTTCGATTCGAGCTGGACACTCCCTCCGAGGGAATCGATTTCCCTGCGGACCACGTCCATTCCGACGCCTCTGCCGGAAACGGTGGTGACCACCCGTGCCGTCGAAAAACCCGGAGCAAAAATGAGTTGAAAGAGATCGTTCTCGGAAAGCTCCTGTCCCTGGGTGATGAGACCCCTTTCGATTCCCTTGTGCCGGATAGCCTCCGCGTCCAAGCCCTTGCCGTCGTCCGATACCTGAATGAGGACATAGGCTCCGGAATGCCGCGCCGACAGTCGAATCACGCCGGGAATGGCCTTTCCCGCCTCCCTCCGTTTTTCAGGCGACTCGATGCCGTGATCGAGAGAGTTCCTGATGATGTGGACGAGGGGATCGGAGAGCCTTTCGATGACCGTCTTGTCGAGCTCCGTTTCCGCTCCCTCCGTTTGCAGCTCGACCTCCTTGCCGAGTTCGAGCGACAGATCCCTGACCACTCTCCTGAACTTGTTGAAAGTGCTTCCGATGGGCAGCATCCTGATAGACATCGTGTTGTCCCGAAGCTGCGAAATCAATCTTTCGAATTGCTCGGAGATGGAGCCGAGCACCGAATCCTGGCGCTCGAAGGCGGTCTGCGAAAGCCGCGCTTGGAGGGTTACGAGCTCCCCGACGAGGTCGACGAGGCTATCGAGCTTGTCTGAAGCCACGCGTATCGAGCCGGTGACCTCCTTCCTCTCCTGAATTTTTTTAAGGTGCTCCTGCTCGAGGAGGGCCGAGGCGACTTCGTCGGTCGAAACTACCTTCTGCTCCACCAAGGTTTCGCCGATGCGCTTGTGGCTCTCGAGCACGGTGCCTATGGTCTCCGCGCTGACCAGGCCCCTCTCGATGAATATCTCGCCTAGTTTCTTCGCGTTCGCGAACTCATCGCCTTGTTTCGCGATTTTCGAGATGTGCAGCTCCGACTGACCCGCGACGAAGATGAAGATATCGCGAATGGAGTTCTCGTCGGCCCTCGTCGTGAGGATGACGTCCCAGGCACAATAGCAGCATTCCGGATCGAGGGCCCCGAGACGCGGAATGCCTTCGATATGGGGATAGACGCTCGCCTCGCCCAAGGCGACGAGCTCTTCGATGAGGGTGATGACCTTGGTGCCGTCTTTGAAGATTTCCGGGGCAGGCTTGAATATGACGCGCCAGGTCGTCGACTCAAGGCCGGGTTGCCTATCTTGCGCGGCCTTTGCCGGGTCGACGCGCTCTTCGCCCTGCGAAGGGCGTCCCGCGGCCCTTCGCTCGACTTCCTTTTCCGTTTCAGGCTCTTCCTGCTTGGCGACATAGGGATGGAATTCGGCAAGGAGCGCGGCCCCTTCGCCGATCAGCGCCTCGGGCGGACTGTCGAAATCGAGGAGCTTCCTGATGTGGTCTCTCGCTCGGAGCGTGAGTCCGATGAATGCGGAGTCGATGAGGATTTCCCCGTTGCGGCAGCGATCGAGGGCGGTTTCCACCTCGTGGGTGAATTTCGAAATCGCCTCGTAGCCGAACATGGCCGAGGAACCTTTGACCGTGTGCATGGCCCTGAAGGCCTTGTTGAGAAGCTCCGAGTCCGTCGGGGCATCCTCGAGCTCAAGGAGGGTTTCCTCGATCTGGCTGAGGAGCTCGTTCGCTTCCTCTATGAAGGTGCTCTTGAATTTGTCGATCACGACCCCTCCTTCGCCCAGCCGAGGAGGCAGCCTTCCAGTTCGGCGCCGCTCTCCGGAAGCGCGTTGACGAAGCCGCTGGCCTTGAGCCTGCGGGCGATTCGCGGGGAGACCGAGCCGGAGAGCCGGAAGTGGAGATCGCGCTCGATAGCCTCCCGTCGCGCAGCGTAGAGCACCTGCAGACAGGGAAGATCGAGATCGCCTATCCCGGAGAAATCGAATTCGACCGGAGCGCCTCCGGAGAAACCATCGAGAATTTCCGCACGCAGGGAAGACGCTTTTTCAATGCCGAGATTTCCCTGGGGACTGAGTCTTGTGACCGAAACTTGACCTTCGCCCATGTTTCCTGGCCCCCTTCATGACAGCCAGTATAGTATTCATCCTTCAAGGTCGCCACTGGAAAGCAAAGCCGTGGAGATCTTGAAGAGAGGCGAAGTGTCGCCCTGAAATCAGACGAAATCGGAAATGTCGAGGGGAATCGGGATCTGGATGATGCTCTCGAGAAATCCCGCCTTCCTTTTCTTGATGTGGATCTGGAGGAGGGCCTCCCTTTCCTTGGAATGCACTATGAGGGCATAGAGGGAGAAGGGATCGCCTTCCGAGAGCCCAGCCTCGTCAGCCACCGATCCAGGCTTGACCTTCGATACGGTATAGCTGTCGCCGCCGATGATCCCGCCGGGAATCCTCGTAACATTCATACCCATGAGGGCGGGGAAGAGCCTATCCTTCGTATCCTGCGCTATGGCGTCGTCCAGGGGATGCTCGGGCCTCGAGCCGAGAGCACGCAACACGGTCCGCAGCTTCCCGTCCCGATCGCGGATCTCCAGACTGACAAGATCACCCGGACGTCGCTCGAGGAGGATCGCCTGGAGATCGGCAACCTTCGCCAGGGTTCTGCCGTCGATGGAGAGTATGCTGTCGCCCTCCCGCACCGAGGGGAGAATCGAGGGACTTCTATATCGCACTGTAAGACCGGGCGAATCCTTATCGGCATCGTCCAGTATGTAGCCTAGCCAGGGGTGGGCGACCTTCCCTCCCTTGTAGAGGGCAGGAAGGGCGTGAAGGAGCCAGGCGCCGGGTATGGCGAAATTCAAACCCTGGTATCCGGGCACGCCGGCGAACACGATTCCCGAAACCTTGCCCGCGGCATCCAGCAGGGGGCCCCCCGAATTTCCCGGATTGAGGGCGGCGTCGATCTGAAGTACATCGCCCCATTGGAGGAAGTTGCGCCCCGTGGCCGAGACGATGCCCGAGGTTATGGTAGATTCCAGCCCCAAGGGAGAACCGAGGGCATAGATCATCGAACCCTGGGCGAGGGTCGGCGCGGGGTCGAGTACAAAGGAATAGGAAGGCGTAATTTCCGCCTTGAGGAGGGCGAGGTCGAGGAGGGGGTCCCAGCCGATTACCTTGGCGGGGATGCGCGTGTCCGGATCGCCGGCTGGTTTTATGGTGACCCTCGAATAACCTTCGTACTCCGGATCCACTTCGCTGGAAATGACATGATAATTAGTAATGAGATATCCGCGCGGATCGATGAAGAAGCCCGATCCGAGAACGCGGTCGGGGCTGCCCATCCCCTGCTCTATCTTGATGCCGCGATCCACCCGTACCGTTATGACCCCCGGCTCGATTTTGGCGACGAGGGACGGATCGAGTCGGGCGCTAGCCAGAAGAGCCGGCTGGCCTGCGCTCCCCTTTGCATCGGCAAGTTCGCCGATGCGCGCGGCGAGGGAAGTGGAGCCCGAAGCCGCCGCGCGTACTGCCCAGGGAAGAAGGAGATCGCGGATTCCGGGTGTCCCGGGGGCCATGGCATCCAATGCCTCGGCCACGAGGGCGTTTGCGAGACTCTGATTGGACTGTTTCCAGGCTGCCTCGGCGAGACCGAGGAGGAGCGAAGCTTCGCTTTGCCCGGAAGTCGCGCCGCCACCTTCGGCGAGGGTAGCGGCGGCAGGGGAAAGGAGTCTGAGAGCCTCGGGCGATGAGGCCAGGGCCTTTAGGGAGAGCAGGGCCTGGAGTTCGCCGGAGCGATCGCCCGAAGCGCTCGCTTTGTTGTAGAGATCAGCGAACCGATCGCCTGCCTTGGCCACGACGAGGCCGAGGGTCTTTCTGTCGACTTCGGGCGAGGCCACGGTCGAATCGAGGAGAAAGAGCGCCTGGTCGACCGCCTCGGCCGGGGCCGATTCCGCATGGCCCAACAGCTCGTCGGCCTTTACCGTCTTCCAGTCGGGGACGGCCTTCGATGCCGCGGGCGCCGTCGCGCAACCAGCCAGCATCGCCGCCACGACGCAGGCTCTCGCCGCGAGGATAATCTTGCCTTGTCTCATCGCCTGTCGCCTCACTGGCCCCCCGTCCGCTCCGGAATGGTTCCGAGGTCCCATGTCCGGCGATAAGGCGGAACGAGTTCTTCCTTGTATTCGTAGATCCCGTCTCCATCGACGTCCGATTCATAGGAGAGCACGAGGGGATCGGATGGATCGCTTGATGGGTCGAGCCGGAGCCTCGATTCGAAGCGCCCATCGCCGTCCTGATCGAGGATTTCGAGAAGAGGCCTTCCCTTCTCATAGCTGAAAATCGCCTTTGGGCGACCGGCCGCCGACAGAACACCGCGCAAGGCAAGACCGGAACGCAGCGTTATCTCGAGGTCGCCATCACTCCGATGGAGAATCATCGAGGTAGCCGAAGCGACGAGAGCCCTTTCGCTAGGCGGCGCGACCGCGCCGCGGTCGACGAGGACGAATGCAGAATCGGCGCTCGGAAAGTTGCGAAAAGTCAAGGGAGCCCAGGACAAGGCTCCATCGGCCAGGCTCCATTCGCGGTCCACGGTTCCAAATATCGGCGTCGTGGCCGCGCTCCCCGGGGCACTCGGGATGGAAAGCTCTCCATCCGCGGTAGCAATCACATGCCGTTTCGCGGACGCCAACATTGGCCAGCGGTTCCAGGTGAAATCAAAGGCGGCTCCGTCTGGCTTCCAGAAGGCGGTGAGGGGAAGGCCAAAGCGGAAATTAACCACAAGTTCGTTCACCCCATCTTGATCGGCGTCGAGATCCCATTCGACAGCTTGGCCGTCTTTATAGACCGTGATCGAATCCGTTGCTCCATCGCTGTCTCGGTCCTCGGCCACCCTCCCCGAAAAAGCGGCAAGCCGATCCGATAGTTCCTTCATCCCGGTGGGACCGACAAGGGAGGCCAGGCCTTCTATATCGGAGCGCCTCACGAGGGAATTTGTTGGAGGGAGGATTTCGTCGATGGCCGTCTTCACGTCGATAAGACCGTACCTCAAGGCTTCCAGGCTCGCGACCCCGCCCTTCGCCGCCCGAAGCGCCATGAGGACGGACTTCCTGTCGCGCTGGTCGGGTATGAAAGGAATGGCCATGGCTGTGAGGGTCGGGTCATCGAAGCTCCCGTCTGTCACGCTCCTGACGATGGCATCCGCAATTTTCCTTGAAGCATCGGTGGGCCCTTCTTTCCAAAATTGGAGGAACAGTCTCGCGAAGCGCAGGTCCTGAGGCCAAAAAGCCCTCGCCGACTCGAAACCGCCGAGGGCGGCCTTCGTGTCGCCAAGTCCGAGAAATGCACGAATTTTATAAAGCTCGATATCCGCATTCGGGAGATTGTCTGCCGTTTCGAGAAGGGAGAGTGCGTCGTTCCAGCGTCGCAACTTGATGAGAAGCTCCGACTCGAAAGCTATCGCATCGTCGCGTCCATAGCGGACAAAGCTATTCGAGGCGAGGGAGGCTTCCACCTCGTTCAAGGCCATTTCGACATCGCCATTTGTGGCGTAGGAGGCTCGGGCCACTATGTAGTGCAGGTCGGAATTACCGCCATCAACCTCGAGAGCCCCCTCCGCGACGGCCTTCGCCAAGACGAAGTCGGAACTCGAGAGCGCGGAGGCCGCCCTGTCGATCCAGTCGCCGAGGGTCGCGCCATCCTGCGGAGAAACCGGCAAGACCATCGAGGTCGCCCCAGCCTTGGTTTGACCCTGGGGCCAGGCCTGCGCCACGGGCAGGAGGGCAAGGATAAGCATCCAGACCCTGAACCGCGGACGAGCCGGCCCGCGGATCGCTGCTCCCATGCTCAGGCCTGCGCTTCCACCTTGGAATGTTTCTCGGGAAAGCCAAACAGGGTCTTGATGTCCGCGTCGAGGAGGGTCTCTCTGGAGATGAGCTCAGAGGCGAGCTTCTCGAGTTTGTCCTTGTTTGTCGTGAGAATCTCGATCGCCCGGCCCGCGGCCTCATCGAGGAAGACCCTTATGGCGTCGTCAATCTTCCGGGCAGTGTCCTCGGAGTAGTCCTTGTGACGCGCGATCTCCTTGCCGATGAAGATGGGCTCCTCTTCCTGACCATAGGAAACGGGACCCATCGATTCGGCCATGCCCCACTCGCAGACCATCTTGCGCGCGAAATCGGTCGCCTGCCTCAGGTCCTGGGCCGTGCCTGTCGTCGTTTCGCCGTATACCACCTTCTCCGCGGCATAGCCGCCGAAGGCAAAGACCATATAGTCGCGCAGCCAGGATTCCGAGTGGGAATAGGCGTCCTTTTCGGGAAGGGCCAGGGCGAGGCCGAGGGCCCTTCCGCGGGGAATGATCGTCACCTTGTGCAAGGGATCCATGTGGTCGACGAAGTAGGTGACGAGGGCGTGTCCGGCCTCGTGCACGGCCGTGGCCAGCTTTTCCTCGTCCGTGATGAAGAGGCTCTTTCGCGCCGCTCCCATCATGACCTTGTCGCGGGCATCCTCGAAATCGCTCATCTCGACGACTTCCCTGCCCTTTCTGATGGCGAAGAGGGCCGCCTCGTTGACGAGGTTCGCCAGGTCCGCCCCGCTCGTGCCGGGCGTCGCCTGGGCGATGCGCCGCGAGTCGATCGCGGGATCGACCGGAATTTTCTTCATATGAATTGCGAGAATGGCCTCTCGCTCCTTGACATCGGGCATGGCGACGACGACCTGGCGATCGAAGCGGCCGGGCCTGAGGAGGGCGGGATCAAGGACGTCGGGCCGGTTGGTGGCGGCGAGGATGATGACGCCGTCCTTCGTCTCGAAACCGTCCATCTCCACGAGCATTTGATTGAGGGTCTGTTCGCGCTCGTCGTGGCCGCCGCCGTAGCCGGCGCCGCGGGTGCGGCCCACGGCGTCGAGCTCGTCGATGAAGATGATGCAGGGCGCGCTCTTCCTCCCCTGCTCGAAGAGGTCGCGCACCCGGCTCGCGCCCACGCCGACGAACATCTCCACGAAATCCGATCCGGACATGTGAAAGAAGGGAACGTTGGCCTCGCCGGCCACGGCCTTCGCGAGGAGGGTCTTGCCCGTGCCCGGCATGCCGACGAGGAGGACGCCTTTGGGAATGCGCGCGCCCATCTTCACGAATTTCTGGGGACTGCGGAGGTAGTCGACCACCTCCTCGAGTTCGTATTTCGCCTCTTTTTGCCCGGCGACATCGGCGAAGGTGATCTTCTTCGACGGCTCGATATAGCGCTTCGCCTTGCTCTTGCCGAAGCTGAAGGCCTTATTGTTGCCCTGCACCTGCCTGAGCATCATCCAGATGATGAAGAAGCCGAAGACCCAGGGCAGGAACTCGATCGCGAGCTGGAGGGGGCTCGCGGAGCGCTCTCCGCCGGAAATCTTGACGTTCTTTTCCCGGAGCTTGTCGAGAAGCTGGAGATCGACATAGGGGATCTTCGTCGTGAAAAGGGCGGTGTTGCCCGAGCGACCCTTGAGGGTTCCCTTGATGTCGACTTGGTCGAGTATCTTGACCGTATCGACCTCTCCCTGATCGAGATAGGTCAGGAAGGCGGAATAGGGAATGTCTTGAGTCCCATCCTTTTCATTGGTAAAAAAGAGGGCCGAAAAGAGCACGCCGAGGGCGAGGAACACAGCGAGAGCGGCCCGGTTGCCCTTGAAGGGCCCTGGGGCCTGCCCCTGGTCCTTGCGGTCGGGGTTTTGATTCTGATCGTCGAAATCCATGATGTAGGTTTACGCTCCTTTCAGGCGAAGGGAAAGCCGGCGCCTGGCAGGCGCGCCGGATGCGACAATACGAAATATATCCTTGCCCCGCGGAACGCTCGAGCCGAGCAGCCCGACGATGCCGCGTCGATCCTGCACAACGGGAATCCCGTTTCGGAAAGACGCGTGGAGGCCCCAGCTTCCGACAATCCGGTCAAGGGCCCTTTGCCCCGAGGCCGAGGCGATCGAATCGCCGGGTCGGCGCGTCCGGACGACGAGAGGAAAGTCGAAGCTGCCTTGGGGAATGCCAGCCATGCCGGGATCGTCCGTCCATGCGAGGGCGATGACGCCGCCGGGAACGGACCTTTCGAAGCCGATATCGGATTCATTCAGAACTACAAAATACCCGTCGGCCCCTTCGAAATCAAGGGATGGACCCACTTTCAAGCCATCACCTTCGCGCCTTATCGAAAGACCGTGACCCGAAAAACTTCGGCCGCGGGAAAGGCTCTCGAGAATCGATCCCAGCATGCGGGCCGGTACCCGATTCCCGGGAAATTCTGGGCAAAGGCCATCCGTGACGAGGCTGTCGATGCACTCGGCGAGGATCCTGAAACGCAGGCCTTCGGGCAAAGAGGCAAAGCCCTCGTAGGGGATCAACCGAGAGGAATCGGCCATTTTCACGGCAACGACGTCGCCTACGAGTTCGGTCAGGGCGTCGTCGTCGAGCGTGAGCCTGCCTGCGGTCCGGAGCACTCCCCCCCTCCAGAACGCGAATTCCGCGTCCAAAAGGGGTACGAGACGCCGCCGAACCCTGTTTCGGAGGATGTCTTCATCACTATTGGTAGAATCGAGGGAAGTCTCGAGGCCTTTGACGCCCAGGTAGGCTTCGACTTCCGCCCTCCCGATCTCGAGAAGGGGCCTGACGATCCTTCCCTGTACCCCCCGCAAGCCCCGCAGGCCGGCCGTTCCCGCGCCGTTGAGAAAGCGCATAAGGAGCCCTTCCAGATCATCGTCTCGCGTATGGCCGATGTAGATGCGCGTGGCGGCGAAGTCCGCGGCGCAGGCTCGCAGGGATTCATGCCGCGCGAGCCTGGCGGCGGCCTCGATTCCGATGCCTTTCGCCTTCGCCGTCGCGGCGACGAGGCCCTCCTGGATTTCCGCAATCTGGAGATCGACATCGAGACTCAGCGCCGTCTTGGCAACCAGTTCCCTTTCGGCTTCACGTTCCGATCGGGGCCTGATTCCATGGTCGACGTACACCGCGCGCAGGGGGCCGGCGCCGATGCCGACCAGTGCCGCAAGCATGGCCGTCGAATCCGGTCCGCCCGAAAAAGCGACGATGGATCTAGCTTCCGGATCGATATCCAGCCTTTTGAGCCAGGCTTCGATGCGACCCTCGAATTGGGCGGTTAGAGAGCGCTGATCCATCGATCCATTCCAACCTCGACCTTTCGGCCATAAAAGAAAAGAGAGGGTTTCCCCTCTCTTTTCGAAAACCGCCGTAAGGAGCGGAGGAGCCTTACTTCTTCTCCGCGGCGGCGGCAGGGGCGGCGGCAGGGGCTGCTCCAGCCGCGCCTGCCGCGGGGGCTGCGCCGGCGGCTGCGGGAGCCGCGGCCTCGACCACGGGCTCGGCCTCGGCTTTCGCGAACTTGACCAGGGCGACGACGAGGTCGGGGCTCGAGAGGACGCGAACATTATCGATGGCCGGGAGATCGCGAACGTGAATCGAATGATTCGCGTCGAGATCGGCGACATTGACCTCGATTCCTTCGGGCAGGTAGCGAGGATCGCACTCGACTTCGACTTCATGGGCGGGATTCTCGAGGATACCGCCGTTGCGGACGCCGATGGGCGTGCCGACGAGATGAAGGGGAACCTTCGCATGGAGCTTGCGGCCCTTCACGATCTCGAGGAAATCCACATGCATGATCTCGCCTGAAAGCGTATTGCGCTGATGCTCCTTGACGAAGACCTCGCGCGTGACGCCGTCGATGGCGAGATTGAGGATCGTGCTCTCGGAAATGCCGTGGGAAACCTTCCTGAATTCAGTGGAATCGAGAAAAAGCTTCGTCGCGTCCTTGCCGCCGCCGTACAGCACCGCGGGGATCTTGCCCGAAGTGCGGAAAGTGCGAAGTTCGCCCTTGGTGGTCTCGTTGCGGACCTGGGCGTTAAGCAATCGGTGTTCCATGCTACTGCTCCTTGTAACCAAAACCTCTGATATCCTGGGACGGCAGGATTCGAACCTGCGAATATCGGATCCAAAATCCGATGGCTTGACCGCTTGCCGACGTCCCACTGTTTCTTGGCAGGCTGGACGGCGCTCCCGGCAACCACATCCTGCAGGCTTTATTCGAAATCAGCCTCCGAAGCCGGGTCGCCAGGCGGCGCCTTCGAGTAGGCATCCAGGATATCGGCTTGCAGCCGAGCCCTGAAATCAGGATGGATCGGATGCGCTATGTCCTTGTAGTCGCCCGTCTTCGTCTTGCGACTCGGCATGGCGATGAACATTCCCCCCTTACCATCGATGACCTTGATATTGTGCACGACGAAACAGTCGTCGAAGGTCACCGTCACGTAGGCTCGCAATTTCCCCTCGGCCGTTACCCTCCGCACGCGGACGTCGGTTAACTCCATGGCTGCGCACTCCTTGGATGCCGAACCTCGCGCGATAATACAGGAAAACCTCTTGCCATGCAAGCGGATCGAGGCTTCAAGGACGAAGCAGGACCCTGTCCCGCCTCCGCTTCGGCCCGCGCTCGCGGTCTTTTTGAAGCATTCGACGACATGCTCCGAAAAGGTGACGAATCGTAGTTGACAGGAAGATGGCTCCGCTCTTAGATTTTCCTCGGCCATGACGGACGGCCTGCCGCGAGGGCCGCGATCCGGCCGATCGCCCGGCTCGGCGTCCATTCATCAGCTCGGGAGGAGAGCCATGAATACGACCACCCCACATACCGAATCTTCGCCCGATTTGAGGCTCGTCGCCGTCGGGACGGAGGTCTTCATCCATCCTGCCCTGCTCTTCAGCGATGACTATGACGAGTACGAGGACGATGATTTCGAGGAAGACGAGGATTTCGACGATGTCGACAGCGACGATATCGACGAAGACGACGACTTCGACGATGACTTCGGCGATGATTCGGACGATCTCGACGACGACATCGACGAGGAAGACGAGGATTTCGAATACGAGGACGATGTCGACTACGACGATTTCGACGAGTAGACCCCCTTAATCGAAAGGCAAGCCGGTCCCGAGGGACCGGCTCTTTTTTTCCTACCGAGGCTGGAGCAAGAAGAACGTTCGAAGACTGCTACTGAAGCTTAGGGTTGGAGTGAAGGCAGGGGTGCTTCGATAGGTGTGGCAGGCGCTTGAAACCAGAGTTTCTCGAGTTCGTAGAACTGCCTGGCCCGCTCCACCATGAGATGGACGACGATGTCGCCGAAGTCGAGAAGGACCCACTCTTCCTCATCGGCGATCGAGATCGAACCGCGGGCTCTGAAGTCTTGCGTGGCGGCAAAGTCTTCCATATGGCGGGCGAGGCCCCGGAGATGGGTGACGCTTCCCGCCGTCGCGATGACGAACCAGTCCGTCCACCCCGATTGGGCAGCCATGTCGAGCAGGACGACCGAAGCGCCCTTATGCTCGGCGAGAATAGTTCCCATAGAAAATGCCAATTCGCGGCTAGTGGCCAAGCACGTACCTCCCATTGAAATCCGCCCCGAGGACGATGGTGAATTCAGCGTCGGAAGAGCCGAGACTTCCGTCGTCCGGCCCGATATTCGCGCAGCGGATGACTCCGCCCAGACTCTTGGCGACTTCCGGATTAGAACTGCGGCTCACGATCCTGGTGTTGCCATAATCGGTGCGATCCGCATTGCCGACAGAAACGACATCATAGCCGAAACTGCCGAGTATTTCTGCGGCCCTGCCCGCAAGGCCCTTGACCGTCGTACCATTCAAGATCTCTACCGTATGGACGTCGGTGCTCCCTGTCCCCGTCGTGGTGAGGGCATTAAGGGTCTGCTTCACGATGTCGCGAACGAGATCGCCGTCATAATGAGGGAAGAGGAGGGTCTGGCGGTCGACGACACGCTTCGTACCGGTGACCCTTTGCATGAGGAAATGGTCGATGTCGAGTCCGGCCAGCCCCCTGACGAAATGGAGCAAGCCCTCCGAACCGAGGTTGCTCTTGATCGAGGAACTCCAGGTCGGAAAGACGTCAGGACGAGTCAGCCAATCCGATTGTCTGGCGATCGCCCGAAGGAAGCCCTGAAAAAGCCTCTGTCTGCGCGCGGCGGCCGAGGCATCATCCTCGTCCTGGGGGACGTAGGAGGCGAATTGGAGGAGCTTGTCGCCGTCGAGGAGGGTTGTGCCCTGGGGAAGAAGGATGCGAGGCGGTCCACTCTGATCTACGGCCGAAGGAATGAACATTTCGACGCCGCCGAGAAGGTCGGCCGTCTTCTTGAGGCCGTTTTCGTCGAAGACAAGCCACAGGGGGATTTCCGTTTGGAGCAAGGCCCGTATTTCCCGAAGATAGGTCTGCGGCCTCCCTTTCTGGTAGACGCTATCGATGCGATCGACCTTGTTGACGCTCTTGAGAATGAGACCCGTATTGCCGGGGATGTCGAGAACCGCAGCCTTCCCCGTAAGCGGATAATAGAGAAAGAGCTCCGTCGCGACAGGCTCTCCGCCCTCTTCCAAGACGACGAGTAGGCTGATGATGCGGTCGTTCTTCACCGCCGAGCTCACTGGGTCCGAGGCGAGGGTCAGGGCCATTCCGACGATCACCGAGACCACCACCGCCAAAATGCCGACAAGGGGAAGGCTGCTTTTGTCGAAGGGAAGGCGCTTCATGTTTCGGTCTCCCGTGAAACGGCAGGATCGTAAAGGGCGAGACTTTCCTCCGCAACGGGGAGACCGACGGATCGGAGCCACTCCACCGTGCTCGCCAAGACGGCGCCGAAGAGCTCCGCGGGAGGCAGGAGGAGACAGCGAGCCCTGAACTCCGGGTCGACATGCTTCCTTCCAGGCTCCAACTTGTCGGCCGCGTAGGTAATTCGCGCAAGATCTCCCATGTCGCGGCTGCCGAGCGTATGCAAGGCTATCGCCTCGAGAATCTCCTCGTCGGCGCAGCCAAAGGTGCCGGCAAGAAGCCCGGCCGCGGCGGGACCATGGAGTGCGGCCTCGCCGATCACCCCGTCGCTCACGAAGCTGCGGCCCGATATGGAGGCGTAAATCGAAGCGAGAGAGGACTGGTTCCTCAGATCCAGTTCTTTGCAGAGATCATGAGCGAGACCCGCCACGCGACCTTTGGCTGAAGAAAGCCCGTTGCGCTCGCAGAGTTCCGCCGAGAGCGCCGCCACCGCGCGCGAATGTCGGGCGCGCGCCCGCATCATTGTCCGGTCAAGCGCTGCTTCTAGTTTCGCTTCCAATTCATCGAGGTCCATAGAGTCCCATTTCGAGTATGTACTTCCTCACCGATTCCGGCACGAGATAGCGAATCGACCTTCCCGCGGCCACGAGGGCTCGGATATCGCTCGACGACAAAGGTATGATCCTATTGGACGCGCGGGAATAGTCCGCGACGGGATTGTCTCTGTTCCGCGAGGTCTCGCGCCGGCCCACGATGATGCGAGTCTCAACCTGCAAGGCCTCGAATTCCCGCCAGCGAGGCAGTCCCGATACGAGATCGTCCCCGACGAGGAGACCGGGCATGGGATCGATGTCGCCTTGGGCGACGAGGCTGCGAATGGTATCGATGGTGAAGGATATTCCGCCCCTGCCGAGTTCGCGGGCATCGACGCTAAAGGCGGAATTTTCCGCGCACGCGAGCTCGAGCATTGCGCGGCGGTGTTCTTGTCCCGGGTCTTCTGAGCCATCCTTGAACGGCGAACGCGCAGCTGGCACGAAGAGAACCCTGTCAAAGCCGAATTCCTCGCGGACTTCCTCCGCCATCATGAGGTGGCCTATATGGACGGGATTAAAAGAGCCTCCGAAGACCAATGCCCGCAAGGTGCTGCCTCAGGAATCCGCGTCGGAATCTTCGGCGAACTCGATATCGCCGCCTATGTCGGTCGAAGGATCGGCAAGTCCGAAAAGATCCTCCTCATCCCGCGATTCCGCCTCCAGTCGCTCGGCCTCGACCACCATCGAATGGAAGAGTTCCTTGAGTTCGTCGAGTCCCGCGCCGGAGAAGACCGAAATTCCTACTATCTTTTCGCCGGGAAGGACCGATGAAAGCTCGGAGAGTCGGCCTTCGGCTTCTGGCAGATCGAGCTTCGTCCCGATGATGACCCGCCTCTTCTCGGCAAGGGTGGGAGAAAAGGAGGACAATTCCTCGACGAGGACGGGAAAGGCCTCTTTCCAGTTGTCGTCCGAGAGATCGATCAGGAAGGCCAGGGCCGCCGTCCTGGAAATGTGTTTGAGAAAGCGGATGCCAAGACCAGCGCCTTCGTGGGCGCCCTCGATGATGCCCGGGATGTCGGCGAGCACGATGTCGCGGTCGTGAATATGGAGCATCCCGAGATTGGGGATCTTCGTCGTGAAGGGATAGGGGGCGATCTTAGGCCGCGCGTTGGTGAAGCTGTCGAGAAGGGAGGACTTGCCCGCATTAGGGAAACCGACAAAGCCAATATCGCCTATGAGCTGGAGTTCGATGCGCAGCTTGGCCGTCTTGCCCGGCTTCCCCGGTTGGGAAATCCTCGGCGCTTGATTGACGCTCGTCGCGTAATGAGAATTGCCTTTTCCGCCCTTACCGCCCGAAAGGAAGGTCCATCGGGTCAGGCTATCGCCGTCGCGAGCCGCCTTCTTAGCCCCGCCGATGCGTCCGGCTCCCGCTATGCCCCTCTCGACGCCGAAGTCCTTGATCACCTCACCGGAGTCGAAGTCCCTGATGACGGTTCCGGGCGGCACGGCGATGACGAAATCCTCGCCATCCCTGCCATAGCGGTTCTTGCCCATGCCGGCCATGCCGTTCTGGGCCTTGAAGGTCTGCTGGAAACGTAGGTGCACGAGTGTGCGCAGATTGCGCCTTACCTCGAAAACGACGTCGCCGCCCCTTCCCCCGTCGCCGCCGGCCGGGCCCCCCATGGGCACATATTTTTCGCGCCTGAAGGCGATGCAGCCGTCCCCGCCATTGCCCGAACTCACGATGATTGTTGCCTCATCGGCGAACTTGATCATAGCCTACCTTTAAAGGAAACGCCGCCTTCCCTATTCCCTGCGGATGGGCGGCGGCGACTCCTGTTCCGGCCTTAGGCCGGATATATCGCCCCGTCGCGGGGCTACCTCACTGTCGAGCGCGGTCCGACTTGACGGACCTCGCACTTCAGTCGACGGTTGCGGGGAAGGGCTCCACTCCCGCATATTTCTTGCCCTTGATTTCCTTGAAAAAGACCGTTCCGTCAACGAGAGCGAAAAGGGTATCATCCTTGCCGACACCGACATTGGCACCGGGATGGATCTTCGTGCCACGCTGGCGGACGATGATAGAACCGGCGCTAACGCCCTGGTTGCCGAAGGCCTTGACCCCGAGGTGCTGGGGATTCGAATCGCGACCGTTCACGCCCTTGTGTGCCATATCACTTCCTCCGTTGTTCAGTCCTGATCTCGACAGCCTCGGGGAATTCCTCCTCGAGGGCCCGAAGCCCTTCGAGAAGGAAGGCGCTCATACCGATCGCCCTCTCCCGCATTCCGTCGGGCAACGATTTCACATGGAAATCGAGGTTGCCCGGCTCGGCTGCACTGTCCTCGAGGTGGGCTCCGGGGAGCCCCGCGAGGGCGCTGTACGCCGTCCGCACGAGCACGGTGAATGCCGCGCAGACGATATCGAAGCCCCGGTTGCCGGTTCCGGCATGACCGGTCGCCTCGAAATCGAGGAGGAGGCCATCGGCGTCGACCCGAGCCCGAGCTCTGATCACCCCGCGACCATCCAGCCCCGAGTCCTAGGCCTTAACCGACAATATCATCCACCGTGACAAGCGTGTAGCGCTGCCTGTGGCCCTGCGTCAGGCGATAGTCCTTCTTGGCCTTGTGCTTGAAGATGATGACCTTGTCGCCCTTGATCTCATCCTTGACCGTCGCCCTGACCGCCGCGCCGGCGACATAGGGGGCGCCGACTTTGAGGCTTTCACCGCCGAGCAGAAGCACCTTGTCGAAGGAGACTGACGCACCCTTCTCGGCATCGAAACGATCGACCGACAGGGTCGAACCCTTCTCCGCCCGATACTGCTTTCCATTGATCTCAACTACTGCGTACATCACACTACCCTCGACAAATGGCTATACTTAGACAGAAATCTATACAATGCAATGCGTCACCCTGTCAATCCGCGCATCCGCCCCTCCGCGATGCCGCGGGAACCTGGCCTTACATCGCCTCGAGGAAGGGAATGCAAACCAGGCGGGTTCCCGCCTCGAAGGTGGCTCGTGCAGCCTTGACGAGCTCGAGACGGCTCGCCGCGAGGTCGGCGTCGGGGTTGGAAAGCACGGGATTGTCCCGATACCAGGTCGAAAAACCCTGGGCGAGGTCGTGGAGGTAGTTGGCCACGATCGAGGAATCCAATTTAGCCGCCGCGGTGTCGATGGCGGCGGGAAAGGCCGCGACGAGGCGAAGAAGAGCCCAATCGGGCTCCGATTCCAGCTTCGAAGGAAGGGCCCGACCCTTGAGGTGGTTGCCCTCGCCCTTCGCGGCCTTGCGAATTATTGAAGACGCGCGGGCACCCATGTACTGGATGTAGGGGCCCGTATCGCCGTTGAAGGAAAGCGAAGCCTCGGGATCGTAGAGCATGTCCTTGGTGGGGGCCGTTTGCAGGAGATAGTAGTGGAGGGCGCCCAGGGAGATCTTTTCGGAAACCGAAACGAGATCGCCTACCGAATCCTCGCGGCCCTTGGCCTCAATTTCCGCCGCCGCGAGCTTGGCGAGTTCGTCGATGAGGTCGTCCGCGTCGACGACCGTTCCCTCGCGGGTCTTCATCCTTCCCGAGGGGAGATTGACGAGGCCATAGGAGAGATGATGAAGGTCCTTGGCCCAGTCGAAACCGAGGCGGCGAAGCACCTCGAACAGGACCTTGAAGTGATATTGCTGCTCGCTCGCGACGACATAGATGAGCTGGTCGTAGGGCCAGGACTCGTGACGGTCGATGGCCGTGCCGATGTCCTGGGTGACATAGATGCTCGTGCCGTCCTTGCGCAAAAGGACCTTGGTGTCGAGGCCGACATCCTCGAGATTCACCTGGATTGAGCCGTCCTCGGCCCTGAAGAAAATACCCCTTTCGACGCCCTCGAGGACGTAGCGGCGGCCGAGCTCGTAGGTGTCGCTCTCGAAGTCGTTGAGGTCGAAGCTGATGCCCGTGCGCTCATAGGTCTTCCTGATTCCGCCAACGGCCCAATCGTTCATCTTCTTCCAGAGTTCCCTGGTAGCGGGATCCCCCGCCTCCCATTTGAGGAGGAGTTCCTGGGCCTCGGTCTCGATGTCCTTGTTCTCCGCCTTGAGTTCGTTGAAAAGGACATAGTACTTACCGACGAAATGATCGCTCTTCAGCCCCTCGTCCTCGGGAGCGCGTCCCCCACCCCTTTTCATGTAGGCGAGCATCGATTTGCAGATGTGGATGCCCCGGTCGTTGATGTGGTTGATCTTGCGCACCTCGGCCCCCGCGGCCGCGAGGATGCGCGAGACCGATTCGCCGAGGGCGTTGTTGCGGAGATGCCCGAGGTGAAGGGGCTTGTTGGTGTTGGGGCTGGAAAATTCAACCATGACCTTGCGGCCCGCCAGCGAGCCGGTTCGCCCCCAGGATGGCGCCAGGGCCTTTTCGAGGACGGCGGCGATTTCGGGGGCCCTGGCCAGATCGACGTTGAGGTAGGGACCGACGGCGCGGGCCGAACCCAAGGAAGCCGATTCAGGCATCGCGGCGATGCGAGCGGCAAGGGCCGTGGCGATGGCCGGGGGCGCCGCCCTGAGCCGTTTCGCCATCGCGAACATCGGGAAGCCGAGGTCGCCCATCGCCGGGTCGGGCGGAATTTCGATGACGAGTTCGTCGGCGTCGACGGCGGGACCGCCGGGGGCCCTGGCCTCGATTTCGGCGGCGAGGGCCTTCGCGACGAGTTCTTTCCAGGCGATTCTGGTATCGATCATGGCGGACAACTCCTTCGGGGCGACGAGGGCGGATTCTAGCCGCTTTAGGAGGCGATGTTCAAGGAACGAGGGAGGCTATGCGATCCCCGAAGGCTGCCGGCAAGCCCAGGCGCTTGAGGCGGGAGCCGGCGCCGACCCGAAGTTCGATCGAGCTGCGGGGCAGGCCGAGGGACTCCGAAAGCCAGCCGATGAGTTCGTCGTTGGCCTTGCCTTTTTCCGGGGCTGCCGCCACCCGCACCAGGAGGGCCGGCCCCTCCGCCGTGGTGCGATAGCCGGCGCATTGGGTCTTCGAAGCTCCGGGTATGACCTTGACGCGAAGGAGGATCGTGCCGGTGTTGCGCGGATCTGTTTCCCAGGGGAGGGCTTCGGACATCAGGGAGCCTTTCCGACGAGGGCGAGAAAGCCCGCCTCGTCGATGATGGAAACACCGTATTCCGCGGCCTTCTTGTTTTTTGAGGAGCCGGAGGCCACGTCGTTGGTGACGAGATAGGAGAGATCCTTCGTCACCGAGGGTCGGGTGGAGCCTCCGAGGGCCTTTACCGCCGCCTCGGCCTCCGAGCGCTTCATCGAGGCGAGTTCACCCGTAAAGCAGAAGCTCTTACCCGAAAGACTCCCGCCCTCGAGGGGCGGTGCTATCCGTATCGCAGCCGTGGCAAGGAGTCTGTCCATTTGGGACGAAAGGGCCGCGAGACCATCAAGCAGGGCCCTGGCGGTGATTTCGGCGAAGCCCTCCACCTCGTCGAGCTCCTCGACGGTCGCGCGACGAAGCTTGTCGAGGCTATCGAAGCCGGCCGCCACGGCCTTGGCCGCGATGAGCTCGCCGATGCCTTCGATGTCGAAACCCGCGATGAAACGATCGAGGGTCAGCTCCGACTTCGAACGTAGATTACGAAGGATCTTCGCCGCGCTGGTGTCGCCCATACGTTCATAATTGGCGAGTTCCTCGACCGTGAGACCGTAGAGATCGGCGATCTCGCGCACTCGTCCCGCCGCGTGGAGCTTGCCGAGGATGCCGACCCCGAAGGACCGGGCGTCGACCGCGTCGAGCCACTTCTCGAGGCGGTGGAGCTCCTTTTTCGGACAGGCGGCGTTGGGACACCAGAGCCTCGTGCCGTCGTCGACCAAGGTGGCGCCGCAGGAGCAGGCTGCGGGAATGGAGATCGGCGAGGAATCGGGCGGGTTGTCCACGAGTCCTTCTATTTTGGGAATGATCTCGCCCCTCTTCGTCATGATGACCCGCGAGCCGATCCGCAGATCCATGCCCCTGATCATGTTGGTATTGCAGAGATTCGCCCTTTGCACCGTCGTGCCGGCCAGCCGCACGGGATCGACGATTCCGATGGGCGTGAAGCTCGCGCCGCTCTCCGACCACTCGACGGCACGCAGGATCGAGATGGCCTCCTCGAGGCTGAACTTGAAGGCGATTTGTTTTTCCGGCCTCGCCCGGGCGAGGTCTTCGGGATCGATTTCGCGGCCCTTCACCACGAGGCCGTCGATGTCGAAGGGAAGACCCGGTCTCTCGTCCATGACCTTCGCGCGCCATTCGACGACAGCCTCGGGGCTGGCGCATATTCGCGAGGGAACGACCTCGAAGCCCATGCGCCCGAGCCAATCGAGCTTCTCGAGTTCGTCACGGAAGTAGGCGGCAACGCCTTCTTGCGACGAAGCGTCATAGCAGACGATGTCGAGATCGGCGCAACCCTGCCCGTCCTTCCTTTTCATGAGACCGTTGGCCGCGTTGCGGCAGTTGGCCTTTTCTGCGTACTTGGCCTCGTGTACCGATTTGCGCATCAGCACTTCGCCGCGGACCCCTCCCGAGAAGGGCTCGGGCAATGCCGACAGGGCTCCTCGCATTCGCCTGACATTGGTCGTAATGTCGTCGCCCAGCCTCCCGTCACCGCGAGTCACCGCGCGGACGAGTCTGCCCTTGTCGTATTGGAGTTCTATGCTCGCTCCGTCCAACTTGTGCTGCACGAGAAAATCCGGATGACCGACCTTCGCCGCCCAGGTGAGGAACTCCTCGGGGCTCGAGGCCTTTTCCTGGCTCCCCATGGGAATGAGGTGACGGGCCTTCGGCCAGCCGTCGGCGAGATCGCGACCTACCTTGAAAAAGAGGGAATTATCCGGATCGAGTTCCCTGAGCTCATCCCAAAGGGCGTCAAATTCGGCATCCGAAATTTCGGCGTCATTATTGTAATAAAGGTCCTGATGCCGCGCGATTTCGGCGGCTAGGAAGGCTATCCTGTCGTCGGCCATGAAAAACCCCTCTCGCGCAGGGTAGCACGGAAGGGGCTTGGTTGCTAACGGGCCCAGGATTGAGGCGGAGCAGGCCGCGCTCGGCCCTACTGTCCCCTTCTCACGAAGGCATCCCTGTAGCCCAAGGATCTGAGCCTAATGACATAGAGACCGCTTTCATCCCGGGCTACAGGGCCGACCATGAGGCGGTACTGGTCACCTTTCGGCCCGGCGATCTTCTCGGCAGCGAGGGGCCAGGCGAGGTCGAGGCCGCTGGCGGCGTCGATGAGGCCTTGATCGGAGGCGAAGACCCCTACCTGGACATAGAATGCGCCTTTTTCGAGCGTAGCTATCTGGGTAGGCTGTCGGACTGCCATGCCGGCCGGCGAAGCGGGTTGCTCCTGCGCAGGCGTCGATGAAGGGGCGACGGCTGTTTCGGCAGGGGCTTCCGCAACCGGAGGAGCCACCGCCGTCGTCGAGGCTCCCGACGAGGGAGGGGGCTGGGCGGCGGCGGGTTCGAGACTCAGGACCTGCTCGCCACCCGCAGCAGGAGCGGGTGGGGTCGTCGGACCTGGCTCGGCGGGAGGAGAAGCTTCTGTCGCGGCGGGGCCCGAGGCCGGGGCCGGACTCCCCTCGGGCGAAGCGGCGGCGGGCGAAGCGGCAAGTTCCGGTGCAGGGGCTGGCGGCGCCGTAGCGTCGGAAAGTCCAAGGTCCGGGCTCGCCGCGGCCGGCGCCGTTGGCTGGTCGCCCCCGAGGACGGTACCCGCCTCGCTTGGAGGAAGAGAAGGCTCGCTCGCTGCGGCGAGGGCTGGGGCCAGGGCCGGCGTTTCAGCCGTGGCCGGCGAGGGCTGGTCCCCGCCCAAGACCGTGGCTGTGTCGGTCGATGGGGCCGAGGCAATGGGCTGATCCGTAGAGGCAGGGCTTGGAGTCGGGGTTTCAGCAGCGGCTGCAGGTAGAGCGGCCTCTGCGAGGGGAGGCGCCGGCTGTGCCTCCGCGGCTGGAGCAGGTTGGTCTCCGCCCAGTACGGCTGCGTTCTCTCCGGCGGGGAGGGACGGCTGTTGCGCCTCGGCAAGGGGCCCCTGACTCGCAGCTGCTTCCGGCGCTGGAGTTGGCTCTGGGCTCAGCGCCGCGGCTTCGGTGCTAGAAGCCGGCGCTTCGGCCGAGGGAGCCGGCTGGGCGCCTGTGTCGGGTCCTGCGAGGAGGGCCGGATTGAAGTCAGGGTCCTGACTTCTCGATGCCGTGGCGGAATCGGGCGAGGGGAGAGACGAGGCCGGCACGACGGTGGCCCTGATGCGCGACGACACCCCGGGCTTCATACCCAGTTCCGATGCGGCCTTCGGCGAAAGGACTATGAAGACGCCCGGATTGTCGAGGCCCCCCGAAATGACCACGCGAACGAGTTTGCCGTTTTCAAGATTGCGCAACTCGATGGTCGAATCCTTGGGGAAGGAGTTGCAGGCCGCGGTCAGGCCGTTATCGGTAAAGTCGCTCGAAATGCCGACGACCGCCGTCCCTTCCCAGGTAGCGGCGAAGGCGGACAATGCCAAAAGAACCACGAGCGTGAGAACAAGTGATCTACCCGCGCGCATTATCAACCTCCCACGGAACCATTGAAACTGTTTTGCGCCGGCGCGGCAAGGCCGCCCGAGCGCAAATGAGAGAGCACGGACGAGGCGGCAGCCTCGCCGAGGGCACGAAGCCTATCCATCCTGTCGGTTTGATCGAGGGCGGCCTTCGGCAAGGTTACCAGGGCTTCGCCCGCGGCCGACGCATCGCGCGTACGATAGAGGGACCACGTGACGGATTCGACCTTGCCGTCTCCGGGAACGGCGACCGCGCCTGACATGTCCAAGAGAAGGAGCCAATCGATGTAGGTTTCGTGCGCGTGCATGCACAGATCGACGATATCGGGGGTTTCGGACTCGGCTACCGAAGTCAGGATGAGACCAGCGTCGAAAAAACGGTCCATGGCCCCCGATTCGAATTCGCCGAAGGCCGGGTCGCTCCCCTGCCCCGTCGGCAGCCGCATCGCGAGCTCTATTGACTGGGCTGGCACGAAGCAGGAGACGAGGGCGGCCATCACGGCAACGAGGGGAAAACGCATCATCTGGCCCACTCCTTCCCTGCTACTATCGGCGGGGCCGCGCCCCTCCTTTACGGCTTCGCTTTTCTTTTCCATTTGATCTCGTTCTGCGAGCCGTGTTAATCTCCGGCCTTCTGAGGTACCATTCCCCGCCATGGTCTACTACGCGATCCAGGTTAGAAGCGCCGACGAAGAGGCTTTCATCGCCCGTTCGCTCAAGGCTCTCAAGGACGATCCGCGGCGCTTCTTCGCGCCGAAGCGCATTCTCAAGGAACAAAAGGGCGGCAAGACGGTACGCCAGGCGCGGAGCGTCTTCCCCGGCTATGTCTTTCTCGAGACGGAAGAACTCGACCTTTCGACGCGCTGGACCATCCGCCGCGTCAGGGGTTTTCTCCGCTTCCTCAACGAGACGGCGAACCCGACCCCCCTCAACGATCGCGATCGCCAACTCCTTCTCAGGTTTATCTCCTTCGGAAAAGCCGCCGATATTTCTAAGGTAGTCTTCGACGAGAACGAGCGTATCGTCGTCCTCGATGGCCCTCTCAAGGGTCTCGAGGGCCAGATCGTCAAGGTCGATCGGCGCCGCGGTCGCGCGAAAGTCAAGCTCGACATGTGCGAGACGGGCTTTCTCGTGGACTTCGGTTTCGAGGCCGTCGCGAAGGCTGCGAAGGGCGGGGAATCCGACAATGGCGGCTCAGGATCGTGATAGCGCTCGAATCTACATTCTCGGTGCGGGATTTGCAGGCAGGGCGATAGCGCGGGAAATCGCGACGAAAAGGGTCTTTGGGTCCGTCGTCGCCTTCCTCGACGATGACGCGGCGAAGATTGGTTCTAAGATAGAAGGCATTCCCGTTCTCGGCCCCATCCGCGACGTCGTCAGCCTCCTGTCTCGGCAGCCGGCCGACGAGGCCATCATCGCGATACCGAGCGCCAGCCGCGAAGCCCTCCGAGAATTGTACTATCTCCTCAAGAAGGCGGGCTTCGCGAGGATCCGCATCGTCCCGACGATCGCGCAGATCATCGAAGGCGACGCCCACCTTATCCAGGCACGCGAAATCGACCCCCAGGACCTTCTTGGCCGCAATCCCGTAACCATCGGACTGCGCGAAAGCCTCCTTTATCTCAGGGGCAAGCGAGTTCTCATTACGGGTGCCGGAGGCTCGATAGGATCGGAGCTGGCGCGCCAGCTCCTTTCGGCCGGCGTTGCCCGCCTCTACCTCTACGGTCACGGCGAAAATTCGATCTATAACATCGACCGCGACCTCAGACTCCTCCAGGAGGAGGGCGTCGGCGAAAAAACCTCGATTGTCCCCGTCGTCGGGGAATTGAAGGACGCCGACTATGTTCGCTTCATCGTCTCGCGACTCAAGTGCGACGCGATATTCCACGCGGCAGCCTACAAGCACGTTCCCATGATGGAGGCGAATCCCGTCGCCGCGATCGAGAACAACGTGCTCGGGACGCGGAACCTCGTGGAAGCCGCCCTCGAGGCGGGGGTCCGCCGCTTCGTCCTCATTTCGACGGACAAGGCGGTCGAACCCGTGTCGACCTATGGCGCCTCGAAGCTCATAGCCGAACGCATCGTTCTCGCCGCGGCCGAGCGCGCGAGCTCCGGCCGTGAGTTCATGGTCGTCCGCTTCGGCAACGTCCTCGGCTCGAGGGGGTCGATCGTTCCCCTCTTCCAAAAACAGATAGCGAAGGGCGGTCCCGTCACGATCACCCATCCCGACGCGGCGCGCTATTTCATGACGATACCCGAAGCCTGCTCCCTCGTGCTTAAGACCGGCGGAGTCGGCAAGGGCGGAAACCTCTACCTCCTCGACATGGGCGAATCGGTAAAGATCCGCGACTTGGCCGAACAGATGATCCGCTTCTACGGCTTCGAACCGGGGCGCGACATACGAATCGACTACATCGGGCTCAGACCCGGCGAGAGGATCGAGGAAAGGCTCTGGTCCCCCGAGGAAAGCCTCGTGCCGACCGAATACTCGAGGATCAATCGTCTCGAAAGGAGAGACGCTCCCTTCGCCCTCGCCGAGCTACTTTCCGACATCGAACCCGTCGTGCGACGCGTCTCGGGGAAGGAAAGCGCCTATCGAAACCGCCATAGCCTGCGTACCATCTTGAAAAAGCACGTGCCTACCCTTATCGTACCGGAGCATGAACCCGAATTCTGATTTCATCCCCTTCGCGCGGCCGGCCCTTGGCAAGGAAGAAGAGGAGGCCGTCCTCGCCGTCATGCGCTCGGGCTGGCTCACGACGGGAAAGGTCGCCCGTGCCTTCGAAGAGGAATTCGCGGCCTTCGTCGGCGCGAAAAGGGCCCTCGCCGTCAATTCGGCGACGAGCGGCCTCCATCTCGCGCTCGAAGCCGCGGGGGTCGGTCCTGGAAGCGTGGTCGTCACTAGCCCCTACACCTTCGCCTCGACGGCCGCCGTCGCCCGCCATCTCGGGGCGGAGGTTCGATTTTGCGACATCGGGGCCGAGGACTACAACATCGATCCCGCCCTCCTCGAAGAAATTATCAAAACCGAAAAGAACGTGAAGGCCGTCGTGCCCGTGCATATCGGCGGGAATCCCTGCGACATGCGAGCCCTGCTCGCCTCGACGGGAAGGCGCGTCTCCCAAGGGAGTGAAGGATTCGCCGTCATCGAGGACGCGGCCCACTCCTTTCCCTCGCGAACCAGAGAGGGTATGGCAGGCACGTTAGGCGACATAGGCGTCTATTCATTTTACGCCACCAAGACTATCACGACCGGCGAGGGCGGCATGGTCGTCAGCAACGACGAGTCCCTCGCCAGGCGCATGGGAACGATGAGGATGCACGGATTCGACCGGGAGGCATGGGATCGCTACACCTCGCCCAAGGCCTCCTGGTACTACGAAGTCGTCGAGGCGGGCTACAAGTACAACCTGCCCGACCTACTCGCCGCGATCGGGAGGGTGCAGCTTGCGAAGGCCGATCGCCTTCTCGCCGAACGGGTCGCCATCGCTCGGCGATACGACGAGGCTTTCGGTGGCATCGACGGGCTCGTGATCCCGCCGCGAAAGGCCGACGGGTCTCATGCTTGGCACCTTTATTCACTACGGGTGTCGGGCGAGGGAGAGGCCTCGGAGTCAGCCCGCGATTCCCTCTTCGCCGCTCTCCAGGAGGGGGGCATCGGCAGCTCGGTTCACTTTATTCCCCTCCACCTCATGCCTTATTGGGCTAAGCGCTACTCGCTCAGGCCTTCCGACTGCCCGAGGGCATGGGCCGCCTATCGCGCCTCCGTGAGCCTTCCCATCTGGCCGGGGATGGGGGAAGCAGCCGTCGGTCGCGTCATCGATAGGGTCTCGCTCTGGGCCCGGAACCGCGGCCGCTAGTGGGCGAGCGCAGCGCAACCCGCTCCGATCGCGGCGCCGAAGCCTCGGCCCTGTCGGATATTCTCATGCCCGGCCTCGTCCATGTCGCCCATATACGCGCGCCCGTGGCCGAGGGCAGACTGCGCCGCGTCGTCACGCGACAGCTGCCTCGGGGCTATCGCCTCGTGACCGCGGAGGATATCCAGGGCAGCAAATTCCTCCCCGGCCTCGATGTGGAAATACCCATCCTCGCCTCCGATGTCATCTCGTGGCCGGGAGAGCCGGTGGCTCTCATCGCCGGCCCCGATCCGGACATAGCCGAAGAACTCGCTCGAACCGCCACAGTCGAGCTTGTGGCGGCGGAGGCCGACGACGATGGGGCTCGGGTAGGAAAGCAGAACTCCGCCGGCCGCGTTCTCGCGAAGCGCATCCTCGTCGCAGGCGATCCCGACGCCGCCTTTTCGAGAACCTCGGTCCTCATAGATGATACCTGGAACTCGAGCATCCTCGAGCATTGGTACTCGGAACCCCAGGGCGCTCTCGCTCACTTCGACTACGACAGGATCGTCATCCACACGGCCACCCAATGGCCCAGCCACGTCCTCGAATCCGTGGCCTCCGTCCTCGGATGCAAGACAGCCGACGTGCGCGTAAAGGCGACGAGGCTCGGCGTCCATCTCGACGGGAAAATCTGGTATCCCTCGATGCTGGCTGCCCACGCCGCCCTCGCGGCGAAGGCCTGCAAGGCGCCGGCCCGCATCCTCCTCACCCGCGAGGAGGACTTCCGCTACAGCCCGAAAAGCGCCCAGGCGAGCATCTGGATAAAGGCCGGCCTCGATGCGGACAACAATCCCCTCGTCCTGGACGCGACCCTTCGTTTCGACATGGGATCGGCTGGCCCCTTCGCGGCTGATATGCTCGTCGAGGCCGGCGTCTCGGTGCTGGGCGCCTATCGCTGGCCGAACGTCCGCATCGAAGCGGTGGCCCTCACGTCGAAGGGACCGCCATCGGGCGCCTTCGCCGGCCTGGGCGCGGCAGGCGTCTTCTTCGCCTCGGGCTCGATGATGTCTCGGCTCGCGGAGACCATCGAGGAAGATCCCGTCTCCTTCAAGACCCGCTGTCTTCTCGGCCGCTCCGACATCTACCCTTCCGGCGAGACGATACGGACTTCCACGCCCCTCCCCGCCATAGGCGAAAGGATTTCGCGCTCGAGCGACTTCGCCCGGAAGCACGCTTCGTATGAATTAGTACGAAAGAGGCGGACCTCCAGGGTGGACGGTCCGTTGCGGGGCATCGGCTATTCCCAGGCCTTCCAAGCCGACGGCATGGCCTCCTCCACCGTTCCGCTTCCTCGATACGCACTTGAGGCCAAGCTCGGCAAGGACCTCGGCTTGACCATCGCCTGCCACGGCTCGCCGTCGCGGATCGGATCCGCCTTGACCTGGAAGGACGAGGCCGCGCGCATCCTGGGCCTTCCGGTAGATACGGTGAAAATCCTCGAATCGGACACCGACGTCACTCCGCCATCGGGACCCGGCATCCGCTCGCGGTCCGTCACCGTGAGCGGACGCCTCCTCGCGCGCGCCTGCACCTCCATCGCCAAACGTCGCTTTCGCGATCCCCTCCCGATCTCGGTGCGATCGACGGCCCGCGTCGAGAGATGCCTGACTTGGACGGAAGAGGGCATCGAGGGGCAGCCCTTTTCCCAAGCCTCATGGGCAGGCTCCGTCGTCGAGGTGGAACTCGACCCCTGGACCATGGTCGCGCGACCGACGGGTATTTGGCTCTGCATCGACGCGGGGCGCATCATCTCGCCGGCCCGGGCGACGAAGGCCATCCGAGCCGCCGCGATGGATGCCCTCGGCGCTTCGATGGGGGAATCGGTCACTCTCGCCGACGGCATCGTCGAGGAAGGGAGCTATTTTAGTTATGTCCTTCAATCGCCCCGCGACATTCCTCCCATCTTGGTGGACTTCGTAGATCCGGATCGGGACGCGGCGCCCCGCGGCATCGGCGAACTCCCCTTCCATTGCGTACCCGCCGCCTTTATCTCGGCAGCCTCCCAGGCCGCGGGGGAACCCCTGTCCTCCCTGCCCGCCCAAGTCTCCTACTCGGCCCAAAGGAGGCCGGAGCGATGACCATCACCTTCATCCTGAACGGGGAGGACGTCAGCGTTCGGGCGACCTCGGGTGACCGCCTCGTCGACATCCTCCGGGAGGATTTCGGGCTCCTTGCCGCCAAGGCCGACTGCAGAAAGGGAACCTGCGGCAAATGTCTTGTCCTTCTCGACGGCAAGCTTGTGCCCTCCTGCATGGTTCCAGCTTTCAAGATCAGGGGCAGGGAGGTGATCACCTTCGAAGGCTTCGTCCAAACGGTCGAATATGAGGACATCAGGCAGGGCGTCGAGGAGGCGGGTCTCGAAACCTGCGGCTTCTGCGAGTCCGGCCTTCTCCTCGCCCTCGGATCCCTCCTCGAGTCGAGCGCGCGGCCTTCACGAGAAGAGGTTCTCGAGGCCATTTCATCGGTGCAATGTCGCTGTACCGACCCAGAAACGACCATAACCGCCGCCCTTTCCGCGGCCGATAGACGGGCACGGAGGACCTACCGACGTGGTCGTCAGTGAAATCCACTACCCGGCCTCCGTGGCCGACCTCCTTTACTTGCAGAGGGAGAATCCGGCCATCCTCCTCTATGCCGGAGGGACGGAGATACTCCGTGAACGGGGAACGCGCTTCGTCGACCTTCCGCCCGTCATCGCCCTCATCGACGGGATCCAAGAACTCAAATCCATCAGCAGATCCGAAGGCTTCGTCGACCTTGGCGCGGGGCTCAAGATCAGCGAACTCCTTGCCATTAAAAAGGGAACCTTGCCCGAGTCACTCGTTCGTAACCTCCGCGGCATCGCGACGCCCGCGATCCGCAACCTCGCGACCCTCGGCGGCAATCTCGCGACACGACGTCGGTTCATGGATTGCTGGTCGATCCTCGCCTGTCTCGACGCGACAATCGAACTGCGTGACGGCGCCGGCCCTCGGTGGATAAACGCCAATCGCCTCGCGGACGATGCGGGCAAGCCGGCCTTTCCCGTCGGGGCCCTCCTCACCAAAGTCCGGGTGCCATTGGAACGCTGGACCCATGGTACGACCAAAAAGCTGGGCAACCAAGCCTGGCCATCCGACGAATCGGCGACCTTCTCGATGATAGCACGCGTCGAAAAGGGCATGGTCGAATCGATCAGGATGGCCTGGGCGGGGACGACTGCCTTCCGCTTCCCCGAACTAGAAGGCCGGGTAATCGGTCTTAGGCTCCCCTTCGACCCTGAAGACAGGGAGGCCATCGTGGAAGGTTTCGCCGAGGCTGCGGCCGAGTTGGATCCCAACTCGGCGCCTCGTTTCGCCCGCATCGTCGACGCCACTCTCGAACTTCTTGGAAAGTGACATGGAAAAAAACCTCGGCCGACTCTTTCTCATCCCCAATCTCATCGCGCCCGGCAATCCGGCCGACGCCCTCCCGGGAGCCACCCTCGCCGCGATAAAAGGAATCCGTCGCTACGTCGTCGAGGGGGAAAAGGCCGCATGGAAGCTCCTTGCGGCAGTCCTAGAGCGAGAAGAACTCGACGCGACGCGGATGGAGATTCTGGACGAGCATACGAAGCCCGAGACGATCGGCGCCTTGCTCGCACCTGCCCTCGGGGGTGAGGATCTCGGCCTGCTGTCAGAGGCTGGCATGCCCTGCGTCGCCGATCCCGGGGCACCCCTCGTAGCCCTCGCCCATGACCATGGCATTCGCGTCATCCCCCTGCCCGGCCCCTCCTCGATCTTCCTCGCCCTCTCGGCCTCGGGACTCGACGGGCAACGATTTCGATTCCTGGGATACCTACCACAGGCCAGGGAGGGACGGCTGACCGCCCTACGCGACATGGACCGCGGCATCCATGCGGACGGGGCCACGAGAATCTTCATCGAAACGCCCTACAGAAACGCCAATATGCTCGAAGACTGTCTCGCGGCCCTGTCATCTGGCACCCGGCTCTGCGTCGCCTCTGAACTCGGCTCTCCTGCCGAAACGATACGATCCGCGTCGGTTGCCGACTGGCGCTCTTCACCGACCCCGATCGCCAAGGCCCCGGCCATCTTCCTCGCGGGGCGCGTGCCCTCGACCGATACGAGAAACGACGGCGGAAAAAGCGAAAATCGGCGCAGGCGCGACCGTCCGGAGAAAGCATGAATTACGAAGAATTTTACGCGAACGCCACCGTGCAGTTTAATCCCTTCGCCTTCTCCAACACGGGCATACTCAAGGCGCAGACCATCCTCAAGATCGACACCTATAGCCTTATCGCCGTGCCCTTTCAATTCTCCATGACGAGGGGAATACTCGTGGCCTCCCTTTCGAAGGACGAAATCACCTTCTTTTCGCGTTATGTCGGGACGACGGCAAGCCTCAATCTCGTCGTCCAGAAAGCTGATCAAAAGGAACCGGTGAAGATATTCGCGCGTTGCCAGGTTTCCACGATAGGCCAGATGAAGGGTCGCGAAGGGGTGGCCTTGTTCGCCCTCGGCTGGAAGCCCATCCCTCCGGATCTTGCCGCGCTTCTTGGCAGCTACCTCGACCTCGTCGAGAGGCTCAAGGTCGAGGCCGCCGACTTCAAGGACAAATCAATCGTCATCGACCCCGCCAACGCCAAACGCCTCGGATACAACAATTACGCGGTTCTCCGCGCCAAGGATGGGCAGTTCAAGGTAGCACTATTCTCCCTCGCCGCGAACCGCGTCGACTTCCTCCTTCCGATGCGCGACCCTGACCGCAGCCCAGGCGAGGAAGTCAGCTTCGACCTGTTTTTCCTGAAGTATCGCTTCAACGTGGTGGCTAGGATCGCGAGCTCGCAGCGCCTCCCAACGGGAGTGCAGCGCTGCCGCGCGGAACTCGCCTTTTCTTCGGAACTCGTGCACATACTCGAGGAATGGTTCAATTCCGGTCATTATTGACCGGTCAGAACTTGCGCCGGCCCGCGGGAAATCGGAATTGAGCTATTTCACTCCCTTCGAATTCAGGAAGGGTCCATAGGCGCGATCCGAGGATATGATGTGCTTCTTGAGCCAATCCCCTAGAAAATCAAGGAGATCCACCGATAAGATCGCCTTTTGCGCCAGATAGTCCTGGTTGAATTTTTGCACTTGAGCGATGAGTTTCTTGTGCTCCGCGGCGTGTTCCACCGCCCGGGCATAGCCGTATTTTTCGAATAGGTCCTCCTCGGTCTTGAAGTGGACCTGGGTATATTCGATTAACCTTTTTAAGATGCCACCGAGGACCTCGCTCCCCTTGCCCTGCATCATCGCTTCGTGCAATTCGTTCATCATCCCGACCAGGCCCTTGTGTTGCTGATCGAGCTCGGAAACGCCGACGCTGTATTCAGCCTTCCACGCCAACAGCTGCGCCATCTCGTATCTCCCTTCGATGCTATTCATCGTTCCCCAACCCGGCGTTGTCAATATTGCGCAGGAGGGTTTCCGCAGAAACATGACACGCGAGCGGCCGGCTATCCCACCAATGACGCCAGCCGCCCGTCGCGAGCGGCCGGCTACCCCACCAATGACGCCAGCCGCCCGTCGCGAGCGGCCGGCTACCCCACCAATGACGCCAGCCGCCCGTCGCGAGCGGCCGGCTACCCCACCAATGACGCCAGCCGCTCGCGGAGGAATTCGCTCTTTTCGCGGAGGCCGATGCTTCCCGTCTTGATGATGAGGATGTTAGGGCGGTGCGGATCGAGGCGGACGGCGCCAGCGGATTCGCGTATCAATTTGAGGAGTCGCTCGACGGAGACCTTCGCCACCTTGGAGAACTCGACGGTGACGCTCCCGCCCCTTTCCTTGAGGCTCGATATCGCGAGCTTTCGACAGATGACGCGGATTTCCGCCAGGGCGAGAAGGCTTTCGGCCTCTTCGGGCAGGGGGCCGAAGCGATCCGCCAGCTCCGCGCGAAGGGACTCGAGGTCGGCGTCGGTAAAGATGGAGGCGATCTTCTTGTAGACCTCCATCTTGATGGTAGGGATGTTGATGTATTCGTCGGGAAGGTAGCCGCGGTAGTCGAGTTCGAGGTAGGTCTCCTCCTCCGGCTGCCACTTCTCGTCGGAGAGGCGGGCGACGGCCTCGTCGAGGAGCTTGAGGTAGAGGTCGAAGCCGACCGCGTAGATGTCGCCCGACTGTTCGCGCCCGAGTAGATTCCCGGCGCCTCGAACCTCGAGATCCTTCATCGCGATCTTGAAACCCGAGCCCAGCTCGGTGAAGTCGGAAATGATCTGTAGGCGTTTCATCGCGAGCTCGCTCAAGGCTCGCTTGTCCGGGTAGAAGAGATAGGCGAAGGCCATGCGGTCCGAGCGCCCTACCCTTCCGCGCAATTGATACAATTGCGATATTCCATACATGTCGGCGCGATCGATGACGATGGTGTTGACATTGGGTATGTCGATGCCGTTTTCGATGATGGTCGTCGACACGAGGACGTGGAAACCGCCGTGGATGAAACGGTGCATGATGTCCTCGAGCTCGGTCGGGTCCATCTGGCCGTGGGCGGTCTCGACGATGATCTCGGGCACGAGATTCGTGAGAAAGGCCTGGATCTCGTCGAGGCTCTCGATGCGGTTATGCAGGTAGAAGACCTGGCCTCCCCGCTCGACCTCCTGCCTGATGGCGCGTGCGACCACCTCGGGGTCGAATTCCTCGACGACGGTCTCGATGGGATGCCGATTGACCGGAGGCGTCTGCAGGACCGACATGTCGCGGATCTTGAGGAGGGACATGTGGAGGGTGCGCGGAATCGGCGTTGCCGTAAGGGTGAGGGAGTCGACTGTGGCCTTTATCTCCTTGAGCCGCTCCTTGTCCTTGACGCCGAAGCGCTGCTCCTCGTCGATGACCAGGAGCCCGAGATCCTTCCACTCGATGTCCTTCTGGATGAGCCGGTGCGTGCCGACAACGATGTCGACCTTCCCCTCGCGCATGCCCTGGAGGGTGGAACGCTGTTCCTTCTTTTCGACAAGGCGCGACAGCATCGCCACATTTATCGGAAAATCCTCGAGACGCTCCTTCATGTTCTCGTAATGCTGCTCGGCGAGGATGGTCGTCGGCGCGAGAATGGCCACCTGCTTGCCCGACGACGCGGCCTTGAAGGCCGCGCGCATGGCTATCTCGGTCTTGCCGTAGCCGACGTCGCCGCAGACGAGTCGGTCCATGGGCCGCTCGCTTTGCATGTCGGCCTTGACCTCCTCGATGCAGCGGAGCTGGTCCTCGGTCTCGGTGTAGGGGAAGGTCGCCTCGAAGGAGACCTGCAACTCGTCGTCGGCAGGGAAGGCATGACCCTTGGCGGCCTTGCGCCGCGCATAGATGCGGATGAGGCGTTCGGCGAGTTCCTCGACAGCCTTTCGAACCCTGCTCTTCCTGTTTTCCCAGGACTTGGAGCCGAGACGGTCGAGTTTCGGCTCCTCGCCCTCGTTGCCGATGAAGCGCTGAACGAGGTTGGCCTGCTCGATCGGGACGAATACGTTTTCCTCCTCGGCATAGGCGATCTTGATGTAATCGCGCTCGTTGCCCAGGACCTTCATCCTCTCGATGGCCATGAAACGACCGATGCCATAATTGATATGAACGACGAAATCGCCGGGGGAAAGTTCGATGAAGGAATCGATGACGGAGGAACGAGCCGACTTGACCGACTTGGGCGTTCGCCTTCGGCGTCCGAAAATCTCCCCTTCCTGGATTACGGCGAGCTTGATCGAGGGCACGCGGAAGCCCGAAGCCAAACCCGCGGCGGCGACGTCGGGGGAGAAGTCGCGGAGCAGGGTCCCGATGCGCTCGGCTTGCGCATCCGAAGTGGCGAAGATCGCGACCTTGTAGCCCGCCTTGAGGGTCGAGGCGAGCTCCTCCTTGAAATAGGTCACGTTGCCGAAATAGGAACGAGGCGCCTCTCCGCCGACGGCGATCCTTTGCGTCGCTTCCTCATCGCGGAGGGCGAAGCTTCGCAGCACGCGGAGCTCCCTACCGGAAGCCGCGGCAAGGGCGGTGCGCTCGAGGGTCGCGAAGGAATTGAGGCTGCTTTCGGGCGGAGGCACGGGGGCGTCACGGAACGCTTGGCGATGAAGGCCCGCATATTCCTTTCGTGCCGTCTCTTCCTGGGCGACGAGACGCTCGCGGTCGAGGAAAACGACGGTGGTTCCGCCATCGCCGGAGGCCGCCTTGAGATGATCCAATATCGAGCCCGGATTCTCGAAGGCGAGGGGATACCAGAGCTCTTCGCCCTTGGCCTCGCCCGAAGTCGAAAGGGATTCGAGGAGCGGTCCGAGGCGGTCTGCACAGCCGGGAAGCGCGGAAGCCCTCCTCGACAGAGTCGCTATTCGCTCCTCGTCCCAGATCAGCTCCTTGAGGGGTCTCAGGGTTATCGAGGGGAGCCTCGTGTGACCGGATTGAGCCTGAGGATCGAAGGAAACGATGCGTTCTATTCGATCGTATTCGAAGACGACGCGCAGGGCCTCGTCGTCTCCGGTCTGGAATATGTCGAGGACTTCGCCGCGCATAGCGAATTCGCCCGGGAGGGAGACGCGGGGCACGCGGAGGTAGCCGAAGGCGGCGATCCGCTCGCCCAGCTCCTGGGGCTCGATGCTGCCCCCTTCCGCGAGATGGATGACGCGCGAGGCGAAGGCGGCCGGTGGAGGCACGGGAGTCACGAAGGCGCGCTGGCATACGACGAGGACTCGACACTCTCCGGAAGCGATGCGCGCGAGCACTGCCGCCCTTTCCCCGAAAACCCTCGCATGAGAGGCGACGGGCCTGTAGGCTGCCGTCTTCCACCAGGGCAGGACCTCGGCAGGGAGTCCGAAGGCGGCCAGGTCGGCTGCGAAGGTTTCGGCCTCCTGGTCTGTCGGCACGACGACGAGCATGTTGCCGTCCGCGAAGGAGCGAAAGCGCTTCGGACCGGCTCCCCCGAAAAGGGCGAGGACCGCGGCCGCGTAGCTCCCTTCGAATTCGCCCACTTCAGCCTTTCCGGATTCCGCAAGCGCGGCGCGGATGAGGGAAAGTGAGGGGAGGGCGGTTAGACGTTCCAGGACGTCGCGCGGGTGTAAGGTATTCATCGCAATGTACCGAAAATCATGTATAGGTCTCTCGCGGCAGGACGATGCGCCGCATTATAGTGAGGCCCGTCGGTCGCGACTACTGAGGCCGCCGATTGCATTGCCGCATGAATCCTTTGAGGGGAGACCCTGCCGTGAAACGAGCCCTTTTGTCATTCGCCCTTGTTCTCGTCGCCTCGCTCTGTTTCGCCGACGGCGCGATCAATCTGAGCATCCGCTACTACGACAAGCGTGTGTACTATCCCGACAGCGACATAGCCATCAAGGTGAGCATTTCTAACGGGAGCGCGCTGACCTATCGCTTCAAGCTCGCGGAAAACCGCGTCTATAGCATGGATTTCGACGTGAGGACCCCGGCGAACCGCCAGGTCGACGCCTCCGATTCTTTCAAGCGTGCCCGCGCCGATTCGGGTCCCGTCTTCTACCGGGATGTCTCGATAGAACCCGGCGAGGAATACTCCTTCGTCGAGAGCCTCTCATCCTATGCGGCGCTCAAGGATCCGGGAACCTATGCCATCCAGGCGAGCTTCTGGCCCGGCCTCGCTCCCTCGACGGGGAGCGGAGATCTGGCCCCCCTGTTGTCCAATGTCCTCATGCTGTCGCTGCGCCCCACCCCGCCGGCCTCCCCCACCCCCCTGGACTCCGTCAAGCTCGAGACGGGAGAACTCCTCCACCCCGAAGCCATTCCTCCCGACGAGGTGGTGACCAGAACCATAGAAGCCCGTCAGCGCTCGCGATGGAACGAATTCTTCCTCTACCTCGATCTCGAGTCCCTGCTCAGGCGCTCGGCCGAACTCGCGCGTTCCTACGATCGCCAATCGGACGAGGGACGGAGAAGGATGCTCGACAGCTTCCGCTCTGACCTCCAGAATAATAAAGGCGCCAATCCCATCGTCACCCTGCCCAAGGAATTCACCATCGAAGAAACTCGGTATACGGCGGATCACGGATTCGTTACCGTTCTCGAAAAATTCGCCGAAAAGGGCTATACCTCGATCAAGGAATACGATTACGAACTGCAAAGGCGCGGGGACATCTGGTTCATCGTCGGCTATACCGTGGTGAACAAGGGTACTGAATGAAGGCTCTTCTCCTCATCGAGGACGATCTCAAGGCAATCGAGATCGCCGCCTGCATCAATCCCGTCGGCTTCGAGGTGATTCGTTACCGCAATCCCCTCAAGGCCCTCGACAACCTCGATGAAATAGCGCCCGATGCCATCATCGCCAGCGCCCTCGACTTTCCGCGCCATTGGAAGATCATCGCTGACGTCGTCCGTGCGGCAAAGGATCGGCATGCTTGCTCGATCGTCATCCTTCGAGGCGAGCACTTCGGAACCGAGGAGGCCGACAAGGCCACCCACCTCGGTGTCAACGGTATCGTTTCCGACAGGATTTCCGAGCCCCACGCCCGCGACCATCTCGTGCGCCTCCTCGGCCGATATTCGAAGCTACGCAACGCGCGAGCCGCCGAAAGGTTCCAGGTCGCCGAGTGGGACAGGTGCATCTTGCTTTTCGTCCATCCTCATTCGGGCAGAATTCTCGGAGGGCGAGTCGCGACGATTTCCGCGACGGGGTTGTCCTTCGAACCCGACGAATTCGACGCCATCACCGATCTGGAAAAGGAAACGGTATTAAAGTCCAGCAGTCTCAGGGTAGGCGATAATATCCTTTCCCTGGATTGCCGAATCGTGCGCACGGGCTCCCTCATAGGCCTATCCTTCGGCACGATCGACAAAGTCCAACGCGCCCTTCTGGACGATTGGCTGGCAAAAAGCCTCGAACGCGAACTTTCTGCCACGGCGTCGGGGATGTTGATAGTTCCTGAACCATAAGCTATTCTCTATATCATGGATCTCGACAATATCCCTTGCACGGATGCCGCCCTCGAGGAATACGCGAGGAAACTCAAGGCCATTGGCCATCCGATCCGGCTCAGGCTCCTGATCCTCATCTCCAGGGAGGACGATCCCTGCGTCTCCGATATGTGGCGCTGCCTTCAGCAGCCCCAACCGGTTATTTCCCAGCATCTGGCAATCCTCAAGGAGAACGGGATCGTCTCGGCGGAGGTACAGAAGACCAGGCGTGTCTACTCGATCGTTGATCCCTTCATCGCCGGCATTATCGCGAAAATCGCCGAAGAGAACCCTGTCCCGGCCCTTTGACAATCAGGACCTCAGGGAAGGATAGCCGGGCGCTTCCCCACTGGCCGTGCAAGAGCCTGGGCAGCCGCCCTTCCCCAGACGCCGCTTCTCTTCGACGCGACGAGTCCTTGCAGGAGTTGTCTGCCCGATTCCAGCCTGGAATCGGCGAGAAGTGATTCCCCCAAGTAATAGAGATATTTCCACAGTCCCTTCTCGTCGCACCAGGAGGCGAGATCCTTTCTTTCGGCGATCAGGGACGAGAAGGCCTCTAGCGTGGTATAGCGCAATGCCGGATCGTATTCCCTCAGGGCTGCCAGGGCCCGGGTAAGGATCGCATCGGCAGCCAGGGCTAGGCTTATCGTGGCCTGGGAACGCCCATTCCTCAACAGGAATTCGCCCAAGGCCGAGGCGGCATCGATGATTTTGGGTTCATCGACAGGATAGAGCCGCAGCATGACGTCGAAGCCTTGGAGATCAAGGGCCCTTTCCATCGCCGTCCTGAGAAAATCATCGCTCGAGGAGAAAATGACCGAATCGGATAGCGCAAGCCTGAGATCGTCCTCATAGTCCTTCCAGTCGCCTTTTGCCTTGTGCACGGCGGCGAGGGCAAGGATGACGCCGAGGCGATCGTCCGGCACCTCGAGGGAGGCGGCCTCATCCAGGGTCTTGCGATACTGAAGCTCGGCCAAGGCGAGTTCGCCTTCGATGAAGAAGACCCTTCCGATGCCGAATTCGGCCTCCGGATAGGCTTGCAGTTCTACGGCGAGGCTTTGTAGGGCCTTGAGCGAATTATGAATAGCGGCGGAGCCTCGAAGCTCCTCGACCGCGAGCCAGGCCCTCGTGAAATTCGCCAGATCCGGAGACTTGGTTCGGATATGGAGGCTCTCCATCTCCTTCCTCAAAGACCCGGCGGCCGAGTCGCGGATGACCCCGAATTCGCGCTCGCCGAATTCCTTGGTGGCAAGACGCTCGACAATGAGGTCGATCCTGTCCCAGGAGTCAGTCGCCTCGGGAAGTCGCAAGGCGGCCTCGATGTCCGCCGAAGCGAGCGCGAAACGTTCCTTGCGCAGGGCGATAGCATTTTGCCAATCCGTCAGCGCGACATCGAAGCGACGCGCGTCGAAGGCCTGTCGGCCGTTTTCATACTGCTGCCAGGCCATATCGGCAGCCGAGACCTGCGCTCCGGCCAATAGGGCCATGAGGAGCGCGATGGTATATGCGGCCTTTTCGGGTAACCGGCTCTCCGCCATCCTTCGAGTATCCTTCCCAACAGTGGACGATGGACCTTTACTACTATACATATCGGTAAGGAGGCCGGGCTAAGACAGACAAAAGGGGGATCGAAGATCGCGGAGCTTTTAGGGGATTTCTTCGGTGCGCAAGCCCTTCATCGCCCTCGGCTCATTCCGTTCTTCGTATCGGGAAACTAATTGCAGTCATACCTAGTCCTGCCAGAGGAGTGGCGAAGGCCTGCTAAGGGTCTTCCCTTTCTCCAAAAAGGATCCGCAAACCGTCGACCGCCGCACGAAGTTCATCGAGCGAATCGCGGCCGGGTTCGCCCGGCTTCCCAGCCGAGACGAGAGCCCTTTCTGCCGCTTTCCAAAGCCTATTTACCTCTCCGCGATGTGAGAAGAGCAGGAGGCCGAGATCCTGGCGAGGGCCGCTTCGCCTCAAGAGACTCGGGTCTGTCTGGAGCCTCGCCTCAAGCTCCTCATAAAGACTCATCATGCACCATCTATCGGCAAGAGGGGACCAATGCGGTAGGCCAGAACCTCGATATACTCTCTTCGCTTTCGACAATGCCTCCGATATTAATAGCATGACAACGAAAAACAAGCGGCCCGATGTTTGGCGCGGGCTGGATTACGTCTCCGGGGCGATCGCCCTTTGCGCAGCCGTGGTCGGAAGCTTCGGTTTGGCGATCGGCGGTGTTGGCGGCGCCATCGTCGCCGCAACCCTCGCGGGAGTGGCTTCGGCCCTCCTCGTTCCCGCGCTCGGCGCGAAGGCTCCCGCCGCAGCGCCTCAGGCCGAGGCATCGAAACCAACGATAGAGCCTTCCCCATCGATTCCCGAGGATAGGACCGATGAACTCACCGGTCTCGCAAATGAAAACGGCCTCAAGGCATGGTTCGCCGAACACACGCCGAGGCTCGTAGAGGAAAAGCTCAGTATCGTCGTGCTTTCCGCCTCGCTCGAAGGCTTCGACGCGATCGTCAGAGGTAGAGGCAAGGTCGTCGCAGACAAGGTATTGATAGAAGTGGCTCATAGAATCGCGGTCTTCGCCGGCGAGGAAGGAATCGCTGCGCGAACAGGCGGGGGAGAATTCGCCTCGAAGGTCGCGGTCGTCCCCGAACATTCCGTGGAGCGCGCCTCGGAGATCGCCGCGAAAATGGCCGAAGTCCTCCAACGCCCCGTTGAGCTTCCCGAAGGCGTCATCTGGATCGGCGCCTGCGTTGGCGCCGCCTCCGGCCCGGCCACGGAAGGCCTCGGCGTACTCGACCGAGCCCGCGCAGCCCTCGCGAAAGCCAAACAGGTGGGGCTCGGGCATTATGTGGTGGACAAGGGATAAGCAGGGTTCGGTCGGCGCGGGCGCCCGACCTCGACTAAAGAGACGCGCCCTCGGTCCTTCAGTTTATTTTTTGCAGCCCCTCAACCGGGGATATTCGGGTCGAGAGCTCCGTCGGCTTCCCTAGTCGTCCAACCCCATCCCATCGAGAATCTTCGGGATGGTCTTTTCGACCCGGGACTCGCGCGTTTTGGACTGCTTGGGTAGGGCGAAATGATAGAGATAAGCCTTTTGTCTTCCCGGAGTCAGGGCATCGAAGGCAGACCTCAAGGCCGGGAGTTCGTCCAGCTTGCGTTGGAATTCCTCGGGCACCTTGAAATCCGACGTCTTCTTCAGTTCGACCTTCAACCCGGCCTTTTCGATCTCGATGGCTTCCTTGACGTAGGATTTTAGCGTCTTTTCCATCTTTGTGATTTCCTGGGCATTCGTGAACCGTATCTGGCGCGCAGCCTGGACGTTGTCCGTCTGTTGTATGAGGATGGACTTGGCATCCTTGAGCAAGGCGCCCTTCATGAAGAGGAGGGCGCAATATTCCTTGAATCCATGCATTAGTACTATATTTTTACCGTCGAGCGTGTAGCCGGGCTGGCCCCACTTCAGCTCTTCGGTTAGATCGCAGCCAAGAATGATCTGCCGGAGCTTCTTGAATTCCTCCTGCCATTTTTTCTCGTTGGTCAAGAACGCGTCAACCTTTGGATTCATCTTTGGAGCCCCTCCAGACTGCTGCGAGCCGAGCCGCGAACCCTGCGGCTTTTCCAGCCTCGGCTCGAAACTTACCCTCAGCTATTCCATGCCCGGTCACCAGGCGTCAATGGCGCCGCCCGCCTCGGAAAGCCCCGGGCACGCGCTTCCCGTTCGACTCCCTTTCGTCGTATTAGAAAAAAGGCTCGCCGTAGCGAGCCTTTTCAAGAGCGCCGAAAGGGAGTCGCCTTCCGCTCAGCATCCTCCTGACGCTTCGCTCCAGGCCGCGGGAATCGCTCTCGCGTCTTCCTGACGCTCGACCCGCGGCTTTCCTCGATGTCTCGGAAAGCCCCGGGCACGCGATTCCCGTTCGACTCCCTTTCGTCGTATTAGAAAAAAGGCTCGCCGTAGCGAGCCTTTTCAAGAGCGCCGAAAGGGAGTCGAACCCTCGTCTCCAGCTTGGAAGGCTGGGGTAATAGCCGTTATACGACCGGCGCGAGCGAGGCTAAAAATAGCGACGAGGCGGGCGGCATGTCAATATGGGGCCGGGGGCCGTTCCAACTCTTCGGACTGTTCGCGGAGGGATTCTATCTCCTGGGACCAATAGCCTCGACTCCCCCATTCGGGAAATTCCTTGACGAACCAGGCATCATGACGCTGCCGCGCGCGCCACGCGAGGAAATGGAGCATCCTGAGAAAGCGCAGGGTTTCGATGGCGGCGACGCTGCCCGGAGGGAGGGTCGAAAACTCGCCGTAGCCCTCGAGGAGGAGCCCGAGTTCCCTTTCGCATTTCGGCGCCCTGTCGGGGAGGAGAAGCCAGAGATCCTGGACGGGCGGGCCCATCATGCAGTCGTCGAAGTCGATGAGAAGGAGGCCTTCACCAGGTCTTTCGAGAATGTTGCCTCGGTGAAGATCGCCGTGGATGCGTTGCAGGGGCATCGTTGCGAGGCGAGAGGCGATCGGGCCCGTGGCTCTGCCGACGATCTCCTCGAAATCTTCGCGGATATCGGGATGGACGAGCGGGCGAAGTTCATTTATCCAACCATTGATGAGGCCGGAATCGAATCGCGGGCGATGACTTGTGATCTGCCCACCGGCAGCCTGGTGCAGGCGACCCGCCAGGGCCCCCAATCTTCGCCAGTCGCCTTCGGCTTCGGCGTCGAAATTCCTTCCGCCTTTTTTTGGAAAGAGAGCGAAATGAAATTCTATCGTCCGGTCGTCCTCCTCGAGTTCGAGGGTCCCGAGGCTCGAGCCGTCCGGCGCCAGGATAGGCGCGACGACCGGCACTTCCACGGCCGCGCAGTCCGCGATCAGGCGATGCTCTTCAAGTATCGCTTCGTAGGTCCAACGGTCCGGGCGGTAAAATTTGGCGACCAGGGACTCGCCCTCATCTGTTCTGAGCCCATAGACGCGATTGATGTAGCTCGGGTAGGTGGAGACAGTTCCGTCCAACCTGAGTCCGTAATTTTCCTCGACGGCTTCTATCGACAAGGCCGGGGAGAGTGCGTCGAAGCCCGAAGTTTCGAGGGACGCCCTCACGTGAGATCTCGCTCCGCGAGTTCTTCCCATCGCTGCGTTTTGGAGGCGATGAGGGTATCCAATTCGGCGTGGCGCCGGGTCTCGGCGGCGTGATCCCGATCCTTGAAGGCGGGGGAAGCAAAAAGTTCCTCCAATGCCGATTTCTCCGCCTCGAGCTCGGCGATGATGTCGAGAATGCCTTCAAGCTCCCGGCGCTCCGACCAGGACAGCTTGGCTTCTCGCTTTCGGCCGGCGCCCTGCTTCGACGAGGCGCCGTCCTCCGTCTGCGCGGAGGGAGCGGCGACACTCTGCGGCTTGGCTTCCATGCTGGCCACCCAGTCGCTCCAGCCTCCCGGAAAGCTGCCGAAGCCGCCTTTGCCGTCGAGGACGACAAGGCTATCCACCGTCCTGTCGAGGAAGGCCCGATCATGGGAGACCACGAGGAGGGAGCCCGCGAAATCGTCCAGCCAGTCCTCGAGGAGTTCGATGGTCGCAATGTCGAGATCGTTGGTCGGTTCGTCCAAAAGGAGGACATTGGGCGAGTCGGCGAGGAGACGCACGAGCTGCAAGCGGCGCCTCTCGCCACCTGAAAGTCTCGACGCCTGCATCGACTGAAAAGCTCGAGGAAAACCGAAGCGCTCGAGAAAATCCTCGGCGGAGAGGCTTGTTCCGTCTCCCATCCTGATGCGCTCGGCCTTGTCCCGCACTATGTCGATGAGCGTCGCCCTGCCGTCCATGGATTCGCCCCGTTGGTCGAATAGCCCGACCCTGAGGGTGTCGCCGCGCGATATGCTTCCCCGATCGGGCTCGAGCCCTCCCGCGGCCAGCGCCAAGAGTGTCGACTTGCCCGAGCCGTTCGGCCCGATGACGCCGATGCGAGATGCCGGCAAAAAGTCCCAACTAAAGGGATCAAGGACTTTCTTCCCGTCGAAGCCCTTTGCCACCGAATCGAACACTATCCCTTTCTTGCCGAGACGAACGCTGACGGAAGCGAACTTAGCACCCTCGGATTCGCGCTCCAGGCCCGAGGCTTGCATTCCCCGAATGACATCCTTGCGGCGCTCGCTCTTCCCCGCCCTGGCCCTCGCTCCCCGCGCGAGCCAGGCGAGTTCGATCTTGAGCTTGGCGAGGCGGCGGCTTTCCGCTTTTTCGAGGGCGGCTTCGCGTTCGGTCTTCCTCTGAAGCCAATCCGAGTAATTTCCCGGATGGGCAAAGACCTGGCGCCTGTCGATCTCGAGAATGCTCGTCGCGACGGCGTCGATGAACCAGCGGTCGTGGGTGACGAAAAGAAGGGCGCCTTCCCGCGCGGCGAGACGCCTTTCGAGCCAGGAGATCGACTCCACGTCGAGGTGATTGGTCGGCTCGTCGAGGATGAGGAGTTCGGAATACGTGGATAGGGCCCGCGCTATGGCGGCCTTTTTCGCCATGCCGCCGGAAAAGCTCCCGATGTCGGCGCCTGGATCGTCGAGTCCCAACTCCGCGCAGAGGGCGAGAAAACGATTCTCCAGGCTGACAGGGCCGTGGCTCTCGAGTTCTTCTTCGAGCGAGGTCGGGGGAAGGCCACCCGATGCGAGTATATGCCTGCGCTGTCGCGCGAGAGCGATTTCGGGGGCCTCCCCGAGGTAGAGGAAATCTATAAGACTCGTACCGGCGGGAGTCGGCGGCGCCTGCTCGAGAACCGCGATAGAAAGGCCGCGTTTGCGGGCGACGCGGCCCTTGTCGGGAACGAGGCTGCCGGCGACGAGGCGAAGGAGACTCGTCTTGCCCGAGCCGTTCCTCCCGACGACGGCGATGTTCTCGCCTTCTTCGATACCGGCGGTGACATCCTCGAAGAGATAGCCGTCCTTGAGCGCGACGCCGAGCCTGTCGAGTACGACGAGATTCATCGATTCCTGCTTGGCATCATTGACCGACCCTGATGTCCTGCCAGATCGCGTTGTACTTGTCCAGGCCGGGGCCGAGGTCGTCCTTGGTTTCGCATTTGGCGAGATCCTCCACCTTGTACCACATGTCCCCTTTCTTTAGGGCCCTGGCCGGCACGTTGACCGAACTTGGGAAGCCGAAGGCGTCGACGAAGGCCGCGTAATTCTCAGGCCTATGGATGTAGTCGATGAACTTCTCGGCGAGATCGAGGTTTTTCGAGCCCTTGAGAATGACCATTGAATCTATGTACATCGGTCCGCCTTCGGCGGGGATGAAGAAGTCGACATCGGATCTTTTCGCCGGATCGTATTCGGCAAAAATATTCTCGGCGTAACCCTGGGCAACCCAGACGTCGCCGGCCGCGAAGTTCTTGGCGAAGGCCTCGGCGTCGAACTTGAGTAAGTTCGGCTTCCACTCGTCATTGATCAATTTCTTCGCGGCCGCGAGTTGGCCGTCGTCCAGAGTGTTCACCGAATATCCGAGATGGGCGAGGGCATCGCCCATGACCTCGCGCATGTCGTCGAGCATGGTCATCTTTCCCTCGAGATCCTTTCGCCCGAATATCGACCAGGAACGATCGTAGTTCTTGACCTTCGTTTTGTTGACCGCGATGCCGGCGGCGCCCATGTAATAAGGGACTGAGTACTTGTTGCCGGGGTCGAAAGTACATTTCGCCAGCACCGCCGGGTCGATATTCTTGAAATTGGGTATCTTGGCGTGGTCGATGGGGGCGAGCATGCCTTCCTTTATCATGATGGAAACGTAGTCGCCCGAGGGAAAGGTGATGTCGTAATTGGAGCCGCCGGCCTTGAGCTTCGCGAACATCTCCTCGTTCGAGGCGAAGGTGTCGTAGACGACCTGCGCCCCGTACTCCTTCTCGAAACCCTTTATCACCGAATCGGGGGTGTAATACGTCCAATTGAAAATATACAGTTTCTTGGGCCCCGCCTCGCTTTTCGAGCACGAGACCGTCCCCGCGGCGATTGCGACAGCCGCCAGGACGAGAATCGAGCTCCTCAAGATTCCGCGCAGGGATACGAATGCCTTCATGCGGATACCTCCTCCTTTGTTTATGCGACGGCGGAGGCCGTCGCCTGGAACCCATGTGAAACCGTGCCGCCAGGCTTACTCGCCATGCCCGATCCTCGCTCAGGCGCGGGACGCGAAGGCCTTGAGAAAGCGCCTCGAAGGATAGACGAGGAGGACGGTCCCGGCGACCATCACGACGGAAAGGGCATTGATCACCGGAGACACGCCGAAGCGGATCGCCGAATATATATAAAGCGGAAGGGTCGTGGATCCGGGTCCGGCCACGAAAAAGGTTATGACGAAATCCTCGAGGGAAAGCGTGACGGCCGTGAGCCAGCCCGAGAGGATGCCCGGAGCGACCATGGGCAGGATCACCCTGACGAGGGTTTGCAGCTCGCTCGCCCCGAGATCCCGCGCGGCCTCGATGACGGAGGAGTCGAATTCCTCGAGCCGCGCCGAAACGAGGAGAAACACGAAGGGAATATTGAAGGTCGTATGTGCTATGAGAATCGTCGCGATCCCGAGCTTGAGGCCTATGGCGGCGAAGAACACAAGGAGGGACACCCCGACGACGATTTCGGGCAGGATCATGGGCATGAAGCTCATCGCCGCGACGTAACCCCTGCCCCTGAAGCGGAATCTGCTCGTCCCCACGGCGGCGAGGCTGCCGAGGGCCGCGGCAGCGGAGGCCGATCCCAGGGCGACTATGACGCTCTTTCCGAAGGCCTTCCATAATTCCGGCGACTCGAGGAAGAGGCGTTCGTACCAAATCGTCGAGAAGGAGGTGAAGGAGCCGCCTCTCGACGCATTGAAGGAGTAAAGGAGTAGGACGAGAAGCGGAAGAAAGAGAAAGAAGACGATCGTCCAAAACACCATATTCGAGAAAGAGGGCCGCTTGGAGGCTTTCACGAGATGCCCCTCCGCGACCCGGCATTGGCCGTATCCGGTCCGACGAGCCCCTGATCCTCCGCGCTATCGACGACGAGGGCGGGAGAAGGTCGCCTCGATCCCCAGAGGAAGGCGAGGCTTCCGAGGGCAGCGATCAGGGTGACTGCCATAGAGATCGAGGATGCGAGCGGCCAGTTCCGCGTCTTCGTCACCTGATCGGCGATGATATTTCCGAGCATATAGGAGTCTTTGCCGCCGACGAGGAGGGGCACCGCGTACGCTCCGAATATCGGGATGAAGGTGAAGAGGACGGCGGTGACGATGCCGCCCTTGATGTTGGGGAGGAGGACGCGAACAATGGCGTCGAATTTGCTCGCCCCGAGGTCCCGGGCCGCCTCGAGGAGGGTGAAATCGAATTTGTCGATCGTGGAGAAGAGCGGCAAGATCGCGTAGGGCAGGTACATGTACACGAGGACGACCACGACCGCGGTCTGGTTGTAGAGGAATTGAACCGGGGAGTCGATTATGCCGATCGCCCTGAGGAGATCGTTCAGGAATCCCTCCGCGCCAAGAATCGATATCCAGGCGTACACGCGCACGAGAAAATTGGTCCAAAAGGGAACAATTATGAGAAACAATCTCATCGGTTGGTTGCGGCTCCGCGCGATCGAGTATCCCGCGGGAAGGGCGATAAGAATGGTGATGGCGGTCGCGACGATGGATACGATGAGGGTCCTCAGCGCGACAGACAGGAGGATGGGGCTTCCGAGGGTATGCCAGGCCGCCAAGGAAAATTGCGGCACGACACCGCCATAGAGGCCCTTCGCGAGGAAGGAATAGGCGACGATGATGCCGAGGGGGGCCGCGAAAAAGACGGTCAGCCAGAGGCCCTGGGGCAGGGCGTAGATGGGACCGAAATTGCGTTGCCTCACGGCCGAGACCCCGGACCCTCATCCTCGCGATGCGAACTCTCGACGATTACAGCATCGCGGGGGTTCCAGGTAAGGTAGACTTCGTCCTTCCACTTTATATCGGGTACGCCTTCCGACCACTGGGCGTGCTGGCGGAAGACGACGAGACTCGCCCCACCCTCGGTACGAACGAAATACTTGGATTGAAACCCCGAGTAGATGGGCTCTTCCACGCGGCCGGCGACCACGTTCTTTTCGGCCAAAGATGAATCGGGACGGGAGAGGGATATATGCAATTTCTCGGGGCGGACCGCCACGCTGACGCGGGCGCCGACAGGCGCCTCTCCGTTGGCCTCGACGGCGAGCCGACCGAGGCGATCGACCTCGACCGTGGCGATTTCCCCCTCTCGCTCGATCACCGTTCCCGAAAAGAGGTTGGTGTCCCCGATGAATCGAGCCACGAAGTCGGTCCGGGGATTCTCGTAGATATCCTGGGGGCTGCCGACCTGGAGGACCCTACCCCCGTCCATGACCGCTATCCGGTCGGAGACGGACAGGGCCTCGGCCTGGTCGTGGGTCACATAAATGAAGGTAATGCCTACTTTATCGTGGATCGAGTCGAGTTCCACGAGCATGTGCTGCCGCAGTTTCGCGTCGAGGGCGGAGAGAGGCTCGTCGAGGAGGAGGACCGAGGGCTCGTTGATCAGGGCTCGCGCGATGGCGACTCTCTGCTTCTGTCCGCCCGAAAGCATCGAGGGTTTCTTGGACGCGTGCTTTTCGAGTTGGACGAGGGAGAGATGCCGCATCACGAGGTCCTTGAGGAGACGATGGGGTGTCTTCCTGATGCGGAGGGGAAAGGCTACGTTCTCGAATACGCTGAGGTGGGGGAAAAGCGCGTAGCTCTGGAAGACGGTGTTGCAGCCCCGCTTGTCGGGGGGAAGCTCGGTGACGTCCTTGCCGTCGAGGTGGACGAGGCCGACATCAGGCTCTTCGAAACCGGCGATGACGCGAAGCAGGGTCGTCTTGCCGCAACCCGAGGGACCGAGGAGGCTGAAAAATTCGCCTTTTTTGATCGAGAGGGAGACATCCTTCAGCGCTTGAAAATCGCCGAAGGACTTGGTAATACCCGAGACGCTGACATCCGAACCTATCATCCCGGTATCGCTCCTTGCCCGGCCCGGCGGCCGCCCTCATGGGTTTTCTAGGGTATAGGGACAAGGCTCCCTATTAGTCAATACGCCGGACCGGGCGGAAGGAGGCCGGATTATCTTCCGATGGTCGCCCTCACCTTCTCGATGGCCTTCGCCTCGACGGCCTCGGCTTCGGAAATCAGGGCATTCGCCTGTCTCTCGAGGTTCTCCGCAAAGGCCCTATCCTTCACGCCTGCGAGGTTGATGAGGACGTTGAAGGCCGCGCCGATTACCGCCGAACGGGCCATGAGGGCTCCCACCCCGGCATCGGAAACGGAATTGACATTGCCCTTTTCCGCCGCTTCCACGCAGAGTTTGGCGGCTTCCAGCGAGGCTTTTGCCGAAGCGAGAGGAACCTCGGCGGCCCTTTTGTTGGCGGCCTCCAGCGCCGCTTCGCGCGCTGCCTTCTCGGCTTCGGTGGCCTTCGGCAGCCGCCCCGCTTCGAGGATGCCGTTGAAGGCGGCCGTGTCCTCGTCGACGGCGTCGAGGAGGCGCTCTTTCACGGACTGGGCCTTGACTGCGAGGGCCGAAAGTTCGCTCCACTTCGCCTCGTAGCCCTTTTTTCCGACGGTGAGGTTTCCGACCATCGCGGCGAGGGCCGCGCCGAGACTGCCCGCGAGGGCAGCTACCGAACCGCCTCCGGGAGCCACTGAATCGTTGGACACTTCGTCGACGAAATCGACGGTTCGCATCGAGACGAGGGGGCGCTGCGGATTGCAGGCCCATTCCACGATCTTCTTCGCCGGGTCGAAGGTTCCCACCGAGGCGAGGCCCATGGACCTGATCGCGGTCTCGACAAGTTCGAGGCTGCTCGCGCCTTCGCTCTTGCCAGTCTTGGAGAGGAAATGCCTGCCGGCTGCGAGAAGGGGTTCCAGCGGAACGAGTCCGACGATCTCCGAACCGGTGACCAGCATGCCGAGCTTTTCGGCCTCGGCCTTGACGGTTTCGAAGACCACATGCAGGGGCGTCGCATGATAGTCGAGAAGATTGATCGAAACCTGGGCAAGACGGTAGCTGTCGATGTACCAACCTATAGCCCGCACCTCCTTGAGGAGGCCGGGCAGTTTTACCGTTGCGCCGGAGGCATCCTTGAGGACGTTGCCCGCTGCGTCCTTCGCGGCCCTTCCGCCTTCGCGGATCGTGAGGGCAATTTCGTTGGCGAGCTTCTTGTCCCTCGTGTTGAGGTTGACGTTGTAGGCGATGAGAAACTCGCGGGCGCCGGTAACGGTCGCTCCCCACCGGGGTACGAAGGTCGCGGGTCCGAAATCGGGCTTCCACTCGGACTTCGCGAGCTTGTCGGGCAGGGCCTCGTATTCGCCGGAACGGATGTCGGCGAGACTCTTCCTCTCCGGGCGGCTCGCGGCCTTTTCATAGAGATAGACGGGCACGCCGAGCTCCCTCGCGAGGGACTCGCCGAAGCGCTTCGACAGGGCGACGCAGTCCTCCATCGATAGGCCGGACACGGGCACGAAGGGACATACGTCGAGGGCGCCCATCCTCGGATGAGCGCCGGAATGCCGGGCCATGTCGATGGATTCCCAGGCGGCCCTCGCCGCGGCGAGGGCCGCGGAAAGGACGGCCTCGGGCTCGCCCACGAAGGTATAGACGGTTCGATTCGTGTCGGGGCCGGGATCGACGTCGAGGAGCGACACGCCTACTACCGAGCGGATGGCCTGTGCTATCGCCTCGATCTTCGCCTTGTCGCGGCCCTCGGAAAAATTGGGGACGCATTCAACAATCTTCCTCTCGCTCATCCCAGCTCCTTGCAATTGATATGATCAAGCCTTCGGTTTTCGCGGCCGGGGCGGTCGCGTCGAGGTCTTTCCGTATGTTTCATGGGAAGGTGTCTTCCTGTCCGGCTTGTCGGACCGTTCCGGCTTGTCGGACCGTTCCGGCCTGTCTTTAAAGCTGCGGGGATATTGCCCTTCTTTGCGGAAGGGTCCGCTCCTCTTGACCGGACCCTCTCCGCGTTGGGTCGCGAGCCTTACGGGAGGCAGGCCACCCGAGCCCTGGGCAGAACGGATGACCTTCTCTGCCGCGTCGAAAGGCACCGTAAGAAACGAGAAATTCTCGTAGACCTCGATACCGCCGACAAGACGATCGGGAAGGCCCGACAGGCGCTTGACCAAACTAGCCAGGCTCCGCGGCGTCGCCCCGTCGCGGCGGCCGACGCCAACGAAGAGGCGAGAGGTCGCCGCCGCGTCGACCGAGGTTTCCGCAATCTCGCGATAGCGACGCGGGTCGAGTTCGGCGCCGAAGGCTTCGAAGAGAGCGGCGGCGAGGGCATCCCTCGCTGGAATCCTGGCGATGAGCTCGTCGGCGAACTCCTTCCAGGGTCCCTGCTCGTCGACGCCTTCCTTGCCCGCCGCCACGACCTCCTCCGAGGCCCCTAACTTCTCGGCCCGGGCGAGGAGCCTTCCCCTGAGGCGCTCCTTGCGGGTCGCGATGAGCTCGGAAACGGCCGGGACCTTGCCCTTCTTGAGGGAGGTGCCACCGACCTTCTTGATGCGGAACAGCTTGCGGTACTCGTCTGGCGTGACGAAGGTGACCGCCGTACCGGCGTTCCCCGCCCTGCCGGTCCGTCCCACGCGATGGACGTAGGACTCCGAATCGTGGGGAAGAGACCAATTGATAACATGGCTGAGCCGATCGATGTCGATTCCCCTCGCCGCGACGTCCGTGGCGACGAGCACTCTGAGCCTTCGATCGCGGAAACGCGCGAGGGTCCGCTCGCGTCGATCCTGGCTGATGTCGCCGTGGAGGACGTCGGATTCGTAGCCCTTCGCCTCGAGCTCGCTCGCGACGCGGTCTGCCTCTATCTTCGTCGCGGTGAACACGATGCCGAAAAATTCCTCCTCGGCGTCGATGATGCGGCAGAGGGCCTCGATCCTGTCCTGCTCCCGCACCTCCATCCAGACCTGCTCGGCGAGCTCGGTCGCGACGGCCTCGCTCGAATCCTCGATGACCTCGTGGTTCTTGAGGTGACGCTTGGCGATGCGATGGACTCCGTCGGGCATGGTCGCCGAAAAGAGCACCGTTCTTTTGCTCTCCGGCGATTTCGCCATCACGGTTTCGATATCTTCTATGAAACCCATGTCGAGCATTTCGTCCGCCTCGTCAAGGACGAGGTATTCGAGGTTCGAGAGGTCGATGGAGCCGCGCTCCATGTGGTCGAGTACACGCCCCGGCGTGCCGACGACGATCTCGACGCCGGCGGACAGCCGCCGGAATTGCTCGCCGTAGGAGGCTCCTCCATAGATTGCCGCGATGCGAGGGCGGGCGGCGCTCCGCAGCGAGGATATCTCGCCGGCCACTTGGATCGCGAGTTCCCGGGTCGGGACGAGAACCAGGGCGAGTATCCCTTTGCCGGGGGACTTCGCGAGGAGTTCGAGCAAGGGAATGCCGAAGGCGGCCGTCTTGCCCGTTCCCGTTCGAGCCCTCGCGATGAGATCACCGCCGGGCACGAGGAGCCTCGGAATGGCGAGGCGCTGGATGGGGGTTGGCTCCTCGAAGCCCTTCTTCTTGACCGCGGCCAGGACTGCCGGGTCGAGGCCGAAGGACTCAAAACCGCTTATGTCGCTCATTTGGCCAGTGTAGGTCTTTTGAGGCCTCTTCAACAATGGGCCCGCGGAGTCAGCCATGGCCGACTTACGAAGAACGGCCGCGGCGGCTCGAGCGGCGACTCCGGCTGAGCGGATTTGACGCCGCGCCGCCCGTGATAGAAAATACACAACTATAGCGCCGACGCTCGGCAAGGGGAGGAAGCTGCAATGAAGAATTTGACGAGTCTCGGGTCACGGCTGGTTCTCGCGATATCCCTTCTCATCGTCGGCATCCTCGCCGCCGTCGGAACCATCATCTTCTTCGATTTCAGATCGACCCTCGACGAGGAACTCGGCAAGAACGCGATGACGACCACCTCGCTTCTCAAGCAGGAACTCGATTCATGGATCGGTACGAAGTATGGGATACTTCGCAGCCAGAAGGCGGTAGTCGAGGAATTCTTTCCCGACGGCAAGCCGATCCTCACATTCCTCCAAAAGGTTCTTCCCGAGGACAAGGACAACATGGAGGTCTACTGGGGCTCTGCGAAGCCTTTCAAGGATGGAGGACAGATGCTGCTGGCGACCGGCACCGCGCTGCCCGCGACCTACGACCAAACCATTCGAGCTTGGTATACTGCCGCCCAGGGAAGCCCCGACATAATCGCTACCGAACCCTATGTCGACGCGGGAACGGGAAAACTCGTCATCACCCTCGCCTTGGCTGTCAGCCCCCAACTTGGGGTAGCAGGAATAGACCTCGAGCTGACCAGGATAGTCGGCATCGTCGCCGACAAGAGAATCTCGCGAGATGGAAAGACCTGGCTTATCAGCAAGGGCGGCAAGTTCATAACCAATGAGGATGCGAAGCAGATTCTTCAGACAAGTCCCTTCGATTCCGGCCCTCTCGCGGCGGTCAAGACGCAGGTCCTCGGCAATGAGAGTTCCTTCGGAATCCTCCGCGGGAGTTCGACGTATTTCGCGTCTCGGAGCGTACCCTCTCTCCAGGCCATCCTTCTCACGACGGGCCCGCTCTCAAACATCTATGGGTCGCTCACCGCCTTCCTCATGCGACTCCTCGTCGTGATGGTGCTGGCCGTCGCCATTTCCATCGCGATCGTGTTCTTCTATTCGCGCAGCATCTCACGGCCCCTCGGAGCGCTGACGAGCCTCGCGCGCCGCCTCTCGACAGGGGACCTTTCGGTCGAGGTCAACGCGACGATGCGCTCGCGACGGGACGAAATCGGAGAGCTGGCGGAAGCCTTCGGCAGCATGGCGGTCAGCATAGAAAGGGTCGTCGAAGGCGTCCAGGATTCGATAGCCATTCTCGCGAAGGGGGCCGAAGACCTGGCTACCTCGAGTTTCTCCCTTTCCGAAGGAGCCTCGGAGCAGGCGGCGAGCACGGAAGAAGTCTCCGCATCGCTCGAGGAGATGAGCGGGAACATCCGCAACAGCGCCGACAACGCGAAGCAGACCGAGGCGATCTCACTCAAGGCCTCCCGCGATACCGAGGATGGCTCCCACGCCGTCCTGGAGACGGTCGAGGCCATGAAGGATATATCCTCGCGCATTCTTATCATCGAGGAGATCGCGCGGCAAACCAATCTTCTCGCGCTGAACGCCGCCATCGAAGCCGCGCGGGCGGGCGAGGCGGGAAAAGGCTTCGCGGTCGTCGCGAGCGAGGTGCGCAAGCTCGCCGAACGATCGCAGAAGGCTGCGACCGAAATCAGCGAGCTTTCGGCCCGATCGATGTCGATCGCCGAACGGGCCGGCTCCGTCTTGCGCAACATCGTGCCCGATATTCGCAAGACCTCCCAGCTTGTCCAGGAGATCTCAGCCTCGAGCAACGAGCAAAGCGCTGGGGCCGATCAGATCACCAAGGCCATCATGCAGCTCGACAAGGTCGTGCAGGCCAACGCCGGCTCGAGCGAACGCATAGCGTCGATGACGAAAGAAATTTCCGAACTCTCCGAGGGCCTTTCGTCGCGAATCGCCTTCTTCCGGAGAACTCCGGAAAATACTAGGGCAGATGCAGCCCGAAGCGAGGCCCCCGAGGCCGTCGGCGGTCGCAAGGCTCGCGAAAAGCCGCCTAAGCCCGAATCTGCGCCCCGAACCGGGGCACATAAGAAGGCGACTGAGACGAAATCTCCGGCGCCAACCCCTTCAGCGTCTGCGCGCGCAAAAGCCAAGGCCGAAGCGTCGGCGCGCCGCGAAACCGGTATGACCATCAAGAAGGACTGGAAGGACGAGGATTTCGAAGAATTCTAGAGATCAACACGAAGCGACGAGCGCTATCGTTCCTCATTCCCATCGTCGCAGGCTGCCTCGATCGGCCTCGAAGCCACGCTCGAGGATGAGAGATGCAATCGGCGATTGCATAGCCGCGACGCCGTCAATCGTCTCGAGTCGCAACCTTCCCACCGAAGCGACCCAGACCTCGACGATGGATCGAAGTTCTTCGTCCTTCAGCCCCTTATCGAACTCGAGAGCCTTGCCCGATCTGCGCGTCAGCGCGACCACCCGCCCCCCGACGAGGCAGACGGATACTGTGGAGGACCGAGGCGCAACTAGGCCGACCCTGCCTGCGGCGGGGAATCCGCAGGGACTCGCGGGATCGAGGGCGGAAAGCCAAAGAGGGCGAAAGGTTTCGGGTTCCTCGTTGCGTCGCAGATAGGCCAAGCCTTCCGGCCCGACGAACTGCGGGGCCGGTGCATCCTCGAAAAAATAGCCCGAGACGAGTTCGCCAGCGAGCTCCATCCGTCTCATGCAGGCGAAAAGCCGCTGCCAGGAGAGAAAAGGGAGTTCGCGCTCGAGGAGGGGGCGGAGAAGGATGCCGTAGCGGCCGAGGAGGATTCTGATTCTCCCTCGGTCGAGTTCCTCGTCATCGAGGACATCGCCTTCCGAATCGGGGATGCCGATAGCGCTCCACATTCCCTCGACGGGAGGGCCGGCCCGCCAACGATGCCGAAAGGAAAGCGGCATCCCGCTGCCGGCGCGACGTGACCCCGCGCCGGGGGATGGAAGGCCCTCGGTTCGACCATCGACGAGCTTTCTGCCGAAACCGTTTCCCATGGCGCGGATGAGCGAAGAGAAGGAGTCGGATGCGATCTTCCCTTCCCATGCCTCCTTCCACAGCGTTAGGGCGAAATCCCTCGAGCTCAAATTCGTCTTTTCACGGAGAGCCCAAAAATCCGCCGGAACCGAATCGGCGGGAATGATCGTGGATGCCTGGACCTTGTTCGCGAACAGCTCATAGCTCCATGCATCGCTCAGGGCGACCGATTCCTTTCCCGTGCCGAACCAGAGCCAGCCTCCGGTATCAACGAGGGCGTCGACCGAGGCGAGCCAGCCCGGACCGAGTCTCGCGGGGAGTATCGAATCCCTGAGCGCTGAAACAGGCGCGGGATAGCCGGCTATCTTGCGGAGCGATTCCTCGGGAGGATTGCCGCTGGACTCCCCTCCCCCCTCCAAGCCCTGGGTCTTCGCGACCAAGCGAAAAAGGGAGACGAGGGGGCGGGCCGCGATGGAGGGGCGCGCCGCCGCCCGGCCGATCCGCAAAATGCTCTCATAATTATATCGATCTACTACGGATTCGCCCCCTCCTCGCACGAGCAGACCCCTGACCAAGGTCCCCTCTTCGACCAAGGCTTCCGCGACGACCTCGAATTCTTCCCGGCCGATGCCGAACAAGGCTTCGACGGTCCCGGCTTCGACCGGCCCCTCGAAACGCAGCCATTCGGAAAGGCAGGCGCCGGCATCATCCGTAAGCTCCTTCCTCCGGGCGGCCGTTGCGACGAGGTCGCATGAGCCTCCTTGAAGGCGGAACCTCTCGAGGCGGCCGCCGGCGCTTTCGTCCTCCAAGAGCGAGCCCTCGAGACCGCCATAGGAGGCGAGCTCGGACAATTCGCCTTGGGTCACCGCGACACGTTCGTCTATCCAGGCCGCAAGCTCGATGAGATTTTCGGGCGCCCATCCGGGCAGGAGTCTTTTTCTCTTGCGTACGAAGGCCTCGACGAGGACCGGATCGAGAAGCGGTCTATGCCGAGGCGAATCGAGGGCCAGGGAAACGGCATCCGTCGAAACGGTCGCCCGGTCGCCGCGAATATCGTCCGCCCGGTACATCAAATCGCCCTCGCGGAGCCATGCGGCGCCCGAGGCGAAGGGCGAGGGATGGTCGGTAAAAAAGGACCCGATTTCGATGCTGCCTTCTGAGAGTTCGGAGAGGAAGGCGGCAAGTCCCTCCAGATCGATCTGGTCGATGAGGACGGTCCTCCAGGTTTCGAGGGTAACGGGGAAATTTTCCTTGTCGCGGACGGCCGCGAAGAGCCGGGTCGCGCGAAGCCTGGTCCTCCATAGGGGCTGCCTTTTTCTTCCCCCACCCCTCGGCAGGAGGAGGGCCCTGCCAGCGTTTTCGCGGAAGGCGGAGGCGAAGAGGCCCGAGGATTCGAGGCGCGTCCTGAGAAGGGCCTCGAGGCGCGATCGCTCGCCGACGCCGCGCAGGATGGCGGTAAGGCCTTCGACGAGAGCCGCGTCCCCCCTTCGCCCGGGTACGAGTACCAGGACGCCCTCGTTGTCCGCATGCACCTGCACATCCCCCAGGCCTTCCTCGGCGAAGGCCGCCGCGATGACGAAAGCGAGACCCTCGTTGACGCGTCCTCCTCGAAAATCGTGGACGAGGAGGGCGGCATCCCCCTCCGATGCATTCCCTCCCATCACCTCGATGGCGATCCTTTTCGAAGTAGGCAGGGGCACGGCTCCCTGGGCCTTCCTTTGCGCGGATAGGAATTTGCCCAGCTCGGCGACGGCGTCCTCGGAAAATGCGCATTCTTCCTCGAGAAATCGTCCGAAATCGGTTTCGCTCACCGAAAGCTCAAGCCTGTCGAGGAGATCGAGGAGGCCTCGGGCGAGTTCTCGGCTCGCGTGGAGTGGTCCCCCCTTCCAAAAAGGTATGAAGTCTGCCGGTCTGTCGAGGGGAAGCACGGTCACGGCCTCGGCTCCGATGTCGACAATCCTCCAGGATTGGCTTCCCAGGGTGAAGGCGTCGCCCTTCTTCCTTTCGAAAACGAATTCCTCGTCGAGCTCGCCGATCCGCTTGCCGTCGCGGGCGAGCCGCATGCTATAGAGCCCCCTGTCGGGGATGGTTCCACTCGATGTCCAGAGGAGTCGCGACGCGCCGCGCAGGGCATGGACCGAGCCGCTGGCGACGTCGAGGATTACGCGGGGCTCGAGTTCTCTCAACCCGGCTCCCCCCTCCGAGGGGGCCCAGCGTCCGCGGAGGAGGTCCAGGGTACCGTCGAACAGACTTCGCGGCAAATCGACAAATGATGACATACTTAGTACGATATCGTACAAGGCGTCGGGGGATCGCGGATTCTCTGTCGCGAGGGAGAGCAGGACCTGGGAGAGCAGGTCGAGGGGGTTGCGGGGAGGATCGATTTCTTCGATAGAGCCCTTCCGCGCCTCGCGGACGACCGTCGCGGCGTTCAGCAGTTCGAGGCCGTGGAAGGGCAGGATTTCCACCCGCGAGGTCCTGCCGACCCCATGCCCCGAACGGCCCGCCCGCTGGAGGGCTTGGGCGATGGAGGGAGGCGCGCCCGCGAGGACCACCTTGTCGACGGAGCCCACGTCGATGCCGAGTTCGAGGGAGCCCGTCGCCACAACCCCTGAAAGTTCTCCTGCCTTCAGCCTCGATTCCACCTGCTCCCTGATCTCGCGCGAGAGGGAACCGTGGTGGGCCCAGACGATCGACTCCTCGGCGCCTCGCCGCGCGGCCTCCTCGTTCAGGAGGAATGCGAGGCGTTCGGCTCTCCGCCTCGCGTCGCAAAATATCATCGTCGTCCGGGCTCCCTCCATCCGCTCAAGCAATGCGGGAACGAGAGCCGCGTAGCGCGATTCTATTTCGGTAGCCGGGACTCCGGACTGGGAGACAGCCGGGCTGGGCCAGGACACGAGGAATTCGATGTCTTTCGCCACCCGCGGGGCGACGAGGCTCACCGCGCGGGGCACCAGCTGGGCTCCCCTGCCCGCCTCTCCGACGAGCCTTCGGGCTCCGAACCATTCGGCGATCCTTGCGGCGGGCCTGAGTGTCGCAGACAGGGCGACGCGCTGGAATTCCCCCGCCAAGAGTACCAGGCGGCCGAGGCTCGCCATGAGGTGGGCTCCTCGCTTGGTTCCGGCCACCGCGTGGATCTCGTCGACGATGACGAATCGTATGGAGGCGAGGATGGGGCGTGCCCTCGGCGAATCGAGGAGGATGGCGAGGCTTTCAGGCGTCGTACAGAGGATGGAGGGAGGCCGAGTTAGAAAACGTCTTCGCGCAGTCTCCGAGGTATCGCCCGATCGCGTTTCCGCAGCGACGCTTGGCAGAAAAAGGCTCCGTCTCTTGGCCAAGGCCGCAATTTCCTCGATCGGCTCGAGCAAGTTGCGGCGAATGTCCTCGTTGAGGGCCTTGAGAGGGGATACATACAGGACCGAAAGCGAGCGCGGATCGTAGGTCTCATCGTAGAGTCGCGACAGGGCGAGGAGGAAGGCCGCGAAGGTCTTGCCATTGCCCGTCGGGGCCTCGGCGAGGACATGTTCGCCCCTGCCGAGGGCCGCCCAGACCTCGGACTGAACGGGGGTCGGCGCATCGAAGCGAGACTGGAACCATTCGGACACCAGGGGATGGAAGTTTCGAAGCGGGCCTTCGGCGTCGTTCACGGTTCGAAGAGGGAATCCCTGGCTCCGCGCTGAGCCGCGGCCGGACGCGTCTCAGCCGAAGGTTTGACCGAGGAAGCCGACCGATCGGAGGGCGGAGACGCCGCTGCGCCGCCGGTGGAAGGCTCCTGAACCTTGGCCTTGGCTGCGGCCTGAGGCTGTGAAAGGGCCGTTTCCTTGACAAGGCCTTCGATCACCTCGAGGAACTCCTCGAGGGTCTCGAACTTGCGATATACGGAGGCGAAACGGACATAGGCGACCTTGTCGAGGGAATAGAGCTTCGCGAGCACCATCTCACCCAACTCGGTGGTGGTGATTTCGTTGACGGCCTTGCCGCGCATGGCCGCCTCGTCCTCGATTTCATTCACGAGATTCTCGATTGAAAGCTGGGAGACCGGTCGCTTTTCCAGGGCTCGCGCGACGCCCTTTTCCAGTTTGGAGCGCTCGAAGGGCTCGCGCCTCCCGTCGCGCTTTACCACCATCAGCGGCTTTTCCTCGATGCGCTCGTAGCTCGTAAAGCGAAAACCGCAGGCCAGGCACTCCCTGCGTCGGCGGATCGACTCGCCGTTGGCGAGGGTGCGGGAATCGACGACCTTGTCGTCGTCGCTTCCGCAATGGGGGCAACGCATCGGGATCCTCCTTGTCTGAGCCTAGCTTCCCAGGCTGGGCTTGACAAGCATTCGCGTCGTCTCGACCTCGAGTCTCCGGCGATGCCGCCCCTTGCCAGATTCGAAAAGACGGCTACACTGACTTCCCCATGGGATTTCGGTCGACCCTCGTTCACCTTCGCTTTCCTTTTTCTTTCTTTCTCTTCCCCATCTGGCTCGCCGCCGTCTCCGCGGCGAGGGAAGTCGATCCGCTCCGCTGCCTCGCGAGTTTCTTCATACTCCACCTCCTTCTCTATCCCGCGAGCAATGGTTTCAACAGTTATTACGACCGCGACGAGGGGCCGATCGGCGGCCTCGCCAAGCCGCCCCCGGTAGGCGCGGATCTTCTCGCCGCCTCACTGATCCTCGATTTCCTCGCCCTTGTCGCGGGCCTGACCCTGCTCGGACCCTTATTCATGGGAGGCTTGATCGTCTACGGCCTCGCGTCGAAGCTCTACTCTTGGGACAAAACCCGCATCAAGGCGCGCCCGATCGCCGGTTGGCTCTTGATCGGCATCGGCCAAGGCGGACTCACCTTCCTGCTCGTCGTGGCGAGCATCGGCAAGGCGGGTCTAGCGGGTATAGGCGGCGAGACCCTCCTCGAGTCCCTCGCCGCCACGGCCCTCCTCCTCGGGGTCTATCCTCTCACGCAGATCTACCAGCATGAGGAAGACGCCCGCCGGGGGGATCTCACCATCAGCCGCCTCGTGGGCATTCCGGGAAGTTTCATCCTTTCGGGCGTCTTTCTCGGCATCGGCATACTCGGCCTCGGCGCCTTCGTCGCCATGCGAGGCGGGGCGCCTTGGACCCTTGCCTATCTCGGGATTCAACTTCCAGCGACGATATATTTCATTGTTTGGTTCGCCCGGACGCTTCGCGACCCGGCCATGGCCGATTTCCGCCACGCGATGAGGATGAACCTTCTCGCCTCGGGCTGCCTCAGTTTATTCTTCATTATCCGCCTCGCCGCGGGCGGACTTTCCATCGCGGCATGAAAGGAGTCGAACCATGTCATCACTCGTGAGATGCAAGGCCTGCGGATACATCATGGAAGCGGCCGACCTCGGGGAGGTCTGCCCCGCTTGCGGCGTGCCGGCGAGGCAATTCGAGCCCTATGACGATAAGGTCAGCGAGAAACGCAGAAGGCTTCTCGATCTCCACATCCACCCGGTCATCGTCCACGCGCCCCAGGCCTTCGCCCTTGCCCTCGTCGTCCTCGCCATCATCATCGCCTTTTCGGTTGATGGTTTCAGGACCCTAGTCACCGACACGGCAAGGAGTCTGGGCGTCGCCCTGCCTCTCACCGTCTTGGCGGCCTTCGTCTCCGGTCAGGCCGACGCCAAGCTCCGCTTTCGCAAGACGACGACGCCCATTCTCCTGAGGAAAAAGCGCTATGCTTCCCTCTTTTTCGTTTTCTCGCTCTTGGTGGCGTGGATGGCCCTGATGTCTCCCCTCGACAACCTTCTCACTGTGGCGATTTTCGGCCTTCTCTCCGCCGCGTCCCTCGGCTGCGGCGCAATGCTCGGCATACTCGGCACCCCTCTCCTCGTGGCGAAATTCCCAGGTTAGTCGGGGGGTCAATCCTCGTCGCTTCCGAGCTTCCGTACGAGGACCGCATACATCGGTCCGGCCCCGGCTGCGCGATCGGGGAGCAGGGCCGAGCCGAGGCTTCGCGCTTCCCAAATCGGTCCCAGAGGAGCCTCGAATGACGCAGCCGCGCCGGCGCGACGCGCGAGTCTCGCCGCTACTCCTTCGTTCTCTTCAGGCGAAAGGGCGCAAGTGGAATAGACGAGGGAGCCGCCGGGCCTCAGCATGATGAAGGCCGCGGAGAGCAGGGCCCATTGCCTCCTCGCGAGGGCGAGGGGACGGGCGGGACTCCAGGCTTCGATCGCCTTTCGGTCGCCGAGCACATGGCGCTCGCTCGAACAGGGGGCGTCGAGAAGGATGGCTGCGAAGCGCCCCTCGTTGCGGCGGCACATGGCTGCGGCGTCTTCGCCCGACACCCGGACTCGCGAGCGTAGCCCGGGAGGAAGATGGCGATCGAGGGCCTCGGAGAGTCGTCTTCGCCTATCGGATGAGAGTTCGTTGGCGACGATGCTGGCGCCGGGCGGGAGGCGCGAGGCGAGGACGAGGGTCTTGCCCCCGGGAGCCGCGCAGGCGTCGAGAATTTCTCCCTCCGCAAGGGGGAGGAGGGTGGCCACCTCGACCGAAGCCTTGTCGAGGAAGTAGGGTTCGCAGCCGGGAGAGGCGATAAAGGGCAAGGGAGCGGAAGGGCCTTCGAGAGCCGCCGCAAGGGCAGGCCAGCGATCGCCGAAAAGGCCGCGGTAGCGCGCATCGAAGGCCTCTGGGCCCGTGGCGGGTTTTTCCTTGCTCATCAACCGGGGATTCTAGCGCAGTCTCGCGCGTACTCCGCAAGGGGTGGGCCAAAGGCGCCGACCCGGGCCCAAAGCCCGGGCGTTGACCTTGATCCTTGGCCCGAGGATACTGTCCATCCATGTATAAGGGCATCATCTTCGACCTCGACGGCACCCTCGTGGACAGCCTCGACGATCTCACGGTTTCGCTCAACACGGCCCTCGCCGAGGCTGGGTTGCCGACGCGAAATCGCGACGAAGTCAGGCTGATGATCGGCAACGGCATGACTGTCCTGGTCAAACGGGCCCTCGAAGGGCAGGACGTCGACGAAAAAGAAACGGCCCGGATCAAGGCCGTCCTCGAAGCGCATTACGCGCTTCACAGCCTCGACAAGACCAGGCCCTACAAAGGCATCGATGAGCTGATCGTGTTCTTGAAGCGCGAGGGGCTGAAGCTCGGCGTTCTTTCGAACAAGCCCGACGACTTCGCGACCTCCATCGTCGCCGCCCTCTTTCCCGCAGGTCCCTTCGCCCTCGTTCGCGGACAACTTCCCGGAGTCCCGACGAAGCCCGATCCCCAAGCCGCGCTCGAGATGATTCGCGGCTGGGGTCTCGCCCCGAAGGAGGTCGCCATCGTCGGTGATTCGGCCGTGGACATCGAGACCGGTCGGAATGCGGGATGCGATTCGCTCGGCGCGGGATGGGGTTTCAGGGGACGCGGAGAACTCGAAGCCGCGGGGGCCACGGCCGTCCTCGAAAGCCCTTTGGAAATTGCCGACTGGCTCGCGACCGCGGGCCGAACTAAAATGAGTTGATCTTCGCGCGCGGGTCGCCCGCCGCCATCGGCCGGATATTTTGAGGAGGAAGCATGGACCACGAAACGATCAGAAAGCGCGCGAAAGATTATATCGCTGCCGAAACCGATAGAGCTTTCAAGAAGGAAGTCGAAGATCTCCTCGCCCGGGCTGATATGGCAGGAAAGCCCGAGGGCTCCACCGAATGGGCGGAGCTCGAGGATCGCTTCTATCGCGATCTCGAATTCGGCACCGGCGGTCTTCGTGGCGTCATCGGTGGCGGATTCAACAGGATGAACTTCCTCGTCGTGACCCGAGCGACTCAGGGCCTCTGCGACTACCTCATCGCCGCCTTCCCAGGAAAGAAGCTCTCCGCGGTGATCGCCCACGATTCGCGAGATCATTCCGACGAATTCTCCTTCGCTGCTGCCCGCGTGTTCGCGGGGAATGGCATCAAGGCCTGGCTTTTCCCTTCGCTTCGGCCCACGCCCGAGCTTTCCTATGCCGTGCGAGAGCTCAAAGCCGACACGGGCATCGTCGTGACGGCGAGCCACAACCCTCCCAAATATAATGGTTACAAAGCCTATTGGAATGACGGCTCCCAGGTGACCCCTCCCCATGATACAGGCATAATCGACCGCGTCGGAAAAGTTGTCGAGGCGAGGCTCCTTTCCAAGGAGGAGGGTCTCGCCAAGGGGCTCATCGAGATACTCGACAGAGGGATCGACGATCGCTACGTCGCGATGGTGAAGTCCCACCTTCTTCGCCCCGCCCTCATCAAGGAGATGGCCTCGCAGGTCAAGCTCGTCTACACGCCCCTCCACGGCACTGGCGCCATGCTCTTCGAGCGCATCATGGGCGAACTCGGTCTCAAGGTGACAACCGTGCCCGAGCAACGCGAGCCGGACGGGCGATTCCCCACGGTGGCCTTCCCCAACCCCGAGGAAGCTGCAGCCCTCGACCCGGCCATCAAGCTTGCGGCCCGCGAAAAAGCCGACGCGGTGATGGCCACCGATCCCGACGCCGATCGTCTCGGCATAGCCGTCCGGGCCAGGGACGGTTCCTATACCCTCGTCACCGGCAACCAGCTCGGTTCCCTCCATCTCGATTACATTCTCCTCACCCTCGAGGAACTCGGAAGGATGCCGAAGCGACCTGTCGCCATCAAGACGATTGTCACGACCGACCTCCAGACCCGCATCGCCGAAAGCCACGGAGCCACGGTCCGCGAATGCCTGACGGGCTTCAAGTGGATAGCGGAGGTCATGCGCGACCTCGAGAAGGAAGGCCTCGATTTCGTGTACGGCACGGAGGAAAGCTACGGTCACCTCGTCGAGACCGAGGTCAGGGACAAGGACGGCATATCAGCCGCGGCCATCACCGCGGAAATGGCCCTGTATTGGAGGTCGAAGGGCAAGAGCCTCCTCGACCGGCTCGACGAGATCTACGCGGAACATGGGTATTATGAGGAAAAGGGAGTCAACCGCTACTTCGAGGGCGCCTCGGGCATGGACGTCATGGCCGGCATCATGGCCGCATATCGAGCGAATCATCCCAGGGCCTTCGGGGGAATCGCCGTCGTTAAGATCCGGGACGTGAAATCGGGCCGGGAATGGCGACCCGGAGCCGAAGGGGCCGCGACAAAACTCAGCCTGCCCTCGAGCGATGTCCTCCAATGGTGGCTGACCGACGGCACGATCGTCACCGTCCGCCCGAGCGGCACCGAACCCAAAATCAAATACTACCTGCTTTCCCGCACGGTTATCGGGGCCGAGGGCCTCGCCGGAGCGCGCAAGGCCTCGACTGCCAAGAACGAGGCCATAATCGCCGAGATCAAGCAGACTCTCGAGACCGCGGCAAAGGGCGGAAGGTGAGGGAGGGAGCGAGGGGAGCCTACCCCGCTTCAGGCCGCAAACAGGGACGACTCTCCCAAGAGGAAGCGGCGTCCCTTTTCCCCGCCGACTGGGAGAGGCGAAGCTATCTCGCCTTCGACGTCGAGACCACCGGTCTCGATTCGAAGACCTGCAGGGTCGTGGAGATCGGGGCCGTCCTCTTCGTTCCGGAAAGCGAGGTCTTCGACGGCCCTTCGATGGAGAGACTGATCAATCCTGGAATGCCCATTCCCCCCGCCGTCATCGCTATCCATGGCATAGGCGACGCGGATGTACGCTCCGCGCCCAGTTTCTCCGCCGTCGCCCGCGACTTTGCCGCCCTCGCCGAGGGGGCTATATTCGTCGCGCACAATGCGCCTTTCGATCTTGGATTCATCCGGGGCGAGTTCGCGCGCGCGGGCCTTCTGCCCCCGACCAATCCCGCGATGGATAGCCTCGTTCTCGCCCGCGCCGCCTTTCCCGGTCTCTCCTCTTATAGCCTGCCTCGCCTCCTCCCCTCGCTCGGCATACGGAGCGAGCGAAGCCATCGGGCCCTCGACGACGCGATCGCGGCCGCGAGGGTCTTCGTCGAGGCGGGGAGGAGACTTACCGGCCTGGCGAACCGGCAAAAGGTTTGAAAAAAGCCGCCGTTTTCCCTTTTCGCCGAAACCGCGATATCTTGACGCGAGTAATCTATCTCAAGGAGACATCATGAAACGCCTCTTCCTTTCACTCGCCCTTACCATCGCCATCGCGGGGGGCGTGGCAGCCCAAAGCGATCCATTCGCGCCCTTCCAGACTGCCCTTGGCACCTTCTCGAACGCGATGGCCAGCGCCCTCGCCCTCAACGCAAGCGTCGGTTCGACCTGGTCGGACGCCTACGTCGGAGGCTTTCCCCGATTCGGGGTCGGAGCGGTCGTAGGCAGCGCCTTCTCGGGCAAGGGCAGCGTCGACCCGCTGTTTACGGCCTTGGGTCAGAACGCGCCCATCTATTTTTCGCAATTCGGCATTCCCATTCCGGTCGCCGGCCTTAGCGCCAAGATCGGCCTTCCCTTCCTGCCCATCGATGTCGGCGTTTCGGGCGGCTACATTCCCCAATCCCTCGGCGACCAGCTTCGCAGCGCAACCAAGGTTTCGGTGGACTACAAGAACATAGCCGGGCAGGTCCGCGTAGCCCTCCTCAAAGAGAACATCCTCTTCCCGGACATCAGTCTCGGGCTTGGCGTCTCCTACCAAGAAGGCTCGGTGAGCTCTCCCCTGGGCGTCGGCTCGACCACCCTCGTCAATAATCAACAGGTCACCTCCAGCCATTGGTGGACTGTCAGCGCCACCGATCCGGACCTTTCCCTGGGCTGGAAGTCGACCAATTTCGACGCGACCCTCCAGGTTTCCAAGTCGCTTCTCCTCTTCCGTCCTTATGCGGGTCTCGGCTACACGATGGGCAGCTCGACCGTGACGGGAGGGGTGGTGAGCAAAATCAACTATGGTTTCGCGACAACGAGCGGCGGAACGCTTACTCCCTCCGACGCGGCGACCCTCGCGGGCGATCTCCAGTCCGTCGGAGCCGCCGCGCCCAGTTTCACCTCGGCCGGCTACACTTTCACGACCACAGCCAACACCCCCATGCTCCGCGTCTATGGCGGCCTCTCCTTCGAAATTCTGGTCCTCAAATTCGATACCCAGGTCATGTACGTGCCGGCTACGAAAAATCTCGGCGCCTCCTTCATGACGAGGCTCCAGCTCTAGATCGGCCCTCTCGCGTCCCGATCATTAGCGCGCGGCCGCCTTCGGGCGGCCGCTTGCATTTCGCTTCTCATGGCCTCGCGCGTAGGGAGAAAAATAGCCTCCCCTTTTCAGCCTTCAATCCTCCCGCTAAAATCCGCCCATGGTTACGACACGCACGAACTACGACCTCGTCGTCCTCGCAGGCGATATCGGCGGCACCAATGTGAATCTCGCCATGATCGGCAAGAAAGGCGGAACCTTCACCCTCATCGCCGATCGTCATTACAAGACGAAAGAGGAAAAATCCTTGATCGAGCCCCTCGAGCGTTTCCTCGTCGAGATGAGGCGCGACTATCCGGTCTTCGCTCCCGAGGCCTGCTGCATTTCAGGCGCCGGCCCCGTCGACTCGGGAAGAATCGTGCTCACCAACGCACCGTGGAACATCGACGGGCCCGCGATCGAAGCCAAGTTCGGCCTTCCGACCAAGGTCATCAACGATTTCACCGCCGTATCCTACGGGGTCATCCTCCTCGATCCGCACAATCCCGACCAACTCAGACGCCTCGCCCATTGCGACGGCAGCCTTCCCGAGCCGCGATCGGGCGTGCGCCTCGTCATCGGCGCCGGCACGGGCCTCGGCCTGGGCTATGTCGTTCGCGTCCATGACCGCGTCGAAGCCTTCCCCTCCGAGGGCGGTCACGTCACCCTCCCCGTCTACGACGAAGATTCGCGGGCCCTCCAAACCTGGCTTACGGAAAAGATGGGCTTCGTCCCCGGGGCCGAAGCCGCCATCTCGGGCATCGGCATCGCCAACATACTCGAGTTCCTCGTCGCTCATCGCGGCATCAAGGTCGGCCTCCCCCTCGATATCCTGGCCCATCCCTTCGAGGAACGGCCTGTCCTCGTATCGACCAATGCGGGAGCCGATCCGATCTGCGCCGAGGCCATGGATATGTTCGTCAAGTTATACGCCCGCGTCGCTGCGGACGCCGCGGCGACATTCCTCCCGACAGGAGGCGTGTTTCTCGCCGGCGGCATAGCGGCCAAGAACGAAGCGCGCTTCACCGAAGGCGATCGCTTCATGGCCATGTTCGAAAAGAGCTACCGCGAGCATGTTCGAAAAATCCTCGCGGCGACTCCGGTGATGATCGTCCGCGACTACTCGATCTCGCTCTACGGCGCCGCAAACGCGGCCGCCCTTTCCTGCTGAGTGCCCCATGGAAAAGCTATCAGAAGCCCTCCTTGCTGACATGAGCTCCAAAGGCATCGACATCGATCTCAGCCTGTCGATCCTCGAAGACTGGAACTCGGGCTTCTACGACAACGTGAAGCCGGTCAAGGCGGTCTCGGTGCCGGCAATCGACGGCGAAAGCGTCATCGATACCTCGGCCCTCGTCACGTTGATCCGTCCCTTCGATCAAGCGAAACTCCTCTACGATTCCCTAAATCTTCCTTTGCCGAAGGGCCTACCCCGAAGCGGCGCCAATCTCCTCTTCGACCGAGCCTCCCTCGAGGAACTCGGCCTTCGCCTTCTCTCCAGGGCCGCCTGGGGCGTTCTCAACGGCGGCTCGGCGACGAGTTATGCGGATCGCAAGAAGAACAGGGCCTATGGCGACGATGTTTTTTCCTTGCTCGCTGCTGGTTTCGACCGTCTTGAACCCCTATGCCGCGATAAGCCGAAGGGTCTCGCCCCGGCCTTCCTCAATCCCGACGGCAGCCCCGGGCCTTCCTTTCTCCTCCTCAAGATGCGAGCTCGGCTGCTACTCGCAGAAAAATACCGAGGCAGGTTAGGCGATTCCGATATGCCTATCCTTCCCCTTTTCCAGATGTCGAGTTCGGGCAACGACGCCGAGCTCGCGCAGGCCTACGAGGCGATGCGGGCTGAGGCACTTCTTTCCGGGCCGGCGGCCAGCCTCGGCGGCATCGATGCCTCGGGCGCCGTATCTTGGGCGACCGGAATCCAGCCGATGATCGCGGCCTTCAGCCACTCCTCGGAGGGGAAGGCGAAGCGCATTTTCGATTCTGCCTGGGGCAAGCCCGATTCGGCTCTCGCCCTGCCCGGCGGACACGGCCAATCCTTCAGGATTCTGGCCAAGGTCCTTCGCGATCTTCGAGCTTCCGGCATTCGATGGGCCTGGTTGGGCAACGTCGACAATCTCGGCTTCGTCCCGGACCCGCTTAGGTTGGCCGTCCTCGCGCTCTCCGGCCAGCCCGCCGCCTTTGAGTTCGCCTATCGCAGCCCCCTCGACGTGAAGGGCGGAATTCTCGTCGAGACGAGCGAGGGAGGATGCACGATAGCCGACATAGGTCCCGCCATCTCCTTTGACGAAGTCAGGCGCCTCGAGGAGGGCGGCTCTTCCATTCTCTTCAATTGCGCCACCGGGCTCTTCGACCTCGAGTGGCTCGTCCCCCGTCTCGACGAGATCGGCCGCGCCTTGCCGGTTCGCTTCACCGACCAGGACAAGGACGCCGGCCGCTATTCGCAGGCCGAACAGGTCACCTGGGAGGTGGCCTCCCTCCTCCCCTCCTTCCTCTCCTTCGCGGTCAGGAAGGAGGAGCGTTTCATCGCGGCGAAACTCCTCGCCGAGACCCTCCTGGCGAGCGGACTCGGTCTCGGCGATCCACGCGTGCCGGCCGATCTCGCAGCGGCTTCGGCCATGCTGCACCGAGGGCTCATCGCGAGGCTGGAGGGCGAATACGGATTGCGACTCCGGGAGGGGCGCTGGTCCGCCGCTGACTGACGGCGGACAGCCGGAGCCGTCAGCAGCCAGTCGTAAGAGCTCGAGCCTCCCTCGCGCTCATTCGGGAAGGGCGATGGCGACCACTTCCTCGAAGCGTTCCACGGGGTGAAAGCTTATGCCCTTCCGCACATGTTCGGGGATGTCGTCGAGGTCCTTCTCGTTCGCCTTAGGTATGATGATATCGCGTATCTTGTTGCGCTTGGCCGCAACGGTCTTTTCGCGCAACCCGCCGATCGGGAGCACCTGCCCGGTCAGCGAAAGTTCCCCCGTCATTGCGAGCCATGGCTTGATCTTCTTGCCGAGCACGAGGCTGAGAAGGGCTGTCGCCATCGTGATGCCTGCCGAAGGGCCGTCTTTCGGCGTGGCGCCCTCCGGAATATGGAGATGGATCTGCCTTGCGTCGAACCAGTTGCCGTCGATCCCGTATTCCTCGTTCGCGATGTGCCGGACATAGGTGTAGGCGATTCCCGCCGATTCCTGCATGACGTTGCCCATCTGGCCCGTGAGCTTGAAGCCTTCCTTGCCCTGATTGGCCATGGCCTCGATGAGCAAGGTGTCGCCGCCCATGCTCGTCCAGGCGAGGCCGATCGTCATGCCCGGTCCCGTGGCCTTTTTGATGTCGTCGTCGCGGAACATGGGCTTGCCCAGGTGCTTCTGCACGCCCTGTTTGTCGATCAGGAATTTCTCCGTCTCCCTGCCTTCCAACACCATTATCTTCGCGAGCTTGCGGTGGATCTTATCGAGGGCCTTTTCGAAATTGCGGACCCCCGCCTCGCGGGCGTAGCTCTCGGCGATGTGGACGAGGGCGTCGCGGGTGTACCGCACGGCGTTCTTCTTGAACCCGTTTTTTTCCAGGGATTTCGGAATCAGGTAATGCTTGGCGATTTCTATCTTTTCCACGTCGACGTAGCCCGGAAGCTGGATGATCTCCATGCGGTCGATGAGGGGCGGCGGAATCGTGTCGAGGGTATTGGCCGTAACTACGAAGAATATATTTGAAATGTCGAAAGGCAGGTCGAGGTAGTGGTCGCGGAAGGAGAAATTCTGCTCCGGATCGAGGGCCTCGAGGAGGGCGCTCGAGGGGTCGCCCTGGTAGCTCTGTCCCATCTTGTCGATCTCGTCGATCATGAACACCGGGTCGCGGCTCTTGGTGATCTTGAGACCCTGGATGATCTTGCCTGGCAGGGCGCCGACGTAGGTGCGCCTATGTCCCTTGATCTCGGCCTCGTCGCGCATGCCTCCGACAGAAAAGCGGAAGAACTGCTTGTTGAGGGCGCGGGCGATGGATTTGCCCACCGAGGTCTTGCCGACGCCGGGGGGGCCGACCAGGCAGAGGATCGATCCCTTGGCATCCTTCTTGAGTTTGCGCACGGCGAGGAATTCGAGGATACGCTCCTTCACGTCCTTGAGGCCGTAGTGATCCGCCTCGAGCATCTCCTGGGCCTTGCCTAAATCGAATTCGCCGGAGACCTGGGAGGTCCAGGGAAGGTTCGCCACGAGATCGAGCCAGTTTCTCGTCACCATGAACTCGCTCGAGTTGGGGTCCATCAGGTTGAACTTCTCGAGCTCCTGCTCGACGAGTTCCTTGATCTCGCCCTGGAATTTGAAGGCCTCGATCTTGTCCTTGAACTTCTGGTAGTCGCTGGACTTCGAATCGGTGGGCATGCCGAGCTCGGTCTTGATGGCCTTGAGCTCTTCCTTGAGGAAGTATTCGCGCTGGCTCTTCTCGATCTTCTCGTTAATCTCCGTCTGCACGCGTTTCTGGATGCGGAGGAGTTCCTGCTCCTTCTTGATGAAAACCAGCACCCGCTCCATCCTTTCGTGGATGTCGAGGGTCTCGAGGATCTTCTGCTGGTCGTTCTTGTCGACATTGAGAATGCTCGCGATGAAATCGGCTATCTTGCCCGGATGATCGATATTGATCATGTTGAGCCGCATTTCCTCGGAGAAAAGGGGGTTGTTTTCCAGGACGCCCTTCATCTCCGAGAGCAGGGCACGGGTCAGGGCCTTGATCTCGTCGGTTCCCTCGCCTTCGTCCTCGAGGTAGTTTACAGCCGCCACGATGGGCGATTCCTTCGAGAGGAATTTCTTCACCCTGAAGCGCTTCAGCGTGGATATGAAGATGTTTACCCCGCCGTCGGGAAGATTGATTCTCTTCATGATCTTCGCGACGGTTCCGACCGCGTGGAGATCTTCGCCCTTGGGCTTTTCGACTTCGGACTTGATCATGATGAGCCCGATCATCCCGTCGCCGACCACCGCTTCTTCAATGATCTTCACGTCATCCGGATTTCCGATCATTATCGGGGTGAAAATGCCTGGAAAGATCGGACGTCCCATCAGGGGAATGAGGGGCAGCTTGCCGGGCAGAATTAGGTCAATGGGAATTATCTCATTCTCAGCCATAGTCGCTCCTATGAGGTCTTTCAGTCAAAAAATACGACTTCAGCCCCTTAGCGACAAGTTATGGAAGCCATTTCAGACAAAGCTCGGACGATTTTTCTACTTTTGCCCCCTCATAGACCGGCCGCGGCCAAAACGATTCCGATCCTCGCGGGGTCGATGCCGAGGCCCCGCACGGCAATCGCCTCCTCAGCGATCCTATTGCCCAGCCTGAGACAGCGCTCCGGGGAAAAGCCGCGGGAGACACCCGCCAGATAGCCTGCGGCGAAGGCATCACCAGCGCCTGTCTCATCGAAGGGAATTTGGGCTCGCACCGGACTCTCCAAAACCTGCCCTTGCCGGCAGAGGAGTGCCCCGCGCTCGCCCCTCTTTACGATGAAGGAACAACTGACATCGGCGAAGGTTTTGCAGCCATCCTCGACGGTGGAACCGGCAAGGCTCATGAACTCATCCTCGTTGGCGAAGACGAAATCACAATAGCGTCGGATACCATCAATCACGAGATCGCGATGGGATTCGACGAGGAATTTCGAGCCGAGATCAATGGCCACCTTCATCCCCGCCGCCCTTGCCTTGCCCCCCTCCTCCTCGAGGAGTCTCGAGTTCGCCATCGCGAATCCATCGATATAGAGAATGTCCCCGCTCCGCCTTTCGATGGAGCCTCGATCCTCGCCGACGAAGGAGGCAGCGCCGGGAGCGACAAGAATGGTCCGTCCGCCGTCCGGATGGATCAGGACGCAAAAAAGCCCGGTTGGAAGCGGGGCGCGCGTCAGAACCGTGCATACTCCCGCTGAGGTAAGATCTCGCTCATACCGTCTGCCCATTTCATCATCGCCGACCGAGCCGACAAAAGTAGCTTCCATGCCGAGGAGGGCAGCGGCTCGGGCCGTGTTGGCAGCCCCGCCCGCGGCCGCGAAGTTCGCCTCCGAAAGGCGCGGCAGAAGCGGATCGAGCATGCCGCTCGCGAGATGGCTGGTCGCGTTGACGCGAAAACCCATCGACGCGGGCACTTCCGCATCGACAAAAGCGAAAAGATCCATCAATGCGTTGCCGATGGCGACGAGGCGTATTCCCACGAGTGACTCCCCTTTGAAGATAGGCCGCGCGCGCCTCTTTCGCAAGCGTAAGGCCCTTCCTCTCCTTCTCCCATTTCGCCAATTCCCCTCTCCCTTGACCCTCTCGCTCCGGCGTGCTACACAAACGACTCGACTACAAAAGTCGCCATCCATGGGCGCTTGGCTCAGCTGGTCAGAGCGCCTGGTTTACACCCAGGATGTCGGGGGTTCAAATCCCTCAGCGCCCAGAAAAGCCGTCGCGAAAGCGACGGCTTTTCCATTAGGCGCTAAGGGATTTGGACCGAGCGGAGCGGCGCGACCGGAAGCGAGCGTGAGCCGACAGGATGTCGGCGAAAGCTCCGCGAGGCGGCCTAAGGCCGTGGACCCAGACCGACTTCCATCAGCAACTCCGAATAATACCGGGGCTCCACGGTGGACTCGTCGAGCCCCGCTCTTTCGAGAAGGGCGGCGATCTCTCCTCGCGCGAGCGCGATAGCTGCAGGGTCCTCGTCAGGCACCAGCGCTTCTATCTCGAGAAAGAGACCGAGGCCCGGGACTTCGAGGAGTTCAAGTATGATGGGATCGGCTCCGCCTGGAGACCATTCCCAGCGAGAGCCGATCTTTCGCTTTTCGAAAAAGGGTTCGCAGCCGAGTCTTTCAATGAATTCGGCGAAGATCTCCCGGTCGAGGACGGCGAATTCCCGCTCCCGATTGATCTCGATGCCGCCTTCGGAGCGTTTGTTCTTGAAGGTCACCGTCACGGCATCGCCTTCGGATCGCACGCGGAATCCTCGAGTGCCCCTGTTAATCCGCCATTCGGGGCCGTGCCAATAGGCGTCGCGCTTATCGAAGTCCCCACGGTAGACCGCGAATCCCTCGAGTCTCTTCCTGACTGCTCCCGGATCAGCGACATGGGCCTTCAATTCGACTTCTATCATTGTAACGCTAGACCTTCACGAGGACGGAGGGGTCGTAATCCGCGGGCGGGACAAAGCCGAGGAGTTCGACGATGGTGGCGGCGAGGCTCGAGATGCCCAATTCGCCGCCTTCGGCGCCTCCTGACAGCTCCTTTCCGTACTCTCCCCGATAATCCGGATCGAAGATGACACAGGGCACCGGATTGAGGGAGTGGCTCGTTTTGGCGCGGGGCGAGCCGTCGGCCTTCCGCGATACCGCACCCGTCTTCTTGTCGTGCTCGTACATGTCGTCTGAATTGCCATGATCGGCCGTGAGGATCATGACGCCGCCTGCTTTCTCGACGGCTTGGCGCAAGCGTCCAAGTTGGATGTCCATGGCTTCCACGCCGCAGACGACGGACTGATAGACGCCCGTGTGTCCGACCATGTCGCCGTTCGGATAATTGAGTCGAATGAAGCGGTAGCGACCGCCATCGATCGCCCCGATGACGGCGTCGGTGATCTCGGCGCATTTCATCCATGGCCTCTGCTCGAAGGGAACGACGTCGCTCTTGATCTCGACATAGTCCTCGAATTCCTCCGAGAATTTGCCTTGGCGGTTGCCGTTGAAAAAATAGGTGACATGCCCGTATTTTTGCGTCTCCGATATGGCCAGCATCGGGACCTTCGTCGCGACGAGATATTCGCCCAGGGTGCGTTCGATCGAGGGCGGCTCGACGATGTATTGCCTCGGTATGTGGGCATCTCCGTCGTATTCCATCATGCCCGCGTATTCCACCTTCGGCCATCGCTTGCGGTCGAATTTGTCGAAGTCTTCCTTCTCGAAGGCTGCGGTGATCTCGATGGCGCGATCGCCGCGGAAGTTGAAGAAGATGACGGAATCGCCGTCTTCAATCGTCCCGATCGGCCTGCCCTTATCAGTTATGACGAATTCTTTCATGTCCTGGTCGATCAGGTTGGGCTGGGCCTCGCGGTAGGCGAGGATGGCCTCCTTCGCGCTCGAGAAGGACTTGCCGAGGCCGAGCACATGGCACTCCCAACCGCGGCGCACCTGCTCCCAGTTCGCGCCGTAGCGATCCATCGTTATGTACTGGCGACCTCCGCCCGAGGCGATTCGATAGTCAACCCCTTTTGAGTTGAGGCCCGAGAGGAAGGCTTCGAAGGGCTCGACGTACTCCAACGCGCTTTGTTCGCCGACATCGCGGCCGTCGAGAAGGGCATGGACCCTGGCTTTCTTGACACCTTCGGCCGCGGCCTTCGTGAGCATGGCCTTTAGGTGATCGATATGGGAGTGGACGTTGCCGTCGGAAAATAGTCCGATGAAATGCATGTTCCCGCCGGAAGCCTTCACCTTGGCTACCAGGCGTTTCCATGTAGCGCCTTCGAACATGGCCCCGCTCTGGATCGAGGAGCTGACGAGCTTGGCCCCCTGCGCATAGACGCGGCCGCAGCCGATCGCATTATGCCCGACCTCGGAATTGCCCATGTCTTCGTCGGAAGGCAAACCCACGGCCTTGCCGTGGGCCTTGAGCTTCGTATGGGGCGATGCGGCCTCCATCGCGCGGAAGGCGTCCATCTTCGCGTCGGCTACCGCATCCCCCTCGCGAAAGGCGCCGTAGCCGACCCCGTCCATGATGACCAGGACGACGGGACCCTTCCTTCCCTTCCAGGATGGATTCTGAACGAGCGCTTCGACCATGATAGTGTTCTCCTTGGCATCCGACGCGCGGGCCGGCGCCACTTCAAATCGGCCGGCCTTCCGCCGGTCATTCCCCGAAGTATTCTATGAGGGTGCGAATAGGCAGATCGCCAAGGGCACTCCGATAATCGAGGAAGGGCAGGCCTACGACGGCGAAGGCCCCGATGGGTTCAGCGCCTCCGTCCATGAGAAGATCGGCGGCGGCCCGTATGGTGCCTCCCGTCGCGATGAGATCGTCGACGATGAGGACCCGGCCGCCGACGGGTATGTCAGCAACATGCATTTCGATTTCCGCGGCGCCGTATTCGAGTTCATAGCGCCTTCCGATGGTCTTTCCTGGTAACTTCCCTTTTTTGCGGACGAGGAGAAGCGGCAGACCGAGCCTGTCGCAGAGCGGCGCGGCGAAAATGAAGCCCCTCGATTCTATCGCCGCTATCGCATCGAGGCGCTCGTCGCGGTAGAGCTTGACCATTGAGTCGAGGCAATGCCGGAAAGCGTCGGGATTCGCGAGAATGCTCGTTATGTCGTAAAAGAGGATGCCGGGCTTCGGGAAATCGGGCACTTTTCTGATCGCATCGTCGAGATTGAAACCTTCCTGAATGGGCATGGATGATCCTTAGGTGAAAATCATGCGAAGGTACGAAGTACCGCGGCTATGGCGGAATGCTCGGGTTTCGGTCCGATGAGGTCGACCGAGGTCGCCACGAGTTCCGCGTCCTTGGTCATGTCCCTGAGCCAGGCGACCGCTGCGCCGTTCGCCCCGAAAAAGGCCGCGGGTCGACCGGCAAGATTGACGCCTTTCAATAGGCGGACGAGCTCTCCGTAGCTGGCGTTTCCCGCCTCGTCGGCGCCGAACAAATATGAGGAGGCCGCAAGCACTTCTGGGATACTGACCGCGCTCGCAACCTTTATGACAGGTGCGATGCCCATCGCCTCGAGTTTTTCCCCGAGGTCATGAGCCATCCTTTCGAGCTCGGGACGGCCATCCTGCCACACGACAAGGGTCTTTGTTTTCATCGCTTCGCCGAGTAGAAAGTCTACGGGCCCGCGTAGACCCTGTCAAGTTGAGGCTCGAGACAGAGGGCCCAGGTCTCACGGCACCGCCGGCTTCGAGCTATCACCGCTCCCCTCCGCGCTCGGCGTCGTCTCGCCGGATCCCGTCGTCGTCACCGTCTTCGCCGATTCCGGCAAGGTCGATTGCGAACTCGATGCTTCGGGGGGCTTTGGGAAGCTGGAATCGGGCCTGGCTTTATTCTTGCGGTCGATGACGATCGGCCGCAGGATGGCATCCAAAACGGCCACCCCGAGCGATAGAGCGACCGTGGCGCCGAGTCGTTGTCCCAGCTCGGCCTGGCTCAATGCCGGAGCGTTCGAGCTCTTAAAGGGCCAGGGCGCATAGCTGAGGTCTATCTGATTTTCAGCCACGGAAACGCGAACGAAGGTCGCGAGATCGAAACCGAAACCGACATAGAACAGGGCGATCGGAAAGCTTCCCACCGCGATGGCCTCAAATCGGCCTACGGGAGTTTCAGTGAATCGGGGAGTGCTGGAGGGAAGGGCATCGGAAGCCGGTGTCCATACGGCCGGGGCGGCGTCGATGCTGCCCAGGGACAGTACTCCCATGATGACGAAAAGGGCTCGCGATAGTCTCATGCCGGTCTCTCCCCGAAGAGCGCGGTGCCGATCCTGATTTCGGTCGCTCCTTCCTCGATGGCGATCTCGAAATCACCCGACATGCCCATCGAGAGCACCGTGAAGTCGGGAAGAGCGAGATCCGCGACAAGAGATTCGCGGAGAGCGCGAAGGGCTCCGAAGGACGAGCGGATCGCCTTTTCGCCGGCGCCGAGAGGAGCCATGGTCATCAGGCCACGAAGCTCGAGTCCCGGACTAGAGGGGAGCGCAAGCATGTATTCGCAGGCCTTTCGCACGCTATCGATGTCAGGGAATCCGCTCTTCGACTCTTCCCCCGTATGCAGCTCGAAGAGAATTTCCATAATTGGGCCGTTCTCCGTCTCTTCCCTTGCGTCTCGGATCTTGGCGACGAGGGATTCGAGAAGATCGAGCGAATCGACCGATTGAATGCGATCGAAAATGGATAGGGCGCGTTTCACCTTATTCCCTTGGAGATGGCCGATGAGATCAAGACGCAGATCAGGAAACGCTTGCGAAAGCGATTTGAATTTGGACTCGGCTTCCTGAACCCTACTCTCGGCGAATCGCTTGATGCCGCAGGCCAGGGCCGCCTCCACAGCCTCTGCCGGGTGAAATTTCGAGACCGCTACGATCTCAATTCCCGAGGAATCGCGCCCTGTTCGGGCCGCGGCCCGTTCGGCGCGGCGGCGAAGCGATGCCAGCCTCGTGCCGATTGCCGAGAGATAATCTTCATATAAGTTATGACCTTTTTCGTCCATGCGGCCCCCTCGACGGACGGGGCCCCGCGGAGTCGGCTAGACCGGTCGACATAGCAGGGCCATCACATCGCCCCAACCGAAAATCTTCACCGCCTTGTCGAGAGGTTTCTTGACGAACCTGGGCCGCTGCCCGCTTGCCCAGCCGCCCCAGGTCGAGCTGCGAAGCACCTCGAATCCGGCGTTTTCAACCATCTTGCCCAGATTGCGGAACGAGAAGAGAAAGAGATGATCGTAAATGGCGCTTCTCCATTTGGCTCCTAGCGCGCGGGCCTGGAATCCATCGATGTTCGGCGTCGTGAGGATGAGCACTCCACCCGGGGCGAGCAAGCGCTTCGCCTCCGCAAGGAATTCGACCGGTTCGTTGAGATGCTCGATGAGGTGCGAGGCATGGACGATGTCGAAGGAGGCCGGGTGGAGCGCAGCCTTTCCAAGCACGACGGGGCGGATATCGAGGCCGAATACCTCGCGGCCGTAGCGAGCGGCTGGTTCGCAGGGCTCGACCCCCACGCAGGACCAGCCTTCGTTTGAGAGACCGGCGATCAAGGCCCCCGTGGCGCAGCCGACATCGAGGAAGGATGGCGTCCTTCCGCCTGGTGCGTCACGGGACATGAGTCTCTGCTGTATCTCCGCGAAGCCGAGATCGGCCAGCGCCATCCTCTCGAGCTTGGCGTAATCCTCATGCCGCGCGACTTCGTAATCGAGATAGGATTCGTCGTAGCGAGCGAGCACGAACTCGACGTCAGGCTGAGGGTTTTGTTGGACCAGCCCGCAGATCGAGCAGCGAGAGAAGGAAAAGGCGCCCAGATCCCACAGGGAAGAAAAGTGCGTCGAGCCGCAAATCGGGCAAGGCCGCAACGTCCTCTTTTCGGGTCGGGGATCGGTCGCGAAGGTTTTCATTCGAAAAGTAGGGTCCAGGCCGCCGAGCGCTCATTCCCGGCAAAATCCCGGACGAGGAGCTCAATAACGGACTTGCCTCGCGAAAAGGACCTGGGTGGTACGCGTACAGACCCGTTTCCGTCGATGACGATGCTTGCTCCCTCGCGCGGGCTCGGATAGAACGAAAGGACGCCGTTCTTCGCCTCGGCGATCTCGGTCCTAGCCTCCACTACTTTCTCGCCGTTTACGAGTACCCTGAGATACCAGGGCGGTCCGATGACGAGCCCCTGCGTCCCCGTCCCCTGCTCGGCAGTATCAACTATGATGGAATATGATCCTTGGGGAATCGACTTCGAATCGCCAAGAACCCAGATCTTTCCTTTGGACTCGAGGCTAACCTTCCGTATAAGGGGCGCCTTGGCATCGTCGGACTTCGGAAGGAAGACGCGGGGATTGACCCAACGCCCGGCCTTGCGATCGTAGAGTGCGAACATGAAGCCATCCGCGTCGAGAAGCCCGGCGGGCCCGGATTTCCCTATAAGGGCGTCAGAGACGAAATTCTCCGCTCCTGGATCAGCGACCGACGGGAGATAGGCGTAAACGGAGGCCAACCCGTGTCCTCCCTCGAGGACGAGCGTCTCGCCGGTTGCCGACGGCAATTTCGTATGGAAATCGTTGGTCGCCCGCTCGAAGACGAGTTCTCCCGCCTCGGAAGCCCGAATATCGACGCCCGAGCCGGACATCACGATGCCTTGTATGGGAGATCCCGCGTTGGGGCCGCCGAATTCGACGGCGACTGGAGCGGCCGCGGGCCAATCAAGAGCCTGCGATGTCGTCGCCACGCCGAGGGCCAAGGCGACAAGCGAAAGGATCCGGGGTCCCATCATTCCTCCACGAAATCCAGCCTGAGAAGACTGGTCGAATCACCTTTGGCGATGCCGAGAAAAATGGCATTCCCCTCGCTGACAAGCGTCGAATCGTCTGCGACGAGCGGGAACCTGAAATAGCCCAGTCCTCCGTAGGAGGCGGCCACAATGGAGGGTCTTCCTCCTCGTTCCAGGGCGAGAAGCATATCCCGGCCCGTTATGGCTGCCGAACTTACGACAGGGTCCTGCATCGAAATGACGCGCTCTCGTCTGGTCGCCGTATCGTAGACACCAAGGCCACCGGTCGTCTCGAAGACAAGTTCCTTGCCATCAGGGGTAAAGGCCATCGACACGGGTCTGCGAAAATCGGAATCCGTCCAGCGATGCCAAGTCACGCGGTAGGCTTCCTCCCGCTTTTCGAGGACGATGACCCTTTGCTTGTCGAGGCCTGTTGTGGCCGCGATGTTCCTGCCGTCTGGCGAGACGGCGCATCCGTAGACGCAATCGATCCTGCTGCCTCCAGGCGCGAATGAAAGAATTTCCTTGCCGCTCCTGTCGATGCCGAAGAGCCGTCCATCCATGGTTCCGATGACGGTGATGGCGGCATTCGAAGCGAAGGCAGTCACGAAGGAGGGAAAATCCCGCTCCCAAAGCAAGGCTCCCGAAGCGTCGAACTCGGAGATCCTTTCCTGGTTCGCGGCGATGACAAAACGCCGAGCACCATCCATGAAGGGATAGCCCGAAGCCGGAGATGTGAAGAGCACGACGCCGCGCGGGTCCTTGAACTGGAGCAATCCGGGCTTCATCTCCCACGCGACATAGCCCGAGTCCGACACGCTAACGCCGTATCCTCGCGTCGCCGCGAAGACGAGGCCGGAATTTCCGTCGAAAAAGCCATAACGCTCGCCAATCTGGAATGAGTGAAGCGAATTCACCGGAGCTGAGCTCCCGGCCGCGTACGGGTACGAATCCGGAACCGCGTTGTCCCATCGGGGCTTCAGTACGAGTTGTCGCGGGAGCGGGACTGCGCAAAGAAAAAAATAAGCAATTCCTATCAAACTCGTGACGGCTACGGTGATGCGAACCTTCGTCTTCTCTTCCATGACCCTAAGACCTTCTCCCGCAGACGCAGAGTGAGCTTCCGTGAACAGGACGAATGGTATAGAGTAGGATTTCTGCTGTCAATCCTGGAGGCTTTGATGGACGCCAAGGAACTGTTCAAGATCGCCAATGAAGCGGCCGCCAAGTCGTATTCGCCCTATTCGCGCTTCCGAGTCGGCGCCGCTCTCGTCGCCGAGGATGGAACGATCTTTACCGGCACCAATGTGGAAAACCGTTCCTTCGGCCTGACGATCTGCGCTGAGCGCAGCGCCCTCGTGGCGGCGGTCAGCGCCGGTCACCGCCGGTTCACCGAGCTGGTCATCGCGACGCCCGATGCCGAATATCCGGTGAGTCCTTGCGGGGCATGCCGACAGGTCCTCTCGGAATTCATGGATCCCGATGCCCCTGTCCATTTCGGGTCGCGGCCCGAAGACCTAGTCGCCACGACGATAGGAGTTCTCCTGCCCCATGACGCACTTCATGATCTCAAGGGTACCTCGTGATGTTCAGGCCTTCTGACCCTCGCTTCGCTTGAAATCCGCCTCGAGTTTGGCGTTCCAGACTTCGATATTCCTCTTGAGTTTTTCCGCCTCGTCGCGTTCTCCGAGAAGCATCTGCAATCTCCGAAGCGCCGTGAGGAACTGTACGGCCACCCGAAAATCGGAGAGCTTGTGGGTATAGAGTTCGTACTCTTCCCGGTAGCGGTCGGCCGTCTTCTTGAAGAGATCCTTTACGAAGGCCAAATGTTCCTTCAGAACCTCGCGATTGGGTGAATTAAAATCGAGATCGGAAACGACTGTCCTGAGGTCGATGAGGTTCTTCGCCAACGCGGCGAGTTTTCCCCATATTTCGTTGAAGCCCCTGCTGTATTTGGAATTCTCCCCGAAGGCCGCTTCGAAGGACTCGATGGTGAACCCTACTTTCCGAACCAGCCTGAACCTGTTCGCCGGATCGATGTCGCGTATTTCATCGAGGTTCTTCTCGTAGTCCGAAAAAGGCACATCGAGTTTGAGCGTCACGACATCCTCGAGATACTTGAGGGCTCGAACCAGGACCTTGCGGCCATCGATCAGGATGTCCTCGTTCTTGATCCCGAGCAGGGATAGGGAGAGAGAGTTGATGAGAAGATGCCACGATGCGAGATCCAGCATCTCCTCGCAGAGGTGGAGCCGCTTGAAGGCCGTCCCCCCCTCTTCCTTGGAGAGCATCTCCACGAGGGTCTTCTCGCGCGCGAGGATCGCATCGATGGTGGTCTTGTGTTCCTTGACCCTCTCGAAATAGCGATTGCGCTGTTCCTGTGAGATCTTCGCCATGTTCAGTCCCGCCAGTTCCCGTATTTCCTGAGAAGTTCCATCGCGTGCGCGATCGATGCTTCCTCATGCTGGTCTCCCGCGAGCATCCTGGCAATCTCCTCCGCCCGCTCCCGCCCCTCAATTCGGACGAGCCGCGTCATGGTCCTTCCACCTTCGATGCTCTTTTCGACCCTGAAATGATTATCGGCTCGTGCGGCTATCGAGGCGAGATGAGTTATGCAAAGTACCTGCTTGGCGCCTCCGAGGGCTTCAAGGTGTTCTCCGACGGCGACGGCGACCTCACCGCCGATTCCGGCGTCGACTTCGTCGAAGATGAGGGTCGTGGCCCGATCACCGGAGGCGAAGACGGATTTCGCTGCCAGAGCGACGCGGGAGAGTTCACCACCCGAGGCGATTTTCGCCAAGGGTTTGGGCGATTCACCCGGATTGGCCGCGATCAGGAACTCGACCTCATCGATTCCGGAAGGCCCGACCACAGCCTTGCCTCCCTCCCCCTCCTTGCGCGCTACCCGCACGATGAATCGGGCCCGAGCCATGCCGAGAACCGAAACGACCTTCTCGATTGCCGCCGAGAGGTCCTTCGCCGCCTCCATGCGCCTTTTTGAAATCGCAAGAGCATCGTCAAGGATTACTCCTTCGAGCGTCGCGATTTCCTTCGCCATCCCTTCCCGATCCTCTTCCCAAGTCGAAAGCGCCTGATAGCGCGATTGGGCCTCCTCGAGCCTCGCGAGAATGGATTCCGTGCTATCTCCATACTTTTTCCTCAGCTTGCCGATCTCTGCCAGACGCGATTCCACTTCCTCGAGGCGTCCCGGCGAGAAATGAAGGCTCGAGGCATAGGATCTCAGCGAATCTGATATGTCTTCGATTTCGTAAAAGGCGTCGTCCAGTCGTCGCGCGAGTGGGCCAAGGGCAGGATCGATGGATACGCAGGTTTCGAAGGCGGCCCTGACGCGGCGCAAGGCAGGAAGAGCACCGCCGCCCTCGACCTCGCTCAGGCATTGATGAGCCGTTTCAACGGACTCGAACAATTTGCCGTGTTGCGAGAGAAGACGCTCCTCGTTGCCGAGTTCCTCGAGTTCCCCGCGCTTGAGCTTTGCGGCCTCGATCTCCTTTACCGTGAAATCGAGAAAATCCAATTCCCGAGCGCGTTCCTTGCTCGAAGCCTCGGCAGCTTCGAAGTCCTTCTTCTTCCTCGCAAGCCCTTCAAATTTCGCAGCATAAGCCTCCACCGCCTGACCGAGTTCGGCGAAGCGGTCGAGAAGTCGCCGATGCATGTCATTTTGGAGGAGGGATTGCTGCTCATGCTGCCCATGAAGATCTACGAGCATGGAGGTGAGTTCGACCAGATCGTTCCTCAGGACCGGCTGTCCCTGCACGAATACTTGGCTTCTTCCGCTGCTCTTGATGCTTCTCCGTATGACAATGCGCCCCTCGTCGGGTTCCATTCCGCGGCTCTTCACCCAACTCATCGCCTCGGGATTATCGGAAAGGTCAAATTGCCCGACAACGAGGGTCTCTTCCGCCCCCGCCCGGATGATGCCGGTATCGGCCTTCGCCCCTAGAAGGAAACCGAGTGCCCCAATAAGCAGGGATTTCCCTGCCCCAGTCTCCCCCGAAAGGATCGTAAACCCTCCCGGGAAACTGACGGAAAGCCGGTCGATAATGGCGAAGTCACGAACGCTCAGCTCCTCAAGCATCGTTGCCTCCCGACCAGTTGAGCTTCTTCCGGAGGACTTCGTAGAAAGACGATCTTTCGGGAACATGCAAGAGAGCCTTGCGACGGGCCTTCGTGAAAAGCACGCGATCATGGGGCTCGAGGGCGAGGGTCTCCTGTCCGTCGATCGTCAGCATCACCGAGGTTCGGCGCCCTTCCTCGACGCAGAGTTCGATCTTTTCGGTTGCGGGAACCACGAGGGGCCGGTGTGAAAGCGTAAAGGGACAGATAGGGTTGATAACGATCGAATCCGTTTCGGGATGGAGAACCGGACCGCCGGCGGCTAGATTGTAGGCTGTCGATCCCGTCGGCGTTGCAATGATCATGCCGTCGGAGCGGTAGACTCCGAGGGGAAATCCATCGGCTCGCAGATCCAGCGCGATGACCTTCGCGATGCCTTGGCCCGAAACGACCCCGTCGTTGAGGGCGCTGAAGGCCATGATTTGCCTATCGCCCCTGAGCACGCTTATCGAGAGCATCACGCGAGCGGAGAGCCCTAACCGTCCGGCCAACCAACCGTCGATGCATATTTCCCAATCGTCGCGGCCGAAGCCCGCAATGAAGCCAAGTCGCCCGAGATTGAAGGGTAGTATGGGGATGCCGTGGGGCGCGGCAACGCGAGCCGCGAAAAGCACGGTGCCGTCGCCGCCGAGCGATATCACAAGATCGCTACCCCGCGCGTCCGGGTAGGGTCCTGTCGGATTCGAAGAAATCGCGACGCTTGAGGAAATGCCGAGGGTCTCGAGATAGCTCGCGATTTCCTTGGCTGATGCCTCCGCCCCTTCCTTCTGGAGATTCGCGATGATGAGAACCCGTCGCGCCATCACGAGGCCTTCAGGGTAGGGATGCAAGCACCCTCGATATCTTCTGGGCGCCGGCGTTCCCTATCCTCTGATGGAGGGGAAACAGAAGGGTACGCATCGCGAGCGAGCGGGCGTTTGGACAGCGGCCTTCGGGAACGAATCCTGAAGCGACGCAGGAATCGGCGAAAGCGAATTCCGTTTCCACGTCTTTTTTCCTCGCGTAGGCAATGGCGTCCTTGATCGAACTTTCCAAGACGACGGGAAAGCTCCAGCAGCCGGGCTCCGTGTCCCCGCCTTGCATGAAGGTCTTGTGCTTCTTCCCAGCGATCGCCTGGAGAAAAAGGCTCCTCAGTTCCTTGCGCTTTATGAGACCCTTGTCGAGATCGCGAAGCTGTCCAAGTCCGAGCGACGCATTGAAATCCGTCATTCGATACTCGGGAAGGAGGTCCTCTGCCAGATTTTTCAAGACAGTCGCTTCCCGTTTTCCGGTGGCGAAAACCATCGCCCCTCCACCTGAAGTTAGTGGAGAGCCCTGTTCCAAACTCAAGAGACCGATAGTCCCGGAAAGCAATGTCATCGGGCCTTCTTGCGAAGCACAGAGATTCCTGGTCAGGTCCTCGATGATGGGGAGCCCCAGTTCTCCATAGGCTCCTTCAACGGGAGGCAATCCGCCCCCACCGGCAAGAATCAAAGCCTTGGCATGCTGCCCGACCGATTCCATGCCCGTCGCGAAATCCGCAGGGCTTGGGTTGCCCGTTTCGAGGGAAACATCTGCCCATCCGATATCGATTCCCCGATTCCTTAGCGCAAAGCCAAGCCACCTTGGCGCAAGGGCGGAGACGGCGACCGCATCACCGGTCTTGAGATCGTGGGCCGCCAAGGCGATCCCCAAGGCGTCTATTGGGCTGCGTGTCAGCACGCAGAATTCAAAACCGAAGTATTCTTTTGCAGATTTCAGGAAACGCTCATGATAGACGCCTGGCCCTATCGAATCGGTCATCAGGCAGGAAAGGACACTGTCCATGTCCTTTCGCCTTATATATGAACTGAAGACAGGTATACTCATCGCCCCTTGCCTTACGCCCTCATTTCGCTGATCTTCTTGAGTTCCTTCGCGCTGAAGAGCTTTCGAATGTCCAGAAGTATGAGGTAGCCCTCTTCCCTGTTGACGACGCCTTGAATGTATTCCGAACCGATTCCAGAGATCATTTTCGGGGGCGGCTGAATATCGACCGCATCGATAGTCACGACGCGCTCCACTCGATCAATTATGATGCCCAGTTTCATACCGTCGATATCTATGATGATGAATCCGGAAAGGAGATCCTCCTCTTCCCCGAATACCGCCTTTTTGAGATGGAATCGCTTATGCAGCGAAATTATCGGTATGATCTCTCCGCGCAGGTTGAAAAGCCCTTCGACATATCCGGGAGCATTGGGAATGGATCGCACTTCCTGGACGCGCACTATTTCCTTTACGTCCATTATGTCGATTCCATAGTATTCTTCGCTTATTTGGAAGGTGACGAGTTGAAGCTGCGTGTCACGTTCGTTCATCTGCTCCCCCGGGAAAGAAATGCTTGGTCAAGTGTAGCATCCCGCGAAGCACCAAGCAAGAACCACGACTCCAAGACCAAATGGTCCCCTAGCCTTTACGCGGTTTTCGCAGGGCAAATAAAAAAGCCTGGCGACGACCTACTCTCCCACCACGAAGGCAGTACCATCGGCGTTGAGGGGCTTGACTTCCGTGTTCGGAATGGGAACGGGTATGACCCCCTCACAATAATCACCAGGCAATT